>Ga0138256_10005304_pt1 | contig 13651 bp, 11 predicted proteins | sample KNB2016incub_MG_FD_105486 | JGI IMG/M metagenome (GOLD analysis project Ga0138256, IMG submission 105486) | Active sludge microbial communities from wastewater in Klosterneuburg, Austria - KNB2014incub_MG | ecosystem: Engineered > WWTP > Activated sludge > Unclassified | place: Austria...
ACCTACCGTTGCAGCTACGACATGGAGCAAGCGATCGAAGCGTTGGAAGCCGGCGGCGCCGATCACGCGACCGCCTTGCTGAAGGGCGTGGAGCAATACGCCGCCGAAGCCGCCATCCTGAAAGTGGCAGGCAGCGAGTGTTTGGACTATGTGGTGGATGAAGCCGTGCAGATCTATGGCGGCATGGGCTACAGCGCCGAAAGTCCCGTGGAGCGTGCCTACCGCGACAGCCGCATCAACAGGATCTTCGAGGGAACCAACGAGATCAACCGCCTTCTAACCGTGGACATGCTGTTGAAGCGCGCGATGAAAGGCCAGCTCGATCTGATGGGTCCGGCCATGCAAGTCGCTGCTGAATTGATGGGCATCCCCGATATGCCAGAGCCGGACGATTCATTGCTCGGCGAAGAGAAGCGCATGGTGGCGAACTTCAAGAAGGCCGTGCTGATGGCCGCCGGTGGCGCCGCGCAGAAACTGGGCCTCGCGCTTGGCGATGAGCAGGAGATCGTGATGCGCATCAGCGACATGGTGATCGATACCTACCTCGCGGAGAGCGTGCTGTTGCGGACGCTCAAGCTCGCGGGGATGAAAGGAGGTGAGGAGGTGAAAGAGCAGGTCGCTATGTGCCAGATCTACATCCGTGATGCCGCGGACCGCATCGCCAAGAACGCCAAGGAGGCCGTGAGCGCGTTCGCCGAGGGCGATGAGCGCCAAGCGATGCTGATGGGCGCGAAGCGCTTCACCAAGAGCGCGCCTTTCAACAGCAAGAACGCACGGAGGCTGGTGGCAGCGAAGTTGATCGGGGACGGGAAGAACCCGTTCTGAGGTCCGTTCACCGCAACGGCGCAACGAGCGCCAGGGGACCGCAACGAAAAGCAGCGTGGCGCGACCGTTGCGCCGTTGCGGTTCGATCCCATTCGTAGCTTCGGGCATCGACTTCGCCACGTGCTGTGGCGAGCAACGCATGCGCTCCCTCACTTCTGCCCTGCTGTTGGTCCCACTCTCAGCGCTCGCCCAGACCTGGGTGCAACTACCCGACCTACCTGGCACACCACGCGATGATGCGGCCTCGTTCTCCATGATCGGGAAAGTTTTTGTGGGCACTGGCTTGGACACTTCCTTCGCCCTGCGCAATGATTGGTTCGCCTTTGATGAATGGTCCAGCACATGGGATATCGTCGCTCCACTGCCCGCGACCGGCAGACAATACTGCAGCACCTTCCAAGTTGATGGTTACGCCTACTTGTTCGGTGGGATCGACGGGAACGGACCGCTCAATGAACTTTGGCGGTACGACCCCGTGAACGACACCTGGGAACAACGCGCCTCCCTCCCAGCCCCCGGCCGGTATGCGAGCACTGTCATCGACGACATCCAATTCGGATTCATCTGCACAGGAATGTTGGCGGGAGGCATCCCGACGAACGAAACATGGCGGTATGATCCCTCGATCGATACATGGATCCAGCGAGCGTCCCTTCCTGGCCCATCCCGTCACCGAGCGAGTTTTGCAGGAGGGCAATTGATTGGTGGGGCCGATAGCGCGTTCCAGGCTCTCTCAGATGCGTATCTGTACACGGCGCTCACGGACACCTGGACGCAGCAGCAGGACATTCCGCTCGCGCGCTTCGCAGCCGATGGGGTCGATGGGTTCCTGATCGGAGGGGCATCGGACCTTGCTACAGTGCATGCGGATGTCCTGAACTACCACTGGACTACAGAGACATGGTCCGCCTCGACGTTCCCTTCCTTCGCTGGTGGTCCGCGACGCGGAGGGGTTTCCGGGATCACGACCGTCTTGGCGGATGCCGGCCTCATCTACTATGGCACGGGCAGCGACAACTTGCAACGCTACAACGATTGGTGGCGGTTGTTCTTCGAGACGGGTATCGAAGAGCGCATCGACGATGTGATCAACGTGCGACCGAACCCGGCGACGGATCATATCACCCTATCCTCTGCGGCGCTACTGGCCGGGCTCCAGTGCGACCTGGTAGATGACTTGGGGCGCACAGTGATCAGTACATCCGTTCCTCTCGATGGCCTCGTGGAGCTTCGAAGTTTGGTTCCGGGGCGGTACACGATCCTAGTGCACGGTCGGGACCTGATCTTGCGCTCCTCGTTCATCAAGCTTCCCTGATCTTCAATGAATTTCCTCGACCCCGCCCTCGACGCCTATTGCGAGCACCACAGCACCGAGGAAGCGGGCTACTTGCGCGAGCTGACGGAAGAGACCTATGCGAAGGTGCAGATGCCGATCATGATCAGCGGGCATTTGCAGGGACGCTTCCTCTCGATGCTCAGTCATCTGGTGCGACCGAAGACCGTCGTCGAGATCGGCACCTTCACCGGCTACAGCGCGCTATGCCTGGCAGAAGGGTTGGCCGAAGGCGGCATGGTGCATACCATCGACATCGATCCCTATCTGCCGGAGATGGTGCACCGCTACGTGGAGAAAGCCGGGATGCTCGACCGCATCACCATGCACCACCGGCCTGCGCTTGAAGTGATCCCGGATCTTCCCGCACCGTTCGACCTGGTCTTCATCGATGCGGACAAGCAGAACTACCCGAACTACTTCGACGCGGTGATCGACAAAGTGCGGCCCGGCGGGCTGATCCTCGCGGACAACGTGCTATGGAACGCCAAGGTGCTCCTTCCCGGTGCCGAACAGGACGAAGCCACTCGCGCCATCGTGGAATACAGCCGCAAGGTGAAAGCGGATCCACGGGTGGAGCAGGTGATGGTGCCGTTGCGCGATGGGATCCTAGTGGCCCGGAAGAAATAGGGTCGTCTATGCACAATGCGGCCCCGGCTAACTTGCCGGACCAATGATCGATCTGCGCTCCGATACCGTTACCCGCCCCACGCCCGGCATGCGCGAGGCCATGCTGCGCGCCGAAGTGGGCGATGACGTCTTCGGCGAAGACCCCACGGTGAACGCCTTGGAGGAACGCATGGCCGCGCTCTTCGGACACGAGGCAGGTCTGTTCTGCGCCAGCGGCACACAAACGAACCAGATCGCCATCAACGTACACACACGTCCCGGCGACGAGGTGCTCTGCGATGAAGGCGCCCATGTCTACCGCTACGAAGGCGGCGGTATGATGGCCAACAGCGGATGCAGCGTGAAGTTCCTCCCGAGCGATCGCGGACGTTTCACCGCAGCGGAGGTGGAAGCGGCCATCAGCGATGCGAACAACGTGCACTTGGCCCGGACGCGGTTGGTGAACATCGAGAACACAGCGAACCGGGGCGGCGGTGCGGTATGGGACCTGAACGAAGTGAGGCGCATCCGCGCGGCGTGCAACAAATATGGGCTCACGCTCCACATGGATGGCGCGCGCATCTTCAACGCGATACAGGTGGATGGCACCGCGCCAGCTGCCTGGGGTGCCGCGTTCCATTCCATCAGCATCTGCTTGAGCAAGGGCCTTGGTGCTCCCGTGGGTTCAGTGCTCACAGGTAGCGGTTCTTTCATCGCTGAAGCCAGAAGGGTGCGCAAGCGCTTTGGTGGAGGCATGCGACAAGCGGGCATTCTTGCGGCGGCAGGTCTCTACGCCTTGGACAACCATGTGGAAAGACTGAAGGACGATCACGCCCGTGCCAAGCGTTTGGAAGAGGTGGTCCAGGGCAGACCCTGGGTCGAGAGCGTGGTGCCCGTTGCTACGAACATCGTGGTCTTCACCTTGAAAGCCGGGGTGCCGGTGGACCGGTTTCTCGGCAAGTTGCGCGAAGAAGGCATACTGGCCGTGCAGTTCGGACCGCGCATGGTGCGCATGGTTACGCATCTGGATGTGGACGACGACGCCATCGACCTCGTGGTGCAAAGCCTCGAACGGATCGTGCCATGAGGACATCCATCGCCCTTCCGCTCTTCCTGTTGCTCGCGCCCTCAGCGGCCGCACAGAAGTTCACCTCCAAAGGCCAGGTAGAAGGCATCGCGATCGGATACCGTTGGTCGCATTCGGTCGGGCGGCCTTCAGAATTGCTGCTCCGGCTGGAGAACACCACGACCGATGATCGGCAGCTCTCCTTGGAATTGGCGCTCAGCCATCAAGGCTTCACCGTGGAGACCATGCATGCGGATACATGCATGAAAGCAGGTTCGAAGCTTGTGGGTAAATTGAACGGGTTCTGGTTCCGGCCCACGGAACTCACCACCGAACAGATCAAGAGCGGCGCGGTGGATTTGGAACTGGCCCGTGCGGTCGTCATGGTGCGACCATGCCCATAGCCACCGCGGTCGTGAGGGCACGCCGTATCCTTGCGTAAAGGATGGAGGAACGCGGACGTTCGGACGGATGGTTGTACCTGGCGATCGCGGTCGTGCTCATCGCCGCGCTCGCCGTATTGACCACCGCCGTTCTTCGAATGCCCGCACGGTTGGACGAGCTGGCGCGCCTGGGCATGGACCGTACCATCCAGAGCATCCGCAGACAGGCCTTGTCCGGATTCGATCAACTGGCCGAGGATCTTCGGGAGGAGGCCGCCTTCGTGGCCGTTTCCGATAGCACTTCCGCCGGTCGGCTGTTGGAGCGCTGGCAGGCGCTGATGTCCACGAAGCCCGCCTTGATGGCGGTCCATTTGGCCGACGAGCGCGGAAGTGAGGTCTCCCTGCTCCGCGAGAACGGCACGCTCATGGTGCGGCGTTCGCTTACCGGGCCCGGTCTCGGGTACCCTATGACATGGCCGTTGCTCGCCGACAAAGGCTCGGACACCACGCGGCGGATGATCATGGAGGAGACCTATGACCCGCGCACGCAGAATTGGTTCAGCCGGGCCCTGGAGGACCAACAAGGTGCACCGATCTGGAGCGCTGGCATGGTAACTAGAGCCGACACCATGGCGCTGCTCCATGTCGGCCAGCTTATCCGCCCATCGGAACGCAACCGGCCGTTCCGCGTGCTGGCCTTCTCGATCCGACCGCAGGATGTGGTGAGGGGCACGGTGCGCCAGGACCTTGCCCGCACTTACCGCGCGATCGTGCTCATGGAGAGCGGGCTCGACCTGCTCGATCAAGGCCCTGATAGCAGTGCGCTGGGCCAAGCCTATCCCGAGGCTTTGCGCCGTTGGAAAGTGAAAATGGACCGGCGGGCGATCCCGGTGGAGCAAGGGTCCATGCGCGCGGTGGTGCAGATCTTGCCGCACTCGATGAACGGGGTGAACTTCCAGATCGGCGCGGTGATGGACACCGAGGCGATCCGCTCCTGGACGGTCCCCGAGTGGAACCTGATCCTCTGGCTCGGCGCTTTGTTGAGCATCCTGCTCATCCTGATCATCTGGGCATGGCTCCGTCGGCGCGGCGATCAAAAACGCCTGCGGGTGCAGGAGAAAAGATCGCGCAGCCAGGAGCGGAAGTTGGCCAAAGTACTCGGCGAAAGGGACGTATTGGACCGCGAGGTGCATCACCGGGTGAAGAACAACCTGCAAGTGGTGAGCAGTTTGCTCAATCTGCAGGCCCAACGCCTTCCTGACGGTGCGGCACGTGAAGAGTTCGTGCGGGGCAAGCGACGCATCGACATGATGGCCTTGGTGCACCATAAGCTCTATGGCATGCCCGATCTGCGGGGTATCCGGTTGGACCGGTTGTTCCACGAACTGGCCATGAGCATCGCGGCCCTTTTCGAACCGCGCAGCCGGACGGTGAGCCATAGCATCGAAGCCACTGGGATGGTGACCGACCCGGATACGGCCATCGACATAGGTATCATCTTCTGTGAACTTCTCGCCAACTGCTACCAGCACGCGTTCCCCTTGGTCACCGGAGGACACATCGAAGTGGAGGTGCGCGCCGCGGGGGATGGGTCGCACCTCCTGCTGGTGAAGGACAATGGCACGGGTATGAACCCATCCTCTACGGAAGGCCAGGGCAAGTTGGGCCTGGAAGTGGTGGAGGCGCTCGCCGAAAAGCTGGACGGCAGCGCGACCTACCGCCACGAGGGAGGCACGATCTGCGAGGTCCGTTTCCTGATGCGGGCACCTGCGGTGGAATCCCCCTGATCCGAGCGGCCCCTTACTCGCTCAGCCACTCGATCTCCACGCGCCGCTCGCTCGGATCGCGTCCGTTACTGCGGCTATCACCGTAATAGTTCACCAACAAGCGTTCAGGGGCGATGCCGCGTTGCAGCAGGTAGTTGCGCACTGTGCGTGCGCGCCATTCGCTCAGGGCGAGGTTCACAGCGGCATCGCCACTGCGGTCGGTATAGCCGGTGATCAAGACCCGCTCGCGCGGGGCACGGGCCAGTTGCTCGAACACTTCGTTGAGGAGCAGCCGTTGCTCCGGTTCCAGATCGGCCGAAGCACGCAGGAACCGCACGGTGATATCGCGGCCGGTGAGCGCACTGAGGTTGGCGATGGGGTTCTCCGAGCCGTTCGAGGATCCTTGATCGGCACGCACATCATCCACCTGGAGACGCAGGTCGTCCACCTGCCCCTGGATGTCATCCATCCGGTCGCGCAGCTCCCAGAGTTGCTTGCGCTGGTCCATGCGATCGATGCGTTCATGGATGCCGTCCAGTTCGGCCTTCAGCCAGCGATCCCGCTTTCGGATGCGCGCCGGGGCCTGAACGACCTCCGCCGCCGGAGGAGGAGCGACCACGGCAGGGGTGGGCATCTCCAGCAGTGGCGGATCCACTTCTCCGCGGCCCGTATCGGCCAGGGACAGATCGAGCGCGCACAGGAAATTCTCCTGGTCGAACACGGTACCACAAACGCTCGGTACCTCCACGGTCGTACCGGGATCCGTAGCGGTCGCACCCAGAACGGCTACGGTAGCCAAAGGCAAAAGATCGGCGCGGAACTGACGCTCGAGCTCCTCGCGCTGGCTGCGCACGAAACGGTAAATGGCGAGGTATCGATCCCCATCGCCGCCAGCATCGATCGGCATGCGGGCTTGCGACCAGTCGAGTTGCAACAAACGATCGAGTTGATCGCGCGTAGGTGGGCTGAACCCGGTGAAGAGGTCCGCCGCCTGGAACTCTTCCGCCGCACTGCGTACCTGGCCCTCAAGCGCCAGGACGAGATAGGCAAGTGGCTGATCCGTGCGCACACCATCACGCGTGAACTGGACATGATGGTCCAGGTAGGCACCGATACCGGCTTCAACCAAACGGTCGAGCATGAGGCTCCCCACCGGGCTGTTGGCGGTACGGAGGAAGGTGAAAGCGGGCTCGGCCACATCAGGTGCATAGCGCCAGGTGGCTTGGAACAGGGGTTGTGGAGCGGTGGTATCGCTCGACACACCGCGCACATGCACCGATCCGGCCTCCGCTCCGGCATGCAGCACAAGGTCCTGCGCCATGCCCGAAAAGCACGACAGTACTAGGAAGATCGGTGCGACGGCGCGCATGGCTCTGCTACGAAGGGGTGAACTTAGTCCCACCCCTCAGGGACCGAAGGCGTCGCTGCCCAAAAGATCCCCACAAGGCGATCAACAGTCGCTCGGTGAGCGGGGCAGCGGCATCAACTGCGGTTTCCATCGGGCGATCCATGCCAACGCTTCATGCACCTCCGCGCATACCCGGAACGGGAAGGCCGGCTTGTGGAAGCGGAGGAAGAACTCCCCTTGCAACCGGTCCGCGAGTTCGGCAGCGATGAACGCCACGGCCCGGCCTCTGCGTTTGCTGCAGCGCACAAGCAAAGTGCGCGCGTCGGGGCTCACCCGCACTTGCGGTCCAAGCATGACCAGTAGCGGCATCGACCCCTGCGGATCCATGGCCTCAGCGAGCCGGATCAACTCGCACATCTCCCACCGACCGATCCTGGCCTGGGCCGTGAGCTCCACCCGCAGAAGACCGTCCTCACGCCACAGTTCGTAGGGCGCATGCGCGGCACGGGGCATCGCTGGGAGCACGGACCAATGTAGAGGCGCGCGGACCGAGCCTCGCGCACAGCGGAGATCACGTTATCCCGATCAGTGGTGGATAAATCCTGCTTGACAAAAATGACAACCCCGGAGCCTTGTCAGCGTCCAAGTTCAATCCCGATCACTTCGGGGACCACCTGGCCGGTCGATGCATTGGGCATGGTCATTCCCACGAGCATGGCGACGGTGGGAGCGACGTCCTCCACCGAAACCCGGCGAAGCACTTCGCCGTGGCTTATCCCTTTGCCCATGAAAAGGATGGGTACATGCGTGTCGTAGTTCCATGGGGATCCATGGCTGACCCCCCTGGCCGGGTCATCGGCGTAGGGCTGAAAACAACCGGGCTGTGCAGCGAAGACAACATCTCCGTTCCGTTGCGCTATGTACCCGCGCTGTAGGCTTCGCCGCACGCCTTCGTGATACTGGTTGGTCGCCAGATCCACCGCGGTCACCGCGTCGGCGATCGCCGGTTCGCTCAGTAACGCCTGCACTGTGAGCCGCTGCACCAGAGCACGATCCGCCTTGCGCGCTCGGATCAAGGAGTCGTTCAAATAGACCTGTGCGAAGAGGAGTGTATCCACCCAATCGCCCGGGCCCAAGTTGGCGGAGAGCGCGGCATTGACCCGCTCCTCCATCGCCCCTTCATCCAGATAATCCGCGTTGCCCTTCATCTCTTTTACAAAGCCCGGCAGATCAGGCCCGGCGTGATCCGCAGTGAGGAACACGGTGTATTGCCCCTTGCCTACACGCACGTCGAGATCGGCGAACAAGCGGGCGAGTTCCTGGTCCAAGCGGAGATACATATCCTCCACTTCCAACGCGCGCGGACCCATCCAATGGCTCAAGTAATCCGTGGCGCTATAACTGATGGCCAGGAGGTCCGGAACCGCGTCCACACCGAGCTCCTCCCCGACCAGTGCGGCAAGCGCAAAGTCCGTGGTAAGGGTATTGGCCCAAGGCGTATATGTGATCACCGCGGTCGATCCGCTCGCCTGGAACAGTGGGCGGAGGTCCAATGGAAGAGTTGCGGAGGAAGCGCTAGGGATCGGTGTTTCAAAGGGGTTGTCGTCCTCCAGCGGTGTGTGATAGCGGGCCCGGGGGAGCAGTGGCTCCCAGGTGTTCTGGAGATACTTCGCCGCTCGGCCCTCCGCATTGAAGTCGACCACCCACTTCGGAAGTTGCTCCATGTACCAAGTGCTGGTGACCCATGGGCCTTGCGGGCCCTTGCCGAACCAGTAGGCACCATCCCCTGTCCGACCGATCGGCAAAATGGCGCCGCGATCTTTGAACGAGAGCCCGATCGTTCTCGAAGCCCCGTCCGTGCGCCGCTCCAGTTCGTCGGAAAGGGTGGTGACCAGAAGTTCGCGCGGGGACCGTTGCCCGGAAGAGCCTGCGATGCCCACCCCTTGTACATCGGGGTCCTCGACGCAATACGCGATCCGGCCGGATCCCTTGATGTACCGTTCGTTCAACACGATGCCGTGGCGGCCGGGAGGCGCTCCCGTATAGACCGTGGCATGGCCGGGGCCCGTTTCGGTGGGCACATGATCGAAATGGGCATCGCGACAGAAGGCACCTTCTCCGATCAGCCGCTTGAAGCCACCATCGCCGAAGTTGTCCCAGTACCTATAGATGTAATCCGTTCGCATCTGGTCTACGATGATGCCTACCACCAGCTTCGGGGGCGTGGTCCAAGCGGGTGGTTGTGCCGAAGCAACCCTCACGGTAGCGACGGGAACTGGGATCGGTCTTCCCTTTTCCTGCGCGAAGAGGATGACAGGGAACAACAGTGGTAGCAGGATCGGCCGGAACATGCTGGAGCGTCGACCCACATCGTTCGCCATAGCCCAGCGAAGGCGAACCGGGTCGACCGAACGAAGGAACAAGATCACGGGGCGGATCGGAAGGTTCATGCGGGACGTGCGAAAAGGTGGAACAAGAGAATGCCGGCCATCACGCTGACCACGATGTTCAGCGTGGCATAGACGTAGAGTCCATCGCGCAGCAGTGTGTAGTTCTCGGAACTGAAAGTGCTGAGGGTGCTGAAGCCTCCGCAGAAACCGATGGCGAGCAAGGCGTACCACTGCTCCTTTCCAGGCAGATGCAGCTGCCAGCGCAGTATCAACCACGCGAGGAGGGCAGTGGCCAACACGTTGGCGGAGAGCGTGGCCCAGGGGAAACCGCCGCGCACGTCCAAACCGATGAAGAGGCGGGAGATGCCGTAACGCACCACGCTGCCCGCCCCACCGCCCAGAAAAACCGCCAACCAGGTGTTCATGCCTTCGCGCGCAATGCCAGCACGCGCCGAAAGATGGCGAAGAACAAGGAGCCCACGACGATGCCGTAGAGCCCACCTACCAGCACATCGCCTGGATAGTGCACACCCAGATAGATACGGCTGAAGCCAATGAACGCGGCCCAGCCGAACAACGCACCACCCGCCCAAAGCGGACGGCCTTGTAGCGCCCATGCCATGAAGGCCGCGATGGCGAAGTGGTTGGAGGCGTGGGAGGAAACGAAGCCGTACTGTCCCCCGCAATACCCGTTCACCAGATGCACGGACCCTTGCAGCGCGGGTTCATGGCACGGCCGCAGGCGATGTACGGTCTCCTTGAAGAGGAGCACGCTGCCCGTATCGCTCGCCACGATCATCAGCGCGATCACGGGCAGGGCGAGGAACAGGCCTTTCCAGGCATAACGCTTCTTCAAAAGCACCAGGAAGAGCGCGTACGCCGGGAACCAGATCCGCATGTCCGACGCCAGACCCATCACGGCATCGGCCCATGGCGCATGCGCCCCGTTGATCAGCAGGAAGAGGTCGGTGTCCAGATCGACGATAGCGGACAATGGGTTCATGACCGATGGAGCACCTTCCACAACAGGTCCTTCAGCTCTGGCAACCCGAAGCCGCTCACGGAACTGATCAGCACCGTCTCGACGCCCTTGGGCAATTCCTTGCGGATGGCGGTGCGCAGTTCGTCATCGAGCAGATCGCACTTGGTAACGGCCAGCACGCGGTCCTTGTCCAATAGTTCAGGAGAGAATTGTTCCAGTTCGTTCAGCAGCACCGTGTAGTCCTCTTTGATGTCCTTGCTATCCGCAGGCACCATGAAAAGCAGCACACTGTTGCGCTCGATGTGCCGCAGGAAGCGCAGCCCGAGCCCCTTGCCTTCGTGCGCCCCTTCGATGATGCCGGGGATGTCCGCCATCACGAAGCTCAAATGGTCGTGGTAGGGCACGATGCCCAAATTGGGCGTGAGTGTAGTAAAGGCGTAGTCGGCGATCTTGGGTTTGGCGGCGGTGATGGCCGCGAGCAGGGTGCTCTTGCCCGCGTTGGGAAAACCGACGAGGCCCACATCGGCGAGCACCTTCAGTTCCATGGCCATCCACTGCTCCTTGCCAGGTTCGCCGGGTTGGGCGAAGCGCGGCGTTTGCCGTGTGGCGGTGGCGAAGTGCTGGTTGCCCTGGCCTCCTCTGCCGCCGGCCAGCAGGATGTGCTCTTCGCCGTCGTGCATCACTTCACAGATCACCTCGCCGGTGTCCTCGTTCTTGGCGAGCGTGCCGAGGGGCACTTCGATCACCACGTCCTTGCCGGCCTTGCCACTGCGCTGGTTGGAACCACCGCTCCCACCATCACCGGCGATCACATGCTTGGTGTAACGCAGATGGAGCAAGGTCCACAGCTGGGCGTTGCCGCGCAGGATCACGTTGCCGCCCCGGCCCCCGTCGCCACCATCGGGCCCGCCCTTGGGCATGTACTTCTCCCGGCGTAGGTGGCGGGAGCCGGCGCCGCCCTTGCCGCTCCGGAACTCGATGCGGATATGGTCAATGAAATTCATAGGCGGGCAAAGGTCGCCATATCCCCACTAGTGCGTATTTCACAGCCAGCGGCAGCAACCCGATGAGGTCGGCACGTCTGATCAGTGACCTACCTTCATCGCCCTTCACCTGGACTTGATATTCCGCACGCATGAAACACCAGTTCGCCCTTTTCGCGCTTTGCGGAACGCTCCTCACCACCGGCCAACACGCTACGGCCCAGGTCTTCATCCCCGACACGCTCGTGCGCAACTGGCTCAACGGGTCCATTCCAGGTATCGTAGATGTGAACGGGATCATGGACACGAGCCATGTGGGGATCGCGACCTTGGATTCGGTGACCTGGATGTCACCTTACCTGGACACTGCTGTGGTCGACCTCACGGGTCTCGCATACCTCGATGCCCTTGAATACTGCCATGTGCTCCCGTATGGCAGCACCTGGTCACAGATCGATGTGATCTGCCCTGCCCTGCCGCCTATTCTGGATGAGTTTGAGATCTACGTGGTAATGGGGGCCCGGAACATATCGCTTCCGGATCTCCGCGCACCGCTCAGGAAAGTGCAGATCGTAAGCGCGAACATCGGGCACCCGATCGACCTGAACATCGCCTCGATACAGGACACCATTCACCACGCGGTATTCGCACGGGTCCGGTCCGTTTCGTGTTCCGCGAATTCCGGGTATTTCGACGAACTCGAGTTCTACCCTTCTGGGCACAGCCTATCAGACACTTTCAACTTCGTTTTGCCAGGATGGCGGTGTGGTGAAATATGGTTCCATGGGGTCGATCTTGGCGCATGCAACTTGGACCTTGTTGGTTCGAGCTGTGACTACTTCCGAACTTATGGCGGGATACCGCGCATTGATAGCTGGCCGGACTCGGTGCGAACAACTTACATGCTCAACCTTCAACTTGAGCACATGGCCCCTTGGCCAGTTACGATCGAGTACATCAACATGGATGTTGATCCGCAATTGTGTCTCCCGATGTTCCCGAACACTGTTCGGGATGTGATCGCATACTCAAGGCAGTGCATACCGAACATTCCTGATTCTATCGTATCGCTTCAAGGTCAATTCATCGCTGGGGGTGACACTGTGCTATGTACTGTTCTGAACACGAATTGCTCCGGCACGGCGGCAGTGATCGCCGGCCGCCACGTCATCGATAGCAATGCCAATGGCCTCATCGACCCGGGTGAACCCATCTTCCCATGGGGGCAGGTGGCCATCCAGCCAATGAACGCCTTGGTGCCCGGCGGATCCGATGGTTGGTGGGAGCGCGGGGCATTTCCCGGTACGTACACCATCACCTCCACGAGCAACTATCCTTACCTGATCAACACCGCCCCAGCACAGCACACCGCAACCTTCGGCGCTCTTGGCGAGGTGGACAGCACCAACCACTTCGCCTACACGTTGCTGCCCGGGGTGAACGATCTGCGTGTGGATATTGGCGCGAACGTTGCACGTCCCGGATTCGATAACATCGTCCACCTCGCTTACGAGAATTACGGCACCACCACGTTGAGCGCGGACCTGCAACTCACCTTCGACACGGACCAAAGCTGGGTGGGCAGCACACCTGCGCCAACTACGCAGAGCGCCAACACCGCGAACTGGATCCTCCCCAACCTGCCCCCGGGAACACAAGGCCAGATAGCCATCACCGTGCATACCGATGCGGCCGTGCCTATTGGCACCGCCTTGTTGCACACCGCGTTGATCGATCCGCTGGCGGGTGATACCACACCGGCCAACAACACCGCGAACTGGGTGGATACCGTGATCGGTGCGTACGATCCGAACGACAAGCTCTTGGACACACCCACGGCTACGCTCCCCCAAGTACAAGCCGATGAGTTGGATCTCACCTATACCATCCGCTTCCAGAACACCGGCACCTTCCAAGCCGAGCGCGTGGTGATCGTGGATACACTTTCCCATCAATTGCAGTGGTC
>Ga0138256_10005308_pt1 | contig 13647 bp, 12 predicted proteins | sample KNB2016incub_MG_FD_105486 | JGI IMG/M metagenome (GOLD analysis project Ga0138256, IMG submission 105486) | Active sludge microbial communities from wastewater in Klosterneuburg, Austria - KNB2014incub_MG | ecosystem: Engineered > WWTP > Activated sludge > Unclassified | place: Austria...
GCCGCATCGACCTCGACGACGCAGCTCCCGCACTTGCCACGCCCTCCGCAGACCGACTTGATGCCGACGCCGGCCTTCCATGCCGCGAAGAGCAGGCGCTCGCCGGAGGGCACTTCGACGCTGCGCGAATCAGGCTGGATGGTGACGCGATGCACGGCTGGTCAGTCCTTTGGCCTTGGCTATCCAGTATTACGGGAACGTTCTCGTGCGCACCGAGCCATCGTCTCGCACCACCTCGCTCGCCTGCAACAGGTTGGCGGGATCCCGGAACGGGTCGGCGTCGAACAGCGCAAGGTTGGCGCGCGCACCGCGCCGGATGTCGGCCGGCTCGGCCCGCCAGAGTCGTCGCGGCAAGCTGCTCGCGGCACGCAGCGTCTGCTCCATCGACAGGCCGCACTCGAGCAGGAAGCGCAACTCGTCGATCAGTCCGGCGCCGTGTTCGACGCCGGGGCTGCCCGCGTCGGATCCGGCGACCAGGTCGACGCCCAGTTGCGCCGCACGCGCGACGTGCTCGCGGTGGGCCTCGAGGATCGCCCCGAGCTTGAGCACCGTCTCCGGCTTCCATCCGGCCGCTTCGGGCCTGCGCCACTGGAAGTGCACCGGCGCAAAGGTCGGCACCCATGTCGTGCCCTGGTCGGCCATCCTGCGCAGCAGATCCTCGGTCATGAAGAACCCGTGCTCGATCGAGTCGATGCCCGCCTCGACCGCCACGGCGATACCTTCGGTGCCGCTGCAGTGCGCGAAGGTCCTCAGTCCGTGCTCCCGTGCGCAGCGCACGATCAGTCGCAGCGACTCGACGTCGAACTGCGGCGCGCCCTTGACGCTGCCCGACTCGAAATCGATGATGCCCGTCTCGATGATCTTCAGGTCGTCGGATGAGCGCGCGATGTCGCGCACCGCGGCGCGGATCTCGTCGTCGCTCGATGCCTCGCGCGCCATGAAGCTGCCGTAGCGGTTGGGCCGGCGCAGCGCCACGCCCGCCGATCGCACGTCCAGCACCTTCGACTCGCCGCGAATGCGGTGATTCACGCCGTAACGGTCGCCGGCGTCGCGCACCATCGTGATGCCACGGGATAGCGAGCGTGCGACGTTTTCCCGCCCGACTTCCAGCATCTTCTCCAGCGGTGCGTCCTGGTAGCGCGAGCGCACCTGGAAGTCGAGCTCGCCGCCGTCCAGGAAGAGATGGCAGTGCGCGTCGACCAGCCCGGGCATCGCGAATGCGCATCGCGTCGTTGGCCCCGGGGCCGGGTGCTCGCCGTGTGTCACCGAGACAATGCGCTCGCCGTCGACGACGATGCTCACCGGTGAATCGCGATAGCGTTCGCCGTCGAACCAGGCGCTGGCGACCAGGGTTCTCATGCTTGCTGGTACAACTCGACGATCGCCATCAGCGCATCGCTGTCGCGCAACTCGATGATGCGGCGAAACTCGCGCAATACGAAGTTGTTCTCGGGCAGGAGCGCGTACTCGCGCCACGGCGTTCCGAGCACCGTGTCGAACCCGACCGGCATTGCCACGGTGAGAAACGCGCACTCGAGCTGCAACTTCAGGTCGGATCCGTCGGCCGCCTGGTCCGGCAGGTGCTGGGGCAGATTGGACAGCCCGCCCATGATGTGGATCCCCGCGAGCGCCGGATCGGCGCGCACCGCGCCGATGCCCTCGAGCGCCATCTTGATCAGGCCCTCGGTGTCCGCTGCAAGCGTGCAGATCGAGACGTCGACGAAGAGGTCGTCGTTCACGACACCATAGCCGCCAGCCTTGAGTCGCTCGGCCATGCAACGCGCGGCTTCGTGGACTTCGGCGCCGGTTCGGCTGTGGACCAACTTCCCATCCCTGACCAGCTCGGAGGACATCAGGATCGCCTTGCACGGGCGGATCTTCAACAGCTCGGCCAGTTCCCATCGCGATTCGGAGATCGAGTTGACCAGCGGCTTCCTGCCGCCCGCCTTGGCCACGTCGTAGGCCTCGAGCGCCGCCTGCTGCACCGCGAAGTCCGGGCAATCGAGCGACAGCGGCAGGTCCACCACCTCCTGGATCGCGCGCACGATCTCGACCATGAAGCGCGGGTCGCTGATCGCCTTGTCGCCGGCGTTGACGTTCAGGTAGGTCGCGCCGGCGTTGGCCTGACGCAGCGCGAGGTCCTGGATTCCCTTGACGTCCTCCTTGTCGAACAGCGCCTTCGTCGAGCGGAATCCGGGGTTGATGCGCTCGCCGATGATGGTGAGGCCGGGGATCGACACGGATGTTCTCCTCAGTGTTGTACAGCCTGCGCGCGCCCGGACAGCAGCCCGGATTCGCTGACGATCTCTGCGATCAGGTGTTCGTTCTTCGGCGCCATCAGGTGGATTCCGGCCACACCCTCGATCGCGCGAATCCTCCCGATCTGCTCGACGCAGATGCGCACGCCCTCGGCCCTCGGATCGCTGGCGCGCTCGACGCGCGTGATCAACTCGTCCGGGATGTGCACCCCGGGCACGTGGCTGCGCATCCAGCGCGCCGAGCGCGCCGACGTCAACGGACCGACGCCGACCAGGATGTGGCAGCGCTGGTGCAGTCCCTGTGCGCGCACCGCGTGCATGTAGCGCTCGAGCATCGGCACGTCGAAGCAGTACTGGGTCTGGACGAAGCGCGCGCCCGCGGCCACCTTGCGCCCCAGGCGCAACGGCCGAAGGTCGAAGGGCGGCGCGAAGGGGTTGTCGACCGCGCCCAGGAACAGCCGGGGGCGACCGGTCAGCTTGCGCCCCGAGCGATAGAGACCGTCGTCGCGCAGGCGCCGCGCGGTGTCGAGCAGCGAAACCGCGTCCAGGTCGAAGACCGGCTTCGCCCCCGGGTCGTCGCCGTTGCCGATTCCGTCGCCGGTCAGGCACAGCAGGTTGCCGATCCCGAGTGCCGCGGCGGCGAGGATGTCACCCTGGATCGCGATCCGGTTGCGGTCGCGACAGGTCATCTGCATCACCGGCTCCCATCCGTGGCGCGCGAGGATCAGCGAAACGCCCAGGCTGGACATGTGGCAGTGCGCGCCGGGCGCATCGGTGACGTTCAGCGCGTCGACCCATCCCTCGTAGTGGTGCGTTCGCGTCAGCACGTCGTCGGGGTCCGCCGAGTCGGGCGGCGAGCACTCCGAGGTCACGACGAAGGTTCCCGCGCGCAGCAGCGACTCGAGGCGGCTCGCAGCGACCGATTCGTCGCACCTGGGCGGAGCCTGCGTGACCAGGGACGCCGGCCACGGTTCCTGGCGCAACACGCGCAACCAGCTCGATCGCCCCTGGTACTGGTGCTCGAGCGGCGGATTGGGTTCCGTCGGCAAGGCGCCTGCGCGCATCCGCGCGGCACCCTTGTGCGCCTCGATCCAGACGCACGGCATCGCGGGTTCCACCTCGCAGCCCCCGTCGCTGCGAACCCCGCCGCACGGCCCGTTGCGCAGCGACTTCGGGCAGTTCATCGGACAGGCCATCCCGGTGAACGAGAGCGCACAGGCACCGCACATCCTGCAGTCGAACAACGCCCCCTTCGTTGCGCGCTCGATCGCCGCCACCGGGCCTTCCAGCCTGGAATAGCCGATCAGGCGCGCGAGCGGACGCAACGCGTCGAGCGCCCTGTCGAGAACTCCGTAGAGAGACTCGAGCAGCCTCGCGTGCCTGACGGCCCAGCGGCGCAAAACGTACACGTCGGTCTGCTTGCGAGTTGCGATCCCGCGCTAGCGCCGGATCGCGTTCGGCCAACCGGTCAGGTGTAGCGCCGGTACTTGTCGATGGCGCGCGACATGGCCCAGACGTTTTCCAGCTTGCAGTAGTCGGTGATGCTGTTGGCGCTGGAGATCATGTAGCCGCCGCCCTTGCCCACCTTCTCGATCCGGTCGCGCACTTCTGCCTCGACTTCCGCTTCGGTGCCGCGCGGCAGCGTGTAGTCGAGGTCGATGTTTCCGACGATGCACACCTTGTCGCCGTACTTCGCCTTGAGCTGGTTGATGTCCATCGCCGCGGGCTGCACCGGATGGATGGCGCTCATTCCCAGCGTCAGCAGTCCGTCGAGCAGCGGAAACAGGTTTCCGTCGCTGTGGAAGATCCAGGGCTTGCGGATCTCGTTGGCCACCAGCATCTGGTAGGGCTTCATGAACTCTTCCCACATCTCCGTGCTCACCCACGGCATCTTGTTGTCGGCGTGGTCGTCGTTGGCCCAGATGAAGTCGAAGTCCATCTTGTTCAGGTGCTGCACGACCCGCGCCGACCACTCGGAGAAGCGCCGGTGCACCTCCTTCACCAGGTCGGGGTCGTCGTACATCATGATCGAGAACACGTCGAGCCCCATGCTCTCGAAGGTGCTCGCGCCGCCCAGCCTGATCCGGGCAAACACCGCGTAGTCCTCGCGGTACTTCTCGATCCACTCGGCCACCTTCTCGTAGCGCGCCGGATGGTCGGGGTCCGGCAGGAAGCGGTCGAACAGCTCCAGCGACTCGCGGCTGGTGAGCAAGCCGTGCTTGACGTAGGTGCGCCCGTCGGACGGATCGGTACCCATCTCGGCGATCCAGGGCGGAGTGAAGTCGAAGGTGATGCGCTGCGGGTAGTACCAGGCCTCCTTGCCGGACGTTCCTGTCGTCTGGATCGACTGGCCGTCGCTCGCGCTCAGGCCGCTGGGGAAGTGATAGCCGAAGCCGTCCATGCCCAGCGCCCGGCAAAGCTCGCCGGGCGTGAAATCGGTGCGGCCGCCCATCACCCGCACCTGCATCTCTTCCTCGACGTCGTTCTCGATCCACGGCACCATGTCGGGCTGGCCGCGCTTCAACGCGGTCAGTACGCGTTCTCTCGGTGTCATCCCCGTGCCTCCGCGCGCGCGCTGTCGATCATCCTGTTGCAGGCCTGGACGCACTCGTACGCATCCTCGCTGTAGAAATCGGCGCCGATCTCGGCGGCGTACTTGTGCGTGAGCGGGGCCCCTCCCACGCCGACCCGCACCGACGAGCGCAGTCCCGCTTCTTCGAGCGCCGCGATCGTTCGGCGCATGCCTTCCATCGTGAGCGTGATCAGCGCGCTCATCAGCACGAACTGGGGCGCTTCCTTGCGGACCGCCTCGATGAACATGTCGGCGCTGACGTCGACGCCCAGGTCGACGACCTGGTAGCCGCCGCCTTCGAGCATCATCCGCACGATGTTCTTGCCGATGTCGTGAAAGTCGCCCTGCACGGTGCCCAGCACCGCCTTGCCGCGGATCTCGGCCGCCTCGCCGACCAGGTGCGGCTTGAGGACCGGAACGACCTCGGTCATCGCGCGCGCCGCGATCATCATCTGCGGCAGGAAGAACTCGCCCGACGAGTACTTCGCCCCCACCACCGACATCGCGGCGATCAGGCCGTCCTTCATGATCGCGCCCGGATCGACTCCGCGCTCGAGCGCCTCGCGGGTCGCTGCCACGGCCTCGTTCTTCTTGCCCCGGATCACCCAGTCCCTGATCGTCGCTATCGCGTCGGACATCGCCATCTCCCTCGGTCTCGCAGGCTTGCTGACATATTATCGATATGTTTCCAGGTGTCAATACCGCGCCGTCTATTGAAAGCCGAGCAACTGGCTCGGCAGCCAGGTGACGAGGGCTGGGAACATCATCACGATCACCAGCGTGAGGCACTGCAGCGCGATGAACGGCACCACGCCCCGGTACATGTCGCGAATCGTGATCTCCTCCGGCGCCACGGCGCGCAGATAGAACACCGCGGGCGCCATGGGCGGAGTCAGGTACGAGGTCTGGATCATGATCAGGAACAGCACCAGGAACCACACCGGATCGAACCCGGCCGCCACGACCAGTGGCGTGAACAGCGGCACGAAGATCAGGACGATCGAGATCCAGTCGAGGAAGAAGCCGGCGAGGAAGATCACGAACATCATCATCCCCAGCAGCATCCACGGCGAGAGTTCCGCCATGGTGATCAGCGTGCTCGCCGTGGTGATCCCGCCCCCGCCGATGAACACGCCGGTGAACAGCGTTCCCGCGAGCAGCACCGTCATGATCATCGCAGTGATCTTGAGCGTCTTGATCAGCGCCTCGTACAGCCCGGCGAAGCTGAAGCGACCGTAGAGCATCGTCAGCAACAGCGAGGCCAGCGCGCCGATTGCCGCCGCCTCGGTGGGCGAGGCCAGGCCGAGCAGGATCGAGCCCAGAACGGCGAAGATCATGAACATCGGCGGCACCAGGTTCCGCGAGGTGATCCACAGCTTGCGACCGAAGCGGGGTTCGTCGGGCTCGCGCGGGATTCGCGGACCCTTCCCGGGGTAGACCAGGCAGACGCCGACGATGTAGAGCAGGTACAACCCGGCCATGAGCAGGCCGGGAAACGCCATCCCGTAGAACAGGTCGCCGACCGACACGTTGGCCATCGGGCCCATCACCACCGCGACGACCGACGGCGGAATGATCGTGCCGAGCGAGCCACCCGCGCAGATGCTGCCGGAGATCAGCGCCTTGTCGTACTTGTAGCGCAGCATGATCGGTATCGTCAGCATGCCCACTACCGACTCGGTCGCTCCGATCACGCCGCTCGACGCGGCGAAGATCACGCACATGACGATCGTCGCGAGCGCCAGACCGCCGGGCAGGCGCCGCGTCCAGATGTGGATCGCCTCGAACAGCTTGTCCGCGATCCCGGACTTCTCGAGCATCGCGCCCATGAACACGAACATCGGCACCGCGGCGAACACGAAGTTCGACGCGATGTCCTCGATCTTGTCGACGAACTGGAACACGACGTTGCCACCGAAGATCATCAAGCCGAAAATCACGGCAGTGATCATCATCGCGAAAGCGACCTGGATGCCCAGGAACATCAGCAGGAACGCCATCGGCAGCATCAGGAACGGAAGGTAGCTCATGCTGCGTTTACGCGGTTGGGGGTGAGCCTGCGCACGCTCTTGATCACCTCGGCGAGCACCTGCAGCGCGAACAGCGCGAAGGCGACCAGGAACACGACGCGAAACGGCCACACCGGAAGGTTCAGCGCCGACTGTCCGCTGGTCTCGCCGCTCGCATAGCCGTCGACCAGGTAGCGATACATCTGGTAGCTGAGCCAGACCAGCAGCGGCAGCATGACGGTGTAGCCGACGAGGTCGATCACCGCGCGGGTGCGCTCGGAGAACTTGCCGCTGAACACGTCGATCCGGATGTGCGCGCCGTCGCGAAGCGTATAGGCCATGCCGAGAAGGAAGTGCGAGCCGGTGAGCAGGTATCCGACCTCGTAGGCCCATATGGTCGGCCTCCCCATCGCATAGCGGGCGAACACCTCGTAGCAGGTCGCGAGCACCAGTGGAACCAGGACCATCGCCGCGACGATGCCCAGGCTCCCCGTGATGCGTTCGATCGACTTCGTGAGCGCATGCATCGCACCGTTTCCCCTTCTGGTTGGTGGCGGACACCGATCGGCGCCGCATCGTACCGGCCCCGGCGATCGCCGCACGCGGCCCCGACGGCGCCACCCGGTACGATCGGCCCGACGAAGCCGCTGCGCGCGTGGTCAGCAGACCTGACACCGACCGGTCAACAACAAGATGGGGTGCTCTCGCACCCCATCTTTCCGGCGACGAGCGCTCAGCTCCTCGTCTTGACGGTACGCCAGGCGGACGCGCCTTGCCACAGCGCATCCATCTCCTTCTGGCTCGCGAACACCTTGCCGAACCATGGAAGATTTCCTTCCTTGGCGGTCTTCTCCGCCCACTTCAGGCCGATGTCGCGCGCCGCGTACTGCACCTCGGGATCGAGTTCGATCAACGTGTTGCCGGCCTTCTTGAAGAAGTCGAGCGCCTTGGCATCCTCGTGGCCGACTTTCATCCAGAAATCCAGCGTCACGAGCCTGGCCGCCGTTTCGACCAGCTTCTGGTCGGCGGGGGTGAGCTTGGCCCAGGCATCCTTGTTGATCGTCAGCTCGAAGGGCGCGGTGGGCTGGTGAACGCCAGGGTAGATGATGAACTTGGCGATCTTGTGGAAGCCCATCGAAATGTTCTCGTACATCGTGCCCCACTCGGTGGCGTCGATCGCGCCGCGCTCGAGCATCGGGTACACGTCGGCGCCCGGCGTGGTCACCGGCGCCGCACCCAGATCCTTGGCCATCTCCAGCCAGGCGCCTGCGGTGCGCAACTTCAGGCCCTTGAGGTCGGCCAGCGACCTGACCGCTTTCCTGGAGTGCAGGAAGGCCTCGGCCGTGCGGGCCCCCAGCGGGAAAGAGATGATGCCGGCCGTTTCCTCGCGGAACTTGCGCTGCATCTCGACTCCCCCGGCCTGGTACAGCCAGTGCAGCATCCGTTCGGTGTCGAACGAGCCTGCGTATCCGCCGAGCAGCACGGTCGTCGGGTCCTTGCCCCAGTCGTAACCCATCCAGGTGTGGCCGCACTCGGCGATCCCGTTCTTCACCGTCTCGGGCACCTTCAGCGCGTTGCCGAGCGCACCGCCCGGAAACACCTCGACCTTGAAGCGGCCGCCGGAAATCTCGGCCATCTTCTCGGCGAATGCCTTCGCACCGTTGTCCATCAGCGGGCCGCCGCCCCAACCGGTGGCCATCTTCCAGCTGATCGTGGACTGCGCCAGTGCCGGCTGCGCAAGCGTCGCGCCGGCGGTTGCGATTGCACCGGCCTTGAGAAAATCGCGCTTCTTCATGCCCTGTCTCCCTTGTTGGCTGTGGTTTGGACTTCGCTACGACTAGGCTGCTTGCTCGGCGACGGGGCCGTCGAGCGAGACCGGCGCGTCAGGCCGTCGATACTTCTCGATCACCGGCTTCAACTCCGGTTTGATGTGGTCTTCGTTGTAACCGTTGAAGATCGTTCCGATCAGGCCGCGATCGAGGTCGCTCGTTCCCATCAGCCAGTCGGCGATCGGGAAGGTCAGGTTCATGTTGTGCCCCATCATGATTCCGTAGTTGTGGTGCGCCGTGTGATGCCGCCTGATCGTGTTGATGAACGGTGTGTGGCGAACGAACCAGTTGTCGTGAACGTGACAGCAGTAGTGGAAGCTCTCGTAGATCAGGTACTGCCCGACGATCGTCACCATGAGGATGTAGCCGGCGTTCGGGTTGATCAGCGCACCCAACGCGAGCGCGAACGGCACGCCCAGCGCCATGAAGGTGAACAGCGCACGCCACGGAAAGAAGATGATCCGCCATTCGCGCGAATTGTCCACCGTCATCTCGTTGTCGGTGAAGTACTGGTGGTGCTGGCGCGTGTGGCGATCGTAGATCGCGCGCAACGCCCAGACGTCGATCAGACGGTGCATCACGTTCTTGTGCATGTACCACTCGAACAGATTCGAGAAGACGAACACCGGAACCACGAGCAGCCACTCCCATCCGGCGTTGTCGAGGCGCGTGACGCACCACCAGATCACCGCGATGCCCACGACGTAGATCACGGCGATGTGCAGCGGTCCGTTGTAGGCGGGGTGGATCTCGGAGCGGTAGTGCTCGCGAAACGCCACCTGGCGGGGCGACGGGTTGTGTCGTTCGATCAGTTCTGCCATGGCTTTGCTCCTCTGCTGCATGATTGCCCGAATGCCGGATTCGGCGTTCTCCCGATGGGTCGTTGCTCGATGCCGTGCGCTGTCCGGCATGCGAACCGCGGCACCGAGCGACTCACGCCGCCAGCAGACGCTTGGCTTCGTTGACCGCCTGCACCGCGTCGGCGGCGAATCCGTCGGCGCCGATCTGGTGGGCGAACTTCTCGCTCACCGGCGCCCCCCCCACGAAAACCTTGCGCCCGACTCGCAGCCCGCGCGCGTCGAGTTCGCGGATGATCGCGGGCATCTCCATCATCGTCGTGGTGAGCAGCGCCGACAGGCCGATCACGTCCGGGCGATGCTCGGCGACCGCGTCGCAGAATGCGTCGCGCGCGACGTTCACGCCCAGGTCGATCACTTCGAACCCGACCCCGCGCAGCATCGTCACCACGAGATTCTTGCCGATGTCGTGCATGTCGCCCTTGACCGTGCCGATCAGCACGCGCCCACGCTGCGCGTTGCCGCCTGCCGCCAGGTGCGGCTCGAGCACACTCACCGCGGCGCTCATCGCACGCGCCGCCAGCAGCACCTCCGGAATGAACGCTTCGCCGCTCGCCATGCGCTTGCCCACCACGTCGATCTCCGCGATCAGTGCCTTGTCGAGGACGTCACGCGCCGAAACGCCCTGCGCCAGCAGATCGGCGACGTGTTCCTTGATCGCCAGGTGCTTGCCCTTGCTCACGTCCTGACGCACCTGCGCGAAGATTTCGTCGCCGGCGTCCCGCGCCACCGCCCCCGCGGCTGCTCCCGCCGTCGCCTCCGCCGCCGGCGCAGCCGTCGTCGCGCCCGCCGGCAGCGGCCGGAACGCCCCCGCCTTCAGCGGCAGCGCGCCCTCGCGCTCGACCCGCTCGCCGATGCGCTGCAGCCGCGAGAAGATCGCCCCGGGCGGCACCTGGTCGGCCACCCCGACCAGGTAGCGCGTTCCTGGCGCGACCGCGCGAAACAACTCGTCCAGGTACGCCTCGAAGTCCGCCTCGCTGGTCTCGGGCAATACTACCGTCGAGGGCACGCCGCCGAACAGCGTGAGCTTGGGGCTCCAGCGCCGGTAGTACTCGGCCAGGCTCAGCTTCGTCATCGGCGCCGGGCAGATCGACTCGGCGATGTGGATGTCCGACTTGCAGATCAGGTCCATCAGCCCTTCGTTCTCGCCGTCGGTGTGGCACATCAACAGCTTGCCGCGCGCCTCGAGCGCCCTCGAAACCTTGCGCAGCCACGGAGTGATCTCGCGCTCGAAGTACGGCGGATACGTGATCATGTCGTCGTAGTTCGCGCCCCAGAACACGACCTCGGCCGGCGAATCGCACTGGATCGCAAGCATCCGTTCGAACAGCGGCTCCATCTGCGAGGCCAGCCGCTTGAGCCTGTCGTGGTGATCCTTGTAGTGGAAGAAGAACTGCGTCGAGTCGATCAGATCGCGCTGGATCTCGTTGACCGGCGACGCGCCGAACAGGCTCATCGAGACGGCCACGCCGTCGTCGCGTATCTCCTCGGCGCACCAGCGGTTGAAACGTTCGGGGTTCAGCTTCAGGTCGAGGTGTTCGTACAGGCACCCCGCCGCCTCGTAGTCGTCTACGGACTTGATCAGCGGTTCGACGATGGTCGGTATCGTCGTGCCGAGCCGCTGCGCCTCGAGGTCGTAGTGCACGGTGGTGCTGACCATGCCCAGCGGCGTGTGGTACTCGACCCGCATTCGCGGGCCGTCGTGCACCACCTTGACCTCGATCTTGTCCGAGATCACCAGGTCGTAGACCGTGTCGCGGCTGCCGAACAGACCGATGCCGCGATGCAGGTACATCGGCTGGACCGCCGGGTCGAGCTGGTCGTCGGCGAAGCGAAAGTACAACGCCCAGCCCTCGGCGCGCGCGATCTCGTTCATCGTGCGTCCCGCGTGCTGCGCCGGCAACGTGCCGCAAGTATGGTTGGCGAGGTACCACAAATCGAGCCGCGGAACGTAGGGCAAGCGATCGACCTGCTCGCCGCGAAACGCGGCCAGCATGCGCGACTTGTGGTTCATGGTCTCTCCCCAGGAAGGTCGACGCGTCGAACGCCGCCGGGAGTACCGACACCCGATCAGGAACTGACGCTGATCATACTAGTAATATGTTAGACATATACGTTCGTCGCTGTCCAGTGTTGCGTTGTGCACTGCAGCGACGAACCCCTCGCATTCATCGTGTCTCGCAGACGTCGGTGTCGAGCGTCGCCCGGGTAAAACTCTCGATGTGATCGATCAGCGCGTCGGTGGCGCGCCCCGCGGCGGCCTCGTCGCCGTTGGCGATCGCCTCGGCGATCGCCGCATGCAGATTGGCCGTGACCGGCATGTCCGCGGCCTGCTGGTAGTGCATGTACCAGAAGCGGCGCGAGAGCGGCTGCATCAGGCGCATCGCCGCCGCGGCGAATTCGTTGCGCGCCGTCGAGATCGCGAGTTCGTTGTACTCGCTGTCGGTGCGCATGAAGCCGACGTCGTCGTTCGCCCTGGCGGCCTTCTTGAAGTTCACCGCGAGCGCGCCGAACCGCGCGCGTTCGTGCGGCAGAGCGCGGCGCGTCGCGCTGCGCGACACCAGCCGTTCGATCTCGCGGCGAACCTCGAGCATCCCGAGCTGGCGCTTCACGTTGATGTCCGAGACGATGACCCCGCGCCGCGGCAGGATCTGCACCAGCTTTTCGCGCGACAGTCGTTGCAGCGCCTCGCGAATCGGCGTGCGACCGATTCCCAGCATTTGCGACAGCTCGGCTTCCGACACCGCGCTACCCGGGGCCAGCTTGAGCGTGACGATCATCTCCTCGAGCGTGCTGTAGGCGCGATCGGTCAGCGTTTCGCCTCCGGAACCCGGAGCGCGAAGCGCCGGCTTCGCGTCGCGCACGGTTGCCGCAGCCCTGCGCATGGACGTCAAATCTGCCTCCGCTTCTCCAGCATCTCGAGGAAGCGCTCGTACTCGCGCATGTCCACGCCATAGCTGTGGTCGTCGTCCGGAAAGCTGCCCGCCTTCACTTCGGCCACGTACTTCCTGAGGCCGTCCACCGCCACTTCCGTCAGGTTGGCGAAGCGCTTCGTGAACTTCGGCTTGAAGTCGGTGAACACGCCGAGCAGGTCGTACGAGAGCAGGATCTGCCCGTCGGTGCCGACTCCCGCCCCGATGCCGATCGTCGGGATCTCGAGCTGCGCCGAGATCACGGCGGCGATCTTGGCCGGCACCGCCTCGAACTCGAGCATGAAGCAGCCGGCATCCTGGATCGCCAACGCGTCCTCGAGGATCTTCATCGCCGCCTCGGCGGTCTTTCCCTGGATCCTGAATCCACCGAAGTTCGCGACCGTGTGCGGCGTCAGCCCGATGTGCGATGCGGTCGGGATGCCCGCATCGACCAGCGCCTTGAGGATGTGCGCCTGGCTCTTGCCGCCTTGCGGCTTGACCGCGTCGCACCCGGCCTCCTGCATGAACCTCGCGGCGTTGTTCAGCGCCCGGTCGACGGTGTTGTAGCTCTGGTAGGGCATGCACCCGAGAACGAAGGTGTTCATCGCACCGCGGCGCACCGCCTGCGAGTGCAGCACCATCATGTCCATCGTCGCGGGAATCGTGTTCGGGTGCCCGTGCGCGGTCATCGCCAGGCTGTCTCCGACCACGCACACGTCCACGCCCGCCGCTTCGGCCCACTTGGCCGATGTGTAGTCGAGCACCGAGGTGTAGACCATCTTCTCGCCGGTCCTCTTCGACTCCCGGATCTCGGGAATCGTGCGCTTCTTGCGCTCGCCCTGATTCATTGCATCCCCCTGCGAACCGGGGCCCTTCGGCGCGGAACCGATGCCCGCCCTCAGACCATGCAGTCGTATGGAAATCATATATCAACGATGAACCGGTGCAAGCCTCGAAACGGATCGCTGATCACGACGCAGCCGGCATGGTGCCGGACATGCCGGTCTGCCAGCACTGCAGCAGGTCGGCAAGATTCCTGGGCGGCCGCGAAAGCAGCGAACGCGCGAGCGCGCGGGTCCGGTCACGCGCCGACTCGTCCAGGTACTCCACGGGCGACTTGCCGTCCACCCGTGCCAGAAGCAGCCCAGGCAGCAGGCGGGCGCAGCGGCTGTCGAGATCGGAGGCCGGCTCCCAGTCAACCTGCTCGAGA
>Ga0138256_10005309_pt1 | contig 13645 bp, 11 predicted proteins | sample KNB2016incub_MG_FD_105486 | JGI IMG/M metagenome (GOLD analysis project Ga0138256, IMG submission 105486) | Active sludge microbial communities from wastewater in Klosterneuburg, Austria - KNB2014incub_MG | ecosystem: Engineered > WWTP > Activated sludge > Unclassified | place: Austria...
ACTACCATATTTATCAGCAACCCCAAAAATTTCAGCAGGTGTTAGAGTAACTGATCTTAATGCGTTTTCGATACCCATGCCATAGGCAGCCGCAAAAGCTGCATTAAAAGGAAGGTTTCTGGTGTTTTCAGCGTTGTCTGTTCGTAATGCTACTTTGATACCGGCTTTAGCCATTTTTGACGGATTAGTATAAGATGCATCATATCTGTCATTGTCTCTCCTTGGAGTATTCAAAATTGGCCCCGTTATCACCGGAATATTTGCTTTTGCAATCTTATCAGCTACACGCCACCCTTCTGCAACCCCTGTGAATACAGCTTTAAGTTTTTTTTCTGAGACCCATTCAAGGGCGCTCTCGATATCGTTCTTTGAATTAACCTCGATAAAAAGAGGCTGCTCTCCTTTTACTATTGGCAATAAAGCCATCATCTGTGGGTTGTTGGTATACCATTTTTGATTGTCCGCTTTTGATGCAGAATCCATTTTCATATATTGTACAGCACTACTCCAGATGTCGTTGATGTTTTTTAGGGCCTTTTCAGCATCCTTTTTTACATCTTCATCCGTTCTTCTATCCCATCTACCTCTTCTGCCTGTGGATGGAAAACGCATTATCACTCTTTCCGATCCGCAAGTCATTTGTTCCGGACTATAACCAAAAAGATCTATTAATGCGCCAGTACCAGGAAAAGTACCCCCATCAGGTTTTGCAAACACCGTAGTTACCCCGTTAACTCTGGTCACCGGAATGGCCACAGCGTTAGGATTTACAGCGGTCAGGGCTTTCATGTGCGGAACAAAATCACCATGTTCGTCAAAGTCATTGGTTACTGACACTGCATCTATTTCCACAAGCCCCAGACGGCTGCCACTGTCGATCAATCCTGGATATATATGTTTTCCGGTGCAATCGATCACTTTTGCATTTGGGGGATTGCTAACTGACTTCCCTATTTCAGCTATAATACCATCTTTTAGCAAAATATCTCCTATGTAAGTGCTTGAAGATACGGTATGGAGCGTAGCATTTTTAAGTAAAAAGACCCCATTTTCAGCTTTTTTTACCTGCTGACCAAAGGATGGTATAATGGTGTTAATAAGTATAATTAAACTGAAAAAAATATATAAATGCTTCATTTTATACGAATTGTAATAGATTAATGGGTATGGTTTTGTGAATATTTGAATCTCATAAATTTGGCATAACTCTCTTGCATTAGCATTTCAGAAATTCCTCTGAGACATCCGGAATTTTCATAATTTCTTTCTGTTTCATAAAATGTTGAATATTTTTCATTAGGATTTATATCAATTCTAGTATCGTCAGGATCCTTCTCAATATCAAATCTTACCTGGCCATCTACCAGAGTTTTTTGTGGTACAGCATAAACAGATAAAGGATGACCCTTAAAAATCGCAATGTCAGCATCTTTCCCTACTTCAAGAGAACCAACTCTTTTATCTATTCCCAATTGTTTTGCCGGATTAATAGTAATAAGAGCCAGTGCCTCGTCATCTGTTAAGTCACCATATCTTTGTGTCTTTGCTGCCTCATGATACAGATGTCTTATAAGCTCTTCAGAATCAGAATTGATAGACGTTACCACACCATTTCTGGTTAGGATAGCAGCATTGTAAGCCGTAGAATAATACACTTCAAATTTATAAGCCCACCAATCTGCAAATACAGATGCTCCTGCTCCGAAAGCTGCTAGCTCAGGTGCAACTTTAAAACCTTCATTTACGTGTTGGAAACATATTCTATTAACATTATAATCCTTCAAAACCCTCATGAGCATCAGAATTTCGTCGGCTCTGTATGAATGGCAATGAATGATAATGTTACCTTTTAAAATGTCTGCCATGGTCTCATTTCTCAGATTATACTCCGGAGAAGATTTCCTTAATCCTTTTTTATAATCATCCCAATCTTTCATATATAATTGGGCTTCACTGAATGCGTTTCTGAACACCTGCTCTACACCCATTCTGGTATTAGGCATTATTTTATTGCCCTCTCCATGCACTCTTATAGGATTTTCACCCAATGCAAATTTGATGGTTCTGGGTGCTCCTTCCATGCGAAGTTCATCTGGATTTACTGTACCATATCGAAGTTTGATGGTTTCACATTGGCCACCAACCGCGTTTGCTGATCCATGCATAGCATGTGTTGCTGTAACACCTCCTGCAAGAGCTCTATATATAGATACATCCAAAGGATCCAAGGCATCACCTACATTTACCTCTGCAGTGACTGGATTAGTGGCTTCATTTACAACATCAAGAGCTATATGTGAGTGGGCGTCTATAATACCCGGCATTACAAACATACCTGTGGCATCGATAATGCTTGTTCCGTTTGGAGCAGATATATTTTTATCTATTCTGGCTATTTTACCATTTGTGACCAAAATGTCTGCATGTTCTTTTATACCTTTCGTTATGGTAAGAACGGTTCCGTTTTTTATGAGAACATTTTGAGCGTTTAAAAGAACAGGCATAATTACTGCCAAAACAATTGTCAATCTATTCATGATATATATTTATTAAAGATTGTTTTAATTAATATTTTGGATCGCCTTCATAATCTCCTTTTATCGGGAAAGATCCAAATTGACCTACAGAAATAGATCCTGTATAAGATTTATCTTCAAAATTCAGGTCAAAATCCACTTTTACCGGTGCGCCCATGTCCGTTGTGATATTAAAAGTAATTTTTTTGCCATCCACAATAACATCAGAAGCTGAATCTTCTTCACTAGGAGCTGAGTCATCGACAACAGTCACTTTATATTCTCCACTGGCTTTTTTGATTATTATTTTTCCTTTCTGGGTTGAGCCTGGTATTTCGACAGTATATGACCAGCTTCCAACCATTTTACCCGATTCTGATGGCTTATTTTCTGTCTTTTTGGTTTTTTCTGTAAATTCATATTTCTGTCCATCAACAAAAACATATTTAATGGTGGCCTTTTCATCAAAATAAGGTTTGTCTGTAATGACAAGATTGGCTATTTTTCCCTTCTCTACTGTACCGGTAAGATGAGAAATACCAAGTATTTGTGCAGGGTGTGTGGTAAGTGCGGCCAATGCATAATTTTCGGAAAGACCGTTCTGTATAAGTTTTCTTAGATTCTTGCGAATATCTGCAGGCTTAACAGTCATATATGAAAATCCAAACTTTACACCTTGTTTTTCAAATAATCCGGCTTGCTCCAGGTATTGTTTAATTGAAGCTTCCTTTTTCTGGTCAAAACCATCTTTCTCAGGATTTTTTTCTTCTTTAACTACTTTTTTAACATCCTTGGTTGCCGTCGAATCTTTCTTTTCAGGAGCATCGCCCTCCTTTTTGGTATCTTTTTTATCTTCCTCCGGCAATTCAAGCGAGAGCAAAACGGGAATACTGCTTTTTTTAATTCGATCCAAATAATGCCATCCTTGTTTTACTTCAGTGAGTACCATGTCAAATCCCAACTCATCCTTTAAAGACAAAGCTTTATGAACATCTTTGGTCCTTGATGCTACAAAATAAAGGGGCATCTTTTTTATGGTGACCGGATACATAGCCATTAGTTCTTTATTATAATCAGGCCTGGAAAGTCCTGCAGGATTAAGCTTAAATTTCTCTTCGTGTAGTCCGGTTATATTGGCATTTTTGTATAAATCCCTGAATTTGGCTAATATCGCTATCGATGTAGAAGGATAAACGCCTCTATTGGCTTCCAACTGAAAATTTTGTGAAGTATTGGACTTTAGCAACATCTTATCGTTGGCCCCTTCCCCTAAAAGAAAAATACTATTTTGTCCTGGAAGCATTAATCCTCTTGGAGCAACCTGAGCAATCGCAAAACCTGCTGATCTCATATCTGCAACGGATTTATCTAAGGATTTGAATAAGTCACTGCCACTTATATGAGGAGTAATACCTGCAACATCGTTAGGCGGATTACCCGGATCCTGAACTTTAGCACGATCCTTGTTTTCGGGTTTGGCTATACCTGTGTTGGAATGTGCGTCTATAAAACCCGCATATACATACAATGAGTCAGCTAATACTATTTGTGCATCAAAAGGAATTTTTACTGCCGTACCAATTTCTGAAATAAATCCATCTTTAATTATTACGTTTTGTCCGGATAAAAGAGAACCGGGTTGAGGAATTACGAAACAGTTTTTAAGATAAAAAGTCCTGCTTAGCTGTTTTGGGGAGTCACTATTTTGGCCTGATAAAGAGGCGCTTGATATAGAAACGAGGAAAATAAGGCATGATAATACCCTGAAAGGATTTGTATACATCTGAATTGTTTCGACGGTTATTTCAATAAATGCTGATCAAAAATCTACACGGGTTCAAAAGTAATAAAACTGATTATATAAAACTGATATTTTAATAATTATTTAAACAGGGGGTTCAATTTTACACCAGAAAAGTTTAAAAATGAAAACCCGAATTGTTTTATTCTGTTATACAGTATCTTTACCTTTTTTTCTTCAAACATACTCATTTGAAAGTTTATTTATTACTTTGTTTCTTATTCATATTTTCTACTACATCCTTTTGTCAGCAAATCTTGCTGGATGAATCTTTTGATGATTGGAATAACCAGAATTATAGTTTTAAAGACAAATCAGGAGACAACAACAGCTCTGGTATAGATCTTACTGATGTAAAAATCAGCAATGATGATCGATATCTTTATTTGTATTTTGATTTGAATAAAGAGATAAACATTCAGGAAAACAATAATCTGACCCTATTTATTGATATCGACAATAATGCTTTTACTGGCATCAATAAATACGGTATCGGAGCAGACTTAGTGTATTTCCTCGGTTCAAGAAGCGGTCGGATATATCAAGGCTCTTCCACTTACACCATATTTCATAATAATATAGGACTTATTACCTCACCAACAGTGACCAACGAAAGATTTGAAATGAGCATTCAACGCACATTTTCAATCGGCAATATTCAGTTCAAAATGTCTGATGCAATTAAAGTAATCCTCTCTGATGAAGGCATAGCAGGGGATAGGGCGCCGGATATTAATGGTGGGTATGGCTTTGAATTTGATAAAAATAAAGTTTTTGTTCCGTCAATGTTTTCTTTAAAAAAGGAGAAATCTGAATATTTAAGAGTGCTTTCATACAATGTACTCAGAGACAATCTTTTTGATCCTTCACTTCAACAAAACTACCGAAGAATATTGAAAGGATTGAGTCCGGATATTATTGGTTTTTGTGAGATTTATGACAGGTCACCGGAACAGACAGCGGCAATAGTAGAGAGTCACCTACCTTCTGCCGGAAATCAGAAATGGTACTCTGATGGAACAAGTCCGGACATCCGTGTTGTAAGCCGTTATCCCATTGTGAATAGGAGAAGTATCAATGGCAACGGTGCTTTTCTGATAGATTTGGGTAAATCAAAACTGGTTTTTATAGTAGCTCATTTGCCTTGTTGTGACAATGAATTACAAAGACAACAGGAAGTGGACAATATTATGTCCTTCGTAAGAGGGATAAAATTTGGAATATCCCCTTTTCAGACTCCACAAAATACACCAATAATTATAGTAGGTGATATGAATCTTGTGGGCCTTAGGCAGCAACAACAGACGTTTTTGACAGGAAATATAGCAGATAATAGCAGTTATGGTCCTGATTTTAAACCGGATTGGGATGGAACGGATCTTGAAGATGCTATTCCTTTGACAAATAATATGCCGGCCACTTTTACCTGGTATAGTGAATTTGGTACATATTCTGCCGGAAGGTTGGATTATTTAATATTTTCCGGGTCTGTCGTTGAAATGAAAAATAGTTTTGCTCTTTGGTCACCATCATTGACACCTGAACAATTATTATTGTCAGGCATCCAAAAAGATGATGTTCCAATTGCTTCTGATCACGTTCCTTTGATTGGTGATTTTTTGATGCCCGGTTTTTCGTCTTCTACTAGCACTGAAATAGTAAAAGCTCCCTTTAAATATAAGGTATCAAATGATCAACTGATTTTTAATTCTATGCTTTCAGGCCAGGTAACTATTACGGATATTTCCGGACGTACTATTTACAGTATTCAAAAAACCTCAGGCATTGACCAAATAGAAATTGATTTGAATTTTAACTCCGGTGTTTATATTTTACATTTCAGTACCGACAGAGAAAAATACAACACAAAATTTTTCAGGTAAGTTTAAACACCTATGATTAAAAAACTGAACATAATATGTATACAGTCTCTGATCAATTTATCTCCCGCTTTAACACATGACCTCAATAAAAATAAGGAATAAGTCGCCAGGTGCGTTGTACATAATTTTTAAAAGCCGGATTAGATTTGTATTTATTTATATTGGCTTTTTCTATCAAAGGAATTCCACTGACTCTTATAAGTAGAATGATTACCCAAAGGGGACTTACAATACTCCACCACATCCATCCATCGAATGAAGGAGCCACGTACCAGAATATTCCTATCCAAACCAAAATTTCTCCCAGATAATTGGGATGTCTTACTTTAGAATATAAACCCGTTTGTATAAAGCCGGACTCACCTGAGTTTTTAAATATAAATTTTTGCCAGTCTGCTACACTTTCAATAATCCATCCTAATGCCCAAATTAAAATAGCTGGAAAAACAATCTTTAAGTCGTTAGCAATCAATCCGGTCATTACGGGCAAAGCGATAATCCAGATACTTATAGATTGAAGCAACCAAAATTTTAGAAAACCAGATTTACTCGACCTGAATTCATCAAAGCGGGTGTCTCTTCCCATCTTGTAGATCCTGTAAAATAAAAAACCTCCCAGTCTCATTGCCCACAAGGATACCATTGAAAGTAAAATAATTCTTGCCGGTTCAATATTGCTATAACTTAAGAAAAAATATACCGCTACGGCAATAAAACAAGCACTATAACTTATGTCAGTGAGGTGATCGCTTTGATTTCGGAATGCCTAAATGTAGGCCAAAATATTGACCAAAGTGATGAGTAGGAAGGAAATAAAAATGGCTGTCATTGTGGGATAACAGCCATTTTATCATTTTGTTTTAACTTACCAGGATACTTTATTATGGCAATTCTTCTCCCTGTGAGGATATCAAAATTTCAAACCATTGTTCATTGCTTAATACCATATCCAGCAACTCTGCTGATTCTTTGATTTTATCCGGTTTTGCATAATTGACTACCGGCAAAATACCTGCAGGATGATGCATTAAAAACAGCAATGCCATGTCAGATAATGACCAACCATATTTGTCAGCCAGCTTCTGAAGCCTCATTTCAATTTTTTTGCCTGCCTTGGTATTTGTATAGATGGATCCACCACCCAAAGGTGACCAAGACATTGGTATCATATCATAGGCTACGCATGTATCAATGGTACCATCATACAACGGTCCGAGATGTGTCATGGAAACTTCTACTTGATTGGACATAATCGGATAGTATTTTGACATGGCCCTGATCTGATCAGGAGAAAAATTTACAACCCCAAAATCTTTTACTTTTCCCGACTCCCTAAGGATGTAAAAAGCGTCAGCCATTTCCTGATAATTCATGATTGGGCTTGGTCTGTTGATCATTAATACATCAATATACTCTGTATTAAGATTCTCCAGAGATTGTTCAACCGATTCAATAATATGCCTTTTGGATGTATTATAATGAGAAATCTGAAAACCAGGCTTTTCAGCACACGGTTTTATGATGCCACATTTTGTGATAAGTTGTACTTGATCCCTTGGTACGCCACTCAAAATAAGGGCATCTCCAAATTCTCTCTCTGTAGTATAATTTCCATAGATGTCTGCATGATCAAATGTAGTAACGCCATACTCAACACATGAGTTGATCATGGAAGCCATCTTTGATGATGACATCTTTGACCCCCAACTACCCCATCTGATGACACCTGCAATTACTTTAGAAAAATTGTTCATCTTAGAAAAATTAGTTAATTAATAAATTATTGGTTTTTTAACACTTCAAGTGCATCCTGCACTCTTTTATCTTCTTTATTCAAATTATATGCCGATTCGTAATCTTTGAGAGCTTCTGTCTTTTTTCCCATCTTTTCATTCACAACTCCTCTCATATAGTAGCCCATATAATTGGTCGGAACGACACCAGTCAATAAATCAAACTGTTCATAAGCCCTGACAATAGAATCTGTCTCTAAATATAATAATCCGGAATTCAGATACGCATCTCCATATGATTTGTCTGTGGTTATTATTTCTCTGTAAAGTTTTTGTGCTCCTGGTATATCGCCGTGATTTTGTAAATAAAAAGCTTTGGCGTGCAGGGCCTGCATCGATTTTGGATTGCTTAAGATTGCACTTTCATAATATTTAAGTGCTTTAGTATCTTTTTTCTCTTCATACATTTCACCTAATATAATCCAGGCATCAGTAAGTCCGCTATCCATCTCCACTGCCGTCTGATAGGCATTCATGGCCCGAACTTTATCTCCAAGCGATCTGAAATTCATACCAAGCATAAAGTAACCTTCTGCATTTTGAGCATCCAGTCTCACTACTTCATTTAAAGTAAGAATAGATCCGTCATAATCTTCCAGGATATACTTAAGTTCTGCCAATTTTAGTAAAGATGGAACTCTTTCCGGATATATGGTCAAAACTTTCATCATGGTATTCAATGCTTCTTTACTATTGTAATAATCCAGATACGCATCTGATAAAAGATGATAAAAATCAGGGTTTAGAGAATCAATAGACATCGCTTTTCTCAGGTCAAGAATAGCATTATCATAGGCTGATTTCTCATAAAATTTTTGAGCTCTTTGATAATAAAGACCGGCATTTTTAGGTTCAGTATTTATCTGATTTGTAATGGCATCTATTTCCTGATCCCCGAAAGTATCAAGACCCTTAGATACATCTGATTTACACGATGTAATAAAGACCAGTAAAACCAAAGCCAAGTTTAATATATATCTCAATCTATATGGTTTTATAATCATACTTAACATTACTTACAAATGATTTCTTTATTGAAAGAGTATGCACTTTGTTTAAAACTATTGAATTCTGCAGCGAATTTTGCATCTGAATATATATTTTCATGTCCTCCGTCTTTTACAGTTATGAATGTGGACCTGACTCCCACTTTCTGTGCCTGTTTATGTATTTCGGAGCTACCATATAGTTTAAGAATTGGAATGCCCAATGGTTTTACAAAATCATAGCCATATGGCACAACATCATCTTTGTCTCCATGTAAACTGATAATAGGAGCTTCTCCTGCATCCATAAAATAAGGTCGATATATAGCCCCTGATAAATTTAATACTCCCTGTACTTTTGAAGAGTATTTCAGATTTTCAGCATCCCCTGAATTACCTTCTATTCCGCCATTTTTATCCACAGTGGCTTTTACATGTGCTTCAGTATTGTCTGTTATGTCAAAATATGATGCCTGTATGGCTGTTATTGCACCAGCTGAAACTCCTCCAGCTATGATCATATCCGGATCAATCCTGAATGTATTGGTTGTGGCTGCATCTTTGCGCAAATGTCTGATGGCTGCTTTCATATCTCCCGAAGCTTTAATTGCTATGTCAAATCCTTTGATTGAGTCTATTGGCCATTGGGCAAAACTAAGCAAACGATAATCAATACAAGCGGTCACATATCCTAACTTAGCGATTTCTTTGGCTAAGTCCGCCAACTGTTTTCTGTCTCCTGTGATGAAACTTCCGCCAAAAGCGAGCACCACTACAGGACGTTTTTTCAAGGTGTCTCCCACTGGTTGGTAAACATCCATAAGCAGATCCTGATTTAATCCCAAGGTATTTATGTTTGATCCGTATTTTACGGTCAATATTTCGGTATCAGAAAAAATTTGTTCTACGTATCTATCGGATTCACAAATGATTGTTTTTTCATCAGGCGTTAATGGCTCATCCTTTGCACATGATGATACAATGAGAATCAGAACTAAAAACTTAAATACACTTTTCATTTATACACTTTTTATTTAATGGTAACAAATTTATATTTGAACTGTTATACCCAGCCTTACAGCGGCACTCCTGGAGTCAAATGGACGGATAATTCCAGCTATATTTTCTGTGGATAGATAGCCCGATACAGGTCCAAGCTTTAGTCTGCCAAACAACCCAACTGAAGAATAATTGTTTTTTGAGATCGAAAATTGTACTCCAAGATCAAAAACAGGAAATTTCAACATGGTGGATGCTGATAATGAATGTCGTTTAAATCCAAAATCATTCCTAAGCAGATATAGTGCGTTAAATGTCCAGCGATGGTTTAAATGATACGTACCCCCGAGCGTAAATGTACTGTTTAGTAATGTTGAATACTCTTCAATTTCTGAAGTAACATTTATTTTATTTAATAAGGTATCCGCAATTGAAATGGTGGTAGTATCCCCCAAATAATTCACTATATCCAGGCCTTCAAATGTAAAAGTGCCTTTGCTGGAATATTTTCTAGGAAAAAAATCCCAAGATATACTACCAATGTCCAACGCACTTGCGGATAGTGTCAACTTGTCGTCCAGTTTGAAAGATGCTCCCAAATCAAATGCTAATCCACGATTATTATAAAAAAGATTATCGAATGTGAATCCTGAATAATCAATAGTAATGCTATCCAAACTAGAATATCTCAATAATGCGCTGCTGCGTATTAGATAGTCGTTTTTTAATTCGAGTTGATAAAATTCAGGATTGGTGCTAAATTGTACATCATTGATTTCGGTGCTTATTGAAGCCGTACCGTAAAGTAATTTTCCTTTTAATCCTAGTGTAAAATTTCCTAAAGTTTTTTGAATTCCTAGATAGAGTTCGTTATAAGCCAAGACGTCAAAAGCAGGACCAATCTGGATTTGCTGACCAATGAATGCCGCATTTCCCTGCGAAGCAACTTCCAATAATCCTTTGGGATACCTTATATTTGCAGAAGACCTGAAGCTATGTCCACCCATAACCACAATTCCACCGATTTTTACACCTATATCCAGTGTGTGAATGTTGTTCGTAAAAAAGATATTGTGAAAATCACCTAACTTATCTGACAGTTTTTTTACGTCAATATATCTTTCACCAGATACATTTTTACTGGTAAGTTTATTTATTGGTGGTCCATCTGTACCCAATAAAAGTTGGAATCCTCCCAATGAAGCATTAAACGTTTTATCAAGAGACAATCCGGGATTCAGAAAAGTACCTGGCATAGAGCCCTGTAGATGCAATAAATTGATATCCTGAGCATTAGTCACAGTTACCAGACAAACCATCATATGGATCAGCATTAATGTATACTTTACCATATCAATTTTTTCTATATTTAATTTTAGCCCCTAATTTTAGGCCCAAACCATATGTATCATAGATCCACAAGGACTTTTTCATATCGCTTCCCGTAGTATTAAAACTACCTAAAAGAACAAGCCTTTTTGATTTTCTAATTTTTTCAAAGCGCGGCTGATCAAAAGTTATGAAATCAATTTTTTCGGCTCCCGGTGTAGTCTTTCCATTGGGTTGAATATTGGCAGCAGCCAGTTTTAGTCCGTCACCACTAAAAAGCTGATCTATATTTTTGCCTGATTCATCCAGAAAAAAAGCCTGAACCATCATATCAGCCGGAAAATCATTGGATGTTATGGCTTTAAATTCCGCAGACTGTACTTCTTTAAAATCATCCAGATCTATATCAAGTGTATCCGTTACTACCAGTTGGTTGACGGATCCGTTGAGAGGTACTTCTACTGCTACATTTGCTAAAAAATAACCTTCATCTGTAATAAAACCTTTTATCGTAGTATCCCTTTCAGGATTCACGAGAGCGCTTATATCATAAGAAATGGTTTTTGTTTTTTCGTTGAAAACTTCCCTTATGTTGGAATTATCTTTATTAAATTCAAAAAATGTTCTTTTTATGGTGCCTATCTCAGAGAAAGTCGGGTAAGCAAAGTCAAATCCTGTATTAATTAAGGTGCTTTCAAGGTTTACAAGATTTCCTGTGATTGATGTTAGTTCCATTCTGTTGACTTTTGATCTGACAGGCAACCCAAATCCATTATCAACACTTATGGTAATTTTTGGGTCTTCAAAATCAAAACTCCCGCTCAACCATTTGTTAAATAAACCTATGTCAATGATACTTCCTGACTCAGCGATAACATGATAACCAAGGTAGCCTTCCAAATAAGAAAACTTGATCACATCAAAATTCATTTGGGCATTATCCAGCTTTATTTTCTGCCCATCCGGTAGGATTGCTTCATAATGGAAGGTAAGAGAGTTGGTTTCGCTTTGCAATGTCCAGCCATCTATTGAAATTTGTTCTGTTTGAAGTTTTAGTGGGACAGAATTATTATACTTTAATGTGAAATCACGTTCAAATCTCTGACCATTTTTTGTCAACTCCAATATCTGCATTTTTATTTTAACGTCCTGAGGAATGGCATTTTCAAAGCTAAAACTAATTTTGGTGTCTTTGAATACAGCTCTTTTTAACAGATAATTGGTATTGGGGATGATCTTTACATTAAATAGGGTGTCCAGAATCGGGTAAGGAAATAACCCGGGAAATGGAGGAAAAATAACTGATGAAGTCCGTCTGATCACTTCTCCATTGTACAAAACTGTAGCTTTCCCGTCTGCAGAAATTCTTAATCCAGTGTTGCCTTTTGAAACTTCTGCAATTTTAGAAACAGTAACCTTTGTGCTGACTAAAGGTACAGCAATCTCATATTCTGATTCACTCCAGCCGAATGCTGTTTCTTTTTCAGTATCAATACATGAAAACAATACCAGAAATAATGCCGGAATAATAGTTTTTATAAGTTTAATTATCCGCATAGATGTATGATTGTGACCCGCTTAAAACAATGTTTAGCAATTTCTGACCACAAGATAGGACAAAATGAGTACATTTAAACCAAAATCAATCTACTTTTTTGATTTTCCAGCAAGCAATCCCCAACCGCCACTACCAATCAGAAACCCAAAAGAATACCAGAACCCATTGTTATTGGTGGCAAAAACGCTAATATTTTCTTTAAACAACATACCCACCAAGCCAAAAGGAGCAATAATGCCATGCCAGATGCCACCTAAAAATCCGTATGTCTCATCTGAAATACAAGCATCAATATTTTCTTTTTGTGCACAACCTGAGAATAATATTACCATCACTAAAATAATACTCCCTATCTTAAGTAATGTATTCATGTTTATGATATTTTCTATTTTGACAACAAAATTCAGTAAAATAAAATTCCCCTGATTATAACATCCATGAAACATCGATTTTGAATCGCTTGATACTTAAAAAATAGATTGCGAAAAATCCTTTTTTAGTGTCATTAATTTTATAAAAGATATAGTTTTTGATGCCCAAATGCCACTCCATATTTTTTGTCTAAAAGGTATTTTTTCATTAGGAAATTTAACGTACCAGACAAAAATCATCTTAATAATGGACACATATTTTTTTAAAAATTTTGTCATCGGTATAACTACAAATTTATTATATTTTAGTCAGAAGTTGCAAAGTATAGTGTGTATAACAAATTGCACTAAGCGGCAGCATTAACAAATTTTTCAAGAATATCCCACGCATTGCTCTTGTATAAGCATC
>Ga0138256_10005312_pt1 | contig 13643 bp, 13 predicted proteins | sample KNB2016incub_MG_FD_105486 | JGI IMG/M metagenome (GOLD analysis project Ga0138256, IMG submission 105486) | Active sludge microbial communities from wastewater in Klosterneuburg, Austria - KNB2014incub_MG | ecosystem: Engineered > WWTP > Activated sludge > Unclassified | place: Austria...
AGGTTGGCGTCCTTCTTCTTCTCGCCTTCCAGCGCGGCCATGAATTCGCGCGTGCCGCTCTTGGCGATGGTGCCCAGGTGCTGCACGGCTTCCTCGGCGCTCATGCCGATGCCGTTGTCGCAGATGGTGATGGTCTTGGCCTTGTCGTCGTACCAGACGCGCACCTCCAGGTTCGGTGCGTCCTCGAACAGCTCGGGCCGGTCCAGCGCCTCGAAACGCAGCTTGTCGCAGGCGTCCGACGCGTTGGAAACCAGCTCGCGCAGGAAGATCTCCTTGTTGGAATAAAGCGAATGGGTGACGAGGTGCAGGATCTGCTTGACCTCGGCCTGGAATGACAGGGTTTGTTTTTCCATGATCGTGGGTGTGCGTGGGTGGGGCAGGCGGCCGGGGCTGGCCGCGGCGAAGAACCAATGGACCTGGGGATGGTGGGGTCACACCCGGGCCCTTTCAAGGGCCGCGATTGTGCCCCGCTCGTGCCGGGGCGGCGCCGGACGGCACGCCGGCGACAACCCCCTCAGGCGCGCAGCGTGGCCACGGCGTCCATCGTCAGCCAGCCCTCGTGGTCCTGCGCCCACAGCCGCACGGTGAGGCCGTCGCGTGCGCCGTCGATGCGGAATGGCTGACCGTCGAAGGTGGCGCGCACGGCGCGGAAGCGGAAGGCCGCCACGTCGGCCTGCGGCAACTGCCGGTGCAGCAGGTCCAGCAGCAGCGTGGCGATCAGCGGGCCATGCACGACCAGGCCCGGGTAGCCCTCGACTCCGGTCACATAACGGCGGTCGTAATGGATGCGGTGGCCATTGAAGGTGAGCGCGCTGTAGCGGAACAGCAGCACCTCGTCGGGCACGATCTCGCGCTGCCAGGCCGCGCGCTGCGGTGCCGGCTGCGGCGGGGGTTCGGCGGCGCCGGGCGGCTTCGCTTCCCGGTAGACGATGTCGTGCCATTCCACCAGCGCCGGCTGCGCGGCGCCATTGCAGCGCAGTTCGTGCCGCACCTTCACGAAGACCAGCGCGCCGCTGCGGCCGGTCTTGCTCGTCACGTCTTCGATGGTGGACAGGCGTTGGACGCCATCGCCCACCCGGACGGGCGAGCGGAATTCGAACTGGCTGCCGGCCCACATGCGCCGCGGCAGCGGCACAGGCGGCAGGAAGCCGCCGCGCCGGGCGTGGCCGTCGGGGCCGAGCTCGCTCTGCCGGTGCAGGGGCAGGAAGTAGAGCCAGTGCCACAGCGGTAGCAGCGGCGTGCCCGGCGGCACCGGCGCGGCGGGGTGGTCGAGCGTGGCCGCGAGTGCGGCCACCGGGGTCGGGTCGATGGTGTCGCGCAAGGTTTCAGTGCGGCCGATCCACGCGCGCAGGTCGGGGGCTGCGTTCATTCAGAAGGTCTCGGTGTCCACCTCGGCCGACGACTGCGCGCCGTAACGCTCGCCGGCCACGGTGTGCTGGTTGATGAGCGCGTCGAGCCGGCTCACGATCTCGGGCCTCAGGACCACGGTCGCGGCGCCGAGGTTGTCGCGCAGGTGCTCGATCTTCGACGTGCCGGGAATCGGAATCACCTGCTCGCCGCGTGCCAGCAGCCAGGCCAGCGCCAGCTGCGCCGGCGTGCAGCCGACCTCGGCGGCGATGGCCTGGTAGGCCGGCAGCAGGCGCAGGTTGGCGGCATAGGGCTCGGGGTGGAAACGCGGCATGCCGCGGCGGATGTCCTTGGCGTCGAGCGACCCCACGTCCGGTGGCTCCCGCGTGAGAAAGCCGCGCGCCACCGGGCTGAAGGCCACGAAGGCGGCGCCGATCTCGCGGCAGGCGTCCAGCACCGCGATCTCGGCATTGCGTGTCCACAGCGAATATTCGTTCTGCACGGCGGCGATGGGGTGCACGGCATGGGCCTTCCTCAGCGTCGCTGCCGAAACCTCCGACAGGCCGAGTGCGCGCACCTTGCCTTCCTGCAGCAGCCGCGCCATCTCGCCGACGCTGTCTTCGATGGGCACCTGCTTGTCCCAGCGGTGCAGGTAATAGAGGTCGATGGCCTCGGTCTGCAGCCGGCGCAGGCTGTCTTCGCAGTTGCGGCGAAGGGTCTCGGGCCGGCCGTCGATGACCCGCTTCATGCCGTCGTCGAACATCACCCCGGCCATGCCGCCCTTGCTGCACAGCACGATGCGCTGGCGGTGCGCTTTCAGCACGCGGCCGACCAGCGTCTCGTTGGCGCCGAAGCCGTACAGCGCCGCGGTGTCGAACAGCGTCACGCCCAGGTCCAGGGCATCCAGCAGCAGCCTCTCGGCCAGCTCCGGCGGCGGCGGCGTGCCGTAGGCGTGACTCAAATTCATGCAGCCCAGGCCGATGGGGGGCACCTGGAAGAGCCCCAGGACTCTGGGGCCGCGAGAACCTGCTGGAGGGGGCGGTGGGGTCGACATGCCGGCGATGAACGTCGTGTGCGGAGCTGGAATTGTGCGGCGAGAATGCAGGCCGATCATGACCAAGCCCACCCGCACCCAACTAGACATCGCCGCGGCCGCCGCGCGCCCCGCCTCGCCCGAGCACAAGCGTTTCCAGGCCCTCCTGGCCAAGATCGACAAGGCACGCCGGCGCCTGCAGGCCTGGCAGGAGCAGTTGCCCTTGTTCGCACAGGCGCATGCGGCGCGGGTGGCGCCGCTGGAAGCGGAATTGAGGGCCGCGCGGCGGGCCTGGGCCTTCGAGCTGGAGGCCCTGCAGGGCGCACAGCGCTGGTCCAGGGCCGACACGGCGACGCTGTCGGAGATGATCTGCGACGTCTGCGGTGCGCTGCTCGACGCGGCCGGCGACGGCGAACCCGACGCCGAATTGAAGGCGCTGTACAACCGGCACGCCGAGCTCGACTTCGACAGCGAGGAACAGCTGCACCTGAATTCGATGAAGGCCATGCTGGAGGCCATGGGGGGCCTGGACCTCGGCGACGAACCGGTCGAGACGGCCGAGGATTTGATGCACCGCGCTCGCGCGAAGATGGCCGAGGTGCAACGGGCGCAGGAGGCGCTGAACGGGTCGCCGGCGCAACCCGGAAAGCGCCCCAAGCCGCCGCGCAAGACTGCGGCGCAGAAGCGCGCCGAGGAAGACGCCAAGCGCATCTCGCAGACGGTGCGCGAGGTCTACCGCAAGCTGGCCAGCGCGCTGCACCCCGACCGCGTGCACGCCAGCGTGCCGGCGGCCGAACACGCTTCGCGCACCGCGTTGATGCAGCGCGCCAATACGGCCTACGAGGCCGGCGACCTGCTGGCGTTGCTGGAGCTGCAGCTGCAGATCGAGCAGGTGGATCTGGCGCATGCCGCCAACGTGGCTGCCGACCAGGTGCGCCACTTCAACAAGGTGCTGGCGGAGCAACTTCGGGAACTGGAGGCCGAGATCGACGACCGCCAGCTCGCCTTCTGCGCCAGCTATGGGCTGATGGTCGAGCGCCGGCTCGACCCCGCGCGGCTGGAGCTGCTGATCAAGGACGAGATGCGGGAGATCGCCTACGCCCAGGCGCAGTTGCAGCGCGACCGGCAACTGGTCAAGGGCGAAGCCGCTCAGGTGAAGCGGGTGCTCAAGCAGTGGCGCGCCGAGCAGCGCGCCACGGGCTTGGATGACCTCTTCTTCTGACCCCTTCTGACGCGCCGCCCCGGCGCGGCCGTCAGGCCAGCTGGCGCTCCAGGTCGTGCAGGACCTCGTAGCAAGGCAGCACCTGCGCCACGCTGGCGTTGGGCTCTCGCCCTTCGCGGATGGCGGCGAAGAATTCGCGGTCCTGCAGTTCGATGCCGTTCATCGACACGGCCACGCCGCTGACGTCGACCTTCTCTTCCTTGCCGGTGAACAGGTCGTCGTAGCGCGCGATATAGGTGCCGGTGTCGCCGATATAGCGGAAGAAGGTGCCCAGCGGGCCGTCGTTGTTGAACGACAGGCTCAGCGTGCAGATGGCGCCGTTGGCCGCCCGCAGCTGGATGCTCATGTCCATGGCGATGCCCAGCTGCGGGTGAATCGGCCCCTGCACCGCGTGGGCCTTCACGGTCGGGCTGCCGGATTGGTACGCAAACAGGTCCACCGTGTGCGCCGCGTGGTGCCACAGCAGGTGGTCGGTCCAGCTGCGCGGCTGGCCCAGCGCATTCATGTTGCTGCGGCGGAAGAAATAGGTCTGCACGTCCAGTTGCTGCAGCCGGAATTCACCGGTGCTGATTCTGCGGTGCAGCCACTGGTGGCTGGGGTTGAAGCGCCGCGTGTGCCCGCACATCGCCACCAGGCCGGTCTGCCGCTGCAGGTCGGCCACCGCATAGGCGTCGCGCAGCGAATCCGCCAGCGGAATCTCCACCTGCACATGCTTGCCGGCACGCAGGCAGGCCATGGCCTGCGACGCGTGCATCTGCGTCGGCGTGCACAGGATGACGGCGTCGACCTCCTTCAGCGCCAGGCTCTCGGACAGGTCGGTGGCGACATGGCCGATGCCGTATTGGTCGGCGACGGCCTGCGTCTTGTCGCGCTCGCGGCCGACGAGCGAGACCACCTCCACGCCGTCGATCAGCCGGATGCCGTCGAGGTGCTTGATGCCGAAGGCGCCGGCACCCGCCAGTGCGACCTTGATGCTCATGTGTTCTCCAGGATCAGGTGCCCAACGGCGGTATTCGACGCCGGCACGTGGAAGAAGCGGTGGCGCACGCGCGGCGGTGCGTCGTTCATGGCGCCGCGGGCGATCAGCCACATCACGAGTTCGATGCCCTCGCTGCCGGCCTCGCGCACATACTCGATATGCGGCACCTTGGCCAGTTCCTCCGGCTCGGCGATCAGGCGGTCGAGAAAGCGGTTGTCCCATTCGGCGTTGATGAGCCCGGCGCGCGGACCCTGCAACTGGTGGCTCATGCCGCCCGTGCCCCAGATGTGCACCTTCAGGTCGGCGTCGAAGCTCTGCACCGCCTTGCGGATGGCCCGGCCCAGGTTCCAGCAACGGCGGCCGCTTGGTACGGGATACTGCACCACGTTGACCGCAAACGGGATCACCGGGCAAGGCCAGGCGTCCCGCAGCGGGTCGAGCTTGCCGCACATCAGCGACAAGGGCACCGTCAGGCCATGGTCCACGGCCATCTTGTTGACGATGGTGAGGTCGAAGTCGTCCTGGATCACGCTTTGCGCGATATGCGACGCCAGTTCCGGGTGGCCCACGACCTTGGGCACCGGCCGCGGGCCCCAGCCCTCGTCGGCAATGGCAAACTCCGCCGCCGTGCCGATGGCGAAGGTGGGGATCATCTCCAGGCTGAAGGCATTGGCATGGTCGTTGTAGACGAGGAAGACGACGTCGGGCCGGTTCTCCTTCATCCACTGCTTGGAGAATTCGTAGCCGCTGAAGACCTTCTGCCAATAGGGTTCGTGGTCCTTGCCGAGATCGAGCGCGGCGCCGATGGCCGGCACGTGGCTGGTGTAGACGCTGGCGGTGATGCGTGCCATTTCAGCCTGCCTTTCTGCCGGCCGCGCCTTGGGGCTGGCGATGCGCCTGCGCGTCGCCGTCCTCGCCGACGAAGCGGTTGCCCGCGATCGAGCGGCCGCCGCGCACCATCATGTCGCGGTACTCCTCTTCGCTCATGCCGGTCATGCTGCCGGCCATCTGCTGGAAGCTCTTGCCGTCGGTGGCGCCGATCTTGGCCAGGAAATAGATATTGCCGCCGGTGGACATGCACCAGTTGAGGTCGCGTGCCAGCACGGCCTGCTTCTGTTCCTCGGTCATCGGCCACTCGTCCAGATACGCGCGTTCGTTGGCCTTGAAGCGGGCGCGGTTCTCGGCCTTCATCAGGCTCATGCAGAACTGGTTGAGGTGGTATCCCTTGCGCGACTGTTCGGCGTCGAAGATCGTCGTGCCGGGCACGTCGAGGTAGGGTTTCTCGAGAGGCATCAGGCTTCCTCCGGCCAGTACAGGCGCATCGGGTTGGTCACGAGCAATTTGATCTGCAGTTCGGGCGTCACGGCGATATGCGGGATGAAGTCGACCAAGAGGCCGTCGTCGGGCATGTGGTCCTTCAGGTTGGGATGCGGCCAGTCGGTGCCCCAGAGTACACGGTCGGGAAAGGTCTCGACGATGCGGCGCGCGAAGGGCACCACGTCGCGGTAAGGCGCCAGTTCGCCGCCCACCTGCCCAGGAAGGGCGGGCGGGCCGGTCACGCTCAGCCGCTCGGGGCAGCTCACCTTGCTCCAGATATTGCCGTGCTCGAGCATCAGGCGCACGAAAAGCTCGAACTCCGGGCCATCAACGGGCTGGCGCACGTCGGGCCGGCCCATGTGGTCCACCACCACGGTGGTGGGCAAGGCGGTGAAGAAGTCCCACAGCTCGGGCAGGTCCACGGCCTCGAAATAGATCACCACGTGCCAGCCCAGAGGCGCAATGCGTGTGGCGATCTCCAGCAGTTCGTCGCGCGGCGTGAAGTCCACCAGGCGCTTGACAAAGTTGAAGCGAACGCCGCGCACGCCGCACTCGTGCATGTAGTGCAGCTCGTGGTCGGTGACGGTGCGCTTGACGGTGGCGATACCGCGCGCGCGGCCGCCGGAGTGCTTCAGCGCGTCGACCATGGCGCGGTTGTCGGCACCGTGGCAGGTGGCCTGCACGACCACGTTGCGCGCAAAGCCCAGGTGGTCGCGCAAGGCATAAAGCTGGTTGCGCGACGCGTCGCAGGGCGTGTATTTGCGTTCCGCGGCGTAGGGAAACCGTTCGCCGGGGCCGAAGACATGGCAATGCGCGTCCACGCTCCCCGGCGGCAGCTTGAAGCGCGGTTGGCTCGGGCTGGGGCACCAGTCCAGCCAGCCGGGAGTCTTCTCGAATGCCATGTCAGCTTTCATCCTGAGGGACGCCTTCGGCCTTCGTCTGCGCCAGGATGCGATCGGCCTCCAGGCGCCAGTCGGCACTGCGTGCAAAGCCCGGCGTGCCGCGTGCATCGAAGAGGCCCGCCTCGGCCAGCTCAGCCACCCAGGCCTGGCGTTCCGCGGTGCCGGCGGCGCTCCAGGGCGTGAGGCCGGCATCGCGAACTGTCTCGGCCACCTCGCGCACTTCCTCGCTGCGGCGGCGGCCGTGCTCGATGACGCGCTGGAAGAAGTAAGTCGCCTGTCTTTCCCAGTCGATGCCGGGAAAGGTCTCTTGCAGCGAGGCGATCACCGCGTCCTCCACGCCGTAGTGGCGCGCCGTGGTGAAGCTCTCGATGACCATCGCCTCCAGACCCTTGATCATGACGCTGCGGCACATCTTGGTGGCGCTGGCCACGCCCAGCCGGTCGCTGGCCACGCGCGGTGCGAAACCCAGCGCCGCCAGTCGCGGCTGCAGCGCCGTGGCATCGGGGCCACCCAGCAACAGCGGCACCTTGATGCGGTAGGGCGGGACCGAGGTCATCACCGCGCCTTCCACATAACGCCCGCCGGCGGCATTCACCAGTTCGGCGGCGTGGAGCTTGGCGCCGGGCGACGCGGAGTTGAAGTCCAGGAAATAGGCCCCGGCGACCAGCCCCGGCGCGCACGCCGCGGCCACCGGCACGGCCTGGCTGGCGGTGACGGCCGAGATCACCAGGCCAGCCGCGTGCACGGCAGGCACATGGGCTTCGGCCAGCGTCACGCCATGCAGCAGCGCATGTTCGCGCAGCGGCTCGCCCGCCTCGCCGTGCAGCTTGATGTCGAAGGCCGTCACCGGCACGCCCGCGGCGCGCAGGTCCTCGGCCAGGATGCGCCCCACTTCGCCGTAGCCGATGAGCGATACGAGCATGGTCAGTCGATATATTTCAGCCCGGCCTGGGCCAGCGTGCCACGCATGTCGTACAGGTCCAGCCCCAGCACGCCGGCCGCGAACTTGGCGCGCTTGGCCGCCTCGTTGGCCTCGCGGGCGGCGGCCGCATCGGCCGTCTGCTGCGCCAGCGCCGACGGCACCACCACCACGCCGTCATCGTCGGCCACGATCACGTCGCCCGCATTCACCACCGCGCCGGCGCAGACCACGGTGACATTCACCGAACCCAGCGTGGCCTTGATCGTGCCCTTGGCGCTGATGGCCTTGCTCCAGACCGGGAAGCCCATGGCCGTGAGGTCCTTGATATCACGCACGCCGGCGTCGATGATCAGCCCGCGTGCGCCGCGGGCCTGGAAACTGGTGGCCAGCAGATCGCCGAAGAAACCGTCGGTGCAGTCGGCCGTGACTGCCGCCACCACCACGTCACCTTCCCTGATCTGCTCGGCCGCCACGTGCATCATCCAGTTGTCGCCCGGGTGCAGCAGCACGGTGACTGCCGTGCCCGCCACATGCGCGCCGGGGTAGATGGGCCGCATATAGGGCTTCATCAGCCCCACGCGGCCCATGGCCTCGTGCACGGTGGCCGAGCCGAAACTGGCGAGCTGGTCGACCGCGCTGCGATCGGCGCGCTGGATATTTCGCTTGACGATGCCGAGCTGGTACATGGCTAGAGCCCCTTGGCCTTCAATGCGGCGTCCAGCCGCGGGTAGACACGCCGCGCATTGCCTTCATAGACCTTGAAACGGTCCTCGGCCGAGAGGACCTTCGAACCCTCGATATAGCGCTTCGTATCGTCGTAATGGTGCCCCGTCTCGGCGTCGATGCCGCGCACGGCGCCGATCATTTCGCTGGCGAACAGGATGTTGTCCACCGGGATCACGGTGGTCAGCAGGTCGATGCCCGGCTGGTGGTAGACGCAGGTGTCGAAGAAGACATTGTTCAACAGGTGGTCCTTCAGCAGCGGCTTCTTCAGCTCCTGCGCCAGGCCGCGGTAGCGCCCCCAGTGGTAGGGCGCGGCGCCGCCGCCATGCGGGATGACGAATTTCAGCGTCGGAAAGTCCTTGAACAGATCGGCCTGGATCAGCTGCATCACGGCCGTGGTGTCGGCATTGATGTAGTGCGCACCCGTGGTGTGGAAGCAGGCATTGCAGCTGGTGCTCACATGCACCATGGCCGGGATGTCGTACTCGACCATCTTCTCGTAGATGGGGTACCAGTGGCGGTCGGAAAGTGGCGGACTCGTCCAGTGCCCGCCCGAAGGGTCGGGGTTGAGGTTGATCGCCACGTTGCCGTACTGCTCCACGCACTTCACCAGTTCGGGGATGCAGCTCGCCGGGTCCACGCCCGGGCTCTGCGGCAGCATCGCGGCGGGGATGAAGTGGTCGGGGAACAGCTGCGCCACGCGGTAGCAGAGTTCGTTGCAGATCGCGGCCCAGGTGCTGGACACCTGGAAGTCGCCGATATGGTGCGCCATGAAGCTGGCGCGCGGGCTGAACACCGTGAGGTCGCAGCCGCGCTCGCGCATCTTCGCCAGCTGGTTGGTCTCGATGGTCTCGCGGATCTCGTCGTCGCTGATCTTCAGGTCGGCGGCGCGCGGCCTCTTCGTGGCGTCGGCAATGCCGGCGATCTGCGCATTGCGCCAGGTCTCCAGCGCCTTGGGCGCGGTCGTGTAATGGCCGTGGATGTCGATGATCAAGGGCTGTCTCCTGCTGTGGTCCGCGCGGCCGGCTCCATACCGTGCCGGCGCTTGGCGGCGTCGGCCGCGGGCGAGGCCATGAAGTCGAGCAGGGCCCGCACCGCGCCGGCCTCCGTCGAGGCCGCGCACAGGCCGGCCGAGAAGGTGGTGATGAAGTCGCAGCCGGCGGGCAGCGTGCCGATGACGTCGATGCCCTCGAGGTGCATGAGCTCGCTGAACTGCTGGAAGCCGAGTTCGATCTCGCCCTGGGCCACCAGGCTGCCCACCGGCACGCCCGGCGGTGGCATCACGATGCGGTCGCGCAGGATCTCGGCAAGACCCCAGCGTTCGAACAGCCGCGCCAGGTGGGTGCCGCTCGGCCCGGTCGAATAGCCGATGCTGCGCGCAGCCACCACGGCCTGCCGCAGCGCGGCTTCCGAAGCCACGTCGGGCCGCGGCGCACCGGCGCGCACGGCGACGGCCACCGGCGATCGCACCAGGTCGACGCAGCTGCCGGCCACCACATGACCCGAGGCGACCAGCTTGGCGATGGCGTCCGACGCCAGCACCACCGCGTCGAAGGCCTCGCCGGCCTGCACGCGCCGGGCGGCGTCGACCCCGCCCACCGATTCCAGCGCCACCTCGCAGCCGGCCTGCGCCGCGTAGGCACGGGTCAGTTCCGCCAGCACCTGGCGCGTGGCCATCGACGAGATGAGGGTGATCGGGGTCGGCATGACTGCCCGGGGCAGCTGGAGTGAATCGAGGGCCAGCGGGCAGCAGACAGGCCCTCCAGCGCTCGCCATTGTTGAGCAGGGCGAGCCATTCATCAACGCCATGCCGGAACTAGCAGCTAGAACGATTCGGCATGGCCGGGCCACAATCCGGGCATGGACCTGCGGCAACTCCAGGGCTTCGTGCAAGTGGCCGAGCTCGGCAGCTTCACGCGCGCGTCGCGGCTGCTGGGCGTGGCGCAGCCGGCGCTTTCGCGCCAGGTGCGGGCGCTGGAAACCGAACTGCACCAGACGCTGTTCACTCGCACCGGTCGCGGCGTCACGCTCACCGAACCGGGCAAGCGTCTGCTCGCGCACGGCCGCGGCATCCTGCAGCAGGTGGAACGCGCTCGGCTCGACCTGGAAGAGCACCGCGGCGCGCCCGTCGGCCACCTGGCCATCGGCCTGCCGCCCAGTGTGGGGCGCGTGCTCACCGCGCCGCTGGTGGTGGCGTTTCGCGATCGCCTGCCGCAGGCCACGCTCACGGTGGTCGAAGGCCTGTCGGCCTATGTGCTGGAGTGGCTGCTGCAGGGTCGAGTGGACGTGGCCCTGGTCTACCAGGCGCCACCCGACCCGGCCATCGACCGGCTGCCGGTCTTCGACGAGCCGCTGTACCTGGTCTCGGCGCGCAGCGGCCGGCGAGGCAGCGCCGCGGTCGGCCCGGCGGTGTCGCTGGCCGAAGTGGCGGCGCGGGAACTGGTGATCCCGAGCCGGCCGCATTCGCTGCGCATGCAGCTGGAGACCGTGCTCGCCGCCGCCGGCCTGAAGCCGCGCATCGGCGTCGAGATCGAAAGCGTGCCGGCCATCCTGGACCTGGTGCAACACCATGGCCTGCACGCGGTGCTGTCGCTGGATGCGCTGCGCGGGCACGAGGTCGAGTTGCAGGCACGCCCGGTGCGGCTGCCCGGCGGGCAGACGCTGACCACCCCGCTGGCCATCGCCACCTCGGCCCAGCGCCCGCGCGGGCCACTGATCGAACAAGGCGTGGCGCTGGTGCACGAATTGCTGCTGGCGCCGCGATAAGGCGCGGACCCGAACAAGCTTTAGCGAACGGCGCCTGCGCCAAGCTCGACCCATGGCGGCTGGCGGGTGCGCGCGACGGCCCCGCAAACGAGTGCACCGGCGCGCGACACGGCCAGGTGCAGCGCAGGCGCCGCGGCGGCGCCCGATGGACACCCGCGCTGGGCAGCGCCTATTCTTCGGCCCTGCCGGGAGCAGGGAGCGGGGAGAAGCAATGCGAGCATGGACGGTGGACGCCGACGACATACGAGTCGCCGAGGATTTCGACGAGTCGCTGCTGCACCGCACGCCCGAGATCGAGGCCTTCCTGACGCCCGACCGCGAAGACAAGTTCATCGTCATCGGCACCAAGGGCTTCGGCAAGACGCTGCTGCTGAAGGCCAAGCGCATCCTCTACCAGCGCGCGGGCCAGTCGATCTGCCTGCCCAGCGGCAACCTGCTCGACAAGCCGATCGGCGACAAGATCTTCAGCCGCGAGGCGATCGCCTTCTTCGCGGCCTCGCCGCTGCCTTGGGCCAAGGTCTGGCTCGCCGCGGTGGCGCTGGCCGCCCTCAAGCAGGCCGGCGCGACCGAGGGCCTGAAGGTCAACGCCCGGCTGGCGTCGCTGGTCGCCGACCACCAGCTGCACAGCGTGATCGACCACTTCGTGCGCCTGCTCGACTTCACGCCCAGCGAACTGCAGCGCTGCGCCACCGACACCGACGGCCACCTGGTGCCGCGGCTGCGCATGCTGAAGACGCCGCTGACGATCTTCATCGACGGCATCGACGAGTATTTCAACAAGCACGTCGAGGAGGTGCCTACCAACCCCAGCGTCACCGGCGAGCTCTCGCCCGACGTCTGGTACTACTCGCAGCTGGGCCTGGTGGAAGTGGCCTACCAGCTGCGCCGCATCAACCATCGGCTGAAGGTCTTCGCGGCCATCCGCAAGGAGGCCTACGCCCGGCTGCCGCAGCGCACCGCCATGGTCCAGCAGTACCGCGGCAGCGCGGTCGACATCGCCTATGCGCCGGAGAGCCTGCGCGAGATCTTCGTCAACAACATCCGGCTCGTGAAGCCCGACCGCATGGTGCTGCCCGGGCGCGAGCGCGCGCGGCCGCTGGAGGCCTTCCTGGGCCGCGTCAGCGTCACCGACAGCTATACGCGCGAGGAAGAAGACGTCTTCGGCTATGTCTGCCGCCACACGCTGCTGCGCCCGCGCGACCTCATGACCATCGGCGACCGGCTGGTCGCGCTGCGCCCCGACGAGCGCCGCAACGAGCACCGCATGATGGAAGCGGTGCACCAGGCGGCGACCGAGATCGCGCACGAGTACCTGGCCGAGATCGCACCCTATGTCGGCGACCTGGAACTCGAGCGGCTGTTCCAGTGCCTGCCCGGGCCGATCCTCACGCGTGAAGAGGTGGAACGCCTGTGCGAAGACCCGGTGCCGGGCGCCGCGCAGCCCAACGCCTGCGCCCCGGCCTTGCGGGCGCTGTACCGGGTGGGCCTGCTCGGCTACGTGCAGCACGACATCGTGCGCGGCGAATGGCGGCAGCGCTTCCTGCGCCCTGGCGAGGCCACGCTGGAGCCGCAAGGCGTGCTGCCGCGGGCCACCCACTACCTGCTGCATCCGGTGCTGTCGGGCGTCATCGGGCGCCTGAACCCGGAGTTCCTGCAGCGCATCGACCGCTTCAACATCGTCGGCTACGACCGCCCGTGGAAGGCGCCCGGCGGCGCCGAGCGTTCGGCCAGCGTGAGTGCGCTGTGCGTGCTCAAGGCCGACGTGCATGCCTTCGGCAGACTCATGACGGCCGGCGCCGACGCCCCGGTGCGCAAGGCCCTGGCCGATGCCGTGCAGCGCTGGGCACCGCCCGACTCGGTCAGCGAGACCGCCTCCGGCGACGCGGTGCTGATTGCCGGCAACGACCCCGTGGCGCTGGTGCAGACGGCGCGCCACCTGATGGACGACGTCTACAGCGCGCCCGGACAGCCGCGCCTGCGCATTGCCCTGCACCATGGCGAGGTGCAGATGCGCGAACGCGACAGCGACCTGCGGCTGACGGTGGTCGGCGGCGCCGCCATCCTGTGCGTGTCCCGCGTCGAGCCGGTGGTCGAGCCGGGCCAGATCTGGGCCACCGAGGAGTTCCGCGAGCAATTCCTGCAGCACCCCTCGCTGTGGCGCATGACCCCGGTGCGCCCGCCGGCGGGCGGCGAGCTGTTCGACGTGAGGAAGCCGGGCACGCCGGAGGCGGCGATGTGGGTGCGCCTGTACCGGCTCGAAGCCTGAGAGCTTGTGAAGATATGAATCGCACCCGCGTGAGGCCCCAGAAAGGGCCCAATCTAGGCGCGAAGCACAGTCGGGGTGGGGCCAGCGCCAGAGTCGCTGGCGTTCGCCAGGCGCAAACAGTCCGTGTGGACTGTTTGCGTCCGGGCTCACCCCCGACGAAGCTTCG
>Ga0138256_10005313_pt1 | contig 13639 bp, 9 predicted proteins | sample KNB2016incub_MG_FD_105486 | JGI IMG/M metagenome (GOLD analysis project Ga0138256, IMG submission 105486) | Active sludge microbial communities from wastewater in Klosterneuburg, Austria - KNB2014incub_MG | ecosystem: Engineered > WWTP > Activated sludge > Unclassified | place: Austria...
AGCTAAAGATGGCTTTGGAGACAAGGGCGCTAAAGATGGCTTTGGGGATAAGGGAGCTAAAGACGGATTTGGAGACAAAGGCGTTAAAGATGGCTTTGGAGATAAGGGAGCTAAAGATGGATTTGGGGACAAGGGTGCTAAGGATGGCTTTGGGGATAAAGGAGCCAAAGATGGATTTGGAGATAAAGGAGCTAAAGATGGCTTTGGGGACAAAGGAGCCAAAGAAGGATTTGGTGACAAAGGAGTTAAAGATGGATTTGGAGAAAAGGGCGCTAAAGATGGCTTTGGTGATAAAGGAGTTAAAGATGGATTTGGAGAAAAAGGCGCTAAAGACGGATTTGGTGACAAGGGAGCTAAAGATGGGTTTGGAGACAAGGGAGCTAAAGATGGCTTTGGAGACAAGGGAGCTAAAGATGGCTTTGGAGACAAGGGAGCTAAAGATGGATTTGGAGACAAGGGAGCTAAAGATGGCTTTGGGGACAAGGGAGCTAAAGATGGTTTTGGGGACAAGGGAGCTAAAGATGGGTTTGGAGACAAGGGAGCTAAAGATGGATTTGGGGACAAAGGAGCTAAAGATGGGTTTGGAGACAAGGGAGCTAAAGATGGATTTGGGGACAAAGGAGCTAAAGACGGGTTTGGAGACAAAGGAGCTAAAGATGGATTCGGAGACAAGGGAGCCAAAGATGGATTTGGGGATAAAGGAGCTAAAGATGGTTGGGGTGGATTTGGCAAACACATACATTTGATACTCCCGGCCGGAAAAGTAGAATTAAAGTCAACTCAATTTTCATGGTCAAGACCAGCTAATACAACTTCTTATCAATTGGTAATAAAAAATTCAAGTGGCAAGAATATTTATTCCATACAAGTAAGTGATACTTTTGTGGATGTCGATCTAAAAAAAATCAAATTAAAATATGATGAGGAATATCAATGGGTAGTTAGCTCAGTTCAAACTCCTACAATTGGTTCCTCTACAAATTCAATTGTAATAGAAAAGATGGAACCATCAAATACACCTGAAACCAAATTAAGTAAATCAAAAATTTATAATCAGGCAGATGCAACAACTCAATTATTGATGAAAGCAATAATCCTTGAAAATGATGAATGGTATTATGAGGCTGCTTTGATTTATCAGGCCTTAAAAATTAAAGAACCAAACAATCAATTGGTTAAAATGATGCACGCTGCTTTTTGGTATCGTGGTGACATATATGAGATGGCTGATGCTGCGGTGATGCCCTAAATATTAAAAATGATCAAAGAAAATTATAAAATGAAATATTTTTTAGTTTGCTGTTTTTTATATGTAACCAGTGTATCCATTATAGGTCAGAATACGAGAGGTGTGGCTCCTGAAGGCGGCAAACCGGCTGCCGTAGTTGGCAATACCTGGGCTGTCATTGTGGGTATTTCAGATTACCAAAATCCTAATATACCGGACTTGTCGTATTCAGATAAAGATGCACTTGCTTTTGCACAATATTTAAAAAGTCAAGCTGGCGGTAAAATACCGGAAGATCACATCACTTGTTTGATTAATGAAAGGGCAACAGCAGGCCAGTTTGCTTCAAGTTTAGATTGGCTTATGGAGAAGTCGAAAGAAGGTGATCAAGTGATTATTTTCTTTGCCGGACACGGTGATGTAGAAAGAAAAACCTTAACGCAGCCAGGTTTCTTGTTGTGTTGGGATGCTCCTTCAAAAGTTTATATGGGTGGTGGTACCTTCGGATTGGTGTACCTTCAGGAAATTATTTCCACATTGTCATTACAAACTAAAGCCAAAGTATGGGTTATTACAGATGCATGTAGATCCGGAAAACTGGCAGGAAGTGAAATAGGTGGAACTCAGGCAACAGCTTCAAATCTAGCCAAACAATTTGCTAATGAAGTGAAATTAATGTCATGTCAACCAGACGAACTTTCATTGGAAGGACCAAATTGGGGTGGAGGTAGAGGACTTTTTTCTTATTATTTAATTCAGGGATTAACCGGGTTGGCGGATCTGAATAATGATGGTAAAGTCACGCTTTTTGAAATAGAAAAATTTCTCAGCGACAAAGTTCCGGAAGCTGCTTTGCCCAGGAGTCAAATCCCAATGGCCATAGGTGCAAAAAGTGTTTCTTTGAGTAATGTTGATGCAACTAGTTTATCAGCATTACAAAAAAGTGATTCCAATGATGATAAATTATCAGTAGCTTCAAAAGTTGATCCTCCACTTGCTAATGATAAAAATACGGTACCACCTATTGTTAATGCTAAATTGGATCAATTTAATAAAGCGATAGAAAGTGGACGATTATTATACCCCGAAGATAATTCAGCCTGGAGTTTGTATCAACAACTTAAAGATGATAAATCATTAGCGAATGAGTGGGCAGCTATGAAAAGCAAGTTAGCTGCAGCATTTCAAGATGAAGCCCAACAAGCTATAAATGATTACTTAAAAGCAGATCCTAAAGAATTAAAAAAACGTTGGAATTTTGATGATCGGTATGAAAAATTTCCAGTTTATTTGAATAAAGCCGCTGAATTATTGGGTGAATCTCATTTTTTATATAAGGACATTAATGCGAGAGCGCATTATTTTTCAGGATTAAACTTGCGATTGGCAGGTGAGCGCAAAAAAGATACTTTGTTATATAAAAAAGCATTCGTGGAACAATTTAAAGTTATAGCACTAGATTCTAATGCTGCTTATGCATATAATGAACTTGGACTATTGGAACGAAGAACAAAAAATTATGCCAAGTCCATAGTGTATTTTAACAAAGCTCATTTGTGTTCGCCTAAATGGGTCTTTCCAATTGCTAATCTTGCTGCCATTTATTATGATTTAGATTCGCCATCTAAAGCCATTGAATTTGGAATTGAAGCTATAAGAATTGATCCTGAATCTCCGTTGGCCCACCTCAATTTAGCAGCAGCTTATGAATTGAATAAAGAGTATAGTAAAGCGAAGGTAGAATATGCTAAAACGATTCAATTAGATCCTTCCGAAAAGGATTCAAGAATCAACCTTTGCTTTATGTATTATTTAGAGAAAGATTATATTGAGGCTGAAAAAATCATCAAAGAATATAAACTGCTTTATCCCAATGATGTGACTAAATACATCAATGCTGCATTGTGTATTCATATGGCTCAAGGTGAGGAGACCAAAGCTTTCGAACTTTTGGAATCAGAAATAAAAAAAGGTTTTAGAGATTTTAAATTAATCGAAGAAGAACCTGAGTTAAAGTCTTTCATTTCGAACTCAAAATATATTGAATTGAAAAGTAAGTATTTGAATTAGGGGCTTGTAGTAGAAGGGTTATTATAAATAAACCAGTCTGAAACCCAACAGATTGACTCGGATATTTGATTGGGAATACAAAGTTGTTAGGAACAGTTTTTATTGTTCATCAAAAAAGTCCTCATCTACTTGCTTGATTTCATAGTTTGTCTTTATCTGAATTCCTACATTAAACTCATACATTAGTGTAACTAATTTTTTGCCATCAATACATATTATGTTATGATGAGCGGAACGAGCTTTTTCCACCGCTTTTGCATCAAATTCAGAAGTTGTAACAAATACACCTTTGTTAGTATCACCACTCATAGCACCAATAAAATTTCTAATGTCTTTCTCTCTAACCTTTCCTTCATTAAATCGTTTAGCTTGAATATAAATCTTATCTAACCCAAGTTTGTCTTCATTTATAATTCCATCAATTCCTCCGTCACCAGATTTTGAGGTTTCAATAAATTCTCCATATCCCATTTTATTTAGCAGTTTTAGAACTACCTTTTCAAAAAAATACGGGTCTATTTTCTTAGGTTTTAGAAGAAGTTCGTTTTTAACATCGCTTTCTATTCTGTTAAAGCCTTCATCAATTAAATCTTGAGGAGAAGAAATTACAATTTTATTTTCTTCAATACCATTTTGCTGTTCTTGTTTGTAAAAATCAAATAAAGTGCTTTCATTTTCTAAATCTCTTACTGATAAATTTGATGAATGATTTTTACCACGTTCAGTTATCTGAACAAGCCCGCGTTCAGGAAAAGATACATATCCTCCTTTCTTTAAATAGGACTTTCCCCATGCGATTCTATTGTCTATAAGCAAATCACCAGATTTAGTTTTTTGTTTTAGTTGTTCTTCAGTTAATCCTGAATAGTATTTAGTTCTAACTTCTTCAATTAGTTCTCTTGCTTTATACACTTTTCCAGTCTTAAGAATTTCAAGAATTGGAATAAAGGTTTCGTCAAATTTTGGTATTTCCATTTAATTTATATTGGTGTTTTTAAATTAACCCATAACGTTAAATTACTTGCGTTGTGCCTCCACTTCGCTGGAAGTTAAAAGGTAAAAATTGTTTTTGCATTATAAGCCAAAAGTAAAAATTACAATCTGTAAGTAGCATGATCGCCAGTTTAATGTTAAACAGAGTTAATACTACTATTTGTATCATAAGCTTCAATAGCGGCTAAAGTAGCAAAGTCAAGAAGTAAATTAATACTAGCATTTCTTGATTCTTTGGCTTCATTTAATCCTATATATATCTTTTCATCAACATCATTACGAATTCCAAATTCTATATTTTCAAATTCAAAAGAAGAAGATTTCGATTCTTCAATATTAATTAGTTCTAAAAGCATTTGCAAACCAGTTGTATAAACAGAATAATAAAATTTTTGATTTGTTACTTTAATTATATCATTTTTAAGTATGCCTATTTTATTATCGTATGCATCTAATATTAGTGAATTTACTTTAACAATTTTTAGAATAGTTTCTTTTTTTATAATATTTAATCCATTTTGATTTCCATGCTTTTCTATTGCTTTTAACCTAGCACTTTTTCTTTTGTCTTTACTCAAGGACTTTTGAGTTTGTTCGAGAACCTCCATTTCGATTCGTTCTTTTATTTCAATTAATTTTCTCTTATATAATGCCATTGTCTTTGCCTTTTCCCTTGCTTGAGATTCGCTTATTTGCTCATTCTTAAAAATCATTGTGAAAATATTTTAATTTATAATTTAATTTCTGATTATTAGTCAAATTATTTTGAAATTAATTCTTATAAACATTAAAATCCAACATGCTTAAAAATATTAGAAAAATTATCTTTCGTTTTTTGAGAAATACTATGGACTAATGATTGTTTGTTCTTGTGATAAAAAAGACTTGTGATTACCCTCTCAAATGATGTAGAATCATCTAATTTTAGTTGTATCCTTAATTGTTTCAGATCAGAACCTTCAAAAACATCTTGAAGGATTCTTTTGCCAGCTATTAAGGTAAAAAAGTGTTTTTGAGATATTTCTGTACCAAAGTAACTTTCTGCCTTCTCTTTTCCTAAATTTCCTTCCTTATCATTATCCCAAAGTACTCTAAATTCAATTTCAAACGCAATCATTAATGATATAAATTGTATTAGTGAATCAGCACCTTTTTCTGGTAATATACCTATATTATCGGAAATTTTAAATAATGAAAATGCATAGTAATCATAAATCCCTTCGACAATAATAATTTTTCGATGGTTCAAATCTAAGTCAAATGGTTTAATATATAGTGCATCATGTATGGTTTGAAAAGCAGTATTTATACTTTTAGTTCTAGTGCTTTTGTGCTGATAATATGGCTCTAATTGAACTTGACCTAGACTATTCTTGCTAACTACATTTACTTTGTTAATTGGAATAATCTCTGGATTCAATAAATAATGGGAATGTGTGCAATAGATTACAATGTTATTCTCAGATAAACTTTTTAATTTCTTGCAAAGCTTACTTAAAGCGAATGGATGAAGATATGAGCCAGGCTCATCTAATAAATATATTGCATTATTGTAATCACCAGCCACATCTGGATTAAATTCAAGTTTCATAACAAAATTGAAAAACCAATAAAATCCTTTGCTTCTATCTCTAACATAGAAATAGTGTTCATCTCCTTTTGCATCAATTTCAACAACATCAAATTTAAGGTAATATTTTTCAACTTCTTGAGTGGTTTTTTTCTCAATTTGTCGACCATTTTGATCATTTACTGATTGAATTACCTTGACAATTTTATTTTCAGTTATGAAATCTATATCAATTTCAAGAGACTCTTTGTTTTCCAACCTAAAATTTGCCCATTGTTTTGTAAGTGTCTCATTTAATTTTCTCTTTACTGCTGATAAGATTGACTTTCTACGTCTTTCTTCTAGATCCTTTAATTTATAAACTGAATAGTTTTCATTTGTCTTAATAAAAAGCTCCTCAAGGATATCTAGCCATTTACTTTTCTCCTCTTCATAATTTATCTCAATAAGGTCTGGAAATCTTTCTCTAAATTCATCAAAATATAATATATATGGCAACTTATGAATCAATCCTTCACAAAACTCATTTTCATGGAGACTATTTTTGAAATTTAATTTCGGGCTAAGCTCATAAGTCATACTTAACTTGTTCTCTATATACTCCATTTTTCTAGTAATGGAGAAATTGTATAACTTTGAGATTTGAAATTCTTTTAAATTATCATCTGCTTGTGCATCTGTAAACTGTAGTTTTGACTTTAAGACCGCTTTTAAATTTTCTTTTTTTAGTTCTATTATTGCTGATATTTTACATATTTCGGGGGAATCACTATACAAATTTGCAACATCACTCAAATGATTGTATAAGACATTATCTTCATCATTATAATGATCAAAAGCAAAAATTGCATTGAGAATCGTTGTCTTTCCACATTCATTGATGCCAATAATAGGAACTAAATTATTATTTTCCAAATTAATTTCCATAGCCTTAGAAATTCCTTTGTAATTTTCAATTATAAATCTTTTATATTTCATAAAAATGGTTCTTAGATGTAATAAGATATAAATTTAAATAATTTTTAGTCACTGAGTGATAACTCAAAGGAAAGTTGATGCTGGCCCCTAAAACCAAGCTCCTAGAAAATAAATTTGCATGCTTCAACTTTTGCCGATATTTCTTTAATTTTTGCATCGGAGAATCTTCGATGTCAAAATGAACGAAACTGGCATAAAGGATATGGATTTCACGCTTTAATTCCAAATTAGTGTTGTTTTTAAAGTACTATTCTAAGTGATGCCTAAAAATAACACATAACTTTTAAAATTTTCAATATTTATTTAAAAAAATAACGTTTATGTCTATGTTTTAAATGAATAGGGGATCTTTTGGAAAACCTTTGAACATGAGCTTAATCTAATTCAATAAATCGTTATTTCACTTTAACCCTGGAATAAAAAGTCATCGTTTATGTTAAGTAGATTTATTAATGTCTCGCTAACCAATTTTTTACTTCCTCTCGGTTTTTAAATAGTGTTTGGTTACTTTTTTCTGTATCTGCATAAACGCGATTTTTTGCAAGGGGTGTTTCCAAAATTTCTTGTAATTTTAGAATGTGCGGTTTGAATTTTGATGTGCTGTCTTTAAATTGTCCCTCCAAGACGCGGAGTAAGACATCTATATCATATATACTACTGTAGGGGTCTGTTATACTTTCACGCATCTCTTTATTAATATTCGTTAAATTTTTAATGATAGGTTCAATAAAGCGTTCAGGATGATCAACTTTGTTATCATCTAAAAAATTGAACACATCATAGGCGGTTCTATCTTTCTCCAAAATGTCTATCAAATCTTCTTCCAATCTTTTGCAGGCTTTTATTTTAGTCAAAGCCGCATTGCGTATTGGTTCATCGTAACTCTTGCATGTATAATATAAGAGTGACATGACGGCTGAATACGAATTTATGTTGTCCATGGCTTTGTTGAAAGCCAATTCTTTTTCATCAAATTTTTTATAGGATTTTAATATTAGTTTTGGTGTTGTTAGTTTCAAGAAACCTAAAGCTGAAGCAATCACTAAAATCATTTTAACCAGATTGGGAGTTATTGAGCACTGCCAGTCTTTTAATAAGAAGTAATATGGAATGAGCATCAATATGGGCAGCCAAATGGCACCATAGGAAATAACATGGGAAAATTGGCTGGCAAAACCAGTTAATTGATAAATTTTATGATATTCTGGTTTAAGCGTGCAATAAATAGCACCCGCCATCATGCCCAACCAAATTATAGCAACTAGGACATTCGAGTTAAGATAGCATGTGAAATCCAATTAAAACTACTATTTGCGGTAATGATTATATTTAGCAATAAACTACAAAGCCCATAAGCGATGATTAGTACAAGGGCAGAGGAAGCCCAACCATAATTTTGATCACTACCAGAAGGAGAGGGTTGAATAACAAAAAGACTTTGTACAATATAAACCAAGACTGTTAGTCCAAATATGAAATAGCTGAACAGTTGATTATCGTTTTAAAAAGTTATTGAAAGATATGGATTAATTTGGAATTATTTTAGTTGTTTTTATTTTTTGGTTTGCTTATTTTTATCTAACTCAAAGGAAGGGTAATGCGGACCCCTAAAATAAAATTCTTGTAAAATAAATTTTGCATGCAACAGCCTTTGCCGATATTTTTTTTTACTCGGTGAATCTTAGATGTCAAGTCGAACAAAGCCGGTACATGACCCTTGTATTTAGAGAAAGGATTTCATGCTTTTTTACCAAGTAAGCATTTGTTTATGGTATTGCTAAATGTGGAATAATGTATCAAAATAATCAGTGATTGATCAGGAAGCCTATTTTGTTAATCTTTTATCTGGGTTCTTGATATTCATTTCTTTGACTTGGTGTGGCTTTTGTATATACGGCTTAATGCTATGCGTTCGTGCTTTTTGTTTGATATTCTATGTGGTATTCTTTTTTCAAATCAGCGTTTAAATCTTCAGCATTTTTATCCAACTTTTCAAAAAATGATAATCTTGACCGTCTTGTGCCATTCGTGTACAAAGCATGAAAGTTCATTTCATTTAGCATTTCAATATTGTAGGTTCTAAGACAGGGATTGTCAGTACTTCGAACAATATTTCCATTGTCGGCTTCCTGTCTTCTTAAGATGAAAGGGTCAAGAATTTTTGCAGCAAAGGGTTTAAAATTATCAAACTCATGATTTTAATTATCCTCAATAAGACTTATCAAGGAAAACTGCTTATATTAAACTATAATATTATTAGAGACTTCCGATTTCCTGGTACGCTTGAAGTTTTCTGATTTTTTTAACTGGTCGAATGTACGACTGCTATTTGCAAAAGGAATAGTCCTCGGGCCAATCCATGCCATATATTATAGTTTGTCTCCATGTTGTTTTGCAAACTTCGGATTGTTGAGTAAATCAATTAAGATATCCAGACTTTTAATTCCCAGATGTTCTTGCATTATTATAGCGTTCAGGCTCTTTACATCATCCTGCAAATCTGTTGTCAGTGATTTTATAAACTGTAGTTCTAGATTTTTTTCTATCTTATGCTCCAACTGATACTCCGCTAAAAAAGCTGCAAAACACCTCTAGGAACAACATTAAAAATTCCCAGAAATATGATTTCCATTTTTTCTTTCTTTCGTGATGAGCATGATGATGTACTTCCATATCTTCTGTTTCTTGGTTTGTGGTAATTGCCTCTGTTTCGCCTGCAGAGATAACTTCGTTAGGGTGATTTTCCGATTGATTGTTTGTCGGACTATCTAAATGTTCATCATCTTTATTTTCTTCCATTTTTTCTTATTAATTTCTAAAAGATATTGAATTTTCAGCGTTCTTTAAGCATGAGGCACAATGTAGGAAGTTACAAGCGGGTGAGGATTGCGGGAGATTTCCTGTTAAGTCGAAAAGCAGCCCAAGCGGAAAGATACACACCGAAAACCTCTGATGCCGAGCTTGCGGATAGCTGATGTTACCACCATGTGCTTTATTTATTTTGATTTATCATACTTTCAAGTTTTTTTGAATATTTTTCAGCGCCATATTTATTCAGATGATCGTTGTTATAAAAATCTGATGCATTAAAAGATGTATCATTTAGTGAGTTTAAATATACTAAATTGTATTTTTCTTTTAACTTATTTATATATTGTAAATTACTTTCCAATATATTACTATCAAGATTAACTGTATAATATTTATAACAAGGAACAGTAATAAGTATTGGAATTATTTCCTTTTGTTTAAGAAAATCAATTAACAATTCAAGTTCTGAGCAAATATATTCGTGTTCTTTCGTTTGTCTACTATTTTTAATATCCGCATTAAAACTTTCAACTCTTTTCTTACCTAATTTTTCTGTTAAGAGTGAATAATTTGTAGAATCATAACCTGTCCAACCATCAACTAATTTTAATTTATTATTATTCATTAAAATTTCAACAGATGTTTTCGGGGAGTATACATAAAAGAAATAAGAGAAGTTCTCTTTAAAATAAGATTTGTTTCTAATATTAATACCGTAATAATGGTAATAAAAAAAATCTCTATCTTTTGAAAAACCCCAATATAATGATGGATAGTCTAAACTAATTATTACATATTTCAAATTTTTAAGTATTCCTATATACTTCAAAATTAATTGTTTGTCGTATAATATCGTTTGTGAACCAAAAGCTAAATTATATGCTGATTGCTTAAAGTAAAGTGGATTAATTCCATCGCAAGCATGTGAATTACCAACAATTAATATTTCAATACTATCGCTTTGGGCTATCAACCCATTTCGTTTTAGCTCATAAATGCTTTCTATATTTCTTAGTTTATATTCAACAAAAATATACAATAGAATCAATGGCATTATAAAGAGAAAAATCTTAAAAATAAATCTTTTCATAAATGATTAAAATTGGAAATAAATAAATTGTTGTTCTGAACCTGCAAAGAAGAAAATGGCTAAAATGATTGCGTAATACATCGCCCATCTTACAAGTATAAACCATTTTATTCCTAACTGTGCAATTGCATATTGTTGTTCTCTCCCAAGCCATTCAACGATTAAAAATATGCCTGTAAGAAAAACTATGGGCACTGCTTTCCCAATCCCTGGAAAATCGGGTATTGTTAACAATGAACTGGAGAATATTTCAAAGATATAACTAAAAGCATGAGTAACACTAGCTGCACGAAAGAAAATCCAAGCAAATACAGTCAAACTAAAAGTTAAGCCAATAGCCAAAAATTCCTTTACTGTTGGTAGGTATCTACCTTTCGCAACAATATCGAGATGAGCTCTATTCGTATTGAAAACAATAGAAGGCATTATATATAAAGCATTTAGAAAGCCCCAAACAATAAAAGTCCAATTCGCACCGTGCCAGAAACCACTTACAAGAAAAATGATAAAGGTATTCCGAATCTTCATCCAAATTCCGCCTTTGCTGCCGCCCAATGGAATGTATAGGTAATCTTTAAACCACGAGGATAGCGAAATGTGCCATCGTCTCCAGAATTCGGCAATGTCTCTTGAGAAATACGGAAATGCAAAGTTCCTTAAAAGCTCTATGCCAAAAAGTCGGGCTGTACCTAATGCAATATCGGAGTAACCTGAAAAGTCACAATAGATTTGGAAAGTAAAAAATAATGCACCCAAAACAAGCGTACTTCCAGAATAGTCCGCTGAATTATTGAAAATTGTATTTGCAAATTCGGCACTGTTGTCGGCTATGACGATTTTTTTGAATAACCCCCACAATATTTGTCGCAAGCCATCAACTGCTTTTGAATAATTGAACTCCCTTTTTTTAACAATTTGAGGCAAAAGATGAGTTGCTCTTTCTATTGGTCCAGCTATTAGCAATGGAAAAAAACTAACGAAAAGGGAATAATCAATAATGTTTCTTTCGGGTTTTATTCTGTTTTTATAGAGGTCAAGAACATAGGATAAACCATGAAAAGTATAAAAAGATATACCAACAGGTAATATCACTTGTAAAGAACTTAAATTTGCTTTAAATCCTAATAGAGAGAGTCCATCAGCAAATGATTCTGCAAAAAAGTTATAGTATTTAAAAACTCCAAGAAAACCTAAGTTGATTCCAATACTTAGCCATAGCCAAAACAATTTCTTTCTTTGGTTTATAGCTTTGTGTATTTTAATACCTGTAAAATAGTCCAATAAAGTTGAGAAAATTAGTAAAAACATAAACCGCCAATCCCAACAAGCATAAAAAAAGTAACTTGAAACTAAAAGTAAAATATTCTGAAGTTTAAAATTCCCTTTTGTCGCAAACCAGTAGAATATAAAAACAATCAGTAAGAATATCGCAAAGCTTAATGAGTTAAAAAGCATATTACCTGTCTATTTTGTATTTTTTATGTTGTGCACTGTCTGGCTGCGTCGAAACTAGCATTCTGACTAACGTCACCAGCCTAATCTGAAAATTAAATAGTTGTAAATCCAAAATCGGCTGGTTTTAGATCAAATTTAGCAATAGATTTATTAATTCGACTTACTAATCCCAATTTTCTTTTTTGATCAAGTATGAAATATTCTTTAGGAGGGTCATATTTATTTTTTTAGTGACCATCTCGTCGAGCCGAGACAAGTTGGTCCAAATTATTACAGTCAACTTTCTGGCCGTTGCTGAGACCACAGAAGCTCTTCCGCGTTTAATACACACTCGCCTGAAGAAATCAAGTAGATGAGTGTCCTTTAAGTTGCCAATGCAGTTTGCAGCATTTCTATTGAATTAAATTCTATTTGCCGCTTTTGCGGTTCCTTCACTTGAAGCACTTACTAGCTTCATTTCGCAGTAGCGGAAATGGTTCAGTCATTTTTTGCAATTTGATTGCTTAGGACTTTGTAATCACTAAAGTCTGGCTTTTTGGAATCTTTGATAGATAAGGAAACCTTTTTTGTTAAATTTTTATTTGAGTTTTTAATCATCATTTCATTTACATGTGTTGACTTTTTTATACAACTTAAAGTTAGATGTTCGTTTTTTCTATCTTTTTATTATTTCTGCTCCATTCACTCCATGAACCAACATAAAGTTTTGGTATTTCCATGTCAGCATAATTTAAAGAAAGTAAAGTATGGCAAGCCGTTACACCGGAACCACAATGGACTATAATATTTTCAGTTTTTATTTCTTTAAAAATCGGTTCATAGATTTTTCTTAATGCATCAGGTTTTAGAAATAAACCGTTTTCATCTAAATTTTCAATAAATGGTATATTTATGGCGCATGGAATATGACCTGCAATTAAATCAATAGGTTCATTTTTTCCTTCATACCGTTCTTTGGTTCGAACATCAACTACCAAATAATTCAGATTATGAGAAATTCGTTCTACTTCGTTAATTTCGATTGTTGGTAGATTCCAATTGCTTATTTGATAAGATTCAGAAGTGCGATTAATATATTCTACTTTTGAACTCATGGGGAAATTTGCATTTTTAGCGTGATTTAATCCACCGTTTAAAACTTGAACTTTATCATGTCCCACTGACTTGAGCATCCACCAAAATCTGGCAGCTGCATTTGAACCATTGTTGTCGTCGTATATGATTACATGCTTGTCTTTTGAAATTCCTAAATCGGTCAATGTTTTTGCAAAGGTTTCTATTTTTGGCAATGGATGTCGTCCCCCGATGGAAACATCGCTTTTAATATCTGCTAATTGAGTATTAAGATCAATAAACAAGGCGCCTTCTATATGTTCAGCATCGTAGTTCGCTTTAGCGTTTTTACTGTTGCTTACATCGAAAATCAATACGTCAGCATCCTTAT
>Ga0138256_10005314_pt1 | contig 13638 bp, 11 predicted proteins | sample KNB2016incub_MG_FD_105486 | JGI IMG/M metagenome (GOLD analysis project Ga0138256, IMG submission 105486) | Active sludge microbial communities from wastewater in Klosterneuburg, Austria - KNB2014incub_MG | ecosystem: Engineered > WWTP > Activated sludge > Unclassified | place: Austria...
CTTGGCTGGCTGATCCTTCGCACTCGCTTCTGCGGCCAGCAACTGGCCCAGCGTCAGTCCACCCAGGCCCAAGGCACCAATCTGCAGAAACTCGCGGCGCGACGTGCCGTTGCAGAGGGGCGAAGCTGTCCGAGGCGCATAGTGCAGATTCAGCATGGGGGGCGTCCTTGAGGCGGGTGCAGGCGGAGAGGACGAGTTGATGGTAGCAGGCCCGCCAGCGTGGATCAACGCTGGTTGATGAAAAGGGGCGAGAGGAAGCGGAAGGTACAAGCTGCAGCGGAGGCATTCTGTCTGCCCATCCCGTCCCTCGCACCCTATACCTCAGTCCATATCCAACATGCGCAAGTTCGGCGCGAGGATGGCAAGTTGCTCGGCCATGTAGCGTTTGACGGCCTGCGTGGTGCGGAGGGTGAGGGCGCGGCGGAGAATGGTGCGGCACGATTCTTCGGTGAGGTGCGCGGCCAATTCTTTCATGCTGGGAATGAACGAGGCGCTCATGCTGAAGCTGCGTAGCCCCATCGCGAACAGGAGCACGAACGCTCGAGGCTGGGCCGCCATTTCGCCGCAGAGCGTGACGCTCTTGCCGGCTTTGTTGCAAGCCTTAATGACGGTGGCGAGGACTCGCAGCACCGGCGGCGCGAGAGGCTGGCAAAGATGGCTGACCTTCGGATTGTCGCGGTCGGCGGCCATCAGGTATTGAACGAGGTCGTTGGAACCAATCGAGACGAAGTCGACGAGCGGGAGCATGTCGTTGATCGAGATCGCGGCCGCAGGAACTTCCAGCATCATGCCCAGCGGCACTTCGGCAAAGCGTTTGTTCTCCGCTCGCAGTTGCTGGGCCGCTTTGCGCACCATCGCCCGTGTTTTGCGAACTTCCTCGACGGTGGTGATCATCGGGAACATCAACTTGACCTGCGTGTTCGATTGCACGCCGTCGGCTGCGGCTCGTAGTACCGCGCGGAGTTGCGTATTGAAGAACTCGGGGTGCTCGAACGAGAGTCGAATGCTGCGCCAACCCATGAAGGGATTGGCTTCCTGATGCGTGTGTCCCAGGTAAGGAACCGTTTTATCGCCGCCGATATCCAGCGTACGGATGGTCATCGTGCTGTTGGGCGTGGCGAGGATCGCATCGCGATAGGCGATGTACTGTTCTTCCTCGTCGGGCACGTCGGGATGCGTAAGATAGATGTATTCCGTGCGGAACAGCCCCACCCCGGCCGCCCCCATCGCGACGGCGGAGGCACAGTCGGAGGCGCCGTTGATGTTTGCCAGCAACTCGAGTTTGATGCCGTCCGCGGTGACTGCGGGCTGATCTTTGTTCTCGGCGAGTGTGTCCTTCAGCAAGAAGAACTCACGCTCGAGTTTGAGATAGGCGCTTCGTTGTTCGGGATCAGGATTGACCAGCACGTGTCCGCCGCGAGCATCGACGACAACCGTATCGCCATTTTTTACCTGGCGGAGGATGTTACGCATGCCGGAGACAGCCGGGATGCCTTTACTGCGGGCGATGATCGCCGCGTGACTCGTTTGGCTGCCGGCTTGTGTGACGATTCCCTTGACGATGAGGCCTTTGAGCGCCACCACCTGCGAAGGGAGGAGTTCGTCGGCGATCAGGATCACAGGCTGATTCAATTGATCGGCGGGAGTGTTCGCGGCTTGCGTAATGTGTGCGTTAAGACGAATGACCACGTCGCGCAGGTCGTTCATCCGCTCGCGCAGGTATTCGTCGTTCGTCTTGGCAAACAGGACCGTGTATTGTTCAAGCAAGCGGTGAAGTGCCGCCTGAGCAGTCAGCCGTTCATCGACGATCCAGCCTCGGACCTTATTGGTGAAGTTGGTATCGCGCAGGATCAGTTCGTGAGCAGAGAAGATCTGAGCTTCGTTCTCGCCGACTTGGGCAGCAACCTTATGCTGCAGCGCGCGCAGTTCCGCGGCCGCTTCGTCACGAGCAGTTTCGTAGTTCGCCAGTTCGGCGGTTACTTCGTGGTCTTCGAGCCGCTTGGTATCCGGATTGATGAAAATCTCGTGGATACAATAAGCGACCCCAACCGCGACGCCGGGTGATACGGGGATTCCTTTGCGCATAGTCGAAGCGAAAATGTAGCACTTAACTCCGGTGCTGACAAACGACCGGGACGCTCGGAAACCCGCAAGGGGTGTTAAATTTGCATTATTCGCCGCTAAAGGTGACGAGAGCGGCATGCGCGACGCAATCCGGGAGAGGCGGGCTCACGAACACGACACTTTCCCCAGACGCAGCAGTCCCGCCCCGCACACGCTTGCCAGCTAATCATCGGTTGTGGTAATTCGCGAAGGGGGCTATAGTTGCGGACTTTACCGATAATGCGGAGAATGACAGTTTGGCGTGATTTTGATCCGCGAGTCCCCGTGATCCGCGAGAGAAGTTGCCAGCCTGTCGATACTCGTTTTGCTCGGGGACGGAACTTCCGCACCCCGCTAACGATGAGACCAGAATCAACAGACTTTTGTAGTTGCGGCGGGGAATCACCCTCCGCTCGGGAATGCCAACCATGCGGTTTTGTTTACTTGATCGCATCATCGACCTCCAACCTGGGGCGAAGATCACCGCGGTTAAGTTACTTCGACCAGAAGAAGATTACTTGCGCGACCACTTTCCCCGCTTCCCCGTGATGCCGGGCGTTTTGATGCTGGAAACCATGTATCAAGCGGGCATGTGGCTGGTTCGCAGTTCGGAAGACTTCAAGCATGCGGCGGTGTTGCTGAAGGAAGCTCGGAACGTGAAGTACAGCGACTTTGTGACTCCCGGCAAAGAGCTGCTAGTCACCGCCGAATTGCTCAAACAGGATGATTCGACCGCCACGCTCAAGACACAGGGGACGATTAACGGCAACGTTGCCGTGTCAGCCCGCCTGGTCCTCGAAAAATTCAATATTGGCGATCGCTTCCCGGTTCGCGCAAACAGCGACCACTTCCTGCGGCAGTGGATGAAGAAGGTTTTTCAGCGGTTGATGCAGCCGCCGTCGGAAGCTCCTACCGATCCCAATTCGGCTCACTTCAATTTGAAATCACAATTGGTTTCCGCGCGGCCTTGAGGTCTACGGATTGATCTCGGCGGATCCCGATGATGGACGGTTGCCACCCTTTTTAGTTTCGGAGAATCGATTCCCATGGCAGTCACGAAAGACGAAGTTTACAAGAAGGTGCAAGCCGCCCTGGTGGATGCTCTTGGTGTTGACGAAGACGAAGTCACTCCGCAGGCCACGATGGTTGGCGACTTGGGTGCCGAATCGATCGACTTCCTCGATATCGTGTTCAAGCTCGAAAAGGCTTTCGGCATCGAGATCCCCCGTAAGGAACTCTCGCCCGAAGACATTCTCACCAACGCCGAGTACGTCAAAGACGGCAAGGTGACTCCCGCCGGCATCACCGAACTGAAGAAGCGAATGCCATTCGTTGACTTCACCAAGTTCGAAGCCAATCCGAATGTGCGCGAGTTCAGCAACCTGATGACGGTTGGTGACCTGTGCCGCTACGTCGAGAGCAAGGTCAACGCGACCTAGTTTGACTCTGTTGCTAGGGTGAGGCTTATGCCAGGCCGAACTGGCTGCAAATTCGCAGTTCGGCAAGAGCCTCGCCCTCCCGAACCGTAAGTCCGGTGATCATTTTTTGTTGAGTGGACAATCATGCGTTGGTACTGGATCGACCGGTTTCTGGAATTCGAACGAGGCAAACGCGCGGTCGCGATCAAGAACGTGACGATGTCGGAGGAGCAGAACGACTCCTATCTTCCCGGCTATGCTGTCATGCCTTCTTCGCTCATCATCGAAGGAATGGCTCAGACGGCGGGCATTCTCGTCGGTGAGATTGGCGGTTTCAGCGAACGTGTCGTGCTGGCCAAAATTGGTAAGGCGGTGTTTCATCGCCCGGCCGAATCGGGCGATACGTTGCGCTATACTGCCGTGTTGCAAGACGTGCAAAAGGATGGGGCGATCGCCACCATTACGGCCCATATCGGCGACGAACTGCAGGCCGAAGCCGAGATGATGTTCGCATTTCTCGACGATCGGTTTCCGGACGGTCCACTTTTCGATCCAGACGATTTCCTCGTCATGCTTCGGTCCTTTCACCTGTATGATGTAGGGAAGGACGAGAACGGCCAGCCAATTCAGCCCCCCGAGAGCTATCTCAAGGCAGAGCGGGCGGCCTATGAAGCGGCTGGACTGTTGTAGTTCCTAGGTGCGTGCTGTCAGCGACGAACGCCGACAGACGATTGACTTTCAGGATGCCCAGCCGCTGCTTCATTTCCGCGGCTGTCCTCTGACGGAAGATGGGTAACACGAAATGAAACGGCGTGTAGTAGTAACTGGCATCGGCTGTATCAATCCGCTGGGCAACGATGTCGAGACGATGTGGTCCGGCCTCAAGGAAAGCAAATCGGGCGTCGGCTATACGACCGTGTTCGATGCCAGCCGCTTTCCCACGCGCATCTCGGCCCAGATCAAGAATTGGGATATCACCGACGCCGGTGAAGACGCCAAGCTGTGGGGCGAACGTGCCCGGCACACGCGCTTTGCGGCTGGTGCAGCCAAGCAAGCGATGAAAATGTCCGGCGTGCAAGACGACAAGAGCCTCGATCCCACGCGTTTTGGCGTTTACTTGGGTTGCGGCGAAGGTACCCAGGATTTCATCTCTTTCTCTCGCATGCTCACCAGTTCGCTCACGCCCGATGGCGTCGATCTGGCCAAGTACATGCGGGTCGGCCTGGAGACGCTCAGCCCGGTGCAGGAAGTGGAACAAGAGCCCAGCATGCCGACCAGCCATCTGGCGGCCATGTTCAATGCTCAAGGTCCGAACGCCAACTGCCTCACTGCGTGTGCCGCCAGCAGCCAGGCCATTGGTGAAGCCACCGAGATCATCCGCCGCGGCGATGCCGACGTCATGCTCTCGGGCGGTGCCCACAGCATGATCCACCCCTTCGGCGTCACCGGGTTCAACTTGCTGACCGCTTTATCGACCAGCAACGATCATCCCACGAAGGCTTCACGTCCATTCGATCGCCTGCGTGATGGCTTTGTGCTCGGCGAAGGGGGCGCGGTTGTCGTGCTCGAAGAACTCGAAAACGCCAAACGACGTGGCGCTCACATCCTCGGCGAAATCATGGGCTACGGCACCACAGCCGATGCCTATCGCATTACCGATATCCATCCTGAAGGTCGCGGCGCCATCGCCTGTATGAAGATGGCCATTGAAGATGCCGGCATCACACCGGCCGACATTCAATATGTCAACGCTCACGGCACGAGTACGTCGGTCAACGACCGCGTCGAATCGTTCGCCTGCAAGACGATCTTCGGTCAACGGGCGATGCAAACCCCCGTCAGCAGCACCAAAAGCATGATGGGGCACCTGATTGCCGCCGCCGGTGTGACCGAAGCCATCGTCTGCCTGCTGGCGATTCGCGACAACGTGTTGCCGCCGACCATCAACTACGAAAACCCCGATCCTGATTGCGATCTCGATTACATTCCGAATGTCGCCCGTGAAGCCAAGTGCGATATCGCTCTGAGCAACAGTTTCGGCTTCGGCGGGCAAAACATTTCACTCGTTGTGGGACGCTTCAAGGGGTAATCACCGTCGCTTGGGTTTTAGCCCAAGTGGTGTGAAGTTTGCGCAAAACAGCACCTATGTCCAAAACCATCTTCAAAAAGATCATCGATAAAGAGATCCCAGCGAAGCTCATCTACGAAGATGAACTTTGCCTGGCCTTTCCCGATATCAACCCGCAAGCGCCGACACACGTGCTAGTAATTCCCAAGAAGGAAATTGCCAATCTGGCCGCCGCCTTGCAGGAAGATCAAGCCTTGCTGGGACATATCTTGCTGGTGATTCAAAAGCTGGCCGGGCAACTCGGCTTGGCAGAGGGCTACCGCGTCGTCGCCAACTGCGGGCCGCACGGCGGGCAGAGCGTGGATCATCTGCACTTTCATCTGCTGGGCGGTCGGCAACTCCAATGGCCACCGGGTTGAGCTTGCACGTGAAGATCATTAACCCGTTCTATGCCGCTCTGATGGTCGTGGGGCTCGCTTTCGCACTTACCACCTGTGCTTACACGGTGATGAGCTTTCGCAAGCTCGATCCGATGTTGCCCGACGAGCCCGGCATTACCGCCGTGATGGAACATCATGGACTGAAGATCATGGTCGGTGAACTGGTCGTGCTCGCAGTCTTTACGGTCGCTGCCATTGGCACCGACGACTTCTGGACGAAACGCGACGAAGCGAAAAAGCTGGCGGGCAAGAACTGATTGCTGCCTACTACCTGCTTGCCGGGCGCGATATCTTCTTGCACACCGTTTACGCACGTTCTCTCCTCATCGCGAGCCGCTTATGACTTCGCCTGCCAGCCGAATCACAAGGCTTCGCCAGGAAATTCGCCGGCACGATGAGCTGTATTATGCCCAAGCTCAGCCGGAAATCACCGACCTGGACTACGACAAGCTGATGCAGGAGCTGCAACAGCTGGAAGCGGAACATCCGGAACTTGTTACTGAAGATAGCCCGACGCAAAAGCTGGGCGATAAGCCGGTTGAAGGGCTACACCAGACCGAGCATCGCGTGCCGATGCTCTCGATCGAGAACTCGTACGACATTCCCGCCGTGCGCAAGTTTGCCCAAAGCACAGCGGACGCCCTGGAAGGCGAAGCGGTCGAATGGGTGGTCGAATACAAGATCGATGGCGCGGCAATCTCGCTCACCTATGAACAAGGAAAGCTCGTTCGCGCCGCGACCCGCGGCAATGGCCAGGTGGGAGACGATATCACGCACAATGCGGTGACGATTCTTGATGTGCCGCGCCGTTTGAAGGGTTCGCCGCCGCCGGTGCTGGAAATTCGCGGCGAAGTCTACATGACCAATAGCGACCTGGTGAAACTCAACGAGCGACAAGCGGAGAAAGGCGAAGCCGCGTATGCCAATCCCCGCAACGTCGCGGCCGGTAGCATCCGCCTGCTCGATCCGCGCGAGTGTGCTCAGCGGCGACTTCGCTTTTTTGCGCATGGCGTCGGTTACTGCGAGGGACTGAAGGTTGAAGATCACATTGAGTTCCTGAAGGATCTCGCAGCCTATGGCCTCACGCCCACGCCGCTCGTTCGCTCCTGCAAGGATGTCGACGAAGCGCTGGCTCACTGCGAGCAGATGATCGAGAAAATCGACGAACTCGATTTCGAGATCGACGGCTTGGTTCTCAAGGTGAACAACTATCACCAGCGAGAACGGCTGGGTATGCGCAGCAAGAGCCCTCGCTGGGTGATTGCCTACAAGTTCGAAAAGTACGAAGCGAAGACTCGCGTCAACAAAATCTCGGTCCAAGTTGGCAAGACCGGCGCGATCACTCCCGTTGCGGAACTCGAACCGGTGCAACTGGCAGGTACGGTTGTGAGCCGCTCGAGCCTGCACAATGCCGATGAGATTCGCCGGAAGGATATCCGCGAAGGGGATGTCGTCATCGTAGAGAAGGCCGGCAAGATCATTCCGCACATCGTGCGAGTCGAAAAGCACGAACGAACGGAGGAACTGCCCGAGTTTGCGTTTCCCACGCATTGCCCCGAATGCAAAACGGAACTCGTCAAGGATGAAGGTGGCGTTTACATTCGCTGCCCGAATCCGATTTGCCCAGCGAAAATTCAGGAGCGGATTCGATTCTTTGCCTCGCGTGATGCGATGGATATCGAAGGGCTCGGCGATAAGCTCGTCGAGCAACTGGTCGAGAGTGGCCTCGTCAAGTCGTACGGCGATCTTTATCGGCTGACGATGGAGCCACTTCTCCAGCTCGAGCGGATGGGCAAGAAGTCGGCCGAAAAGCTGCTGGCGGGTATCGCAGCGAGCAAAGCGCGCGGCTTGGCACGGCTGCTGAGTGCGCTGTCCATTCGACACGTCGGCCAACGTGGTGGAAGGCTACTCGCCGAACACTATGGGAGCATCGATGCTCTGCAGGCGGCTTCGCAAGAATCGCTGGCCGAAGTGAACGAGATTGGGCCAGCGATCGCGGCCAGTGTCTACGAGTTTCTACGGAGTGACTATGGGCTTGAGACGATTAACGATCTGAAGTCGCTCGGCTTGCGACTCGAAGAAACCATGAAGCCGAAGGCGGCCGCACCGACGGGCGTGCTCGCAGGCAAGAGCATTGTCGTTACGGGAACCCTCACCAAGTACAAGCGAAACGAAATCGAAGAGCTCATCACGCAGCATGGTGGCCGGGCGGCATCGAGCGTTTCCAGCAAGACCGACTATCTCGTGGCGGGGACAGAAGCCGGCAGCAAACTCGAAAAAGCCACCAAGCTGGGTGTAAAAGTCCTGACGGAAGAAGAGTTCGAACAACTGCTCGCGGCTCCCTAGCGGGATTGGCTTCCAGTGTGTCATCCCACTTCTGGCAACTCTTTTCGCCACGGGACGAATTGACGCATCGAATGTCACGCATCAATGGACTCTAAAAAGTAAATAGCTCGAAGCCGCATTCTGTTTGCATCACTATATAGCGCTGCTTATAACGAAGACGTTGTCCAAGCACATGAGGCCAGTGGTGATCTGCCCGGCGACATTCGTCGCTCGAATCGCCACTGTTGTGCGAGACAACAACTCATCTAGGAACAGGGGCTTCTTGCGGAGGTAGCGATGAACGCGTTAGCGTGGCGGTGGCGAATGGGTGTTCGCCTTCTTTCTTCTCTTTGTGTGGTCAGCTCTTTTCTCGCGCTTGGTACAGCCAAAGCTGCCGACACGGCAGGTAGTGATGCCCGGCAAGTTGCCGACGAGGCCGTGCGGGAAGCATTGCAGCGTGAGGTCTATGGCCTCGATGGCGATCGTCGCACCTTGCTCTCGGCGGCATCGGCTGCAAGTCCTGAATTCGCTCCGGCGAGGTGGCATCAGGGCTATGTGCGCAGCTCGACGGGCGAGTGGGTCAAAGCCGGCGACCGGCTGGACGTCCGCAGACAATCGTTGCTGACGCAATACGACAAACGGCGAGCAGCAGCATCCAATACCGTCGCAGGGCAACTCGAGCTTGCCGACTGGTGCAACAAGCATCATCTGAACGAACAGGAACGCGTACACTTGCTGCGCGTTTGTGAGCTGTCACCCGATCACCCGGCCGCACGTCAGCGGTTGGGCTTTACGCGTAATGGTCGCGATTGGGTCAGCCGTGAAGAACGGGAAAAGAATCAGCAGCGAGACGAAGCTGTCCGTGTGGCTGCTGCCAAGTGGACGCCGATCATCAAAAAGGCGACAGAGCAACTCGATTCGAAGGATCTACGTACTCGGCAGTATGGACTTGGTGAGCTGAAGGCCATCGTCGATCCAGCTGCGCTGCCAACGCTGGAAAAGTACGTCGCTGCGAAGAATGAAGCTGGCGAGCAACTGGTGGTTGAGATCGCCAGTAAAATGACGGATCCAGAAGCCACCGCTGCCATTGCCCGCTATGCCGTATTCTCGTCCTCGTTGGAGGTTCGCAAGGCGGCAACAACGCATTTGAAGAATGCCGAGCACGATCGCTTTGTGCCGATGCTCGTTTCGTCGATGTATTCGCCCGTTGTTTCGCAAGTTTCGCTCGTTTCGCTTCCCAGCGGTCGTATTGCCTATCGGCATGCGTTCTTGCGAGAAGGCTCGGAGAAGCAAGAATTGCTTCAACTCGATACCGAGTATCGACGCGTCAATCGTGGCGGCACCAGTGCCGAGGCACGCGCGATGGCCGCGCTCGAGATGCAACAAACGGCGACCTTGCTCGAACGTCAGGCCGAAAGGCAAAATGCGGCCACCAGCGCCCTCAACGACCGCATTGCCTGGGTCTTGAACGAGGCCACGGGAGCGAAGCTGCCAGCCGTACCGGACGATTGGTGGGCCTGGTGGAACAACGAAAACGAAGTCTTCTTTGTCGGCTCGAAGCCTGTCGATACGATCACGTTGTCTCGTGACGTGGCCGTAGCCGATGCCGTCCCTACGGACGACGGCGGAAATGGTGGTGGCGCACAAGATTGCCTCTTGGCTGGCACTCCGGTCTGGACCGAGCAGGGGCAAGTTGCCATCGAAAAATTGCGCGCCGGCGATCTGGTCCTGTCGCGCGATGTCGAGAGTGGCGAGTTAGCCTACAAGCCCGTCATTCGTACCACGATTCGCCCAGCGGGCAAGTTGCTGCGGATTGAAGCTGGGCGCGAGACGTTCCAGACGAGCGGAGGGCACCTGTTTTGGGTCTCGGGCGATGGGTGGGTGAAAGCTCGTCAGCTGAAACCTGGCATGGTGTTGCACACCGCCGATGGCCCTGCTCGCGTCACCAACGTCGAGCCGGGACAAACGGCGGTGACCCACAATCTGGTTGTGGCCGACTTCAATACTTACTTTGTCGGCAATCAAAAAGTGCTTTCGCACGATAATACGGTCCGTCGAATCACGCGCGCGATCGTCCCTGGCCTGCAAGCGGAATAAGTCAGCTAGCCACGTCATCAATCCTGCCAAGGTCAAGTAGCGGCATCGACAAAACAGCTCACGCATCCCTAGCAATTCGCGTGAGCTTTATTAGTCAATGGCACAAGTGAACATTCTCCGGCCTATCGCGGGAATGGTCACGAGAAATTGGTTGAAGAAAATCATGCCTAAACCTACACGCGATTCGTAGGTAGTCGCGTAAACTAGCGAATGTCGGGGGCAGCATCTTTCGGCCGAGATGATCGGCTCAGGAGGCAATGATGATGGCAAGACAGTTCGTTCATCGATCTTGGGGGCGTTTGCTGGTCGCTGTTCTGTTGGGCTCGCCGCTCGTGACAGTGGCGGCAACGCCGGAAACTGCAACCGCAGAGAAAAAGTCCGAGAGAGAGTCGAAAACGGTCGCCTCCGTTCGCGAAGCGCTGCAGCGCGAAGTGTACGGGATGAACGCCGATCGCGATCAATTGCTGCAGCAGGCCATCGACGCCGATCCTGACGCCCCGATGCCACACTGGTATCTCGGCCAGGTGCGCACTGCCGACGGTAAATGGCAAACCGCCGATGCGCAGCCAACCTTGCGCCAAGCAGAAGCGACCCGCGAATATCAAACGCTGCGAGCAACCAAGAAGGATGATGCAACCGGAAATCGCCAACTGGCCGATTGGTGCCTGAAACATGGCCTCAAGCAGCAAGAGCGAGCCCATCTCATTCGCCTGTTGGAACTGGGTTCGACACAGGTCGATGTGCGCACGCGCCTCGACATGGTCCGGGTGGGCGACCAGTGGTTCGACAAAACGGCCGTTGCTCAAGAGCAACAACGGCAAACAACGCTGCGGGAACTGCATACGCGTTGGCTGCCCATCGTTACGCAATTGGCGACGCAAGTCACTTCGCCCGATACCAAAAAACGTGACGCCGCGATTGATGACATTCTCGCCATCCGCGACGTCGGCCTTCTCCCCCTGCTGCAAGCGGTGTTTGCACCTCGCAGTGAAGATCATCAGTTGCTCGTCATCCAAGTCTGCGAAAAGATTCCTGATCCGGCCGCGACCGATCTGATTGTTCGGCAGGCGGTTCACTCGCCGTCGACCAAGGTGCGTGAAGCGGCTGTCGCCCTGCTGAAAGATCGAGATCAGGCCGGATTTGTGCCGCTGCTCATTTCCGCCATGTACACTCCGGTGGAAGTGAAGGTGAGTTCGGTTATGTTGCCCGGCGGAGCGATTGCCACTCGTCAGGCCTTCTGGCGGGAAGGTGCCGATCAGCATGAACTGATCGTGAGAGATCAAATCATTAATCCACGTCGTGGAAACCGTCCCACTCCCTCGATGGAGATCCAGTTGCGCGATCTGACCATTCGTGCTGCGGAAGAACGCGAGGCGGTCGCAAAGGTTGCCGCTGCTGCCGAGAATGCCTTGAACGAACAGCGAAATCGGCGCGTCAGTGAAGTGCTCAGTGCCGCAACGGGTGAGCAATATGGCTTGGATGCTGCAGCGTGGTGGAAATGGTGGTCGGAACTCAATGACACTTACTTGCCACAAAAAGGAGTGGTCGCGAGTTATTCGTCCGGTGTGACAGAGGTTCTAGGGGCCGGTACTCCCAGACACGAATGCTTCGCGGCTGGTACTCCCGTGTGGACCGATCAAGGCCCCCAGCCCATTGAGAATCTTCGTCTCGGCGACCTGGTTCTAGCTCGCGATGTCGAGACGGGCGAACTGGCCTACAAGCCCGTGCTACGCACCACGCTGCGGCCCAAGCGTCCGCTCAAGATCATCACGATTGGTGACGATCTGTTCGAATGCACGCCCGGTCACTTGTTCTGGGTCTCGGGCGAAGGCTGGGTGCGCGCCCGTGATCTACAAGTGGGCAACCTCCTGCATACGGCCACAGGACCGATATCCGTTGCCAAAATTGACGAAGGTCGCGCGGCAGAAACTTACAACTTGATCGTGGCCGATTTTCGCACTTACTTCGTCGGCCAGCAGAAGATTCTCTCGCACGATGTCACGGCTCGCCAACCCACGCGTGCTGTCGTGCCCGGTTTGCAACCGGAGTAAGAGTAAGCAGACACGTAACCGCAGAAGGGACTCGATTCGCGAATGGTCAGTGCAACGGATGCCGAGGCCAAAGAGAAGGGGAAATCGGCTGCGGAACTGCGGTCGACACAAATACCCGCAGCACGCGAAAGCTATTGGCAGCTTTCGCGGAGGCCACTCACGTCGCTGCTGTTCTTGGCTCCGATTCTGCTCGCGTACGAGCTGGGCGTGCTCACGCTTGGTCAAGGCGCGCTCCGCAACGCAGCCGATGTATGGATTCGGCAACTACTCGGCGCGCTGGGCTTCGGTCAATACTTTTTGTTGCCGCTGCTGGTGTGTGGCGTGTTACTCGCCTGGCATCACGTGCGGCACGATCCGTGGCGATTGCCTGGACGAGTCATCGGAATCATGTGGCTGGAGTCACTCGTACTGGGACTGGCGTTGCTAGCTCTGGCGCAGTTCATGGGACGTGTATTGTCACCGGGAGAGATCGCCAGCGCGGATCTCAGCGATTTGCGGTTGTTCGCAGGAACGAATTCGCGTTCGACATGGTCCAAATTCGTCGGCTACTTGGGCGCGGGCTTGTACGAAGAAGTGCTGTTTCGCCTGCTGTTGCTATCCGCACTCATCTGGGGTGGCAAGCAAGCGGGACTCAATCGGCGAGGGAGTGTCATCGCGGCGGTGTTGCTCACCAGTCTCGCGTTTGCAGCCGTACATTATCGATTCGAATGGTCGCTGTTCGGCTGGACGATTGGTCCACAGCATGGCGACTCGTTTGCGTGGTTCAGCTTTTTGTTTCGTGTCGCTGCGGGTTTGTTTTTTGGTTGGTTGTTCGTGCTGCGCGGCTTTGGAATCGTCGTTGGTGCGCACGCGCTGTACGACATTCTGGTGCTGATTGCGGGCTGAGCGCGCTGCGAAGTGAGCCACTCGAAGTAACGCTGTTGAGACTGTCAAGAGACATTTCACACGTTCATTTTCGCTTGCAGAAAGTGGCTTTGTGAGCCAACGCACTCGAACGTATAATGCGACTCAACCAGCCCAGACCGGGCGACGACATATCGTTGTAGGAAACGCACACCGTGCTCTCAGTTAGACCCAAAGTTGCCGAATTGTCCTTTCAGCTGTTCGGCCGCGCGCTCCACCCCGAGTTGTTCGAA
>Ga0138256_10005315_pt1 | contig 13635 bp, 33 predicted proteins | sample KNB2016incub_MG_FD_105486 | JGI IMG/M metagenome (GOLD analysis project Ga0138256, IMG submission 105486) | Active sludge microbial communities from wastewater in Klosterneuburg, Austria - KNB2014incub_MG | ecosystem: Engineered > WWTP > Activated sludge > Unclassified | place: Austria...
GGCGTACCATGCGGCGTACCATGCGGCGTCCCTTGCGGCGTACCTTGCGGCGTCCCATGCGGCGTCGAGTCTGGTCGCATCCTCTGGCGTGAGCGTCCTGGCTCGCTCAACTAGCGCCACCACGTCCTCCCCGTTCGGCCCGAATACCTGCCAAGCCGGCAACTCTTCTATCAGCCGATACGTGCGACAAACACCTTTGTGCAGGTGGTTACCCCGGAATGATTGGCTCCTGTCGAACCCCTTGGCCTCTACCCGGTAGAGTTTGCACGGCCACGAACCGCCCACCAATGTCTCGGCGGCGGTATCAGCGACGTGATATCCCCGCCGGCAGACGATCAGTTCGCCCTCAATCTTGGGCATCCATTTGCCGAGAACCGGATTGGTCTTTCCCGTGGCGAAGTCTGTCCCGTCAGGCCGAAGCGCCTTGTAATAGGTCATCACTCTTTGTCCCTCGCAATCATTTCGCGGGCCTGGCGCACGGCGTCCTCAAACGCCTCCTCGCCCCAGGCTGTGGCGAACGACCACATGTCGATAACCATGTTGGCCTTACGCTTCGCCCCGAACTCCCGGTCGTTCTGCAACCGGATGGTCTCCAGCAGATGCGAGTTCATGGTGTCATCACCAGGGCGCTGAGGATGACGATCTTCAGCCACTCGTTGCGGGACTTACCATCCCGCGCCGCAGCCTCGTCGATCATCTCGACTGCTTCCTTTGGAAGCCTAATCCCGAAGGGTATTGTCTCCGTTGCCATGTGCACCTCCTTAGTGCCAAGAGAGAATGCGCCCGTGTGTGCACGCGGTCAAGGGGTGCTGGGAATCTTTACCTTAGGGCAACAGGTACTGGCTCCCGGCGAGGTGAACGGTGCGGCTCTCCCCCGGAATGAAGTCCACCAGTCCGATCGCCTTGAGGATGCGTAACTGGTAGGCGATGAGCGATGGCGTGGTTACACCGGCCATCGCCATCAGGTCGCGATGTGAGGGCGCGTAGGGGTGCGTCGACTGCCATTCGGCCAGCGCCGCCAGGATGGCCACGGCGGTGGGTGACGGTACCCGCGTGGTGGTCATTCTGTGTCCTCCACGTACCCGCCTTTGATCATCCATGAGGTGTCCGACCAGCCTTCCCATTCGCCCTGTACAGGCTTCTCTGCCGGGAGGGTGAAGAGCGGGGGCGTTTGGCTTTCAAGCCTTTTGACGCCGACTTCGCACCACTTTTCCTCTAGCTCAATCGCCGTACAGGTTCGCCCGAGTTGGTATGCGGCAAGCGCGGTCGTGAAGCTCCCGGCAAAGGGGTCGAGGATGGTCTCGCCGGGGTCGGTGAAGTCCTCAAGTAATGCGCGATAAAGACCCAACGGTTTTTCGGTGGGGTGTTCTCCGTGAACCGGCGAGTAAGTCCAGATTCCAGCCTTGCCACCGCCATTCCAGCGCGTTCGCCCTCCGGCGATGTGCATAATCACAACTGGCTCGTAGCCCATTGCTGGCCGGTCTCCGGTGAACTGCGGCATAGAGCCTGGTTTGATCCATAGCCCTGTCCGTACGTAGCGCCAGCCACACGGCGTATTTACCCTCAGCCATGCGGACAGCCGTTCGTCCATTGTGAAGATAGCCCAGCGCCTCACATGCACAGTCGTGAGCATGTTCGCAAGAAATGGCCCATCGATGTTGGCAAACTTCAAGGTGGCCCGCTCTAGGCCATCCTGATCCTCGGCCCACCGCTTACCCGCGTCGTGCATCGCGTGGCTTTCCTTGGAGTACGGTGGGTCTGTGATGACGTGATCCACCGGCCCCAGCGTCGGCAGAATCTCCCGGCAGTCCCCGTGGTAGATCGTTATCCCGCTACGGCTGTCCTCCCAATAAGGCTTCATCGTTGCGCCTCCGCTTCCGCACGTGCCTGCCGCCAGAGCAGCTGGCACATCGTCCGCGAACAGAAGTACATCTCCCGCTCGTCCTCCTGGACGCGCTGCGTAGCCCGTTGCCCACACGTTGCGCACTTCACTTCGCCACCTCCTGGATGGCGCGGTAGACGAGCCAGTCGGCCATCTCCTGCCGCGCCTCCTCCGGCCAGTCACGCCCATCGCTCGGGTTGAGCGGCCCGTAGACGGAGCGCCCCTCGTGGATGCGCCTCGCGATGTACAGCACCACTTCCGCCTCGGCGTCGTTCATCATGTCAACGTAGATTTGGATGGCGCGACTAAGGAGTGCGTCGCCCTGTGGTTCACTCATCGCGCACCACTCCGTAGTCCGACAACTCCTTGCCATCGTTTGTCACGTTGACGCTCTTGCCCGAGAGATCAACCCACAGGCGATACCCGCCCACGAGCATCCAGTAGGAGTCGTTTCCCATCTGTTCGATGTGGAGCCAGTCTCCGACGACGAGCTCATCGAACTCGGAGGGACGTTCGAGGATCACGGTCTGTGTCGGCTCGTCTGGTAACGGTAGATATGCTCTCCCCAACTGCTTCGCTAGGTTTTCCCTCTTGGCCCATGCCTTCTTGCTATAAAGGTACAGCGCAACAGGGAGTTCCCCGTCGGTGTAGTTCGCCAGCAGCCGCCAGTTTCTGTTCTGTTTCACAATTCGTCCTTTCATCGTTTCGCCTTCTTTCGACGCAACTCCGCTATGCTGGTCACCGTTCCGTCCCGCCACCCAATCCCGCCGGTCACAGCAATGCCTCCTGATCACCCTTGCGCCTGCCGAACTCGGCGATAAGAAGCGCCTCAGCGCGGCCATGGTCGCGTACCCGGCTCAGGGATGCAGTAGGGAACAGTCGTTGCGCCAATGCGCGGCTCTCGGCCTTCTCCTTGCCCCGTAGCCCCATTGCCGTCTTCCACTTCGAAGGCTCGACGAGGATATAGGGAAAACCGAGCGTTGCTAGCACCCCCTGGATCTGGCCGAAGCCAACGCCGAACTTGAAGGTGCTGCTTACCCCTTGCCCCGGCATGGAGTGGACGTTTTCTAGATACACCCGCGTAGTCGCCGGATCGAACGTCTTCAGCAACGTCGCCAGGTCTTGCACCGTCGCCGGCATGTCCCACACGTCCACCATTGGCTGAACCATTGCGATAGCTCCCGTCATGCCGGGGTCAATTCCGAGAATGGTCATTACCATTTCTCCTCCGGGATGATTTCGTCGAACCGCTCAGGCTCGTTCTCAGGGATGAACCCGCGCTGTTCCTCTGGCGTGCAAGGGTTGTCAGCCCTCTCGCGAAGCAAGTTCAGGTAGTGCTCATGCTGTGTGTGCCACGGCTCGCCCAGCGCTCGCCTGAAAGCGTCGCCCCAGCACTTTTCGCAGCTAGTCATAGTAGTCCTCTCCTTCTGGCGCACTCCAAAGGAAATACCAGCCCGCAAGAATGCCGAACCCCAGGGCCACGATTAGCCCCTCGGCGAATCCGTAGAAGTGGCCGACCAGGGCGCCCATGAAGAACGGCGCGGTGCAGATGACGATGTCGAAAAAGCGAGTCACAGAAGCTCCTCCAACATCTCAGAGAATGTCGCCCGCCATTCCGTGCGATCCCCTAATCCCTGCTCTTCGATGTAGCGAATGAATGTCGCTACAAACTCGGCCACACCCGTGAACATGTCGCGGGCGTCCACTTCATCGTCGCCACCGTCCTCCAGTGCATTGAGAAGGTTCACGTAGATGCGGTCGGCCGTTTCGCGGTTGATGGTGTGAGCGTTAGTAGTCATCTCGTTCCCTCCGCGAGTGATATGGCCGCACGCAACCCGTCGCGTTCTGGCCCGCTGTATCCCTCACGTCGGAAGGCTTCGTCGGCCTTCTTCGCCGCCGTCAGCAGCGCCTCGTGGGCATTTACAGCGCGGACAATTAGCTCGGCGTCGTCGTCAGAAATCTGGACGCCGTGATGACATTCGGTTTCCTCGAAGTCTGTCCGCTTGAAAGAGTCCGCGAGTACAACAGGCGTCTGCCCGCTCCAAATAGTTTTCCAGTCCTTGCCGAAGCGTCCGTCTGGAAGCGGCTCAACCCGCCACGGTGTTGGTGTAGTCATGCTCCTAATCTCCCTTTCCCCGCACTCGCATTCGTCGCCCCTTCGAAGGAACGGCGCTGAGCCTCCTCGGGATAGTTACCTCGCTTGGCATATCAAGTACGTCCGTGCCGCCCTTATCGTTCACGACCGCCCGCAGGTAGAGCGGCGCACGCTTGCACATGTAGGTGCCCGCTGCGGGGCCGTCTAGTAGCTTCATCATCCGAGGTCCCCCTTCCATCTCTCCGTAAGAACACGGGCCCTTTCTAGCGAGGCTTCGCGGGCGGCAACCCTCTCGCGGTGCGGAGAAGTCCACCTTCCCCGTGGGGTCATGCAGTCATCGTATTCACCAGCACCACACCTTTCGCACCTGAATTGCCGGGTCGCCCAAAGGCGCTGTCTGCGCTGAAACATCGTCTCGCTCATTCGTACACCTCCTCCCAGCACTCGGCACAGGAGGCCTCACAGGACCGAGGTGCTTGGCAGTACCATGGCGGCCCTTCCAGCCAATATTCGGCAGCCTTTACGGTGCTTCGGCCCGCACCGCCCATCTCAATGGGCCGGACGAAGAATTCACCCGCCGAAACAGTAACCTGCACCAATTGCAGAAGCGCGCGAACTACCGCCTCAGCTTCGAGCAGCATCACCGCCGCATCACGGGCTGGCGATGGATAGGGTTTCCCGACACGCGCCCTGGCCCAATCCCATGTCGCCTTACGCATCTCATCTTTCTGCTTCATCATTCCGACACCTCCGGGTGCTCAGGGCACGCAATCTCGTCAGGCTTATTCAGGCAGCGCCGCCAACCGTGCTCCTCCATCCACTCACCAACATCGAAGAAGAACTCCTGCGGGTCTCGGGCGTAGCTGCCAGCCGCGAAGGTAAATTCAATCTCGACCTCCACGCTCCTGTCGCAAATATCGCATTGGAGTTGAATTTGTGGCATTGAGATCATCTAACGAACTCCTTGGGCCAGCGCCCCACTTCTGTGGCCGCTTTGTACGTCGTCAAGTAGTCAGCGAGCCACCCGTACTCCTTAGCCAGCGGCCCACCCATCTGGAAAATCCTGGTGGCGTAATCAATCGCTCCCTTCAGTCCAAAGTGGAGAACTAAGGCGCGAGCGGTGGCATCGTCAATCTGGCCGAGTACGCGGGTCATGGCGTAGGCTCTTTGTCTTGCGTTCCAATGCTCGCATAGAAGGTATAATCGTGGTCGCGCTCGTCTGTGCCAGCACGGATATAGACAGGAGTCTCCCGAGAGAAGCCGTATTTCAGTGCCAATTCGAGCATGCCTTCGAGTTCCGAGATCATCGGCGGCGTGTTCACGGTAAATTCAAGTTTGTTGGTCTGGGTCACTTTCATTCGTACACCTCCGAAGGGGAGTCCTCGGTGAAGATCGTGAAGTCCATCGACTCGAGGTCGATGCCGCAGCCGTCACACTGATAGCTGAACGCGACAACAGGTGTCGCTGTCATTCCCTGGCCTCCAGTGATTCCTGAGCGTCCCTCAGGATTGATTCCATTCCCTGCCTCACGGCGTCCTCTACGGCGTCCAGGTCGTCGGACTTCCAGAGCATCCAGAGTTCGTTCGCCGTCTGCGCCACGCGCTTCTGGCGGGCCTGTAGGTGGATCGTCTCGATGATATGGCTCATGACCGGCGTCCTGTCCCGTCGCATTCGGGGCATGTGATGGGCTTAACTAACCCGAGCCGTACTGCAAGATCCGAACCGGGCGGAAGTGCTTCCCACATTTCCCACGGCTCACCTTCTTCAGAGTCGGCAATTCTGCCGCATCCAAGGCAACGCGGGCATTCTTTGGATTGGTTCATGCTGTTGCACTCCATAGGGCGCTGAGGACAACCATTTTGAGCCACTCGTGGCGCGTCTTGCCCTCCCGCTTCGCCACCGCATCTATCTGCGCCCAGATGTCTTTGTCCATGCGCAGACTCTTCACTTCTGTCTTTTCAACCATCCTTTTACCTCTCTTCGGCGTAATACCGTATTACGGATTATCGACAGGTAACACCGTAAGTCAAGGGGCAGATTTGTAAATTCTCAGGACAAACAAAAAGCCCCCATTGCTGAGGGCTTTGGAGAAAGCGAGGATTCGTCCCCGCTGTCAGCCTACGGCTTGCAACTCCACGGGGCGAAACCGCTGCGCTCGAAAATCATCCGTGCCACCTGAGCGTTCGTGAGAGCGTCGTAGGCAAGCGATTCATCCACGCCGAAGTAGACGAACCAGCCGTTCCACCCTGGCCGCGCCACGCCAATCTGGAAGAGTCCTAGGGATACCCCGCTATCGCCGCTCGCGTAGGGGCTCCATTTGCTCTCGCACCACGCCACCGCCAGCGCCTGAGGAATCACCTCTTCCGGCCAGCCGGTATCCCTGAGTAACACCACCATCTCGTCTTCGGTGAGCGAACTACCGCCGCCACTCGCCGCATGCACAGTCGGCGGATCTACCGGCGCAAGCGTGGGCGATTCGAACTCTTCGAATTTCTCGAAGAGTTGGGGCGACAGTTCATGGAGTGGTGGAGGATTAAAGAAAACAGGCTCTGGCTTTAATGGTTCCGGCGGGATTAAAGCAACCGTTAATTCGGGGAACAGTGTCGCCGGGTAGAACAGTGGGAGCGCAGCGGGGGCAGAGTCCGGGCCACCCCCGCGCGCTTCGCTCGGCACCTGGAGATATGCCGAGCCTGTAGCGGCCCCCGATGAGTCTCCCAATCTCATCAAGGGCACGAACAGAACTACTACTAACGCGATCGCCGCAGCGCACGCGCGAGTAGTGCTGAGATTCAGACGCGTGGTCCGTCGAAGTCTGTGGCCGGTGGCTGATTTTGCCGCGGTTTGGTGGCCTGGTCATACCAGCCCTCAGCACCAGCACGCAATGCCACGAACCCGAAGGCGATGCCGAGGACCTGCTTGCTGAGAAGCGCAACATCGTTGGCGAAGTAGAAGACGCCCGCCATGATGATGGCCCCGATGATGGCCCTGATTAGGGCTACGACAAACGGTGGAAGTGATTTCACTTGACTACTCCAATCGTGGTGGCCGCGATTTCGTGCTGGTGCGGGGCCACGGGGCCGGTCACACCAGCTGCATGATTGAGGACGTGATCCTGGACGATAGTAATCGCGCTGGCCGATTGGTCGGCAACGCTCGACGCAAGCCCCTGGGCACGCTGGTCTGCCCGGTAGATAGCGTTTGTCAGCCGCTCCTCTCGGGGTAGGGTAGCTTCTTCCGCTCCACTGAATACAGCGAGCATCAGGGTTTCGTACTCTTCTCGGGTCACTTCGCCAAACCTTTCTCCCGCTGTGATGCGGGCCCATGCGTTGCTGTAGCGATCACTGGCGCACGCCGTAGCGCCGCCCCCGTATTTTGCCACGAGTTGTTTGTGTTGGAGGATGTTCTCGTTCGGGATGCCTTTGCGCCCGGTGTGGTTCTCCCACTCCGTCACGATGCGAATGAACGACTCTTCGGCCTCGGGTGTCAGCTTTTCGCCGTAGTCCGGTGCGCCGCCGCCCTCAGCCTCAATGGCCCAGTACCCCACGTTTGCTGCAAACGAGCCGCTAGTCCACGTAGAAGAGGTCACAGGGTACATCTGGATGACGTGCCCATCCTTGAATAGAACGAACATCACCGATGCTTGGTCATTGGGGTCAAAGAATCGACCCGGAATGGTATGTCCGGGGAGGTTCCCGACGACACTGTGGCAAGCGATGCCTATCCCGGAGTTTGGTTGCGCGTATTGCTTCTCAGCAGGTCCATCGAAACGCTCTGCCCAGTCCAGAAATTCATCGACAATCATTTGTATCCCTGCTCTCCCGTCACCCAGAACCCCACGAAAGCCACCGCGATCAGTATCAGCGCAAGACTCGCGGCCACGATGTAGCCCGCTGCCTTTGCCATGTCGTCATCGCGTCTCACTGAAAGCCCCCAGCGGAGTCATCACGGAGGCACCTTTAGGGATTACCTCAAGAATCGATTCGGCCCCGCAGTTCGGGCACACCAACTCATAGCCCTTCACGGTCACCGTCTCTTCGCATTTCCAGCAATCGAAGGTGATATATTCAACCGTTCCAACAAGTCTGCTCATGCCCAGCGCCTCCGGCAGTTCACGCTATGCAGCCAGTTCCCGCCAATTCGGAGACACTTGTGGAGAAACCGGGTGGCGAAATCCAGCCTGTCGCTCGTGTCCACAATCATGCAAGCACCGGGGGCTTCCAGAACGCCAAGTCCTTTTCTGCGTCCTTGAGCTTGATCCTCAACTCCACAATCTCAGAGTTCAGGTCCGATATCGCCGCCCGGTAGAAGTCTGGCACCGCGTCCAACGTGATCATGTACTCCGCTATCTCCTTGCACATACCCGACAGATTATCGCCCCAGGTGAAGGGTATCTCAACAGTTACCCCGGTATCGTCCTTATGGAGCAATAGCACTGTGCTCATGTCGTGTGCAACCCCACCCAGGCCAACACGCCCGCAATCAGGAATTTCGCAATGTCGCTGCGCCAGATAACCATCGCCCAGCGCGTGATGCCCGTGTACGCCTCCCGCCGCGCCAGCGCCCGCACGTCCGCGTCGTGGTGCAACGCCCCGTGTTCGGCGATGAGCCCGTTATTGCGCCCGATCGCGGCTTCGTTCTTGTCGTGCCGACCGTTCGAGATGTCCAGCCGCCGGTTCACCTGGCTGAACCCCTCGCGCTGCTCTCGCTTGATCGATGCCTGCTCGATCTCCAACCCGTGAAAGCGCACATCCTCGACGCCCGCACGCGCGTCCATGCGGTGGTCGAGCGCTTCGTACTGCGTCGCCAACCGCTCCATCTGCTTCGCCACGAGGATGATGGCCGTGTTCTGGTCGGCGTCACTCAAGGCTCCCTATCTCCCGTGCAAAACGTACACTCTGTCACCGAGCCGAACATCAACACCCGTATCGCGTAATGCTCTGGCGGCCAGATGGTGACGTGCCCGCAGGTCATGTGCCCAACGTAACGGTAAGCGCCGTTGTTCGCACCCTGCATGAGTTCCACGCTGTGGATCCGGGGAGGTTTCATCGCCTTCATTCTCGGCTCAATCCCCCAACGTGCAGTCTGTACAGTGTAGGGGTTGGCGTCCGTGTAACGCAGGCAATGCCCGCGCAAGCCGATGGCGTAGCAGATGGCGTCCGCGTTGGGGTGCTAACCGTGCCGGCCGGCGTCCGTGGTGGAACCACGCCATAGAGCGACTGGATCCCGGCAATGTCATCGAACCCCAGCGGGTTGCAACAGTAGGGGGACATCAGTTGGTCGTTGTACTGCGAATGCCCGAGTCCGAGCGAATGGGCAATTTCATGTGCCACCACTCCCAGCGTCCGCCCGTTGTCGGCAATCGAAATCCAACAGTGGCTCACGAACCCACCCGGAGCGGGGATGCAACTGGCCACGCCCAGGACGTTTGTCCCCAAAGTTCCGGGGACAGCAGTGAGGATGGTAATGTCCTCCGTGCCGCTCGGGACGTTCCCACAACTGTGGATAGGCGAGACGCTGCCCCAGACTTCGTTGAGCGACTGTTCGGCCAATGCGGCCAGCGTGGGGTCAGTGGCGTTGTAGCTGATGCAGGGGTCGGCCCACTTGCCGACGAAGAGGGTGTAGGCCATAACCTCGCCGCCCTCGTAAGGGACTGGCGTTGCGGTCGCGGTAGTTGTGCCAAAGGCGATGAGGATGAAGCCCACGAGCAGGGGGATGCTGACTCGCCTCATTCGTAGTACACCCTGAACCACGCGATATCGAACAAGTTGTTGCTGGTGAACGCCTTGAACGAGGTCGGCCAGATGTCCGTCTCAGTGGTAATCGTTCCCTGCGACACATCATCGATGAACCATTCGGTCGTGGATGCGCCTACCTCGATGCGCCACTTGTGCCAAGCCGTGTCCACTGCTGCTGTCGCTGTGTCCGAGCCGTTGTCGGACTTGAGATACCAAACACTTGTATTAGCCGCGATGCACGCAGCCGCCCCTGCGGCTGTGGAGTCTGCCGTCCCTGGAGCAGCGAATCCAAACCAAGAAGTGTTCTCGCCAAAGTTGTAATTCTTCCACGCCGCAAACACCTCACAGCACAACTTGGTTGGCGTCGCCCCCAACGACTCAGCCGCGATCAACATGTGGTCGTACGAGCCGAAAATGCGCGGGCTAACCAGCGAATCCGACGCCGCGTTCCAAACGATGCGTGTCGGGTCAATGTCAGATGAACTGAGAAAGTCCCCGCTAGAGCCTTCGGTAACGCTCAGTGCGGTGGCAACCCAGCCATGCCCAGATAAACCCGAGGGGTTCCCGGCGGCGGCGGTGGTAATGAGGTCGGCGTTTCCCGCGTTGAAGCGGAAGTCGTGGCCCCATGCTCCCTGCCATTCAAATGGATTCGTTACGATTCCCACGCCGCCGCCTCCTGCGCCGAGTTCTACTGTCGCCCCATTGATGCGCGCATAGAGCTTGTTGTCTGTGGCGTTATACCAGAACTCCCCATCTTGAGGAGAACTCGGATCACTATTTTGTTGGAACAGTCGAACAGATCCGCCGCCAATTGTTATCTGGGCTACCCCCGTCCCCGTGCTGACAGTTATCCCAGCGGCGACAGTTCCGTCGGTGGCCTCAAGGCTAACGCTGGGGCCGTTAACCCCCGAGCCAGTAAAGATGGAAATTCCCGCATTGATGAGCGCCGTTCGGTAAGCTCGCATCTCTATACTGGCAGCGGCGGGATCTGTATATCCACGGACAGCGCCGCGGGGGTAGCTAAGGTTGGGGTTTGAGGCCAGTTCATTGACGATATACAGTGCCGTTCGAGCGTCACTGGCAAGCGGAGACTTGAGTTGCATGCCCTTGGTATCCCACCGCATCGGAATGCCATCGAACTGCAAGATCCCACTGGCCAGTAGTCGATCCAGCCCGCTCTCCATCAGCCCGTTCACTGTGGACTCCAGCCTCCGCACCTTCGCCTCAAGGTCGCTTCCTGAATATTCCGCGTCGAGTTCTTCCTGACTAGGCACCTAACACCCTCACAGTCGAATACTTGATTCTCGGGCTAAGGGTCGTCGTGCTCCCCCGCGCCATCGTGATCTTCAGGTAGAAATCTATCGCCTTGACCCCCCCGGTCACCGAGCCGTCGGGGTTCGTCGTCACTCCCGGCGCATACACGGTCTGCAACCCATTCTTCGTCACCGGACTCCCGCAGCGCACTGTCTTCGATGCCCCCGTGTGGTCGGTGTACACAAGGTCGAAGGCAATCGTCTCGGTTGAAGTGCAGCCCGACGACTGGAACTGGAAACCCTGCACAATCTTCAGTTCACCCGGCTTTCGTCGCACCTTCGTCGAGTACAACGTCCCACTCGCCGCATAGGGGTAACTCGTGTCATCCGGGAACCTGTCCGTATTCCCTTCGACAAACCACGCAACATCGTCGTCACTGCCCACCCAGATAGTGTCTCTAGTCTGTGACCCCGCAAGTCCTGTCGAGAACGCAATCTTCGATTCCACCCCTTCGAGTTGAATAATGGGGTAGTAACTGACTTCCTGCGAGTGTTGGTCTCCCGGTTGCCGTGGCCGAATCGCGCAGATGTACGAGTTGTCGCCAATCACGTCGTACATAGGGAGATACCCCCAGAGGTCGGTCGCCCCCACGTGCCCGTACTGCCCTTTCACCGGACTCGTGTTGTTGGGGTATCGCTCCGGGCCGACGGAGAAGTTGTCTCCACCAGGGAGGTACATCCTCAATCCTCGCTTGAGTGGCACAAACAGTGCCCCGCCGAAGATTGAGATCGACTGCATCCCGAAACAGTTCGTGAGAGTGGTATCGTTCGCCAGTTCGTCCATCGCTGCCCGGAACCGCTGTGCGTCCGAGTCGAGGATGTATACCCCGTTCGAAGTCCCGCAATAGGGGAATCGACCCAGCATCGCCCCGCCTGTGAAGGTGAAGGACTCGCCGGAGACTGTGGCGATTAGTTGCCACGCAGGATTGTCCATCGTCGTCGAACCCGAGAGTACGTTGGCGTAAACCTTGTTCCCCGTCAGGCCGAAATACTGCGTTGCGGCGGAGTCTGAAACCCCCTCGAAGCAAATCCGTATCAACTGGGCATCGTCATTCGCCGAGGCCGTAAATCCACCCGTCACAGGGACAGCCGTGGCCACTCTGTAGGCCGTGGCATTCATGAAGAACGAAATCTCTTCCGTGCCCCCGCCCGACTTCGTGTATCTCACATCGGTGATCGCCTCTGCGTAAGGAGCACCCGCGCCTTCCATTGTCCCGTTTGCCACCTGAAGGCGAGAGCTGAGGTTGATGATTCCCGGCTTCGTCCCCCTCGCAACGACAAGGGTATCCACGCTGCCCATTGATGCAGGAGCTATCGCGAAAGCGCGTGTAGTGGCCGCTGTGCCCACAGAACCCCCGCCTGCGGCATCTGCCCCGGAACAGTCCACAGTCGTCACCAGCGGCCCTAGAACGGTGTCTGTCCATCGCGTGTCGACATTGACCGTGTAGTCCGTTCCCAAAGGGCCAGCGCCGCCCCGGATGTCCTCTTCCGAGTTGAAGGCCGCGCCGAACACAAACTCGCCGATGATCATCGGACATACCTGGCGGGCGCTGCGACTGGACTCCCGAGCATCCTGAACCCCGCATGCCCCGCATCTGTGTCCGCCGCCATGTGGCTCAGTCTCAGTGAATCAAACTTCCGCTCCCATACCTTCGTATCTGGGTGGCCGTCCCCGAACTTCCCCCGGAACAGGTAGAAGATCGCCCCCACAGCAACCACATCCGCCGGCGCATCTGATTCATCTGTGTCAGCCGCACCGCTTCCGAATCGGGTTGCATCGAACGCAGGGTAGGGCCGCTCCGAGGTGACGATGATCTGCCCTCTCCCCATCGAGGGGTTGTGGACCTTCAGCGGCCCGCCCTGCTCGAAATGGTACTGGTCAGTGCGAAGGAGTGAGCGTGGGTAGTTGTCGCGCCGCACAGCATCGTGGAGATCACCGATAAGCGCGTAGGCCTGGAACACATTCTGGGCAGCGTTGTTATTTTGTGCCGTGACGAACAGGCGAACACCGTTTGCTGTCTCGGGGAGAGTTACAGAGACGGTAATCACCTGCCTGCCGCCTCCAGATCCTGTTGACGTATCCGACACCGAACCATCATCGGAATAGAGGCTGACGAGAATGTCACCTGCTGAATCGGGGTCAACTATGGCAACCCCGGTAATGGCTTGCCCGACCGGTTGCTCCCCTGCCACTCCAGCACGGTTAACATCCACTTCTTGCAACAGAGACGCATCCGTGCCACCGCTTCGCTCTAACGAATAGTAGTATTTCGCGCCACGATTGAGGGCGGGCGTACCGGCATTGGTTGAGAGAAACGGCGTCGCAGCCGCGTTGCTTGTCACCGTCCAGTAATCCGGCAGAAATAGCCCCGCCGAATCGTACGAGTGGCGCTTCTGCAAATACCGATTCCGCGTGATCACCGGGCTGTTGTTCCGCTCCACCTTGCGTATCTGTGATGGAGCCTTGAGCCAGTCCAGTTCGTGCAGCCAGTGCCATTCCTGCCCCTGCACGATCGGAACGATCGTCTCATCCAGCCCCATCGTTTTGGTGATGGCATTCTGAATCGCAATCCGCCACGCCTGCGGGGAGAACGGGGAGATGATGGCGTA
>Ga0138256_10005316_pt1 | contig 13632 bp, 13 predicted proteins | sample KNB2016incub_MG_FD_105486 | JGI IMG/M metagenome (GOLD analysis project Ga0138256, IMG submission 105486) | Active sludge microbial communities from wastewater in Klosterneuburg, Austria - KNB2014incub_MG | ecosystem: Engineered > WWTP > Activated sludge > Unclassified | place: Austria...
AACTTAATGCATTTAAGCACACTGGCTATTGGCAATGCATGGATACTCTCAGAGATAAAATGGTACTTGAAGAACTTTGGCAATCAAAAAAAGCACCGTGGAAAGTCTGGTAACCTATGAAAGTACTTATTACAGGTATTGATGGATATATTGGGACAGTTCTAGCTCAAGTCCTTATAGAAAAAGGTCATGAGGTAACCGGTATAGATACCGGTTTTTATCGTGAAGGATGGCTATATAATGGTACGGCTGTTTTACCTAAAGTCATAAACAAAGATATACGGGCTGTAACTACGAAAGAATTAAAAGGCTATGATGCAGTCATTCATCTGGCTGACCTCTCAAATGATCCTTTAGGATTCTTAAATGAAAAAACAACTTACTCAATAAACCATTTAGCAGCTATAGAATTCGCCAAAAAAGCTAAGGCAGCCGGTGTCAAAAGATATATTTACAGTTCTTCCTGCAGCGTTTATGGAATCGCAACTGAAGATATGGTTACCGAAGAATCTTCTACAAATCCACAGACCACATACGCAAAATGTAAATTACTGGTAGAGAATGGCCTAAAAGAGATGGCAGATAATACATTCACACCGGTAATACTAAGAAATGCTACTGTATTTGGCGCCTCACCCAGACTACGGTTAGATTTAGTTGTAAATAGCTTAACAGGTTTTGCATTTGTCCATAAAGAAATCCGTTTATCTAGTGATGGAAAACCCTGGAGACCACTAGTACATATACTGGATGTCAGCGAAGCATTTGCAGCCGCACTCACTGCACCTGCCGAAACGGTTCATAAGCAAATATTTAATGTCGGTAAAAATAACGGCAATTACCGCATAATAGATGTAGCAGATATCGTTAAAACTGAATTTCCTGACTGCGAAATAACTGTAGGAGAAAGTAATGGCGACACAAGATCGTATAGAGTATCATTTGAGAAGATAAACACAAAATTACCTGGATTTTCAGCCAGCAGAGACGTATTATATGGGGTGAAGGAATTAAAAAATATTTTTACACGGGTACAACTAACTAAAGACCAGTTCGAATCACGATCATATACCAGATTAAAAATGATTGAATATCTTTCTAAGACGGGACAAATCACATCAGAATACCTCTGGACTGAAAAATAATATGAATACTATACTTAAATGCCGTTTTTGCCAAACTCCGTTAACTCAAACCTTCGTAGATCTGGGAGTATCTCCTGTAGCAAATGATTATTTAAAAGAAGCACAATTTAAGGATGAAAAGTTTTATCCTTTACATACTTATGTGTGTAATTCCTGTTTCTTAGTTCAATTACCCAATGTTGTAGAGCGCGAAAAGATCTTTAATGATAAATACGCATATTTCTCTTCTTACTCAGATAGCTGGCTTAAACATGCGAAAGAATATGTAGATATGATGGTTAATAGGTTTAATTTTACTTCAGACAGCCAGATCGTAGAACTAGCTAGTAATGATGGCTATTTATTACAATACTTTAAAGAGAAGAATATACCAGTTTTAGGTATCGAACCAAGTGCTAATACAGCCGAGGCGGCAATTAAAAAAGGCATACCTTCAATTATTAAATTTTTTGGGGCGCAAACAGCGAAAGAATTAGCATCAGAAAATAAATATGCTGACCTTATACTGGGTAATAATGTCTTCGCGCATGTTCCGGATGTAAATGATTTCGTAGGTGGTATGAAAATATTACTTAAACCCACAGGTATAATAACAATAGAATTTCCGCATCTTAAAAATCTAATCGAGCATAATGAGTTTGATACTATTTATCATGAGCATTATTCTTATTATTCCTTTATAACAGCTGAAAAAATATTTGCTCATCATAATCTGACACTTTTTGATGTAGAAGAAGTACCCACGCATGGTGGATCGCTTCGAATTTATGGCAGACACACTGAAAATACTTCTTTACCGATTACAGAAAGGGTTAATGAACTTCGCGTAAGAGAAATAAATGCAGGTTATACCGATTTAAATTTTTATTCACAGTTTAAAGAAAAGGTTATTAATACAAAGCAGAAATTTCTTGATTTCATTAAAAAAGCTAAAACTGAAGGGAAAACCATAGCAGGCTATGGTGCACCTGCAAAGGGAAATACCTTATTGAATTATTGTACTGTCGGTACAGAAAGTATTGCATATACTGTAGACAGAAATATCCACAAACAAAATCTCTTTCTCCCGGGAACTCATATTCCGATTTTTGCTCCGGACAAAATAAAGGAAACTAAACCGGATTATGTTCTGATTTTACCATGGAACTTAAAGTCTGAAGTCAGCGAACAGATGTCATATATCCGCGAATGGGGAGGAAAATTCGTAGTAGCCATTCCCGAAGTTCAGATATTTTAAATATGAATTTAGATATCAAACTTAATAATCTTCGTGTAGAAAATAAGCCTATCTTAGTCGGTTTAGCAGGAGCAGGTTACGCAGCCTCCGGTTTCGCTAATCAATTACTGACAAACACTCCTGGCATGAAACTGGTTGCTATCTCAAACAGAACTATTTCCAAAGCAGATTTAATATATAAAAAAGTAAATATCACAGCTAGTCACGTAAGTAATAAAACTCAATTAGATCAGGTGATAAAAGAGCATGGTCATGCAATAACAGATAATGCAAATCTGCTATGCGAATCGAATTTAATAGACGTAATAGTAGATGCTACGGGTGATGTGGAATTCGGTGCACATCTCGCTTTAAAAGCAATTGAAAATAATAAACATATTGTATTGGTGAACGCAGAACTTGACAGCACAATCGGACCGATCTTAAAACATTATGCAGATAAAAATGGTGTGATCTATACACAAACAGACGGCGATCAGCCAGGGGTAATCATGAATTTATACAGGTATGTAAAACTCTTAGGTCTAACTCCTATAGTTGCAGGGAACATTAAAAGCGTACTCGATCACTTCAGAACTCCTGAAACCCAAAAAAAATGGGCGATGGAAAATAATCAAAGTCCCCTACTTGCAACCACGGCAGTCGACGGTACGAAGATCGCTATGGAAATGGCAACAGTCGCAAATGCCACAGGATTAAAAACTGGAATCCGTGGCATGTACGGCCCTAAGATGCAACATGTAAATAATTCGCTAGAAAATTTTCCTCTAGAGAAAATACTGAATAATGAAGGGATCGTAGATTATATCCTCGGTGCTGAGCCAAGCTTCGGAGTATTCGTAATCGCATATACTGATAATCCTGAAAGACAAAAATACTTAAAGATGTATAAAATGGGAGACGGTCCTTATTATGTGTTTCACAGACCATTTCACTTATGTACACTTGAGACACACATAAGTATCGCTGAAGCTGTGATTAACAATAATGCTACACTTGCACCACTTGCCGGTCCGGTCTGTGATGTCATAACGATAGCGAAAAAAGATCTTAAAAAGGGAGAAAAATTAGACGGTATCGGTGGATTTACAGCTTATGGAATGTTGGAAAATTATGAAACCAGTATTAAAGAAAATCTACTACCAATGGGGCTTTCTAAAGATTGTGTATTAATAAAAGATGTTAAAAAAAATGAAGCTATTACTTATAAAGATATAGTTCTTCCCGTTGATAGACTATCCGACAAACTAAGAAACGATCAAGCTAAATTATTTTCTTAATATGAGTAACAAATCCAAAATAACAGTAGGAATTCCGACTCGGTACGCAGGAAATTCTTTATTAAAAACAGTTCAATCCATTTATGCATCTACTGGTGCAAAAAATATCAGATGTATTATAGTCGCTGACAGTAAACCTTTATCTTCTGACTTAAAACAAAAACTGGAAAAGCTGGGAGCTGAAGTTTACTGGAACCCGACACCAGGAAGTCAATTTAAGAAATTAAAACAATGTGTAGATAAAGCCACTAGCGAAATCTTCATTTTTACCCAAGACGATATTACTTTCCGACACAATACTATAGCTGAAATTATAAAAACTTTTGAGCTAAATCCAGAAGTTACTATGGTAGCTACCCGAATATTACCGCTCTCACCACTTACTCTATTTGAAAAAAGCATGACTTCTATGGTTAGAATAATAGATAACATAGCAAGTAGATGGAATAATGGAAGTAATTACTTAGCAGCGAGTGGAAGATGCTTATCTTTTAAAACTAAAACAGTAAAACAATTTAATTTACGGGAGAAAATAGTAAACGGTGATATGTATTTGTATTTGGAGAATAAGAGATTGAATGGAAAGTTTGCACGCTCTGAAAAATCTATTGTATACATCCGCTGTCCGCAGTCACTTAAGGATCAAATCGGCCCGAGCAGTAGATATCAATTTTCAGCAACTGAAATGACTAAATATTTTTCATTCAACATACAACAAGAATATATAATACCCTTTAACACTTTCGTCATTTCAACAATACTCGAATTTATCTCACACCCGGTATCTGCATTTCTATATACTATGGTATTCGGCTATACACGCTTGAAAAGACAACCATTCCACTCGATTAACCCTATCTGGAAAATTGACGAATCCACAAAAAAGTAATTGTTTGCAAGCTCACCTTGATAAGAGTAAAATCAAACTCTACTTTAACTTTCTGCCGCAGTATAAGCTATGAAAGCAACAGACATTCTTGTATTTCCTAACATTAGAAGAAAAAATGGCGAAGCTATGTTCATAGCCAGCGTAGAACGGTTGCTTGCGAAATTTCAATATTTTCTAGATCCAAAAGACCGAATACTAGATCTGGGATCTGGTACCTGTATGTTTACTCGCATCCTAAGATCTAAAGGGTATGATATAACACCGGTTGATATCAAGAACAAAAGTTATTACGCTGATGTCACACCAATTATCTATGATGGCGAGAATCTCCCTTTTAAGAGAAACTCCTTTGATGTGTGCATGCTAATTGCAGTACTCCATCATACGAAGAATCCGGAAGCAGTACTTAAAGAGGCAATGAGAACCTCAAGAAAAATCATCCTTCTTGAAGATATTTACACAAATATATTTCAAAAATATTATACTTTCTTTATCGATAGCTTACTTAATAAAGAATTTATCGGACATCCTCACTCAAATAAAAGAGATCGAGAATGGCACAAACTATTTAAGAAATTAAATTTAAAAGTAGAAAAAAAAGAATATACTAAAGCCTACGGCTTTCTCCAAAACGCAACATACTATCTACAAGCCAAATAATTAATTAAAACACCATTACATCAAGATCGACCGGTACGAATATTTCACGCTTAAAATTATTTGAAGCTTCATTGTAATACTCTTTTTTTCTGGTTTCCAGACTATCATCTTCCATGTGGAATAAAACTAATTTCTTGGCGTTCACTTTAGCAGCATATAGCGCAGCTTCTTTTACAGTACTATGTTTTTTAGGATGCGGTCTATGAAATTCCATATCATTTTCCAGACAAAACGCCTCGTGTATAAATATATCGCTGTCTTTAACAAAAGTAATCTCATGTTCATTAAGTGGCTCATCTCCTAAAAACGAGAGCTTTGTATTATCGGGAAAAGTAACAGTAAATCCGAACTGAGGTGTTTTATTGCTTTTTTTATCAAAAAACGTAAAATTCCATCCATGAAATTCATAACTCAAATTATCGTTTATCAAAACGATATTCAAAAAAGGCAATACTTCTTGATAATGTTTATTTGCTGTATATTGCAAAATTGAATCAATCGCTTCCTTAACTTCCGGTGAACAAAAAAGAGTTCTGGTTTTTTTACTTTTTCTAAAAACACGGATTAGAGGTGAAATCCCTAAAATATGATCGCTATCAGAATGAGAAAGAAATATATTCTCTACGACTTCCGGGTTAATACCAATTTTATTAAACTGTCTGATTAATTCGTAACCTCCGCTAACGTCTACAAGTAGATTTGTATTTTCATCTTTTATAAATAATGAAGTTGTAGCAGAAGATTTTGGCATTCCGTGTCCGGTGCCTAAAAAGGTAATATTTCTCATATTCTATAAAAAAATAACTATCGCTTAATATAATAAGGGCTTTCCTTTTCATCAACAAACCTTACATGTCTTTCGTTTTTTTCATTAAATGCAGGAGATACTGTCAATACCATTTCCATTTTTCCGAAATAATGTATTCTGGTTTTTGGAGGAATTACTATTAAATCAGTTGGACCAGCTTCTACTTTTTCATCGTTCAAAACGAAAATTCCATTACCCGAAACAATATAGTAAATAAAATAACTTTTCTCTTGATAAAATTCTTCCAGGTGACCCTTCTTTACTGAAACATGGACGACATTTGCATCAGGAATATTTTCTCCATATACCACTAAATCTACTCCGTATTTATTAAACTTCTTCGCCTTATCTGCGGTAAATTTATATTGCCTCTTCATATAAATAACTTTTTTCTAAACTCTTCCAAACTTCCTGCATCTTTCATTTTTAATATATCCACTACAAGCTCACTACCCCAATATTTATCTGATACGACTAACTCTATAAACTCATCGAATGTGCATTCAAGTATTTCTATTTTCTCCCCTGCGTCCAGATTCTGTTCTTTTACTTTTTTACAATCTCTCGCTATAAAAGTATGTATTTCCCATTCGATTTTATGTACAGGAGTATATGTCTTAAATAATTCCCAGTCCTTTGATGTTAAACCAGATTCCTCTAATAACTCTCTCTTCGCTGTAACGAGAGGTTCTTCGTTTTCTTCAGCACGTCCACCGAACAATGAATAATAATCGTGTTTATTCGGCTGGGACTGATGAGAAAGTAATATTTTATCTCCACTCGTCGCAATAATCTCTATAGTATTAACTCGCTTTAGCATCTCAAAAGTTTCTGTTGTGCCATCGAACATCTCTTGTTCCCAATGATACACATCAAAAATTATTCCCTTAAAAACTCTTTTAGCATTCTGTGGTATTTTCATTTATTTATCAAGCTCCTAGCGAGATTATACCGTTTGAATTTCCTGAAAAAAGGTATCCTTTATATTTTTCGAGTTTTGGAATAGTAATTTCAATATCTGCAATTGGTTGGGAGAATAGAATTTTCGTCTTAAAATCTAATTTCAGTATCTGGTCTTTATAAATACATTTATCTAAATCTCCCGAGAGAATAATTTTCTATCTATCCTTTACTGCTTCAAAAATCTTTGCATTAAATAAATCAATATTCTTAACGAGAATTACCCGGTCATCAATATCCGGCAAGGTATGTGCAGCTTCTATAAACAATTCTTCTTTTTCTCGTGGTATAAAAATAACCCTTTTTGAAAATGATGACTGAAGTTTATTTTCATCATCAAACAATACAGTATCATCGGGCTCTTCAATCTGAGAAACCAATTCTTCTCTAGCCATGGGATACCCACTTAAAAAAAGAATTTTAAATCCCTGTTTATATAAATCAGCGATAACTGAAACAGTGAATTGGGATGCACCGGAATGTTCAATACCATGAATTAAACAGGGAAGATTCTCTGTGGTAAATCGAAACTTATTATCTTCCAAGCGGATGGAACGATACATACTTATTTAATTAGGATAATGGCACTTCTTATACTTTTTCCCACTTCCGCACCAACATGGATCATTTCTCCCAGGCTTTGCAAGTTTCTTCGTGACTTTTGTACTTACTGCTTTTGACTCAACGTCTTGCTTTGTTCCACTTACATCTTTTCTCTGCTTCTTGCTTTTAGTTCTAAGCTCTAAGCTTTTTTCATCTTGAGCTTCATTCGTATGCGTATGACCTTGCGCGTGTTGATGTGGTTGAATTTGGGGCTGGATCTTAAAAATTCTATTTACTACTTCATCATCTATCGCAAATACTAACTGCTCAAACATCTTAAATGCTTCATTCTTATACTCCACTAAAGGATCTTTCTGTGCATACCCTCTGAGTCCTATACCTTGACGCAAATCATCTATAGCATCCAAATGATCCATCCATAACCGATCAACTGATCCAAGCATGACAAATTTCTCCATTCTGCGTGTTAAAACGGATCCAAATTGCTGTTCTTTTTTATCATAAATATCACGTGCTATCTTTTTCAAAAATTCCGCTTTTTCGTGAGATTCGTGATACTGCATGAGTTGTTTCTCAAGCTGTTTAAGAGAAGAAGGATCAAATGGAATAATTACATTAAGTCGTTCAGTTATTTTAGTATTAACAGAGTCAGTATCTGTTCCCATCTCTGATTCTGAAACTGAAATATTTACCAATGTCTCAACTGCTTTGTCTATTTTCCGCAACACTTCCTCTTTTAATCCTTCTCCTCCAGATTCATCATCCTTTACATTCTTCCCCACAATTAACTCATCCATCATAAGTACTCTACGGCGTAAACCGTAGATAATCTCTCGCTGCTTATTTAAGACATCGTCGTATTCTACTAAATGCTTTCTGATATCGAAGTTAAATCCTTCTACCTTTACCTGGGCATGCTCTATAGAGCGTGATACTAAAGGATGCTCGAGCGGTACATCCTCAGGCATATTGAAACGAGTCATAAGGCCGGATATCCTATCTCCACCAAAAAGCCTCATAATATCATCATCTAAAGAAACATAGAATCTACTCGCACCTGAGTCTCCTTGTCTTCCAGAGCGACCTCTCAGCTGATTATCAATTCTTCTTGATTCATGCCTTTCAGTACCGATGACATATAATCCACCTAAACTCAGAACTTCATCGTGAGCTTTTTTCCAAGCTTTCCATTCTGGTGAGTTTTCGCTAGATGTACCATCTGCCTGCTTTGGACTTTCACCACCGAGGACGATATCTACGCCTCGCCCCGCCATATTCGTAGCAACCGTTACAGCATTCTTTTTTCCCGCAAGGGCTATAATCTGTGCTTCCCGTATATGATTTTTCGCGTTAAGTACCTCATGCTTTATATTGCGCCTTCTAAGAAGCTGTGAAAGGATTTCATTTTTTTCAATAGAGGTAGTTCCTACTAAAACAGGCTGTCCCGACGCGTGCGTTTTTTCTATATCATCAACCACAGCTGTCATCTTTGCTCTCGTCGTTTTATACACAGCATCTGAAGAATCAACTCTTACCATAGGGTTATTGGTAGGAATAACGACTACTTCAAGTTTGTAAATCTTCTGAAATTCCTCTGCTTCGGTCACCGCAGTACCCGTCATGCCTGCCAGATGTGTATACATACGAAAATAATTCTGCAACGATACAGTAGCCAGAGTCTTTGACTCTCTTTGAATTGGGACACTTTCTTTCGCCTCGATTGCTTGATGTATTCCCTCAGATAATCGTCTCCCTTCCATAAGTCGCCCAGTGAACTCATCAACAAGAATAACTTGGTTGTCACGAACGATATACTCCTTCTCTTTATGAAAAAGGGTCCGCGCTTTTAATGCAGCTTCTAAGTGATACACTGTGTCAAAATCTTTTTCATAAATATCTGCAATCCCGTATAACTTTTCTATCTTCCCTATTCCATGATCTGTAAGATGTGCAGTTCTTAACTTCTCGTCAATTTTATAATCAGTATCTGAAGTCAGTTTTTCGACAACCTTGGAGTATTCATAATATTTCTGAGAAGGTTCTTCATCCGGTTGTGAAATAATATGGGGAGTTCTTGCCTCATCAATTAAGACAGAATCTACTTCATCTACAACAGCATAATAATAACCTTGCTGAGAAAGCTCTTCTTTATCTCTTGCCATATTATCACGCAAATAATCAAAACCGAATTCGGAATTGATACCATAGGTGATATTCGCTTGATACGCTTCTTTTCTACTTACTGTCCGAAGATGTGCAAGGCGATAATCATTCGCGTCTTCATCTGTATAAGACGGGTCATATATAAAAGACTTATCATGAATGATAGATGCAATAGAAACTCCAAGAAGATGAAACACAGGCCCCATCCATCCAGCATCACGACGTGCAAGATAATCATTTACAGTAACTAGATGAACATTTTTACCTGTAAGACTATGAAGATAAAGAGCAGGGACTGCAGAAAGAGTTTTTCCTTCTCCTGTTTTTTGTTCTGCTATCTTACCTTTCGCAAGAACTATGGCTGCCATCATCTGCACGTCAAAGTGCTTCATACCTACCGTTCTCGCAGCTGCTTCCCGAACTAATGCAAACGCTTCAGGCAAAATTGAATCGAGTGATTCACCCTGAGCTACTCTTTTTTTAAAGTCAGTTGTTTTTTTACTGAAGTCTTTATCCTTTAGCTTAGCAACGGATGCTTCTAAGGAATTTATCTCTGTTACTATCGTACTGAGTCTCTGAATTTCTTTATCATTGGAGTTAAAAAAACGGTTGAAGAATGAAATCATAACACCTTATTCTAACACAGAGCAGCTTCGAATTAAAGCATAAATCCTAAAACAAAAATCCCCCACATGTGGCAGGGGATTTTTAAATCAAACTTATTTCTTTCAAAACTTATATGAAGGCTTTTAATAGCCAGCTACATCCTACTCAAAATCTTTCCCAAACCGAAAGAAAGTAAGACAAGTACATGTTGATGAATCAAATTAATTTTGTCAAGATTTTTACTTAGCTTTAGATTAGTAGACTTAGATTGAATAGACAGCGAAAATCAAATAAGGAAAGATTACTTTTTAATTACTTTTTTACCCATGTATGATTGTAGAACTTCTGGAATGGCGACTGACCCATCTTCCTGCTGGTAGTTTTCTAAAATGGCGATAATCGTTCTTCCAACAGCAAAAGCAGTCCCATTTAATACATTCAGGAATTCTGTTTTATCACCATCGCGATAGCGCATCTTTAGTCTTCGTGATTGAAAATCAGTACAAGTAGAAGTAGATGTAACTTCCCTGTACTTTTGCTGTCCGGGCATCCATGCTTCTATATCGTACTTTCTTGCAGCGGGAAAACCAAGATCTCCTGAACACATTTTCACTACTTGATATGGAATGTCCAATGCCTGAAAAAGCTTTTCCTCCAAGCTTAAAAGATACTCATGCTCTGAATCGTCTTTATCTTGAGCAACGAAAGATACCATTTCAATTTTATCAAACTGATGAACCCTTAGTATTCCTTTGGTATCTTTTCCATATGAACCTGCTTCCCGACGAAATGAAGGTGAAAAACCCACATATCGCTTAGGTAATTCTTTCTTATCCAGAGTCTCATCTTTATGTATAGGAACTACAGATTGCTCAGCTGTACCGACAAGAAATAGATCATCAGAAGGAATAGAGAACATATCTTCTTCTCCACCGTTTTCCATATAACCAAGTCCCACCATCGTTTCTCGTTTTACCAGCACGGGTGGAACCACCGGAATAAAACCCTCCTCAATTAGTATATCGATAGCAAAACGAACAAGCGCCCACTCGAGTAAAACTCCGTCTCCTTTTAAATATGCAAATCTCGCTCCTGAAACCTTCGCAGCGCGTTCCATGTCGATTATATCTAACGATTGTCCTATTTGAAGATGATCAAGGGGTGTAAAAGAAAATTCAGTCGGTTTTTTATATGTTCTTATTACTTCATTTTCTGAATCATCTTTACCTACTTTCACATCTGACTTAGGTGGATTTGGAAGAGAGGTAAGTAAGGAGTGGATTTCATCATGTAAAGTTTTTAATTTCTTCTCCAATAAATCAAGTTCTGTTTTTAGTAATTTGCCTTTTTCTATCAGAGGTTCACGTTGTCCATTTCTAGCAAGGGATACTTCTTTCGCGAAAACATTTCGCTGTTCACGTAATTTCTGGACTTTCGCAAACAAAGGTTTCATTTCAAGTGCTGTCTTTACTATCAAATCTACATCAACAGTAACACCTTTACTTGCTGCAGCTTTTTTTATGAATTCTGGATTTTCTAATATAAAGTTAAGATCTAGCATGGTTATAGACAAAACCCAAGGTGCAAGGTTCAAGGCGCAAGCTCTAATAAACTACTTTGCAACTCTGTACCTTAATACCTGCGAACCTCTCCATATCGGGATTATATTCCATTTTATGATGATGGTCAATGTGATAAGATCCGTTTATACATTTATGACGCTTTACTTTATAACTGGAAATAAAAATAAATTCACAGAGGTCAAAGCAATCTTGGGTGATGTGGTACAGCTAGACATCGATCTTCCAGAAATACAAGATCTAGATCCACATAAAATTATTAAGGAAAAACTAGTAGCTGCACTATCGCATCACAACGGTCCATTAATAGTCGAAGATATATCATTATCACTTGATTGCCTCAACGGTCTCCCAGGGCCTCTTATTAAATGGTTTCTAAAAGCTATTAGCATAGAAGGCATCTATGATATCGCTAATAAATATCACAACTACAAAGCCACTACGAGAGTGATTTATGGTTATGCAAAAAACAAGAAAGATATAAAATTCTTTGAAGGAGAACTTCGAGGGGATATAGTATCACCACGCGGTAAAAACGGTTTTGGATTCGATTCGATATTTCGCCCAATAGGACAGAGCAAAACCCAGGCGGAAATGAATGATGAAGAAAAAAATCAAACTAGCACACGAAGATTGGCATTGAATAAGCTAAGGGAATATCTTTTGGAGTAAGCTACTTTTTCTTCTTTTTCTTACTAGTTGTTTTAGCTGATGCAGCACTTGATTGACGTGCTTTTGCTTGCTTCTTTGCGGATTTTACGGCCTTTGCTGCCTTAGCTGCTTTTGCTGACTTTTTCTGATTCGTGACTTCCTTTAAGGTACCACTTACTGTTCGAGCAAGTGAAGACTTCAAACGTGCAGCTTTATTCTCATGGATGATATTCTTCTTCGCAGCCTTGTCAATTGCTTGGTAAGCAGCAGATAAAGTGTCATCAGTTTTTAAAAGCCTAGCAGCCTTAAGTAATTTCTTATAAATATTCTTTATCCTAAGGTTATCAAGAGTACGTTTTTTATCTTGACGGAGCTTCTTTTTCGCGTGTTTTAATACTGGCATTCACGTATTTTAGCATGCTATACTTGAAAATACAACATTTTCTATAAATTCGAGGCACGAAACAAATCCGAAAAATTTAAAAGGGCTAAAACTTATAGCTTCAGGCTATTTTGTAACATATTAAGTCTCAGATTTCGATATTCGTATTTCGGATTTATTCTCAGCTATGGCTCAAAACATAATCCAAAAAGGCGCTAATTTGCTATTGAAAAGACAGAGTAACATTCTTTCTGCTGCCTATATTATCATGGCTACAGTCGTTTTCTCGCAGCTTCTAGGAGTTGTCAGACAAAGACTGCTTGCCTCTATATTCAGTGTCTCAAATACATTAGGCATATATGACTACTCAACACTTCTACCAGAGACACTTTTTCAGCTAATCATAGCTGCCGCTCTCTCAAGTGCTTTTATTCCGGTTTTCTCTGAATATCTATCCAAAGACAAAGAGAAGGAAGGACATATGATGGCTTCTACCCTACTTACACTTGGACTTATCATTTTTACCATTATTTCTATATTACTTGGAGTATTCGCACCATTTTTTCTTAGCATATTCAATCAAGGCAACCAATTCACGGCAGAACAAATGATTCTTATGGCGAATCTTATGCGCATTTTTACAATCGGTCAACTTTTATTTATCATAGGCACATTCCTTTCGGCTTTTCTACAAACATATAATCACT
>Ga0138256_10005317_pt1 | contig 13631 bp, 8 predicted proteins | sample KNB2016incub_MG_FD_105486 | JGI IMG/M metagenome (GOLD analysis project Ga0138256, IMG submission 105486) | Active sludge microbial communities from wastewater in Klosterneuburg, Austria - KNB2014incub_MG | ecosystem: Engineered > WWTP > Activated sludge > Unclassified | place: Austria...
CGTGGAGGAATTGGATTGATGCTGTAATTTTCATGTACATAATAACTTAAAACGTTTGCAAGATTTGAAACTTTCACAAGTAAAGAAAAACGTTTAATACTGTAGCCTGCAGATATATCAACGGTTGTAAATGCTTCTACAGGAATCAGTCTTGAGTAATTCTGTGCCTGACCAATTGTATTGTTCCAGCCTCCAAAACGCTTACCCACATAAAATAGCGATGTTCCAAATTTCAATCCATTCAATTTGCCTTTGCTGATAGTATAGAAAGCACTTGTATTAGCTGTATGCGCCGGTGTATTTACCAAACGATCGCCTTCTACATAACTGCCAATTTTATCAGGTGTATTGGTATAACGCATATCGTTATAACTGTAACCCGCAATAATTGAGAATCCCTTTAGAGGGTTAGCTGTAATATCAAGCTCCACACCATTGCTGGTTGTTTGGCCGGTAAGTTCTTTCAGGTTACTGTTGCTGTTTGGATTTCCGTTACGATCGAACTGTGCAGTCTGCGCCAGGTTATTGTTGATGATTTTATAAGCTGTAACATTAACAGTTAACTTTCCTTTCAACAGAATATTTTTCACTCCTAATTCGTACTGATCAATAATCGAAGGAGGTAGTACATTGTTGTAAACATCCAATCCCGTGTTGATAGCAAAGGAATTAGAATAGCTGGCGAAGAAAGAAACAGTTGGCTTCATGCGATAGACCAAACCAACACGTGGAGAAAATGCTTTATCAGTTTTCAATTTGGTTTTTGACTGTCCGCCTGTGGCAAGCGTGTCAGTTATTGAAGGCGTAGCCTCCTGTAATGACCAACGGATACCAACCAAAACTTTGATTTTTTCTGTTATGCTGATAAGATCCTGCACATAAGCACCTATTCTGTTTACTGGTGTCTGTACGAATGTTGTTCTTTTTGCCACAGGAATATCTGTGCGGCGTACAAATTTATTTGGATCAATAATGTTGATACTGTCGTAGATTTTTCCCTGTACATCGTAGTTGTATGTTTCAGTAAGATAACGGTCGGCATCAATACCTGCTAACAGAGTATGTTCAATTTTTCCGGTTTTGAATTTACCGTTCAGGTTCACCTGGCCTGTATAAAAATTTTCTTTTGTGTCTACACGACCCAGCGGACGACCCCAATCGCCGTTTGCTTTTGCCTGAATCCGTTCTACCGAGTAATAATCACGATCGAAGTTTTGGTACGAAACCACACTGCTTAACTGCCAGTTATTATTGAACGCATGTTTAACGGTTGCAGAAGCAGTTGCCTGTTGTGTAATATTATATTGCCAATCGGTACCCATGAATGTTGAGCGATGCACATTCGGGATGATCGTGTTGTTCAATGAACCAATACCAAAATCAGGTGTGAAATCATGTTTCAGGTAATCACCTTCCACAACCAATTCTGTTTTAGCACCAAGCTTAAACAGGAAAGAAGGGTTTACATAGTAACGTGCAGAAGAAACCTTTGATCGATAGCTATCTGTTGTTTCAAACGTACCGTTCAAACGATAAGCAATTTTTTGGGTGATAGGACCATACACGTCAAAAGTTGGTTTCCACAAATTGAAACTTCCTGCACGCACACTTACTTCACCGCCAAAATCAAACTTCGGTTTTTTTGTTACCATGTTCAACACACCACCCGGCGCTACGTTACCATACAAAATAGCCGCACCACCTTTCAGTACTTCCACACTTTCCAGTGAACTTACTTCAGGCATTGCACCGCTGTTTACCCTTGAACCGTTGCGGAACATATTGGTAGAAGAAAACCCATAACCACGTGCAGAAAAACTTTCCTGTGTACTGGCTCTTGTTGTGCTCAGGTACACACCATTTACATTCTTTACAACATCGCTTAAACGTTGCGCCTGCTGATCTTTTATTACTGCTTCGCCTACGGTTGCAATAGCTTGCGGTAAATCCATTGGCTTGATAGCTGATTTACCAAACACCGTTACTCTGTCGTTTACGCTTCTGAAATAAGCAATCACAATTTCATTCAGCTCTTTTGCATTTTCTTTCAGGATAAAATTACTGTTCAGTATTTCGTTTTCGTGTACCTGTATTTTTTTCTCAATTGTTTGCAGACCTACAAAAGATACGATGACCGTATACTCACCTGCCGGTACATTATAAATCCTGTACGAACCATCTTCGAGAGTGATTGCTCCTTTATTGATTTCTTTTAATAAAATACTTACGTGTTCTGCAGCTTTGCCGTCAACTGTTGTTACTACACCTTTAATACCCTGCTGATCAACTGCTGTATGTACAGAAATAGGATGATCAGTTGTTGCTACTGCGTCCTTAATACCCTGTTGTGCAAATATGGATGAAGCGATAAGTGTAAAAAGAATAATCAGTTTGGTTCTTAATTTCCGTTCCATTGATCTTATGTTTTTATAAGATGCAAAATTGCTTCACAGAAATCTTAATCGCTTACAGAATGAGGAAAAGCATTTACGCAAAACGGAAAGCTTCACTAAGAAAAAGAAAATGGAATTAGTAGGGTTTAAACAATAACTCACAGGGCTTCAGGCCTGTATGTTTTTTAAATGCAGTAGAAAAATGGGAGATAGAAGAATAGCCGAGCAGTGCACTTACTTCAGTAACGCTCAGCCCTTTTTCATATAATAAATATTTGGCGTGCTCCATACGCTGACTTTGATAAAAATCAAAAACCGTTGTGCCAAACATTTCTTTAAATCCTTTCTTTAAGTAACATTCGTTGGTTCCAACCTTGCGGCTGAGTTCTTTAATGGTGATAGGATCACCTATGCGTTGCAGTAAAATTTCACGGGCCAGGTTCATCTTATCACGATCCGCTTCGTTAGAAAGAAATTTGCAGGCGAAACTCTCTTCTGCTTTTTCTTCCACCAAACACTCAAGACCGTACAGTAACAGCGTTTGCAACTGGCTATTTACATAAATATTTTCAAGCGCATTGCTGTAATTATGCTGCAACAGATTTTCAAGAATTCCTTTTGTTCGGTTACAAAGATTCACAACAGTTGAAAAGGATTCCTTTTGTTTGAATGCAAGTATCTGGTCGCTCTTTGTTTGAACTGTTTTCCCTTTTACAAACTGGCTGAGATAAGATGCCGAATAATGGAAGCTGAAAACGTCAACAGTATCTGCAAACTCTCCGCATCGCTGCGATTGTGTTCTGCAAACACCATTTTTACAGGCTGTGTTTGAACAGTACTTATTCCCGGAAATACAAAACCTCAATTCAATGCTCCTGTCTTTTTGCAATTTCGGTTGGTAATTATAAGCAAGCATTCCCACATCTTCCATATTCCACTGAGGCTGCATTTTGTAACGCCTGATGCTGTAACTCACAGAGCCGGGGATCTGTTTTTCAACCTCATGCAGCAAGTCCAGCTCATGCATCATCAGAGGATGCCTGTGTGCCAGTGTGAGTATATCGTTCAATTGCTGCATAAGAGAACAAAGTTAAGACATTGAAATTTCACAGATCAGTCCCAAATGCCTGACTATTGTCATATTTTCAATACAATAAAGCTGATATGTATTTTTCTTACTAAAAATTATTCCTGAAATGAAGAAAATTTCCTCCTGAAAATCACCTGAAAAATTGTGGATTTTTTGGGTCAAAAACAGGCTTTAAAAACGCTTCAACCCGCTGCTTTTCCGTACATTTGTCCGAATATATTTTTACCTCACAAAACAGATTTCAGAGAAGCACAATATGAGCACAGATTTGCAGGAAAAAACACTCAGCGCAGCAGAACAAAATGCAGGTTACGGCGCAGACAGCATCCAGGTTTTAGAAGGTTTAGAAGCGGTTCGTAAAAGACCCGCCATGTATATTGGCGATATCAGTGAGAAAGGTTTGCATCACCTCGTCTATGAGGTGGTTGACAACTCCATTGATGAAGCCATGGGCGGTTACTGTAAAAACATTACTGTAAACATTCATGAAGATAACAGCATCAGCGTACAGGATGATGGCCGTGGTATTCCTACTGCCATGCATACAAAAGAAAAACGTTCAGCACTTGAAGTGGTAATGACTGTGCTGCATGCCGGTGGAAAATTCGATAAAGGCTCTTACAAAGTATCAGGTGGTTTGCATGGTGTGGGTGTAAGTTGCGTAAACGCACTTTCATCAACATTGCAGGTAACAGTTCAGCGTGAGGGAAAAATATTTGAACAGGAATATCACACCGGGATCCCAGCATATGCTGTTCGTGAAATTGGCAGCAGTAACTTAACAGGAACAAAAGTTCATTTCTGGCCCGACACAACCATCTTTACGGCATCGGTTTATAAAAAAGAAATTTTAGAAGCCCGTCTTCGTGAACTTTCTTTTCTGAATAAAGGAATCCGCATCGTTTTAAATGATTTACGTGAACTTGATGAAAGCGGTGCAACTTATACCAGCACTTTTTACAGCGAAGGTGGTATCAGTGAATTTGTTGAACTGATTGACAGTAACAGCAAACGCAGTCCGTTATTACCACAGGTTATTTACATGGACAGTCGTGATGAAGCATCGAATGTAGCAGTAGAAGTTGCCATGATCTATAACGACTCTTACAGCGAACATATCTTCTCCTACGTTAACAATATCAACACCATTGAAGGTGGTACACATGTAACCGGTTTCCGTCGTGCTATTACAAGAGTATTTACTGCTTACGGAAAGAAAGAAGGCATGTTTGAAAAAGCCAAGGTGGATGTAGAAGGTGATGATTTCAGGGAAGGGCTCAGCGCTATCATTTCTGTAAAAGTTCCTGAACCACAGTTTGAAGGACAGACAAAAACCAAACTCGGTAACAGTGAAGTAAGCGGCATAGTTGAAGTAACTGTTGGTAAAACATTAGAAGCCTACCTGGAAGAAAATCCAAGGGATGCCAAGAATATTGTTCAAAAAATTATTTTAGCAGCACAGGCAAGAGCAGCTGCACGTAAAGCCCGTGAACTGGTTCAGCGTAAAACTGTATTAAGCGGTGGCGGCTTACCAGGTAAACTGGCTGATTGCTCCGACAGAGATCCTGAACGTTGCGAATTATATTTAGTTGAAGGTGATTCAGCAGGTGGTACAGCCAAGCAGGGCCGTGACCGAAGCTTCCAGGCTATCCTTCCGTTGCGTGGTAAGATTCTGAACGTAGAAAAGGCAATGGAACATAAGATCTATGATAACGAGGAAATCCGTAACATGTTTACAGCCCTTGGTGTAAAGATGGGAACCATTGAAGATCCTAAAGCATTGGATATTTCAAAACTCCGTTACCATAAGATCATCATCATGACCGATGCCGATGTGGATGGTAGTCACATTGCTACTTTGATTCTTACATTCTTCTTCCGTTATATGACAGCTATTGTTGAGCAGGGCTATCTTTATATTGCTCAGCCCCCTCTTTACCAGGTAAAAAAAGGTAAAGACATGGCCTATGCATGGACCGAAGAAGAACGCAAAGCCTTTGCTATTCAGTTTGGCGGCGGAAAAGAAGACAGCGTAAATGTTCAGCGTTATAAAGGTTTGGGTGAAATGAACGCTGATCAGCTTTGGGAAACAACCATGAACCCCGGTAGCCGCTCCTTAAAACTGGTGACCATTGAAAGTGCAGCTGAAGCCGACAGGGTATTCAGCATGCTGATGGGCGATGAAGTAGCCCCAAGAAGGGAATTCATTGAAAGCCATGCAAAATATGCGAAGATTGATGTTTAAATGACTTATCACTGATTTACAATAATTTAGGCGGCCTTAATGGCCGCTTTTTTATTAAATTCAGGCAACCTGGTGCACTTGTGGAAAGCATTTTCAGTCATCTAAGGGGAAAATCTGTAATTTTAGCCTATGCCGGGTTGCCGGGATTATTAACTAACCCCCAAAAAATCATTAAGCTATGCAATTAACAGCGTATAATGTAAAGACAAAAGAAAAGAATGTTCCTATCTTAAATGCAGTTGTAGAACGTACAGCCAAAGGCGGATATATCGCAAAAGGTGATGATGGCAAAGGCAACAAACTGACCGCTTTACTGGGTGAAGCAAAAGCGTTGGCAGCTATCGCAGCAGGAACAGCAAAAAAAGGCTGGGACTAATTTTTCTGAATGATATTGAAAGGGTCGTTCTGCAAAATGCAGAACGACCCTTTTTTATGCGGTAATGCTTACCCTGCAATTAAAGTGGAAACCGGTAGGCAATAGCAGATGTTGCACGTTGAATTGCATTCTGAAAAGGATAATTCCAGTCAGTATGATTGGTAAACCGGGTGCTCCATACAGAATATCCTCCCCGTATTAAAGCACAGCTTACATACATATCACTGGTACGGGCGGCACCATAAGGCAGCGGTAACTTAGGTACTGTTTGTCTTACAATTCCTCCAATCACATCAATTCCCATTGCCACCTCGTCGCTGAGGATATGATTTTGAGTAACCTTAGCAGATACTACAGCATCAACACCTAATATTTTAGCCAGATCTGCCGGGTCCATTTCCCAGGAAGCTGAATCGGTGATGCCTTTCTCTTCGAGCAATTTTTTTGTGCGATCGGCACTTTGAAACTGTACCTGTGAATAGCGACGTAAGCGTGAATCAACATACTGCGACAGATCAATGTACAGAGCCTGATCCAAAAACTTTTTGTTTTGCCGGATGATCTGCTGCAGCTGTTCAGCACTAAGTTTTTTTGGAGTATTTCCTGTTACTTCAAGTTGAGCAGGGAGAATAGCAATTGTTCTGATGTTGAAACGATCAACACGTGCCTCCATTTTTCTCCGGGCACAGGATGAAATAATAATAAATAAAGAAGCAAGGAGTAGAACTTGTTTCATAAGCTACGGTTTAGGGTAAAAAATACAACTTGTCATTGAACTTAAAACAAGTCCAATGCCATAACTTATGAAACGTATCAACACTAACTTTTATTATACTTTGCTTAACAGAAGCTGCGTAAAACTACGATGCCTACTTAATGAACCGGATTGTAAACGGGTAACGGTATAAGATATCATCTGCCGCTTTTATAGATGCAATGATATATAGTATTAATGAGCCTATGCCTAAAGCAATCAACAAAAGAATACCTACCAGGAGCAATACCAGTATGCCACTGATCACAAAATAAATCAGCAATGAAATCTGAAAATTCAAGGCTTCTTTTGCATGCTCGGCAACATAAGGTGAATCATCTTTTTTTACTACATAGATTACAAGTGCCGGAATAAAAGAAAAGAAAATTGATAATACATGACAGAGAATAGCCATTGTGCGTTCATCGCTGCTGACATTGGCATACCTGGTTTCTCTTGTTTGAGCAAAGTTTTGTTCCATGAATGAAGGTTTAAGAATGTGTTTAAAATAATCGGTTAAAGCTTTTTGGAAACAGCAACTTTGTTACACTTAAAAGTAAGACTAAAAACCCATTTCTAAATACACAATTTTACTGCATAAAAAAGCCCCCTGTAACAAATACATGAGGCTGATCATTCATACAATTATGCTACTGCATTCCCTGCATAGCGCCTTGCGATCCTTCGCTTTCCGCTTTAATATTTTTACGTTTAAAGATCGACATGTCCATTTGCCCGAACTTGTAAGCAAAGTTTATACGGAACATAGGTGCATCATTTAAACGGGAGCTGTTTTGAATATAGAATGAACTCGCCGAGTACTGATCGTATTTTCTTGTTTTGAAAATATCATTTACGTTAAAGGTTACGGTTGCTGCTTTGTTCTTGAGGAAGCTTTTTGAAATAGCTGCGTCAATACCATAGTTGGCTTTAATATAACCCTGCGCTGCACTTTGTGCGCCACCACCCATTGGCGGACCACCCATACCACTGTTTTGATTGACAGGCAAATTTGTTTTTGATTGGTAGGTAGCTGATAACTGCAACTTAAAATCTCCAGGCAATTTAAAGTTGTTATTCACTTTTGCAAACCAGCTCCACATGGCAGGTTGCGATGTGCCGGTAATATTATTGCTATTGATTTTTGAATTATAAATGTTGAGGTTCGAATTCAGATCCCACCACTTTGTAACAGTGTTCTGTGTGGTAAACTCAACACCATACGATTGGCTTGATTGTGCATTCTGATATGTACTCAACGGACGTTTTTCACCTGATGCCAAAGTGATCGTATCAAGGAAACGGGTAATTAAGTTAGTTGTGTATTTGTAATAAGCCGAAACCAAAACGGTATTACCGCCTTTGAAACTCTTTGAATACGATACTTCTGCGGAGTTCGTAAACTCAGGCTTTAAAGCTGCATTACCTCTGCTCCAGTTTAACTGATCGGTTGAATCAATAAATGGGATTACCTGCATAAAGAACGGACGGTTTACACGGCGTGTTACACTAAACTGCAGTTCCTGTTTATCAGTCAACTTTTGACTTAAGAACAATGAAGGGAATAAGCTCAGCGGATATTTATTGCTGAAGCTTTGTTTGGTATCTGTTAACTCACCTGTGTAATCAGAACTCTCTGCACGCAAGCCAATCTTATACCCGAAGCTGTTTATCTGATTGCCCACTGAAAGATAAGCTGCGTACACATTGTCTTTGTTTTTGTAATTACTTGTTGCATTCGGGATCAGCACATATTCACTTGTGAGATTATTGAACATGTAATTTTCCTGGTTATTCGTCATTGTACGTAACTGTATTCTTGCACCTGTTTCAATTTTACCGGCTTTGCCAAAAGGTTTTACATAATCTGTTTGAAGAGTTACGAATTTATTGGTACCGCTTCCAAGAATCTGCTGCAACACAGCTCCTGTTTTTGCGCCACCATCCGATGTATAGATACCGGTATTGTAATTAAGATTATTGCTGTTACGGCCATTAAAGATGTTGAAATCAGCTGTTAACTCTTCCCCCTGTTTAGGAAATAAATATTTAAACCCTCCCTGCACACCTGTAGCATTAAACTCTCTTTTGGTAGATGTTGTCCGGTTGCTGAAACTGATGTATGAGCCATTGCTGTAAGAACTATCAGTATTTAATACAGAACCGGGATTCATTTCACCATGTACTCTTATACCCGATAACGAAAGTGTTAAACGATTCGTTGCTAAATAATCAATACCTGCACGACCAAACAGAAAACCACCATTCATTATTGTATTACCCGTTTGATTGACTAATATGTTTGGAGTTGAAAGAAGACTGGTGATATCAGTTGCACTAACAGACCGGTTCTTCATCTGGTTACTAAATGCACTGAGCGAAAGATTGAACTTGTCCTGGCGAAGATTAAGACTTGCACCGCCATTAACAGCACCACGTTTATCTATGCCCATATTCACATTGCCATTATAACCGTTCTTTTTATTCTTCTTCAAAACAATATTAAGGATACCTGCATTACCTCCTGAAGCATCATACTTGGCAGAAGGATTGGTAATGATCTCTACGCTCTCAATTGCATCTGCAGGAATCTGATCCAGCGTTAAAGTTGTTGGGCGGCCATCAATATAAATTTGTGGCGATGCATTACGCAACGTTACATTTCCATCAATATCTACATTTACCGATGGAACATTCTTCATTACATCAACAGCTGTACCACCTGCACTTACAATATTCTGATCTACACTGAATACTTTTTTATCAATATCCATTTTCAAACGTCCCTTCACTGCCGTTACAATCACCTCCGACAATTCTTTTACAGATTTTGCTAAACTCAGTTTGCCTAAATCTTTTTCAAAAGCTGAAGCCATTGCACTCATATCGGGCATTTGTCCGCCAGTTCCTGGCTTCGTTAGAGCTGAACCTGCAGGCATCTTTGGTTGAAATGTTACAGTTTGACTATATGCTTCAAATCCTGTTGCTGATACGGTTAATTTCAATGGACCGAAAATTGGCAGCTCTTCAAGATTAAAATCACCATTCGCTGCACTGATGGTTCCCTTCAGCAATACCTCCTTCGTCTTTTTTGTTGAGCTGTCGTATTTACTTTGCAGTACTATTATTGAAGCACCATCAACAGCTTTACCTGTACTATCTACTAACTTACCGAAAATACGACCAATAGCTGGCGCAGCCTGGTTAGCAGAGCCGGGCATTTGTGCTTTTGCTAAATGCATGGAAACAATTGCAACAAAAGCCAGAATAAACTTTTTCATGTGTGATAATTTATATTGTAAAAGTAGCCTGACAAACAGGCGTGGCTGAAGCAAATGAGACGAGAAGGGAAAATGATGCGACGAAATACGGAAGAAAACAAATCTATTCAGCACGGCCAATAACGGCGAAGAGTTTCTCCCTGAAATTATCGCTGATAGGAAGCTCCATATCCTGTATAAATACACTGCTTCTGCGGATAGAAGTAATGGCAGGAACAGCTATGATAAAAGACTTATGAATGCGAACAAACTGCTGCGTTGGCAATTGCTCTTCAACAGCTTTTAAACTCATGCGTGTAATAACAGGCTTCGGTGAACTTTTGAGATGGATTTTGATATAATCTTTCAATCCTTCGATCCAGGTTATATCGGCTTTCTCTACTTTAAGCAGGCTGTATTCAACATTTACAAAAAAGTAATCCTGCTGTACAGATTCCTGTTTGGGTTTCTGTTTTAATTGATACAGCTCATTGGCTTTATTACAGGCCTGTATAAAACGATTCAGCTCAACCGGTTTTAATAAGTAATCAACTACATTCAGGTTATATCCTTCCAGTGCATACTTTTCGTAAGCAGTAATAAGGATGAACATACATTGCTGCAGACTACTTTGTATAAACTGTAAGCCATTAAGCCCGGGCATTTGTATATCGATAAACACCAAATCAACCTGTTCCTGCTGCATAATACGTAATGCTTCCAGTGGATTACTGCATGCTGCCACCAATTCCAGGAAGGGAACTTTCTTAATGTTGTCCTCCAGTAATTCGAGCGCCAGCTCTTCATCATCTATTGCAATACAACGCAGCATTAATGCAGTTTTAATTGAAGTGAAACGGTGAACCATCCATCTTTCTTGTCGATCGTCAATGAGTAATCCTGATGGTATAATAAGTTTAGACGTCTTTTTACATTTGCCAACCCGATGCCCGAGGTTTTATCTTTCGGTTCATCAGTATTTGTATCATTGTATTTGTTCCGTACAGAAAAAAACAATTGTTCTTTTTCCACTTTCAAATTAATATCGATCTGAGCATTTTCAATTAAACCAACACCATGCTTAAACGCATTCTCCACAAAAGGAATCAACAGCATCGGTTCAATGGTATAAGCAATAGATGTCTGCTGCAACTCTGTGTTGATCTGCATATTCTTACCGAAACGCAGGCGTTGCAGATCAATATAGCTTTGCAGGTACTCTACTTCTTTATCGAGTAATACTTTGTCTTCGTCTGTTTCATACAGCATGTAACGCAGTAAAGAAGAAAGTTTAATAAGTGATGGCTCCAGTATATCTGATTTCTTTCTTGCCAGCGCCACCATATTGTTTAAAATATTAAACATGAAATGCGGGCTTACCTGCGAACGCAGAAATGAAAGTTCTGTCTTGAGATTTTCGTTTTGTTTTTCCTGTTTCTCACTGTCTTCAATAATTCTATCACGAATGGTACGAAATGCAGTGCTGGCTAAAATGATGAAAATAAATACAGGCAGGTTAAAGAAAAGGAAATTCCGCACTTTGTATTCAAACCCTTCTATAAATAAAGCAAACATAAAACGATCGGCCAGCCAAACAAACAGCAGCGAAGACAGTAATGCAATTATGTAACGTCCATATTTTTTTTGATAAAATAAAACAGGTATGAGGAAGTAGGTATTGAAATAAAAAAGAGCAATCCAGAGAAAGTTCTTTAAAAAATGCAGGTAATACATACCAAAGGGCTTTTCGTCTGCATGAGATGCGTTGTTCTCAGCAACGGGACGCAGTAAAAAAGGCAGGGCAAGGAATACAGCCCAGAATAAAACATGCATCCCGAAAACAACCCACCGGCGTGTATACCATTTACTGCTCATGTATACAAAGTACTTATTTATTCAGTTGAAAGTTTTCCATTTTGCGACGAAATGGAAAAATGTGCCGATGAGAGGTCTTTATGCAGTAACGAGGTTTTCCACTACAGCTGCATGCATGCGTTTTAAAAGCCGCAGCAATACTTCCATGCCGTCCATATCCCGAACCACTAAGAGGAACAGTTTACCGGTTTGCTTCAGCTGTGCTTTATTCAATGAAGTTTGCACAAACTGTAAAAGACCCTGGAAAACCGGCGATTCAAAATAAGGAGAATCAGGATTATTGATAAAGTAGCAACGCAGGGTTTGCTCTTTCAAAGTCATTTTTTCAAAGCCAAGCTCAACCGCCAGCTTACGGCAACGGACAGTTGTGAACAGGTCTTCCACCTGCGAAGGTATTGGCCCGAACCTGTCAATTAATTCTGTATGAAAAGCAAGCAGGTCTTCTTCATTTTCACAATTATCCAAACGGGTATATAAACTTAAACGCTCGGCAATACTTTCAACATAAGCATCGGGAATCAGTATTTCCTGATCGGTATCAATCATGCAATCTTTCACAAAATTTTCCTGCTGCTGAATTTCTTCTTTAAACAAATCACGGAATTTAGTTCTCTTTAATTCTCTGATAGCTTCATCCAATACTTTCTGATACATTTCAAAACCAATTTCAGCCATGAAACCACTCTGCTCTCCACCCAGCATATTACCTGCACCACGAATATCCAGATCACGCATGGCAATCTGGAAACCGCTTCCCAATTCACTGTGCTGTTCTAATGTTTGCAAACGTTTTCTCGAATCGTTTGGCAAGGTACTCATTGGCGGAGCCAATAAATAACAGAATGCTTTTTTGTTGCTGCGTCCTACTCTTCCACGTAACTGGTGCAGATCACTTAACCCAAACTGATGCGCATTATTGATAATGATTGTATTTACATTGGCAATATCAACACCGCTTTCAACAATGTTGGTGCAAACAAGTACATCATAACGTTTATCAATAAAATCGAAGATGCGTTCCTCCAGTTCATGACCTTCCATTTGTCCATGAGCAAAGCCAATACTGAGGTCAGGACAAAGTCGCTGAATAATTGCAGCCATTTCTGCCAACCCTGCAATACGGTTATGAATAAAGAAAACCTGACCTCCACGTTCTGTTTCATAATAAATCGCATCACGGATAAAATCTTCCTGGAACACCTGCACCTCTGTTTGAATGGGCTGACGGTTAGGCGGCGGCGTATTGATGATACTGAGATCCCTTGCTCCCATTAAGCTGAACTGCAGTGTACGTGGAATAGGTGTGGCCGTTAGTGTTAATGAATCAACATTTGTTTTTAATGTTTTGATCTTTTCTTTATGTCCCACACCAAACTTCTGTTCTTCGTCTACTACCAATAAACCAAGTTCCTTATATTTTACATCTTTACCCAGCAGTGCATGTGTACCGATGATGATATCAACTTTCCCTTCTTCAAGCCGTTTGTAGGTTTCTTTTTTCTCTTTGGCTGATTTAAACCGGTTTACATAATCAACTGTAACAGGGAAGTCTTTCAATCGTTCCTGGAATGTTTTATAATGCTGATAAGCAAGAATGGTTGTTGGAACCATAATGGCTGCCTGCTTTCCATCGCATAC
>Ga0138256_10005318_pt1 | contig 13629 bp, 11 predicted proteins | sample KNB2016incub_MG_FD_105486 | JGI IMG/M metagenome (GOLD analysis project Ga0138256, IMG submission 105486) | Active sludge microbial communities from wastewater in Klosterneuburg, Austria - KNB2014incub_MG | ecosystem: Engineered > WWTP > Activated sludge > Unclassified | place: Austria...
CACTGGGGTCACGAACTACCCACGCGGCGGTTGCGCCGACTTTGCGACGCTCGATACGAAGCAGCGGCTAGCCGAGGCGCACGCCTTGCTCGCGGCCGCCGGTTACGACGCGGCAAAGCCGCTGAAGCTGGTCCTGCGGTTCAACAGCGGCGACACGCAACGCAAGACGGCGATCGCCATCGCCGCGATGTGGCAACCACTCGGCGTGCGCGCGGAACTCGTGACCGCCGATCTGCGCGCGCACCAGCAAGCCGTGCGCGAGGGTGACTTCGATGTGGCGCGTGCCAGTTGGTATGCCGAAGATCGCGACCCGGCGTCATTCCTCGAGTTGGTCGCGTCGCGCGCGTCCGGCATCAACATCTCACGGTTTTCCGATGCCAAATTCGATGCGCTGATCGAGCAAGCTGACAACAGCGCGGATCTTGGCGCACGGGCCGCACTGCTGCGCCAAGCCGAGGCACGCGCCATGCAGGAGCAACCGCTCGCGCCACTCTATTATTATGTGAGTCGCAGGTTGATCTCGCCGCGCGTACAGGGTTGGGTCGACAACCCGCGTGGCATTCACCTGCAGCGCTACTTGTCACTTGCCGATTAATTATCAGTTGAGTGCACGTTCTCGGTCAGGAATGATCACCACTTCGATCAGCTCGCCCGCAGCGCCGCGTAACAACCCGACCTCGCGATCATCGTAAGGTTTGCCTGCACGCGCGGTGGGCTGGACCACCCAGCGCAGATCCTTGGGGTGATCCGCCGGGCTTGCTCCGAACGTCACGATAGCCATACCGGGTGGCAATTCGCCCGCGCGTTGCGGACGCGGCCTGGTTACCTCGGGATATTCGTCGAGCTCGATCAGAAAATTCTTCGGCAGTTGCACGATACCAATGGCGATTGCGTGATCGTGCGGCAGTCCGTTGGCGTCGTTCACGATATCGACGACCGATGGACTGGCTGGATATGTCTTCAGGCCGAGCTGCTCGCCGTAGAACTGCTGCATCGCCGCCATGTCGGGGCCACCCAGCACGACGATGAAAGTGCGATCGACGAACGACTTCGCACTGCCGAGATCGAACATCGATCCACCGGGTGGAATTCGCGTGAGGTACAGCAGCTCGTTGGCTGGCCCGATAACCTGCATCGCTTTGACCTTCGGGTTCATGCCAAGCGGCCGTGGCTCACCGATGATCTTGAAGGGGGACTTACGCAATTCCTCGGCAAGCTTGTCGGGGTCCTCCACCAGAATCTCGGTCGAGTTCCAGCCGTGGGTTTTCAGCGGCGCGTAACCCACTACGGCGGGCGACTGCACGAACCGCAGATAGACGGGTTCGCCACTCTCGGGCTGCATCAACACATACTGCCGCCCCTCGACATTCGGCGCAGCCCAGCCTCGTGCCAGCTCGCGCGACACCAGACCGCGCTCGATGGTCTGATAGTGCAGGTAGCGCGCGTAGGCTTCTTCGACCGCCCGCAGATCGGGCGCGGTCATGGTGACGGCGATGATTGTGACGAGCATCTGCTGATCTCCCGCGGGTATGATTGCTCACCATGATACGACGAACCGTAGTCAAAGTAGTCCACCGAGGAGCGCTGTGATCGATCTTTACTACTGGCCGACGCCAAATGGTCACAAAATCCCGATCATGCTCGAGGAATGCGGGCTCGAGTATCGCGTCAAACCGATCAACATGCTGCGCGGTGAGCAGTTCCGTCCGGCGTTTCTCAAGATCAGCCCTAACAACAAAATTCCGGCCATCGTCGATCATGATGGGCCGGGCGGCGAATCATTCGCGCTATTCGAGTCCGGTGCGATTCTGCAGTATCTAGCGGAGAAATCCGGCCAGTTCATGCCGCGCGATCAGCGACGCCGCTACACCGTGATTCAATGGCTGACGTTTCAAACCGCGAACGTGGGGCCCATGTTTGGCCAATGTGGGCATTTTCTGGGCTATGCGCCGCGCAAGATTCCCTACGCGATCGAGCGCTATCGTAACGAAACCCTGCGTCTGTATGGCGTCATGAACAAGCGCTTACAGCAAGCAGAATATCTCGCCGATGACTACTCGATCGCCGACATCGCCACCTGGCCCTGGGTGCACGTTCGCTGGCTCCACAAGATCGACCTCGAGGAGTTTCCGCAAGTGCGCAGGTGGTATGCCGCGATCGGCGAACGGCCCGCCGTGCAACGTGGCATCGCTGTGCTGGCGGATCGCATGAAGATCGGTAACCCAGACCGACAAGCGCGCGCCGCGCTGTTTGGCAAGCGTCAACTTGATCAGGGCGAGCCCGCTCGCGCGCTGTCCGCCCGACCCAAATCTGCGCGGCGCCAGGCTGCGAAGACCCGGGGCGCGCAAACCCAGGCCGCGAAAGCCAGGTCGCGCCGCTAGCCGCCAGCACCCCCATCGTGTCAGAACTATACCCACAGTTGTTCGCACCGCTCGAGCGAGGCCGGCTGCGACTCAAGAATCGGATCGTGCACGCGTCGATGTCGACGCGCATGACGGTCGATCAAAGGGCGTCGGCACGCCAGATTCAGTACTCGGCCAACCGCGCCCGCGGAGGTTGTGCCGCAATCGTGACCGAGCCGCTCAATGTCGCGCGCAATCAGACGCAGAGCCACAAGGTTCGGGTCTGGGACGATCATGCCCTCGACAGCCTCAAACGCTGGGCGGAAGCGGTGGAGTCGCATGACTGCCGCTTGTTAGGTCAAGTGCAAGATCCAGGGCGGGGTCGCCACGAGCGGGGGCGCAACCCGCTTGCCTTCGGCCCGTCGGCGCTACCGGACGATCTGAGCTGGACGGTACCAAGAGCCCTAACGGTCAGCGAGATCGAGCGGATGGTGGCCGATTTTGCCGACTCAGCCGCGCGGCTCGAGCGCTGTGGCTGGAGCGGCGCCGAGATTTCCTGTGGTCACGGGCACTTGTTTCACCAGTTTCTCTCGCCGCAGTCGAACCGACGCGAGGATGACTATGGCGGGCCGTTGGCCAATCGCGCGCGCTTCCTTACCGACACCGTCGCAGCGATTCGCGCGAGTTGCAGCCAGAAGTTCCTGTTAGCACTCAAGCTGCCGGGTGACGACGGCATGCCCGGTGGAATCGGGCCACGAGAAGCGGCGGAAATTACGGCGCTCGTCGCCGATCCGCAGTCCATTGACTATTTGTGCTTCACTTGGGGCACGCATTCGCACACGCTTGATCTGCACATACCCGATATGCATTTTCCACGTGCGACCTTCGTTCGCACGACGCGCGAACTTCAGGCGTCGGCGCGTGGCATACCGGTGATGGCTGTCGGCCTGATCACGGACCCTGCCGAGGCGAACGGCATCATCGAGCGCGGCGACGCTGCACTGGTCGGTCTTGGCCGGCCGCTCGTCACCGACCCGGCCCTTCCTAACAAGGCGCGGGCCGGGCGCGAAGCCGAGATTCGCTACTGTGTGTCCTGCAATACCTGCTGGGGGACGATCGTTGAACACAAGCCCCTGCTATGCGACAACAATCCGCGCGTGGCCGAGCCTGATGAGGTCGATTTCTGGCCAGCACGAGCCAACAAGCGCAAGCGCATTGTGGTAGTAGGTGCAGGCATTGCGGGCATGGAGGCCGCCTGGTTGCTGGCCGCGCGCGGACATGACGTGACCGTGTTCGGTGCCTCGAGCGAAATCGGTGGCAAGACGCGCCTGCACGCATTGCTGCCAGGTGGCGAACACCTGTCGAGCGTCTACGACTACCAGCAGCTGGCCGCCAAGCGCGCGGGAGTGAAACTCGAACTGGGAGTGCGCGCGACGCTCACCGACATCACGGCGTTGTCGGCGGACGAAGTCGTGCTCGCCTGCGGCTCTGAGATGAACTGGCCCGCGTCGCTACCTCGATCACTCAGGCAGGACGGCGCAATTCTCGATTTGCGCGCCCTGGTCGCCGCACTTGCGGACGTCGCAGGACAGCAGGGTGGCACTGCAGTCGTTTTCGACATGGACTCCACGGAGGGCACTTACAACGCGGCGGAGTGGTTACACGCACGTTTCGATCGCGTGATCATCGCGACACCCCGCGATCGCGTGGCCGATGACGTGCCGCTCGTCACGCGACTCGGCGTCGCACGACGGCTGAATCAGAAGCGCATTAGAACGCTGCCCTTTCACGAGATCGCCGGTGATTCCGCATTTGAAGAGGGCAGGGTCAGCCTGCGCAATGTTTACAACGGTGATCGAACGGTAATCGACGAGGTCGCGCTTGTTACGTACGCGACGCCGCGCACACCAAACCTTGCGCTCCGGGCACCGCTGGTGGCGCTCGGTGTGAACGTGCACCTCATCGGTGACGCACGCTTGCCGCGCACCGTGCTCGCCGCCACTGCGGAGGGACACGCCTTGGGGAATGCGCTGTGAGCCATGCTTATCGGTGGCTACTGAGTCTGTGCGCCGTGGCACTGGTTGCCGGCACCGTGCGCGCGACTGACGCGGCGGAACGCGTTCTGCACCGCGCCAATACGGACGATCCGACCACGATCGATCCGCATCGAGTGGCCTATCCTGGCGAGACAACGATTATGTCCGATTTGTTTGTCGGACTTACCGCGCTCGATGCGGCCGCCAAACCAGCGCCGGGGTTGGCGGAGTCGTGGACGGTCAGTCCCGACGCCCGCCGCTGGATCTTCAAGCTGCGCCCGAACATCAAGTGGTCGGACGGCGCGCCAATCACCGCCGCCGAGATTGTCTGGTCGCTGCGCCGCGCGCTCGATCCTGCGACGGCCTTTCCCTTGGCCGGTCGCCTGTTCGCGATCAAGAATGCTCGTGCCGTCGCAACGGGCAAACTATCGCCGACCGAATTGGGTGTGAGTCGATCAGATGCGCGCACCGTAATAATCGAGCTTGAGCATCCGACACCCTACCTAGCCGAGATACTGGCAACCTTCGGTGTACCCGTACCGAAAGCACGAATCGAGCGCTTTGGCGCTGACTGGATAAAGCCTGGGAACTTCGCGAACAGCGGACCGTTCACGCTCGATCGCTGGTCGCCTAACAGCAGTATGCGTTTGCAGAAGAACCTCAATTTCTTCGACGCTGCCCACGTGAATCTGGACGCGGTGGTGCACTACCCGGTGTCGCAACCGACCACTGCCTTGCGCCGCTTCGCGGCCGGCGAATTCGATCTCATGCTCGCGGTGCCACCCGATCAGCTCGACTGGGTACGCCGCAATGTTCCGCAAGCGCTGCGAGCCAGTCCGGCAATGGGTGTCGAGGTGGTCGCATTCAATACACGGTCCGGCCCGACGAACGACAGGCGCGTGCGGCGCGCGCTGTCAATGGCGCTCGATCGTGAAGCGCTCGCTCGCAGCATCCTGGGCGATGCCAGGCTTGCCGCCTGGAACTTCGTCTCACCGGTCACCAGCAACTACGGTCGCGGTGCGCTGCCGGATTTTCACGATTGGCCGCTTGCGCAGCGGCGCACCGAAGCGCGTCGGTTGCTGGAGGAAGCGGGCTTCGGTCCGAGCAAGCCACTGGCGATACGTCTCAGCTTTCCCGCGAACGATTTCAATAAGCGTATCGCGGTGGTGGTCGATGCGATGTGGCGACAAGTCGGGGTGCGCGCGCGGCTCGATTCCAAGGAGCAACGGTCGCTGACGGCGTCGGTTGTGTCGGGCGAGTTCGATTCCGTGCGTCAGCTGTGGCTGGCTGGGTATTCGGACCCGCTGGCTTTTCTCGAGCGGTTCGACGGTGCCGCCGCTGGCACCACGGTTAATCCCTCCGGCTATCACAATCCGCGCTACGACGCCTTGCTACGTGAGGCTGACGGGGCGGTCGATCCGGCGGAACGCATGGCACTGCTGCGTTCGGCCGAGGCAATCGTGGTGGCGGATCAACCTGCCATACCCATTTATTTCTTCGTCAGCCGCAGGTTGGTCTCGCCCCAGCTCACAGGGTGGACAGACAATCCGCGCGGCATCCATCTATCGCGCTATCTGAGCGTTCCGGCGCGCTAACAGCTAGGCGACCGCTCCCAATTCCGCTACGCTCACCTTCATGGACCCATTGATTTTCTCGCTGAGCGCCGCCGGAATTGCCGTCCTTCACACCGCACTGGGTCCTGATCACTATCTGCCATTTGCAGCACTCGGGGCGGCGCGCCGCTGGACCATCGCGCGCACGCTGACGATTACCGCGATCTGCGGCGTCGGACACGTCTGCGCGTCACTGGTTTTGGCAGCGCTGGCACTCGGTGCCGGGTCCGTGGCGATGCGCGTGACCGGCATTACGAGCGTGCGAGGCGATATCGCTGCCTGGCTAATGATCGCTTTCGGCGTCGCCTATGCCATCTATGGCCTGAAATTCATCGTTCGGGAACGGCACGTACATTCGCACGCCCATGCACACGCCGATGGTACCGAACACGAGCATGGACATCACCATCACGCCAGCCACGTCCATCCGCATGTTTCGATCGAGAAAACGGCAGCGCGCAAGCAGAGCGTGGTAGCGGTCGGCTGGGCACTGTTCATTATCTTCCTGTTCGGACCGTGCGAGCCGCTCATTCCACTCGTCATGGCGCCGGCCTCGCAGGGCGCATGGGTCACAGTGCTGATGGTGGTGAGCGTTTTTGCGATCGCGACGATTGGCACGATGTTGGCAATCGTCTGGGCTCTTGCGTCGGGGCTGGCGCGCACGCCGGCACTGCGCGCTGGCGCTTACGTACATTCCGCAGCGGGCGCAACCGTCGCAGCGTGTGGCGCCGCCATGTTGCTCGGATTGTAGTCGGCGCAGTGCGCAGACTTTTTTACCGCGCCGTGCTGGTGTATAAGAGACGAGTACTGTTGTTCTTGAGCGAAAGGTGAGGGACTAGCGATGAATTCGATTCCGCACAAGCGCAGCCGCGAAGCAGAAGCGTGGCTCAAACGCGAGATCCGCGAGCAAAAGGCACGTTACGCCAAGATCGTCCGTGAGCAGGATGCCCTCGCGCCCAAGCGCGACAAATGGATCGCTGAGTTTCTGGAGCGTATTCAGACCCGCGGCGTCCACGTTCATTACGACCAGATGCGCAAAGTGCGACCGGAAGAAATTCCGACGCAGCCGAAGCGCAAATTCAAAGTCGTGTTTTAAAGCGAGATCACCCATATGGCACGCCCACACATCGAACCCTTTGTAGATCGCGACGTCGGCTTCAAGAAGATGACGCTGCCCGGTTTTCCAAAGGGCATGCAATACAAAATGCTCTCCCTGGATCCGGACGATGGCGCCTGTTCCATGACGGTGGCTTTCACGCCGGGCTACAAACAGCCGCCGGGCATGAGCTACACGGAGTACGAACTCTTCATTCAGTCGGGCTATATCGTCGTCGGCGACAAAGTCTGGGGCCCTGGTAGTTACTTCTACGTTCCGGCTGGTGTATCGATCGAGGCGCTGTCTTCGCCACGCGGTGCCACCGGACTGTTGTTCTACAACTACGGTGAACCGTCATTTGTCGAATCGGATGCGGACCATTCCAAGGCCGAACGCAATCGTTTTGCGTCGGTCGATTCCTACGAGAACATGCAATGGACGTCGACCAATTTCTTCCCGGCCACCGCGCCTGGTTGTCTGGTCAAGATCCTGCGTTTCGATCAGCGTACGCAGGGCTTCACGTTTCTTTATTGCATGACGCCGAATTTCTGGCAGGACAACATCAGCTATCACGATTGCAGCGAAGAGGCGTATCACATCTGGGGCACATCCTGGATGATGCAGTTCGGCGATCTACCGACTGGAGGCTACTTCTACCGGCCGCCGTATATCAATCATGGCGCCTTTGCGAGCAAGCTCGGAATCCTCGCGATCGGCCGCACGGACACGCAGCTCTACAATCACTTCCATTTCAACCCGTGGACCAACGTCGAGGAGAACCGCGAACGGGCGGCCAATCGTATTCTGCAATGGAAGCCAGATCTGTATAAGTGGATCAACATGCGCGGTCACAACCATCCGGTTGACTTCGAGTATGACCATGGCCACGCGCATGGCGATGCCGATCATCATCACGGCGACGGCCAGGTGGACCACAAGCACAAGAAAAAGACACGCCGTAAGAAGTAGACTTCGGTGAGGATCGTGCAAAGCGCGATCCAGTTGTCTCAAGGGGGCCGCGCAAGCGGCCCCTCTGCGTTTGATCACTATGGCCGCCGTGCAATTCGAGGAACCTGACATGTCATTTGCGATGATCGGACTCGGCAAGATGGGCGGCAACATGGTGCGCCGGTTGGCTCGAAAGAACCTCGAGGCAGTCGTGTTCGATCGCGATCCGGCGGTGGTCGCGTCACTCAGCAAGGAGACCGGGGCCAAAGCGTGCGCATCGCTCGCCGACCTCGTTGCGGCGATGACTGCTCCGCGTCTTGTTTGGTTGATGCTGCCGGCTGGCGCAGCAACCCAATCGACGATCGATGCGCTACTGCCGTTATTAGGAAAAGGCGATGTGCTCATCGACGGCGCCAACGCCTGGTACCGAGACACACTCGCGCGCAATTTGGTCGTGGCTCAGCGGGGCATGCACTTGGTCGACGTTGGTGTGTCAGGCGGCGTTTGGGGCCTGGAGAACGGCTACGGGCTGATGTTCGGTGGTGACAAAGCGGCCATTGCGCCGTTGCAGCCTTATCTCGAAGCACTCGCGCCATCTGCGGATCGTGGTTGGGTTCACTGCGGGCCGACGGGCGCAGGTCACTTCGTCAAGATGGTTCACAACGGCATCGAGTACGGCTTGATGCAGGCCTACGCGGAAGGCTTCGCGTTGATGGCAGCCAAAACTGACTTCGATCTCGATGTTGCCAAGATTGCCGAGAGCTGGCGACACGGGACCGTGATTCGCTCATGGCTACTGGATCTGACCGCCGAGTTTTTGGCGACTGACAAGCTACTGGCCGACACCGCGCCGCTTGTGGCGGATTCGGGCGAAGGCCGTTGGACGTCGATCGAGAGCATCGAGCTGGGCGTGCCGACGCCGGTCATGACGATGGCGCTGATGGAGCGATTTGGCACCCAGGGTAAGGGCGACTACGGCCACAAACTACTGGCGCGCATGCGCCACGCGTTCGGGGGTCATGCGGTAAAGTCGGCCGGCAAGTCCTGAGCGGCGGCGGCATCGGCGATGATGGTGGCACGTTCGCGCGATACGCCGAGGGCGGGCATGTTTGAGTAGTCTTCGGTATTGCCGCCGCGAGCCAACAGGGCTGTCAGTACAGCCGATTTGTTGGCGCCCGTGACCAGCCACAGAATGCGCCGCGCCCGGTTGATCGCGGGGTAGGTGAGGGTCATTCGACGCGTGCCGAAGTATGCGCCCGTCACGACGACATCACGCTCCCGTTCGGCGAGCACCGGGTCGTTAGGCACGAGCGATGCGGTATGACCATCGTCGCCGAGTCCCAGCTGCAGCAGATCGAACCACAAGCGGCCGCCGCACAGCTGTGCCAGCTGTTCGCCGTAGCGCGTCGCCGCCGCATCGAGGTCGGTCGCTTCCACCGGCATTTCGTGCAGGTGCGCGGCGGGTAGCACAGCGGTCTCGACAAAAATCTTGCGCATGAGCTTAGCATTGCGTCGATCGTCGTCCGCCAGTACCACTCGTTCGTCCACCTGCGCGACATGGGTGGCATCCCATGGCAGCTTGCACTTGGACAATTCTGTGAACGCGAGCCACGGCGTTCGACCACCAGACAATGCAACGACCGCCCGGCCACGCTCCGCAACGTCGTCCGCGATCGCGGCTGCCATCCATTCCGCGCAACGGCTCGCAACGGCTGCGGCATTGGGCTCAATGATCAGGTGCATGGTGGGTCTGATTCCGGTTGTGGGTTGTACCAGCCGCCGTGCCGCTCGACGAGGCGATCCGCAGATTTAGGTCCCCAGCTGCCTCGATCATACGGCTCGACGGCGGGAGCCCGTGCCAACAAATTATCGACGAACTCCCAGGCTGCCTCGACCGAATCTTGGCGAGCGAACAGGCGCTGATCGCCGCGCATCGCGTCGGCGATCAGCCGCTCGTAGGGGCTCATCGCCTCGGTTTCCGCATTGCAGACAAACAACTCGAGCGACCGACCTTCCATGGCTTCACCCGCCGCCTTGGCGAGCGCGCCGAGGGCGATAGCGATGCGGTCCGGACCGAGCCGGAAGCGAAGATAATTGACCCGATCGCCATCGGGTTCATCGAACAACTGCTGCGGTGGACGGCTGAATGTGATCATGACCTCCGTTGATGTTTGCGCGAGCGCTTTGCCAGTCCGGATGAAGAACGGCACGCCAGACCAGCGCCACGATTCGATCCCGAATCGAAATGCAGCGTAGGTCTCGACATCGGAATTGGCGGCAACGCCCGGTTCGTCGCGATAGCCGCGGTATTGGCCCCGCACCACTGAACGATCCCCACGCACCACGAGGGAGCGAAGGATCTTGACCTTTTCGTCGCGCAGCGATTCGCTGTCCATCGAGGTCGGCGGCTCCATTGCGAGGATCGCCAGAATTTGCAGCAGATGATTCTGCACGACATCGCGAATTGCGCCTAACTCTTCGTACAGCTTGCCGCGTCCCTGCACATCGAAGCGCTCGGCCATGGTGATCTCCACCCGGTCGATATGATTGCGGTTCCATAACGGCTCGAAGATGGCATTGGCAAAGCGAAAGTACAAGAGATTCTGTACGGGCTCCTTACCCAGGTAGTGATCGATGCGAAAGATCTCCCGTTCGGAAAAGTGCCGATGCAACTCACGATTGATCGTGCGCGCTGAATCGAGATCACGCCCGAGTGGTTTCTCCACCATCACACGCGCGCCAGCGGCGGCGCCGCATTCGCCAAGGTGGCCGACAACCTCGCGGAACAGGCTCGGCGGAATCGCGAGATAGTGCAGGGGGTGAGCGGCATCGGCGAGTTCGCGCTTCAGCGCGACGAACGTACGCGCGTCCTGGTAGTCGCCATCGACGTAGTGCAGTCGAGCACACATGCTATCCAACGTCGCACCATCGACATCTTCGACGTGTTCGGCGACGCTCTCGCGAGCTCGCTCGCGCAGCGCATCGAGCCCCATCCCGCCGCGAGCCACGCCTATGACGGGCACATCCAGCCGACCGCGTTTCGCCAATTGATACAGCGCGGGAAAGATTTTCTTGTACGCCAGATCTCCGGTGATTCCGAAGACGACCAGCGCGTCGGTCTGCGCAAGATCCATACGCTATTTTGCGCCGCCGAATATGAACCAGCTCGCGCCATTGCCGTGTGCTGGGGCCGGCTTTTCGCCGCGCGCGACAGCGGCGAATTCCGCGTCCGATACGGTCGTGTAGTTAGGAATGCGCGTCTTGAACGAGCGTTCCGGCTTGAATCCTGCGCGCGCGCACTCCGCTAGCGGGCTCGAGGTACGAAAACCGGCGTAGTGCGGCTCGTTGTTGTAATACGCGTCCCAGTCGAGGTAGAAATTATAGTAGGGGTCGCATTCTTCGGCTGGCGGTAACTCCATGTGCACCATGAATCCGCCCGGGCGCAACACGCGATAGACTTCTCGCAAAATCGCCCGATTGGACGCAGCCGACTGCTCGTGCAGGAAGAAACTCGAGACAACCAAATCGAAATGGTTGTCGGGATAGGTCATGCGTCGCGCATCCATTTGCGCAAAGTGAATGTTGTAGCCGCGCGCACGCGCCAGCGCGTGGCCGAATCGCAGCATTGGCGCGCCGACATCGATACCGTGGCCTTCGGCGTCGCGATATACGTCCAGATAGGGCATGAGATTGCCGCCCTCGGTGGTACCCACGTCGAGAATTCGCTGCGGTTGCAGCTGCGGAAACCGGATACGTAGCCACTCGGCGATCGAGCGGCCGACACCGCCGCCTTTGACGCGCAACTTGAGCCCGGCACTGAACACGTGCGTACCATGAAAATAGATCGCACCCGGCGCCGCGTCCTGCGGTACGTACTCGGTGTGAAAGCACCCCGGCATCAAGTGAATGTCCATGACCGAGACATCGCGTGGAATCGCGAGTGTCGAGTCGAGCTGCAACGACCCGAGCCCCGGTTGAGCGGCCACGGCCCGCGCGACCGCATTGACCTGCTGTACGTTGCGCTCGACCTGCGGCTGCACCGACCACCACGTCATTTCCTGGGCGACATAGCGCAGCGTGCTCCAGGCACGAAAGTATGGGTTCGACAGCATCGCCTGGCGGATCTCGCGTCCGTCGCGCGGCGCGCGCTTTTTTTGACGTTTGAAATCCCGTAACACGACGTTCTCGTAAGCCGCGCGCAGATGCTGCGGCATATCGACCATGACGCGCTTGCGCAAACTCGACACGAATCGCTGGCGCGCACGTTCGTTGTGTGTCGCCCGAGCAACCTGATCGATTGACGGTAGCTGTCTAGCGAGATCGCCATCCATGATTTTGCTCCTGAGCTCTAGGGTTCAATTGCGGCCAGGGCCGCGGCATTGAATCACCGTGCAAGGATACCCAATTGGCGGCATCCCGACGCGGCGCGTGCTGCCACCCCCGCCGGATTCGCGCCGAAGCGGGATATCTGGGAACAGCTAGCCCCGCGGCACAAACTTCGAAACAGGGCAAGTTCGGCTGTCGTCTCTTGATCGATTGCTCATAATGGCGTGAGAAATGCTGCAGTTTTGTATCTCACACGGTACTGTACAAAGTTAGTCCACTGCTTCGACGCAACCCATCTCCTGCGCTATATGACCCAAGAAAACCTCATCCGTTCCAGCGACGCATTACGCCACGTCAAGTACGAAATCCGGGGTCGGCTCGCCCGCCGCGCGCAAGAGCTGGAGCGTCTGGGCCACGAGATTATTTCGCTCAATATTGGCAATCCGGGTGCGTTCGGCTTCCGTACGCCGGAGACCATGCGGCTGGCAATGATCGAGAATCTCTCCGGGGCGGAAGGCTACAGCCACCAGAAGGGCATCTTCCCGGCGCGTGAGGCGATCGTCATGCAGCAGCAGGGGCGAGGGGTCGTCGGCGTGACGGCCGACGAAGTTTTCATCGGCAACGGTGTCAGCGAGCTGATCGATCTGTCGCTGCGCGCGCTCTTGAACGAGGGCGACGAAGTCCTGGTTCCGAGCCCCGACTATCCACTCTGGACCGCCGCAGTCACCCTCAACCGTGGCCGTGCGGTGCACTATCCCTGCAAACCTGAGAATGGCTTTCAGCCCAACGTCGAAGATCTCGCCGCACTGATCACGCCGCAAACTCGCGCCATCGTGGTAATCAATCCCAACAATCCGACTGGCGCGGTGTATTCCGCGGCGTTGCTGCGCGCGATCGCCCAGCTCGCGGAGCGCCATAAGCTGGTCGTGTTTGCCGACGAAATTTACGACCAGATGGTGTACGACGACGCTCAGTTCGTACCGCTTGCGACGCTGGTGCACGACACGTTGTGCGTGACGATGTCAGGACTCTCGAAGGTCTATCGTGCCTGTGGTTATCGCGTCGGCTGGGCCGTGCTGTCGGGCCAATTACGCATCGCGCCCGACTATCTGGCGTCGATGGAATTGCTGTCGTCGTTGCGGCTCTGTAGCAATGTGCCGGCGCAATGGGCCGTGCAAACTGCACTGGGTGGCTATCAGAGCATCAAGGAATTGATCGTGCCGGGCGGACGCCTGTATGAATCGCGGCGCGCGATCGTCGATGCGACA
>Ga0138256_10005320_pt1 | contig 13628 bp, 11 predicted proteins | sample KNB2016incub_MG_FD_105486 | JGI IMG/M metagenome (GOLD analysis project Ga0138256, IMG submission 105486) | Active sludge microbial communities from wastewater in Klosterneuburg, Austria - KNB2014incub_MG | ecosystem: Engineered > WWTP > Activated sludge > Unclassified | place: Austria...
GGACAAATCGGCGAGGTGATGAAAGAAAGCGCCAGCGCCGCGATGAGCCTGCTCCGCTCGCGCGCCGATGTGATGAAGATCGATCACAAGCTGATCGCCGAGAGCGATGTCCACATCCACGTCCCCGCCGGCGCGGTTCCGAAGGACGGCCCGAGCGCGGGTGTAGCGATGTTCACCGCGCTGGCAAGCCTGTTCCAAAATCGCCCCGTGCGTCACGACGTCGCCATGACCGGCGAAATCACGCTACGCGGGCTCGTCCTGCCAATCGGTGGTCTCAAGGAAAAAACACTTGCAGCCAAAGCCGCCGGCATCAAGCATGTCATCATTCCCAAACGAAATGAAAAAGACATGCCGGATATTCCTGATGAAGTGAAACAGACGATCGTGTTTCATCTTGTAGAGACAGTGGATGAAGCTTTGAAAGTCGCGCTCGGTGCCGAAGTGAAGAAGAAAGTTCGGCAGGCGATTCCAAATTAGATTTCACCCTCTCCCATGTACTCGTGGGAGAGGGAGGGGTGAGGGCCGACCGAAGTATGATGCGTCGATCGACGCTCGACATCCGCAGTGGGCCCTCACCCTGCCCTCGGCTCGACTGAGCTCGCCGAAGTCTCCCGGAGTACCGGGAGAGGGTGTAAAAAGTGAATGCGTCAAATGATTTCGAATTGTCCCATGACTTCGTAGTTCATCCAATTGCTCTTCACTTCCCGAAAACGCCCCCCCCGCCGTGACCCGCGCCTCACGCCGATTCATCGTCGGCTCAAGTTTGATTTTTCTGTCACCGGCATGATCTACAGCTGTCTGATGGTTTTCATGGGCATCGCTGCGATCAACACGCAGGCGTCGCTTTTGTTTGGTGTGTTTGGGCTGATGATCGGTGTGTTGCTCGTGAGCGGTTTGATCAGTTGGATGCTGCTCAAGCGACTCGACGTGCGTCGTTTGCTTCCCGATCAGGCGATCGTCGGCCAGCCGGTCGTGATTCACTACGCGATCAAAAATCGCAAACGCATCTGGCCAACACTTTCGATGACGATCAGCGAACTCGATGCGCAGGGATTCGTCCGCCAGCCACACGCGTATCTGCTCCACGTCGCCAATCAGCAAACTGCGACCGTGTCATGCGAGGTAATTCCCAAGCGTCGTGGCCCGCACGCGTTTGATCGATATCAGCTCTCGACCAGTTTCCCATTCGGTTTCATCAAGCGCGCCGCTGAGCGAGCGCTTCCCGACACGCTCTTGATCTTCCCCGCCATCGCGCAGGTTGATCGGCAACTGCTCTCGCGCTTCAAGAGCGCTGAATCGATCGGCCAGAACGTGCGCCCGAAAGTCGGCGGGCAGGATGAATTTTATGGATTGAAACCGTACCGCGAAGGCGAATCGCCGCGGATGATTCATTGGAAACGCAGCGCGCGCACCGGCGTGCTCGTCAGCCGTTTAATGACGCAGGAATCTCCCCCGCGGCTCGTGATCGTTGTCGATACGTTCAATGTTGATGGAAAAGACTCGACCGTCGCGCGCATCGAGCGATCGATCGCTCAAGCTGCATCGCTGGTCGAAGCCGCCTGCGAGTCAAACCTCTCCGTCGGCCTCGTCTGTCGCGGCGAGCATTGGGTCAGCGTGAAGCCGAATCGTGGCAAGCGACACAAGCGCGAACTGTTGACGATCCTCGCAAAGTTGCCGACCAATCGCGCGTGGGATACCGATTCAATCATCGAACATGCATCGACGATGAACGATTCTCACGTCACCACGGTTCTCTTCACCATCGGCGGAATATCATCCAGCAGAAATGTTTCGACCAACGCATTTGTGATCGGCGCGGAGAGCGCCGATGCCGCGCGGTGGTTTACCTTCGACAAGTCGATCGATTTTGCGAACATGGCACCGATCGAACGCGTGACGGTCAAATGAACGATTGAAATTTCGATGTACAACATCAGCCAATTTCGCCCTTCACTCTACCTCGTGATCGCCATCGGTTTCGCGGGGTTCGGGCTTGCGCTGGAAAACATTCCGCTGCTATTGATTTCGCTTTGCGCGCTCGGCATCAACTGGCAACTCGTGCGCAGCGGAAGATTCCGGCCGATGCCTCAATGGGTGGCGAACGTCATCACACTGTCAGGCGCGGCTTGGTGCTTCATTCCGTTTCCCAGCGGCCAGCAGGCGATTCTGCACATCGGACAATTCCTGCTCATCATGCAGATCGTGAAACTGTTCGAGCAGCGCAGCAATCGCGATTACGCGCAGCTGCTCGTGCTCAGCCTGCTGCTGATGGTGGCTGCAATCATCAACACCGCAAAGTTGTCGGTCGGTTTGTTGATGCTGATCTATCTCGTACTTTCAACGTACACCTGTCTGCTTTTCCATCTCAAAGTTGAAACGGAAAACGCGCGCAAGCAGATGGGGATCGACGATCGACATCTGAACCCGCTGACACTTCGCCAGGATCAACGATACCTGATGCGCTCGATGGGCCGCATGACGGGACTTGTCGGCGTGAGTTCGGTCGTGATAGCAGTGATCGTGTTCCTGTTTTTCCCACGTGGCGCGGGGGCGAATCTCTTCGCCATGCCGATGATTCGCCCGCAAAACACGCAGACCGGCTTGAGCAACGAGGCCGATCTGCAATCCGTCACGCGCGTGAAGCAGAACAACACCGAAGTGGCCTGGCTGCGCGTCACCCGTGGCACCGAGCCGGTGACGCAAGGCCCGCTCTATCTTCGCGCGTTTGTGTTCGGAAATTATCAACTCGATACGAGAAGCTGGACTGAAGACGATGACGTCGCGGGCAACGATCTCATGGTGACCCGTGACAACTATGTACTCGACAACACTCAGATTGAAGCGACAAGCGAGTACAAACAGGAGTTCATTCCGCTTCGCCCAACCGGCGTGAAGGTGCTGCTCGCCATGCCGGGCGCAACGCGAGTGGAGATCGACCTCAACCCGCGTAACACCATCCTGCATTCGCTCAACAACCGCGTGATCCGACTTCAACAATCGCTGATGCGCGATATGGAATACAAAGTCTATTCCACCGGCAAAATGCCCGCGAGTGAATTGCAGTTGTCGATGACCGATCGATGGATGTCCGCCAGCATCCCGCCCGAGATCACCGCACTCGCGCGCAATCCAGAAATCAGCGGACTCGACGAAGCAGGCAATTCACTCGCCGAGCAGGTCACGCCGGGTCGGCCGTCTGCGATCAACACACAGATCGCGCGGAATTTCGAAGTCTGGCTGCAACAGAATTTCATCTACTCGCTCGAAATGAACATGGACAGCGATCGCGATCCGATCGTCGCGTTCCTCACCGATCACCGCACGGGGTTTTGCGAATACTTCGCCAGCGCGATGACGCTCATGTGTCAATCGCTCGGCATCCCCTCGCGCTACGTGTCGGGTTACAAGGTCGATGAGTTCAACGAAATGGGCGGATACTTCATCGTGCGCCAAAGCCACGCACACGCCTGGGTCGAAGTGCTGACCGAAGACGGCTGGACAACATTCGACCCGACCACCGGCAACAGTTCCGCCAGCGCTACCAAGTCAACGCTGCAATGGTTCAAACATCTGGTCGATTACCTGCAACACCTCTGGTCGTCCAACGTCGTTGCATACGATGCCGGCTCGCAGAGTTCGATCATCGACAAAGTCGAAAACCTTCGTACCGACAAGCTCGATGAAGCACTCACCGCGCGCAAATCCGATCGCTCGGGCTGGCTCGATCGACTCATCGATGGGTTCAAGGCAAGCGGAACGATCGTCGGTGTGCTGGTGATGGTTTCGGTGTTGCTGCTCATCGGCGCGATCGTCTATTCGGCAGTGCAGCGCGTTCGATTGTCTCGCCGCGCGAATCGAATCGGCCTGGACATTAAAGATGCAAGCGAGCGCCGACGCCTGGCCGAGCAACTTGGGTTTTACGATCGCATGATGAGCCTGCTCGATCGCGCGGGCGTGCGCAAGCCGGATCACCTCACGCCACTTGAATTCAGCCAGACTCTCACGTTTCTACCGAGCGAATCGTACGACTCCATCGTCCGGATGACCCAGATTTTTTACCGCGTTCGCTTCGGTCGAACTGAACTTTCCGACGGCAAGCGCCGACGACTTGAGCGCCTGGCCGAACGCCTCGACATGTCACGAAGCGATCTGCGTTGATGGTTGATTGAAATTTTTCCGAGCCGAATTCATGCGAGCGATCATTCTTTCCGTTGGTGATGAGCTGGTTCTGGGTCAGATCGTCGATACCAACAGCGCGTTTGTGAGCACGAAGCTCGCGTCGATCGGTGTGGATGTCGTACGGCATGTGACGGTTGGCGATGATCAGCGCGGAATCGAAGATGCGATTCGCGCTGCGATGCCGGATTGTAAAGCGATCATCATCACCGGCGGAATCGGGCCGACCGCCGACGATCTCACGCGTCAGGCGCTGGCGGGAGTGCTTGGGGTTGAGCTTGATCAGGATGATCGCTGGCTCGCGCACATCGAAGCATTTTTCAAACGGCTCGGCCGAGTGATGCCACCGGGCAACCGCATCCAGGCGATGATTCCGCGCGGATCAAAATTGTTGTGGAATCACAACGGCACCGCTGCGGGCATTCACTCGATGTTCAACGGCGTTGATATTTTCTCGGTGCCCGGCGTGCCGAAGGAAATGCGGCCGATGATTGAGAACGATGTGTTGCCCGTGCTGTCGAAGCAGACCGGAACGTCGGTGATCCTGAGCGAAATCCTGCATACATTCGGCGTGGGCGAGTCTGCCGTGGCGGAGAAACTCGGCGCGTTGATGGATCGAAATCGAAATCCAACCGTTGGAACCACCGCCAGCGCGGGCATCGTCTCATTGCGCATCAACGCGCGATTTGATTCGATGTCTCTCGCGCGAAAATCGATCGCTGCAACAATCGAACTGTGTCGTAGCGCGCTCGGCGATGTGATCTACGGATCTCAGGACGACACGTTGGTGACAGTTGTCGCGCAGATGCTGAAGGATCATCGCAAAACAGTTTCAACCGCTGAGAGCTGCACCGGCGGTTTGCTGGCGAAGTATCTCACCGATGTGAGCGGATCGAGCGCGTACATCTCACACGGCTGGGTAACGTACTCAAACGCCGCAAAGAGCAGCGAGTTGGGTGTGGATGCGAAGTTGATCGAACATCACGGCGCGGTGAGCGAAGTGGTCGCTGGCGCGATGGCCGAAGGCGCGATGAAAAATTCGGGAAGCGACATCGGCATCGGCATCAGTGGCATTGCCGGCCCAGATGGCGGAACCGAAACGAAACCCGTCGGCACGGTCTGCATCGCGCTCGCATCGAAAACTTCCTCGACGCACACCCGAACCTTCCAATTCCCCGGCGACCGAGAAATGATCCGCGACCGCGCGGCGAAGATGGGGCTGTCGATGATTCGGTTTCATCTGATCGGGAGGCAGATGGGGTTTTGACGATCAGTCCAGATGAAGGTTGGGTGGCACGATCATGTATTCACGGTCGTGCGGAGTGTTCAGATTCCATTGAGGACATTCATCGCAGAGTGGATCGCGTACATCGGATTTCACTTTCCGAGTCGTCAGACTCAGGCACGAACGAGAGTACTCGATCGTGACACCCGGCACCTAGCGGCGAATGACTCTCATGCGAGGTAACATGCGAGCGATGGAATCAACTGCATTGCCCTCAGTCGACGTTGCCACGATCACCAGAATCGCACCACTTCTCGCGTTAGCCGTAGCCATTTGGGTCGGTTGGCACGCTGTCCAAAATCATCGGCTGTCGGCTGCGAAGTTGAGACGCGAAGAGAACGAGCGGCTCACCAAGCTCCCGGCTGAAAGCGGATTGCCGTTGATTACAAATCATGCCGGGATTCCGCCTGAGGTCGATCGTGCGGAGATTACGCTCGTCGAGATTCTGTTGGGCATGTTCCGGGGGCTTTGCCAGTTGGTGGGTTTCACGGTGGCGGTGGCGATTGTCGTTGCTTTTTTTCTCGACGGTCAACAGCTAATTTGGCACTTGATGGGATGGTCGATCATCCTCGGACTGTTTGCGGCACAGGCAGGGGCATCGATCTACGATCGAAACGACTCCGCCCCTCCAAAGTTTCCGAATGACCCCGTCAAAGAACGGCGGTCCCTGTTTTGGACTCGGTTTGCGGGCCTGGTTCTGATCTTCGGCGGTTTAGTGATTTGTGGCGTGTATGTCTGGCCGTCCGACCCCGCCTCGCATTAGCCGGGTGCCGTTGATTAAATGTAATTGAAAGGACGGTGCAATCTCATGAACGTCCGGCCACGAAAACGGGCTCGCCTGATCTCCACCTTCTGGGCGCGTGATCGGTTGAATTCTCCGTACCAAATCGAGTTGTTTCAGTTGTATCGGCGCGAGCAGCTTGCTGACGGGACCGAGCGAGAAAAGATGATGGGGCTCCTGCTGCTGTCGCGCAGTGGTCTCAAGGTCGAACGGGTACGCAAGGGTGAATACCTCGTTGACGGATGCCGACGCGTTTGGTCAGACGACCCAAGCGCCTATTAGTTCACCATGCAGTCTGCAGTCCTGTAGGGTGCATGCCGGGTGCCATTGATCAAAAGTGTTTGGGGTGCCACGGCCGGTACCCCGCCCGCGCTTCTTTCGCGAGTGAGGCCGGCTTAGATTCCGAGGGAGGGTTCGCAAATAGCCAAGTCAAAGAAAACCCCGGTTCGAAGATACATGGAATCCAAGGGATACTCTCTTCGGAAAAGGCCCTTTGGAATGGACGATTTCGAAGTGTGCGAATGCTGTGGGGATTACGCAGGCCGCCCCGCTTACGTCAACGACGAGGATGACGAGAAAGCTTACTGTTGTTTGGAGTGCGCCGACGCCAACTATTACGGTGATGCAGACCTTGGTATTGCCCCGTTGCCAAGGGACGAGAGACGCGAATTCGAACGATGAATACGCGGGTTCGAGAAGTCCCCGTACGATGCATGACCTGCACCGCCCACTGACCATCGATCGATGCCGTGCTTCGCCGACTGCCATTCATCAACCCGGGTTTTCGGTGCCACTGACGGTACGTCCGTCAGTGTGTTGTGCTCGGTCGATACTCAACGACCTTGTCTTTACCCGGGGAGGGATCGAACAGCACTCACGGAGCACTGTCAGTGGGGCCAGGCTGTTGGCCTCGCTTGCTCGATTCACTGTTGAATCCATCTGTCCCGCGCGCTGCGATGTTGGCCGCTTTGTTCCATTCACTCTCCAGGTTCGCTGGTTCACGGTTCCGCAGCGCGCCGAGCAAGTGCGAGCTCACGCGCGCGGTTGCGAGGAGCGCGAACGATGATCGCCGATGTTCTCGCATCTTCGACGTCTGCGCGGACGCGCTGTGTGCACATCCGTAGACAACTCTTTTCAGCGTGCGGGATGCCTGCGAGTCGCTGCGCGGATTGGCCGTCAGCGCGCGGCGTCTTCGCGGATGTCCGCGAGGGTTCGACTTCTACGCGCGGAGTATTCGCGGACTTCCGCGAGGGTTCGACTACCACGCGGCGAGTGTTCGCGGATGTCCGCGAGGGTTCGACTTCCATGCGCGGAGTGTTCGCGGAGATCCGCGAGGGTTCGGCTTCCACGCGCGGAGTGTTCGCGGATGTCCGCGAGTATTCGACTTCAACGCGCGGAGTCTTCGCGGATGTCCGTGAGGGTTTCACTTCCACTCCAGAAACTCGCACGTCTGCTTCGACGGGCTCGGTGAGTGGGTTATCGAACGCCGAAGAAGTCCGAGAAGATGATTCATCCTCATTTTGTTCAACCTTGCAGGCTCGCGCGACGATGCAATCTACCAGAGTCGTTTGGTTGCCTCGGTCGGTGGGCCGCCGGTGCACTGATGGCTGATTCACATCGCGGAGACACGGGTGGAGTACCAACCGTGTCAACCGGAAAAAAGCGGGAGCGGGTGGATTGAGGTCGCCCAATTGGCGAACAGATACGGAGCAGACTCATGGGCGCTGACTACATTCCCGAACGTGACATCAACGCCGCGTGCTGGATGAAGACCTTCGCTCGCGCGCTGGTTCAGAATCCATCGGGCTATCGAACCACGCCTGAAAATGCTGCCGAGATCGAAGATGCCGTACTCGCGTTTCGCGTGGCCTATGTCTCTTGCCGCTCGCCCATCACCCGGACGAGTCCGATTGTGCGCGGGAAGAATTCCGCACGCGCGGCCGCTGAAAAACTAGTCCGGCACGAAGCGCAGCGCATCCGCATCGACACGCGCATCGAGGCGGCGCTGAAGTTGAACATTGGTTTGAACCCCGAACGCCAGCGCCGCAGACAGGTTGGCACGCCGGGCAGTGTTCCGGGGCTGATCATCACTCCCGATCCAAACGGTTCGATGAAGATTCTCGTGCTCGATTCAGTGAGCGACAAGCGCGGGCGACCCAGAGACGCCAGCGGGCTGGAGCTTTACGATCGCGTGCGTTCACGCGCCGAGGTCGAGAGTGTTGGCGGCGCGAGTCAGACGGAGACAGTCTTGAGTGACGACGCGGGTGTGCCGATCGGCTGGCGCTTCGTTGGGGTCTACACGCGTTCCGAGTTTGCAGTACAGCCGTCAACACGAAACCCCGGCGACGAAGTGAGCTACGTCGCCCGCTGGATCAACCGTCGCGGCGAGCCGGGCGCGTTCGGGCTGTTGGTGATTCAGCGCATTCGCTTCAACATCGCGCCGTTCAATACGCCGCAACCATCACGGCGTAGGCGGGCAGCTTGACTGTAGTGGTCAATCAAAGTTCAACGGCCAGGATCGGATCATTCAGACTGGAATGATCTCCTGCTTCTCATCTGAAGCGGGCACTTCCTCCGGCTCAACTTCAACCGCCGATTCCGGTGCGATATCCCAGGCGGTGATCCATTCCGGCTCGCCGACCTGTTTGAATCCCATCAGATCCACCATGATTTCCTGCATGCCCGGCAGGTGGGCAGCGCCGTAGAAAATTCCGATGTTCTTTTTGCCTGCGTCGACCTCGCTTCGGAGCACCTTCAGTGCCTGCTTGTTTCGCTCGCCCACAATCACCGAGCCATCGCCGCCGAGTAAATTTGTACTCGCTTCGAGTTTTCCGAACTGGCGGCCGAGAATCAGCTTGAGTGATCGCGCGCTGTCGGGCGATTGCAGGGCCTCGATCAATTCGAACATGGACATCTCTTCGCCGGGCTCGGCGGTCTCGGGGTTGGTCAGGCCCTTCAACATCTCCTGAAGCATGAGTGTGAACATGCTCTCGCCGCGTTCGGCCTGCATTTCGGCGAAGGTTTCGGCGTCGAGGTCGGCGTGGACGAAGTTCTTGGCGGCATAGTCGACGCCGTCGAGCTGGAATTCAAGCTCGAGTTGATCCTTCATGAACTTCTGGATCATGGTGACGAAACTCTGGTTGCCGCCTTCTTCGTTCTGATCCATTCGCTCGGTGATGTCGACGTCTTTGGGCTTGACCATTTCGTACAGCAGCGCGTCGTAGGTCTTGAAGCGCTCGTTGAGCTTGGTGTAGTACGCACCGTCGGCGATGTGGACTGCGCCGATTAGATCGACGGTGACGCCGTCATCATTCTTGTAGCGAATGATGCAGGTCTGAAGCTGGGCGGATCCGTCGTTGTGTTCGTCGAAGCGGAGGAATTCGGCGGCGCGCTTTTCGGTGGCCTCCCAGCCCGGAGCATTCTGGGCATCGTCGGAGTAAACCGCAGGCGTGAAACTCAACAGACCGATCGCGATCCAACGACGCAGGCCGAGGGTGTATCGCAAGGAGAACTCCCGAGTTAATACATTCTGACGAAAAGTGTTAAACGAACCCGGACAATGTTAGCCCTAATCAGACGGACTCGACAGGTTGGATCGAACGAAAAATCGGTTGCTTTCCGGAGCAAGTCGCCAGGAGCAAATTTTGGATTCATTTCCGATTCCTGACAGATTCGAAGTTGCACACCGGTGCAGGGGTCGACACACCCCTGTTCAGTCACAACTCTCAGTAAGAAAAAAATATTCAAAGCATTTCTCGATCCACTTGCAATGGCGTGGGAGCGCTCTAATATAGTCTCAACGTCAAAGCTGGCGAACGCGAATAGTGGTCGCCAACTTTTGTCGGGGGTAGTCCCCGAGAAAGGCCCCCCCCTCCTTTCTCAACCCCCGACACCTAAAATTCAGTTTGACGATCGACCCGAGGATGACTCGGGTTGATTTGTTTTTAAGGGGACTGAGGGGGTAACTGACTCCCCCAAAAGCGGCACACATCGACCTGAACTTCATCGCTCGTTACATCCGTTCTCTGATTGAGGTCGGGATCGCGCAACGACATGTACCCCCTAGACACTTGAATCTTGCGATCGGTGAGTGTGAAAATCTTTCGCACAGTCGGATTGATCTGACAGATTGGCCGGCGAGATCACGCTTTCTTCGCGTTGACATCGATTCGCGGATCAACCATCACGTAGCCGATGTCGACGATGAGATTCAGCATGAGCAGCAGGCTGCTGTAGACCATCACTGTTCCGAGGATCATCGTCTGATCTCTGGAAGTAACCGACGCAACGAAATCGCGGCCGAGGCCGGGGATGGCGAAGACAGTTTCTACAACGAATGATCCGACCATGGTCGCAGCCGCTGCCGGGCCGACGTAGCTCAGTACCGGCAGGAGCGCGTTGCGCAGACAATGCTTGATGACGACTCGCGGTTTCGAGAGACCTTTCGCGCGGGCGGTGCGAACGTAATCCGCGCCGAGCACGTCGATCATGCTCACGCGCGTGAGTCGCGTGATGTACGCCATCGGCAAAAGCGAAAGCGCCAGCGCCGGCAGAAACGCGTAGTACAGCCAACGCGGAAACATCCCGAGCCAGAGTTGGAAGTTGGTTCCGCGCTCACCGGCGATCCATTGGCTGCCCTGCTCGTCGAGCATCCATTTGAATCCGGTGAACGGTCCGCCGAGCAGATTCCGTTCAATCCCCGCCGGCCAGTTGCCCGCAGGAAATGCGTCGATGTGGTAGGCAAACACAGTGCGCAGTGCCACTGCGATCACGAAACTCGGCACGCTCACGCCCACGAGCGCAACCGAAATCGAGAGCCAGTCAAACACCTTCCCGCGCGCGACCGCTGCCACCGTTCCAATCGAAACCCCACATGTAATGGCAATCACCATCGCCAGCATTCCGATCCCCATCGAGACTGGAAGCCCATGCTTGATGATCTGTCCCACCGTCAACGAATCGCTCGAAAAACTCGGCCCGAAATCACCCTTCACCATCTGGAATGGATAATGCGAGAGAAATGTCCAGGTATCTTTGACGTGATACTTTTCTTCGAGCGCCTTGCGCGCCTGCGCCGAGAGCGGACGCTCGGTTCGCTGCAACGGATCCCCCGGCGCGACCCACGCAAGCATGAAGGTCGCAAGATAAATCACCGCCAAAATCAGCGGGAATTGAATCAGGCGGATGGAGATGAATTTGAACATCTTGGTTTGTGGTATGTAGTATGTGGTATGTGGGAATGAATACCGCGAACGTGCCGACTCAATCAAAATCAGGTTTGTCTTTCCCACATACTACACACCACATACCACATACTACTTCCCGCCAGTCGACCGCTTCGTCCCCACTGATTTCAGCATCACCATCAGCTTCGGATGCTGGCTGATTCCGAATACATCTTCACGATGCGCGAAGCAGTTCACGTAGTGGTACAGAGGGATGATCGGTGATTCGTCGAGCAGAATCTGTTCGGCCTGTGCCAACATTTCCAGACGCTTTTGTGCATCGGGTTCTTCTTCGGCTTTCTTCAACAGTTCGTCGTATTTTGGATTGATCCAGTTGGCATCGTTGTTGAGGCTGGTTGAAACGTACTTGTCGGTGAACGTGCTCACGTCCATGTAATCGCCGTACCAACTCGCGCGGGCAACGTCGTAATCCTTCTTGTTGAGCCGCTCGCGGAACTGCACGATCTCGGCGCTGTCGAGTTCCATCGTGATGCCGAGATTCTGCTGCCACTGATTTCGAACGTACTCTGCAACAAGCTTGTGGGTGTTGTACTCGGGATTGAAGCAGAGCTTCATCGACGGAAAACCCTTGGCGTCGGGATAACCCGCTTCGGCGAGCAAACGCTTCGCGCCCTCAACGTCGTACGCGTGGCCCGTCACTGCAGGATAACCCTCGAACACCGGCGGAACGTAAACATCCGTCGGTTGTTCATCGAGCTTGGTGATGTTGTCGATGATCGGCTGCTTATCGATCGCCATCGCCAGCGCCTGGCGAATGCGGACATCCTTCATCGGATTCGGGCGATCGCCGGGTAATTTTTCCGAACAGTTGATCGTGTAGAAATAAGTTCCGAAGCTGGGAAAAATGTGGATATCAGGCCGACCCGAATCGCGCATGCGCGATGCGATGTCGCCCGGCACGTCGCTCATCCAATCGACATCGCCACGATCGTACATCTGAAACGCAAGCGTCGGATCGCTCAGGCTGAGCGAGCGAATCGTCTTGCTCTTCACGTTCGCTTTGTCCCAATAGTGGTCGTTCAGCACGAGCAGCTGGCCGACTTTTGGTTCCCACGAATCGAGGCGATACGGGCCGTTGCCCACGAGGTTCGGCGGACGAATCCACGCGCCGTCGTACGTTGCCACGCCGGCATCATCCACGCGCTTGAACGACTCGAGCGATTTTTCGTTGAGCGGAAAGTACGGAACGAACGCAACCAGTTCGAGGAAGAACGGCGTCGGATTTCGGAGCGTGACCTGGATCGTTTTCGAATCGATGATCTTCACGCCGACTTTTTCAAAATCCGCCGATTTCGGATTCGCAGCGAAATCCTTCTCGTACTGTTCGGCACCGACGACGTAGTAAAACAGGTAGGTGTAATCGCCCGGCGTCTGCAACATGCGCCGCCAGCTGAAGTAGAAATCGTTGGCAGTGACTGCATCGCCGTTGCTCCACTTCGCATCATCACGAATGTGGAAGGTGTAGGTTTTTTTATCATCGGAGACATCGACAGATTTTGCCGCGCCGGGAATGGGTTTGAGCGTGGCGGGGTCGTAGACGTACAGGCCTTCGAAAATGCCGTAAGCGAGTCGAATGTCCTGCAGCCAACTCAACCGCTGCGGATCGAGCGTACTCACCTCGCCGCGATCGATGTAGATGAACTCGGCCTTGGTCTGCGCGCTGGCAGTGGATGTGATTCCGCCGATAAAAGCCGACGCACAGGCGATGCCCAGCGCGGCGTGTTTGAGTCGTTGCAGCAATCGACGCATGAAAAAACCTCCATCTAGCAGGACAAGACATTCGAGATCAATCCAACAATCAATCTAAGGGTCAAACATTAGATCGACGTCGAATCATATCCGAAAAGCGCGCACGACAACTCGGGCCGTGTGCTTTTGCACAATGAGCATCACAAAGAGCATGACAAATCGACACGGAGAAATCGACGAAGTTGGGCAACGTCACTGGATAACGTTACTGAACCGGCTGAGTTGCCGGCGCAGCCGTGGTGGCCGCAGGCTTCGGGTAGAGCTTGTTGAGCGTATCCGAAACCGTAGTGATGGCGTCTGCAAATTTATCATCGGCAACCGCCGGGCCAACGCGCCTGACCTCGTTGGCCTGCTTGGCCAGACCCGGTTCTTTGATGATGTCAGCCAACAC
>Ga0138256_10005321_pt1 | contig 13627 bp, 11 predicted proteins | sample KNB2016incub_MG_FD_105486 | JGI IMG/M metagenome (GOLD analysis project Ga0138256, IMG submission 105486) | Active sludge microbial communities from wastewater in Klosterneuburg, Austria - KNB2014incub_MG | ecosystem: Engineered > WWTP > Activated sludge > Unclassified | place: Austria...
ACTGCTGCGCGCCTATTATCTCCTGCGAGCAGTCGCGGCGGACCACGAGGTCGATCTCGCAGCATTCGTGCAGCGGTCACTCATGGCCACGTTCTATCAGGATCTCGAGATCGGCGTCGCCGACGCGCAGACCAATCTCGCGGAGTTCTGTCGGGACGTTCAGTTGTTACCGATTGAAAGCCTTGCCAGGCCCTACGGTAAAGCTCGCACAGCGCTCGCGGCTCTTGCCGGTGATTGCTATACCACCCGGTTCTTGCAGAGTGCCGCGGGGCATCGGCAGCTTCTCGATATGTCGAATGCGGGTCATTACGACCTCGTCCATTTCGATTACATTGGGCTCGCACCCTATCGTGCATCGATCGACGCGCCAGTTGCGACGCTGGGCCACCACAATATTGAATCGCATATGATGCTGCGGCGGGCCGACAACGAACCGAATGTGCTGAAGCGGGCTTACTTTCGACGCGAAGGACGACGTCTCGAGCACTACGAGCGACGCACCGTAGGCGAGTTTGCGGCCAACATCACTTGCTCGGACCTGGATTCCGAGCGATTGATCGAACTGCAGCCAGCGGCCAACTGCGTCAACGTTCCTAACGGCGTCGATTGCGAGTACTTTGCGCCGCTCGGCGCACCGGAACGGGCCGATTCGCTGGTATTCGTCGGCACGCTGGGTTGGTATCCGAACGCCGCGGCCGTGGATTTTCTGTTGCGCGACATCCTGCCGGCGCTGCGTCGTCTGCGCCCCAGTGTGACGCTCGATGTGATTGGCGCCGGTGCGCCGGCGGCGTTGTTAGAGTTGGGCGCGGCGAGTCCGGGCGCGACTTTGCACGGCTTCGTACCGGACATACGTCCGCTCATCGATTCCGCCGCCTTGTACATCTGCCCGATCCGCGACGGAGGAGGCACCAAACTCAAGATGTTGGATGCCTTCGCAATGGCCAAGTGCGTCCTGGCCCACCCGATCGCCTGCGAGGGAATCGATGTGGAACCTGGCAAGAATGTCTCGATCGCGACGACCGCGCAGGAGTTCGTGGCGGCGACGATCCGGCTGCTCGAAAATCGGCCGGAACGCCGTGCGATAGGCGATGCCGCCCGGTCGCTCGTCGAAAGTCGCTACACCTTCGCCGCGATTGGCCAAGAGCTGTCGAACACCTTCGTCTCTCTAGCGCGAAATCCAGCCGATCTTCGCGATCGGTCGTGGCGTGCGTGATTGCTCCGCCCCGTTCCGTCGCTAACTGCAGGCGCATATGAAAACCCGTAGTCGCCGCGCAGGCAGTCACTTGATGCTGTACGGTATCGGCAGCCTCACCAAGCAATTGGCAACTGTCGTGATGTTGCCAATTTATACCTACTACTTGGGTCCAGCCGATTACGGCGCGCTGGAAATCGTCAATCTGCTAGTAAGCTCGGTCGCACTGATCGCGGGAATGAATCTCGGCGAAGGTCTGTTCCGCTACTACCACGAGCGCGAAGAAAAGGGCGGTGGTCGCAAGACCGTAGCCACCGCGTTGGTCATGGCGTTCACATTGAACTTGCTCGGCGCCTTGGTGTTGAGCGCCTTGTCGCCGATCCTGGCTGGCCAGTTCCTGTCGAATACGCAGCTCTGGTATCTGGTCTCGATCGCCGCGGTGACACTCACCACCGAGGCCTGTGTGTCGATCGTCACCTGCCACATGCGTGCGGAAGGCGACGCATGGAAGTACTTCTGGACGGGCATTGCGCGGCTCAGTTTGCATGTCGCTTTCAACGTGCTTTTCCTGGTGCATTTCGAGCTCGGCTTGGTAGGCGTATTTCTCGGATCGCTGGCCTCGTCGGCGATCGTTGCGATTGGCGTGCTACCGTATACGATCAAACGGGCAGGGCTGTCACTGTCGGGCGTCAGTGCGCGATTGCTGTTCGCGTTCGGTGGCCCACTGATTCTCGCCAACGTTGCACAGTTCTATCTGGGCGCAATCGACCGCTTTTTTCTTGAACACTTTCGCGATTTGGCGAGTGTCGGCATTTACGCGCTCGCGGCGCGGCTTGCGCAGAGCTTTCTCGTACTCATCTATGAACCGTTCGAGCTAATCTGGGATCCGGAGAAATACCGCATTTGGCAAACGACCGGTGATCGCCAGCCGTTCCAGCGCGTCTTTCGGCTGCTCACGTCGTTGTTGGTAGTGTTCGGTACAGGAGTTAGTGTGCTTGCACCAGAAATCTTTGCCCTGCTCGCGTCCAAGCCGTTCGCTGCGGCGAGTAGCGTCGCGCCGGTGTTGATAGCCGCCGCCGTCTGCACGGCACTCTCCAGGTTCGCGCGGTTTGGTAGTCTGGCGGAAGGTAAGACCTCGAACGTGTACAAGGCCGCCACGATCAGTGCATTGGCGATGACGCTGTTGTTATTCGCCTTGACGCCGAGGTTCGGGCCAATGGGCGCGGCCGTGGCGGTGCTCAGCGCCGCTGCCATTCGCGTGTTGGTTGAGGATCGTCTGGCCAGACGGTTGGTTAATCTGGCGCTGCCGTGGCGCGATTTCTTGCTGATTGCGTCGGTTGGCGCGGCGGTGGTTGTAGTCTGCCTGCAGCTCGGCCCGGTGTCGGTCCTCCATGCGTTGATCAAGCTATCGGTTCTGGCAGCGCTTGCCGCTGGGATCTGGTGGTCACCTTATCTGGGTCACGGCGAGCGTCAACTCGCGCTGACGATCGTTCGCATGCGTCGTTTGGATCAGCCATTGTGAAAGTAGTCGTACTGGCGGACAAGACCTCCACGATGTTCTGCCGCGAGCTGGAGCGGCTGTTGCGTGCGGCGCCATTGCCGTTCACCGTTGCCGACGCGGGGTTCGATTCCTGGCAGCGCGAGATCTTTTCCCCTGGTTCCACGGCGCTGGCTGAAGCAGATGCGATTCTGGCGTTCGTGCTATCACCACGGCTGGTCGAGCGCCCGGATATCGATCAGGAGGTTGCAGGCCTGCTGCAGCAGTTGGCACAGCAGCTACCGGCACGGACGGTGCTGTTCGCGAACTTTGTCGCGGATCCTCGCGTCGCGGCCCCACTGCTACGGCAGGCGGAGTCCACAGAGATGGTTGCCAGACTCAATCGGCGGTTGCTCGAGTTCGCGCTGGATCATAGTTGGTTCCATGTGGTCGATCAGGCGGGTTTCTGCGCGCTCGAGGGCCTTCGGGGGATCACCGACGCCCGTTTCGAGGCCAGCGCCCAAATGTACTTCTCGCCTGCTGGTCAGAAGCGTCTCGCCGCTTGGTGGTATCGTCGTTTGCGCGCCTTGTTAGCGGTGCCACGCAAGGTTTTGGTGACCGATCTGGACAATACGCTATGGCATGGTGTGATCGGCGAGGATGGCTTCGACGGCATAGAAATGGGTGCGACGGAGAAGGGCTGGCCCCATCAGCGACTGCAGCAGGCGCTGCTCGAGTTGAAGGCGCGCGGGGTCCTGCTCGCGGTGGCGTCGAAGAACAACCATGACGAAGCACTGCGTGTTCTGTCCGAGCATCCGCAATGCTTGCTGCGACCACGGGATTTCGCGCAACTCGAGATAGGCTGGGGTGCGAAATCCACCGCTATCTCGCGCATGGCCAAGACGTTGAACCTGGGCCGCGATTCGTTTGTGTTTCTGGATGATTCGGCCTTCGAACGTGCCGAGGTACACAGTGCGTTGCCTGAAGTGCTTGTGCTCGACTTCCCCGATCCGGCTATCGGCCTTGCCGAACTGCTAAGTGATGAAACCGCGTTCGACACGTTGTCATTTACGCGCGAGGACAGTCAAAGAGCCGCAAGCTACCGGGCCGAGGCGGAACGAGCCTCTCTGCGCAGCCAGGCGAGCAGCGCGGAGGATTTCTACCGATCCCTGCGACTGCGGCTTACCATCGTGCGAGCGACCAGCACACAGTTGGCACGCATACATCAGTTGCTCGGCAAGACCAATCAATTCAATCTGACGACTGAACGCCTGACGCAGGATGCAACTCGTGCGCGTCTTAGCGATCCGCGCTGGCAGACCTTCGCGCTGCAGGTCGCCGATAAGATGGGCGACTCGGGTTTGACCGGTCTTGCGTTCGTAGATACAGCGGATCCCACGCATTGGGTCGTCGAGAACTTCCTGCTGAGTTGTCGCGTGATCGGTCGTACCGTCGAGCATGCATTCGTCGAGTGGCTCGCGGCGCGCGCGCGCGCCGCAGATGTCCACAAGCTCTCGTTCCGCTTTGTTCCCAGCGAACGCAATCAGGTGGCGCGGCAGTTCCTGGAGCAGTCGGGACTCAGCGCTTCCGCAGATGAACGCGATTGGTCGGTGGACATTGAAGCCGCGCTGCGCCGATTGGCACCACATTTTGTAACGGTGAACTACGACGATGACAAAGACTAGTTACTCTCCCGAATCGTTCAAGGCCGTGTTCGTGCGCGTGCTCAACGTGAGCGCCGCCGACTTCCGAGACGATCTCAAGATCGGCGACTTCGAACAGTGGGATTCAATCGCTCATCTCGAATTGGTCGCTGAGCTGGAGGCGGCCTTCGGGGTGCAATTCGCCACGGAGGATCTGCTCGGACTGAAGAGCGTTACTGAACTGCGTGCACGGGTTGCCGAGTTGAGTGGCGCAACGACGTGATTTGGCCGGGCGGTAAGACGTTCGCTTTCTCGATATTCGACGATACGGACCTCGCCGTGCCGGGCAACGTCGAGGACGTTTACGAGATTCTCGGTTCGCTGGGGCTACGTACTACGAAATCCGTTTGGCCGATCTGTGCCCCCGGCCAGCCGCCACGCGGCCCGGAAGGCTCGACGTGTGAAGATCCGGAGTATCTGCGCTTTGTACTCGATTTGCAGCGGGCTGGCTTTGAGATCGGCTACCACAATTCTTCGCACTCGGGCGTTGGCCGTGGCGATGTGATCCGCGCGCTCGACCGCTTTCGTGAATTGTTTGGTCACGATCCGGATTGCATGTCCAATCATCTGGTGAATCCGGAGGCCATCTATTGGGGTCCGGACAGGTTGTCGTACCCGCTGCGAGCCTTGTACACGGCGTTCCGATCGCGCCGACCGATCGCGTATCGCGGTGGCCATGTGCCGGAATCTCCGCATTTCTGGGGCGACATTTGCCAGCAGCGCATCCGTTACGTGCGCAATTTCGTGTTCGCGGATATCCAGACCCAGCTGGCCTGTCCGGCGATGCCGTATTTCGATCCCATGCGCCCCATGGTGCGTGCCTGGTTCACGTCCACCTATGCGTCGTCGTGGCCCGATTTCGAGCGGGTCATGAGTGAAGCCAACCAAGATCGGCTGGAAGCTTCTGGGGGCCTGTGTATTCTTTACACACATTTCGGTCATCGCTTTCACGACCGGGCGACTGGCCGGGCGCAGCCGCGCTTTGCAGAATTGATGCGTCATCTCGCGCGTAAGAACGGTTGGTTCGTGCCGGTGCGGGAACTCTTGGATTATGTCGTTTCGCAGCAGGGAGTGGCACGGCTCGATTGGCGTGGTCGTCAGGCGCTCGAATGGCGCTGGTTCTATCAGAAGCTAACAAAGTCTATTACCGAATGAGTTCGGCGAGATGAGTCTTGCAATTGTTCCGTATTCACCGGCTGACATTCCCGCGATCGAGCGGTTCAACGAGCGCTTGCGCGCGGTTGGTACGGAATACCGGTTTCCGTGCCGGCCCGCCGATCTGATGCCGCAAGGACCCGGCGTCGGTCCCATCGTGCACGATCTGTTCGTCGCCAAAGATACGGACACCGTCCGCGGCGGCTACGCGCTCAAGCGCGAGACGCTGTTGGTCGCTGGCCAACCCGAATCCCTTAGCAATCTGCAAATCCCGCTTTCGGAGGCGTTGATCGATCGTGCGTACGCGAATGTCGGCGCGGCCATGGTGTTCGATGCGGCGCGCCGCGCCAAGGCTATTTACTGTCTCGGCATGGGTAGCGCCGAGCGACCACTGCCACAACTGCTCGCCAGACTGCGCTGGCGAATCGAGCGCGTCCCATTTCGGTTTCGAGTATTGCGCGCCAATAACTTCTTTCGAGAGATCAGATTCCTGCGGACACGGCGGCCGATCGCTCTGCTCGCGGATCTCGTGCGCTTTAGTGGTCTGGCGCAGCTGGGCGTAGCGGGGTGGCGCGGTGCCGCTGCCCTTGCCATGCGACCCGCGGCCGGTCTGCGCATAGAGGTCGTTAGTGCGTTCGATGCGCGCGTCGATGATCTGCAGGCTGCGGTGGCAGGCGAATATCCACTGATGTGCGAGCGTGGCGCAGCGGCACTCAACCAGAAGTTTCCGCAAGCCGATCAGCGCCTCAACAAGCTGACGATCTGGCGTGGCGATGCGATGGTTGGCTGGTTGCTGCTGACCTGCACCCAATTGAGCGATCACAAACAGTTCGGCAGTATGAAGTTGGGTTGTATTGCCGATGGCTTGTGCGGCGAGTCGGATGTGGCGGCTCTCGTCAGTCTGGCGGTCGACTGGTTGCGGGTGCGCGGTGCCGATCTGGTAGTGAGCAATCAAAGCCACTCAGCCTGGTTGAGCGGGCTGCGTCGCAATCTGTTCATGGATGGTCCCAGCAACTTTGTATTGGCACTGTCGCCGGGCCTCGCGATCCGGGCACCCGCGCTCGATCGTTGCCATTTCAATCGCGGCGATGGCGATGGCCCGATCAATCTGTAAGCGTCAGCGCTAGGCTAGACCGCAATCGCGGAGATCGACGCCTCGAAACGATAGTCAGCATCGGCGGCCGCGGGGAACCGATGGATGTCGAAGCGGTCGATGTTGCGGACATCGACCACGCGACGCTTGAGAAGATTGAAAGCGCAATCATACCCGGCGAGTTTGGCCGCCTCTCGACTGTGTTGGTCGTAGTCCGAAGCCTGGCCATACGGGTAGGCGAGTGCGCGGACCGGCACTTGCAGCAAGTCCTCTAGAATACGTTTTGATCGAGTCAGTTCTGCGAGCTGTTGCTCGGGCGAGAGCCGGTTGAGAAAGGGGTGCGAATGCGTGTGACTACCGATGGCCATGCCCGCGCGCTGCATCTCAGCGAGTTGTGCGGACGAGATTACGCCGTCGGTCTGTTGGTCCACGCTCGGCAGCTCGACGCCGAGACGCTTGGCAATCGTCAGTACGACGGGCAACGCATCTGCAGCCGTCGAAGACAGTTTGATCTGCGCCGTGATTGTTTTGATGGCGCTCGCTCGAGACTCATCGTCTGTGAGTATGACGGGACCGCCAAGCGCCTGACCGAGGTCGTAACGTCCAGCGGCTGCCCGTTTCACCGTCAGGCCGAGCAAGTTCCACCATTCGATCGTACGCTCAGTCAGCGACCGCGTGCTGACGAAAAAGACGCCTGTCATATTATGGCGGCGCAGCAACGGGAAGGCGCGCGAGTAGTGATCCTGCGTCGCATCATCAAACGTAATGAGTGCTGCGCGCGGCGGGAGGGTGCGGACTCCATCGAGCGCATCGCAGACCTGGTCTAGCGTGACAACGTTGCGCATTTGCCTGAGCAGGGTGAGTTGTTGATCGAGTACTGCGTCGGTGCACGAATAGACAGAATCGTCGAATAGCGCGTCGAACTGGGACGTTGCGCCGCCGATGCGATGATAGGCGAGCACCGTCAGCCGATTGCGTAGCACCTGGCGCAGTAGATTGGCAACGCCGGTCCGGACCGCGACATAACCCATTAAATTGCGTTTCATTAGTACGGTAGCGATTGCGCTGTGCGACCAGTCATCAGGTGTGGCGTGATAAGCCAGCGTAGGCGGTCAGGAGGAGGAATTACAGTACACAGATCGGGTCGTGCGACACCGGTCGCACTGCTCGGCGCGCCGAACGGGCAAGTCAGCGGCGATCGCTCTGAATCCAAGACCTGCTGAATCAAGCGCGAGTGTCTGGTACTGCGGTAACCCAGTCGGGCGGTGGCGGTACCGTGCCGATGGGCTTGGCGGGGTTGCCGCCGACGATTGTCAGTTCCGGCACGTCGTGAGTTACGACGGCGCCGGAGGCCACAATGGCTCCGCGTCCGATCGTGACCCCTTTCAAGACGATGGCATGCGCTCCAACCCACGCGTAGTCATGTACCGCAATGCTGCCAATGCTGCGCTCATCGGCGGATTCCCCGCGAGCGCGAGCGAGCGGGTCCAGTGGGTGGCCATCGGAGCCACTGAATCGGACGCGATCCGCCACCAGAACGTGTCTGCCAATTTCGACACGTCGCCCAACGGCGACGACGACTCCATAGCCGAGATAACTCGAGTCGCCAATCACCAACTGCTTTTCAGCGGCGTCGCCCGCAGCGATCCAGGTCTGGTTTCCCGCCAGGCAGACCCGCTCGCCGAGCTCGACGCGTAGATTGCCGAGAAGCTTGGGTTGTTCTTCCAGCATCATCAGGCCGCTACCACAGCGGGCGCACGAAAGGCGAAACAAGGGTTCGTGATAGACCTTCGACCAGACACGCGCTAGAACGTGTCGTCTGAAGCGGCGTTCCCCCAGCAGCAAATGATGCAGCCCAGGAATGGTGGGGAAGCTGCCAGAGCCTGCGCCCTTTAGCAGCGCGTAAATCGCGCGCTGCATGCGCGTTTCCCGGCGTCGGCTCCACTGAATTATTTTCAATGCGTCGTCCCTTAGAGTGGCGCAGCGTCGCACATCGTCCGTCGAGGTGATTGCGCCGGTGCTGCGCGGACAAGTGTAGCGATGTGAAGACAGCGGCCGCGAGTGATGCTGTCGCGAAAACCAATATATTGTCGCATCGCGCTCGCCTGTTATTTCCACCGTGAGGGCAACGACCGAATTGTCGCAATGCAACTGAGCAACTGTTCGCCTATTCTCGTTGGCTGACGGTTCTTGACGATTAGGAGACCGGCATTTGGCGGGTCAATCGGTTAAAGTTCTGCTGTTATGAGGATCCTAATCACAGGGGGGTCCGGCTTCATTGGCCGGTGCCTGGTGGAAGAGCTTGCCAAGGTCGGCCATGAGCTAGTCAATCTAGACCTTTGCCGACCGGAGTGGCCGGCACCGTTTGCCCGCACTCTGACCGGGGATGTGCGTGATCTGGATGCGGTCCGCGAGGCCATGAAGGGATGCCAGGCGGTCTTCCATCTCGCCGCCGCGCATCATGACACCGGCATCGATGTACCTACCTACTTCGATGTCAACGAGAACGGCACGCGCGTGGTCTTGCAGGTGATGAAGGAGCAAAAGGTCGTTGATCTTTGCTTCACGTCATCGGTTGCCGTCTACGGTCCGACCGCGGACGAACCGAGCGAATCGAGCCCCGTGTTCCCCGCGCTACCGTACGGTGCGTCCAAGTTGGCGGCCGAGAGGTTGATAGCTGAGTGGACCGCCGCGGATCCCGAGCGCCGTGCGTTGGTGCTGCGCCCGGCGGTTGTCTTCGGACCGCACAACTTCGCCAACATGTACGCGCTGATCCGCCAGTTGCATTCGCGGCGTTTCATACAGGTGGGATCGGGCGCCAACCAAAAGAGTATGTGCTACGTCGAGAATCTGGTTGCGGCGATGCTCTATCTTTGGGCGCAGTGCCAACCGGGTACACGTGTGTTCAACTATGCCGATCAGCCCGATATGTCGTCGCGGCAGATCGCGACCGAGATTGCGCTTGCGCTCGGGCAGCGGCCGTCCGCTATCTCGGTGCCGCTGGGGCTTGCGGTAGCCTTGGTGTCGCCGCTCGATCTGTTAGGTCGCTTGACCGGCCAGACGTTTCCGGTGTCCGCCTTCAGGATTCGCAAGTTCGCGGCCAGCCGCACAGTGTTCGATTCCAGCGCCGTCTTTCAGACCGGTTTCGTTGCGCCGGTTACGTTGCAGAACGGCTTGCGATCGATGGTCAGTTGGTACCTTGGTGAGGGTCAGAAATTACAACCCGTCTGGAGAATTCCGCCGGCTTCCTGGCAGGCAATGCCTTCCGGGACGCAGGCTGTGAGCCAGTCTTGACCTTGTCCATCGCGCTGTTCATTGCTGGCGCTGCACTTGCGGTTCTCGTGATCGGTTGGATCCTCTATCCGCTCGCCAGCGTTGCAGCTGGGCGTCGCCACAAACCGGCCAGAGAATCAACACGCACCGACGATCCGGTCGCGATCGTATTGGCGACACGCGAGGCCCCGGGCCTCGTTGCTGAGCAAGTGGTTAGCTTAGCGGCGCAGGACTATCCGGCGGAGCGCGTCGACTTGATCGTCGCTGTCGATGCAACGTCGCGCTACGAGTTAAGTGAATATCTCCAGGCGGTCGGCGATCGCGCGCGGGTCGTGCAGGGTGACGCGCCTGGCGGCAAGGCTTGTACGCTGAATGCTGGCGTGCGCGCCGCACGCGCGGAGTATGTGGTGTTCGCGGACACGCAGCCCCGGTTTCTCGAGCGCTCGGTCGCAGCACTCGTTGGCTTCTTGCATGCTAACCCGCAATTCGGTGGGGTTAGCGGCGCGCTGGACCTGAACAGCTCCTCGACCGAGCGCGATACAGTACTGGGACCGCTGTGGAATTTTGAAATTGCCGTGCGTCGCGCGCACGCCAATCTGCATAGTATCTGCGCGGTCACCGGGGCGATCTACGCCATTCGTCGCGCGCTTTGGTCGCCACTGCCGGACGGCGCAATTTGCGACGATCTGTTCGTGCCAATGCACATCATCATGTCGGGCCAGCGGGTCGGATTTTGCGAGACCGCCCGCGCACTGGATGCGCGGCGGTTTACTCGCCCGCAGGAATTCCAGCGCAAAGTGCGGACCTTAACCGGCATGCTGCAGTTTGTCAGCATGCGCCCGGCGGTGTTGCTGCCGTGGCGCAATCCCGTTTGGTCGCAGTTCGTTTTTCACAAGCTGCTGAGAATCGCCACGCCGTTCCTCGCAGCGATCTTCGCTGTGGGCGCGTCGGGCGCTTTGTACGCCGCCGGCGTGTTCGCCTTTTGGCCCTTTGCCTTTGTACCGCTGGTGCTGTTGTTGTTGCCGGCAGCGGCGGGCTCAGGCCGGACTCGCAAGTTGTTGGGTGACCTCGGCTGGGTCCTGCTGCTCCTATGCGCTCCGGTCGTAGCAGTCTGGCGAGCTTTGCGCGGTCGCTGGGACGTGTGGCGGCCACAATTGCAGGGCTCGGAGCCGCACTGATATGCGGCGCGACGCGCGTACACTGACTACGGGCCGTGTCGTTCGGCCGGGCATTCGGCCCAATGCCGGGACGATCCCCAACGAGGTGCTCCCGGCACTCGGCTTCGTCGCAATCGCTGGCTGCGCCACCATCTTGGTGGTGGTCGGCCGGATCGCGGAGCTGATCCCTGGACTCGCGCAGCTGCAGCCGGCCAAGATCACGTTGGGGCTATTCATCCTCAGTGCGCTGATCGGCCGCAGGCAGCTCGCGCAGTCAAAACTACTTGAATCGCCGATCGTGCGGACGGCATTCTGGTTTTTCGCGCTGGCGGCCCTCAGCGGTGTGTACTCGATTTGGCGATCGAACAGTCTGACGTTCGTCGTCAACGGCCTGCTGGTTATTACGCTCGTGTTTGCGCTCATCTTCAAGGTCGTCAGGAGCTGGACGATCGCGCGCGCGTTGATTTTCACTCTGTGTGCGAGCGGCGCGCTGCTCGGCGCGGCCGCGATACTGGGATACCACGGCGCGCGTGCCGAGGCCGGCGTTACCTACGATACCAACGATCTGGCCTATCTACTGGTCACTACCTTGCCGCTGGCAGTGGCGCTGGCCATCGACGGAACCGGATGGCGGCGTTGGCTGTTCGGGTCGATGGCGGGCGCGATGATCGTCGCCACCCTATTGACCGAGTCGCGCGGCGGATTGCTGGGATTGTTCGCCGGATTGCTGGCCGTGCTGTGGTTGCGCCCCACGGCAGTCAACGCCAAGACGGGGGCTATGGGTCGCATTTCCAAGACTCTGGTATGGGCCGTGATCGCAACGCTGATCGGCGTGGCGAGTTGGCCGTTGTTGCCGGCCAGCGCGCGTGAACGATTTGCGTCGCTGCTCAATATCGAATCGGACTACAACGTGCAGGAGGAGGACGTCGGTCGCACGTTCATCTGGCGCCGCAACCTCAAGGCGGTGGCCAAGCGGCCGATCGGCTATGGCGTGGCATCTTCCTCGGCACTCGATCTCAGGCTGGGTGGTCGATTCAAGACGGCACACAATAGCGTCGTTCAGATCGCGACGGAGCTCGGGGTGCTGGGCGCATTTCTCTTTTTGCGACTGTATTGGCTCGCCTGGCGGCAACTCAGTGCGCAGTCGGCACGCATGCGCGAGCGTGCGACGGCTGCGACCGAAAGGATCGCGCGCAGCGACGTGCCGGTCATCCTGTATGCGCTGCGCGCATCGCTGGTCGCGAGTTTCGTAGCCGGATTCTTCTTGTCGCAGGGGTATTCCTACCTGCTGTATACGCTGCTGGGACTGATTGCGGCGGTAGCGTTGCTGGACTCAAACGCCGGGGTCACGTCGTCGACGCCCGTCGCTTCCAAGTGGACGCGCCAGCGACGGTGAGTGCAGCGACGGCCCTGCTGGCACACAGCGAGCCACTTGAATTTGTCGCGCGCGAGGCTTGCCTGCGCGACTGGGCGGCGCTCGAGCCTGACTGCAACGCTTCGGCATTTCTGTCCAGCCCGTGGGTCGGCGCGTGGCTTGCTACGCTGCCGGCAGAACAGCCGCTACGCAAGTTGATCGTGACTCGGGCGGATGAAATCGTCGCGCTCGGCGTGTTTGGATCGGGGTTCGATGGCCGCTGGCCGCGGCGACGCCATTCGTTCTACCTGCACGCAACCGGTGACGCGGACTACGATTCGATTTTCATCGAGCAGAATGGTCTGTTAGTGCGGCAGGGCTACGAAGCCGAGGCGACGTCGGTTGCTCTGCGGCACTTGTTCGAATCGCAGCGTGCGGTCGAACAGTTTCGTTTCGACGCGGTCGAGGCGCCGGACGGCTTTCTTCAGGCAGCGCGCAGCGCTGATCTGATAGTCAGTGATTTTCGGATGGCCGCGCCCTATGTCGATTTGGCGTCGCTCAGAGAGTCTGGCAGCGGCTACGTCGAGTCACTGGGAAAGAAGGCGCGCTACGCGGTACGTTCCGCATGCGCGGCCTATGCAGAAAGGTTTGGTGCGCTGAGCGTCGATGTGGCCACGGCCGAGTCGGCGCCCGAGATCCTCGAGCGACTTGGTACACTGAGCAAGGCGCGGCATCAGGGGCACGGAAACGCGAGCGTTTTCCAGCGGCCGTTCTTCAATCAGTTTCACACTAGACTCATCGGTTCAGCCGGCGCAAACAATCTCGTTGAGCTACTAACAGTACGTGCCGGGAACGTCGACATCGGACATCTGTATCTGTTGCGCCATCGCAATCGGATCAGTTTCTACCAGTGCGGCTATGACTACGCGCTGCTGGATCAGCGCGCACAACCTGGGTACGCTGTATTGTCACTCGCGATCGAACACTATTTGCAGGCGGGCTATGCGGCGTTCGATTTCCTTGCCGAAGCCACACCGTATAAATTGCGCCTCGCACGCGCATCCCGGGATATGGCGTGGTTGCGGTTCCGACGTCCGACTCTTCGCAACCGGCTGGAAGAAATTGGCCGCCAATGGCGGCATCGACACCGTCCGCTCGATCAGCGTGCTTAGCTCCTGGCGGACAGGACCCGGTCGATGCCGACTCGGCTCATGCCGGTTCGG
>Ga0138256_10005323_pt1 | contig 13625 bp, 11 predicted proteins | sample KNB2016incub_MG_FD_105486 | JGI IMG/M metagenome (GOLD analysis project Ga0138256, IMG submission 105486) | Active sludge microbial communities from wastewater in Klosterneuburg, Austria - KNB2014incub_MG | ecosystem: Engineered > WWTP > Activated sludge > Unclassified | place: Austria...
AGGTGCGCGAGTCCCAGCCGGTTCTCAGAGCGCCAGTTGGCAGCGATCAGACGCTGAGACCGTAGCGGACTGCGGTTGTCGGGATTGCTGGGCGCTTCAGATCAGGGCTCGATGCGAAAGGCTCGAAACGAAGCATCTCGACCAGGTGGGGTTCGAGGGCTCGACCCACCTCGGCCAGGGTCGGCGCCGGTCCGGACAGCTCGTCCGCCAACGACGTCACGCCTGCGTCCGAAATGCCGCACGGCACGATCCGTCCGAAGTCGGCCAGGTCGGAGGTCACGTTCAGGGCGAAGCCGTGCATGGTGGTCTGCCGCGACACCCGGATCCCGATGGCCGCGATCTTCCGCTCGGGTTTGGCGCCGCCCGCCGCGAGCCACACCCCGGTTCGCCCGGGCACCCGTCCGGTGTCGATGCCGTAGCCGGCCAAGAGCCGGATCAGCGCCTCCTCGATGCGCCGGACGTAGTCGACCACGCCGACGCCGCGCGGTAGGAAGACGATCGGGTAGCCGACCAGCTGTCCGGGCCCGTGGTAAGTGATCTTGCCGCCGCGATCCACGTCCACCACCGGGGTGCCGTCGAGCGGACGTTCGTGCGGCTCGGTGCGGCGTCCTGCGGTGTACACCGGGGGATGTTCGACGTAGAGAACCTGCGGGCCGAGAGAACCCTCGGACACCTGGGCGTGCACTTCGCGCTGCAACGCCCAGGCCTCGTGGTAGTCGGTCAGCGTCGCCGGGTCGTCGACGATGCCGAGGTAGCGGAACCCGACCGGGGTCCGGTCGGGCACCTGATCCCTCACTGGCCGAGCTCACCCCCGAATGCGCCCTCTTCGAGCCGTGCCTTCACAAAGCTGAGGAAGCGGGCGGCCTCGGCGCCGTCCACCAGGCGGTGGTCGTAGCTGAGCGAGAGGTACATCATGTCGCGCACCGCGATGATCTCGCCGAGGTTCGGGTCCTTGACCACCATCGGACGCTTCACCAGCGCGCCGGTGCCGAGGATCGCGACCTGCGGCTGGTTGATGATCGGGGTGTCGAACAGGGTGCCCGCCGAGCCGTAGTTGGTGATCGTGAAGGTGCCACCGGTCAGTTCGTCCGGGGTGACCTTGCTGGCGCGGGTACGGGCAGCCAGATCTGCGATCTTCTTGGCCAGTCCGGTGACGTTGAGGTCGCCGGCGTCCTTGATCACCGGGACGAGCAGGCCCTTCTCGGTGTCGACCGCGATGCCCAGGTGCTCGGCGTGGGCATAGCTGATCGTGCCGGCTTCGGTGTCGATGGTCGCGTTGACGACGGGGAACTGCTTCAGCGCCTCGGCCGCGGCCTTCGCGATGAACGGCAGGTAGCTCAGGCCCACGCCCTCGCGGGCCTTGAAGTCGTCCTTCACCTTGGCGCGCAGCTTGGACACCGCAGTCAGGTCGACCTCGACGGTCGCGGTGAGTTGTGCCGAGACCTGCAGCGACTCGACCATGCGCTTGGCGATAGTCGCACGCAAGCGGCTCATCTTCGCAGTGGTTCCGCGCAGGCTGCCGTCCGCGCTCGTCGCGGAAGCTGCCGCGGACGGGGCGGGACTTGCCGGCGCAGCCGGTGCCGGGCCAGGACTGGGCACGGGGGCGGTGGCCGCGGGGGTAGGTGCGGGCGCCGGGACGGCTGCGACAGCCGCCTTGGCGGCTTCCTCGGCCTTCTTGGCCTCTGCGGCGGCGAGGACGTCCTGCTTGCGGATGCGTCCGCCGACGCCGGTGCCGGAGATGGCGTTCAGGTCGACATCGTTGGCATCGGCCATCTTCCGCACCAGCGGCGTGACATAGGGCGCCTCGGGCGCATCGGCGACTGCCCGGCGAGCAGCGGGCTCAGCGGGCGAGGGCTCCGGGACAGCCGCGGGGGCTGGCGCTGGAGCGGCCACCGCCGGCACGGGAGCGGGTACCGGGGCCGGAGCGGGTACCGGGGCCAGGGCCGGTACCGGGGCAGGCGCGGCGACCGGCGCGGGTTCAGCCGTGACCGGAGGAGCCGCCGGGGCCGGAGCGGACACAGGCGCCGCACCGGCGGCACCGATGACCGCCAGCACCGAGCCGACGGGCGCGACGGCGTCCTCGGCCACTCGGATCTCCAGAACCACTCCCGAAGCCGGTGATGGGATCTCGGTGTCGACCTTGTCTGTGGAGACCTCGACCAAGGGTTCGTCCGCCTCGACAGGGTCGCCGACCTTCTTCAACCAGCGCGAGATCGTCCCCTCGGTGACCGACTCGCCGAGCTGCGGGAGCAGCACCTCGGTACCGCCCGCAGCAGGTGCCGGGGCGACCGCAGCGACCGGTTCGGCGACGGGAGCGGCAGGCTCCGGGGCGACGGGAGCCGGAGCAGGAGCGGCGGGCACCGGAGCGGGCTCGTCCGGAACAACCGCCTCGACAGCCGCGGCCGCAGCAGGAGCGGTCTCAACCACATCAGGCGCTGCCGGCGCAGCCTCAGCGGCACCCCCGGCCTCGTTCGGCTCACCGATCTGGGCGAGCACCGCACCGACCGCGGCCACACCGTCCTCGGGAACCAGGATCTCCAGCAGTACGCCGGCGACCGGCGAAGGGATTTCGGTGTCGACCTTGTCGGTGGAGACCTCGACCAGCGGCTCGTCCACCTCGACGCGATCACCAACACGCTTGAGCCAGCGAGAGACTGTGCCTTCGGTGACGCTCTCCCCAAGTGCCGGCAGCTGGACGGGAGTGGACATATTGCTTGGCTCCTTCGCGATCTGATCGGTTCAGGGTTCAGACTAGCCCCGAATCATGGCGCCATAATGGGCGCCGTGGCTTGGTTCTCACGAAAGCGGCGCAAGGCCGGCACTGCGGGGCGCGGCGGGATGGACGCGGCGACCATCGACCACCTTGAGCAATTCCTTGCCAGCCGTCGTGGAGTCGAAGCTTTCATCGAGCAGCCCACCACGGTGACCAGGGCAACGTTGTTGCTGATCGCGCACGACGGTGAGTGGACGCGGCGCAGCGTCCTCGATGTCGACTGGGCACGCGGTTTCGCGTCCAACCACAAGCTGCCTGCCTACGACGCAGGTGTGGTCGGCTACCCGCAGCGCATGCGCGACTACAACGCCCGGCGCCGTTCCGGAGGCTGAGTCCCGGAGCCGATGCGGCTCGGTCCGGCGATCAGCGGTCCGCCCACGGGGGTTCAACCCGAGTTCAACCGGTTTTGCGGGTGGCCAAGTAGCCGGTGGCGAGATCAACCCAAGAACAACTGGTTACCAGGCGGATTTCGGGCCTGAGAACCAGTTGTTTTTGGGTTGATCCAGTTCGGGACCGCCGAGCGGGTCGCATAACCGGTCAAAACTGGGTTGGCCGAAGCTCAGTCGATGCTTTCGGCCGAGCGTGAGCCCGCAGTGACCGCCAGGAACGCCTGTATCAACGACTCGCCCAGGGCGGCACCCGGGCCGGGCGAGGTCCGCTTGAAGATGGACGCAGCCACGCCGCCGCAGGCGTAGAGGCCTTCGATCGCAGTGCCGTCGCCACGATGTACGCGTGAGTCGGCGTCCGTGAGCAGTCCGCCCTTGGTGCCGGCGTCCCCGGGGTAGACCTTCACCGCCCAGAACGGCCCCTTGTCCAACTTTCCGAGGCTCGGGTTGCGCCGCTTGCCGCCCTCGCGGGTTACCGACGACTCACCGCGTCCGAAGTCGAGGTCCTTGCCCTTGGCTGCGAAACCGTTGAACCGCACCACGCTGCCCAGGAGGCCGGCGCGGTCGATGCCCAGCGACTGGGCCAGGTCGTTGAGCGTGCTCGCTCGCACGATGTCGCCGGACTCGATCGCCTTGCGCGGGGTGTTGTTCGCCGGCCACGGACCGAGCGGCACGTGCTGGCGATGCCGGTTGTCCATGACCAGGAAGGACGGCACCGCGCGCACGCCGTAGCCCCGGTCGTAGACGGCGCGGCCGACCGAGTCGTCGATGGTGCACTCGTCGAAGAACCGGTCACCCACCGAATCCACGATCAGGGAATGTGCCCTCTCCCGGGCACCATCCAGCGGGTACGACACGCCGTCGGCCACCATCACCGGACGCCACCAGGCGGCGTCGAGGTCTGCCGTCGCGGCACCGTGGGCCATTGCTCGCTGTAGGGCCAAGCCCGTGTTCGTGGCGACGCTGGTCGACCAATCGGTCTGCGTGGGCAGCGGCAGGTACTCCTCGCGCAACTCCTGGCTGCGCTCGAAGCCACCGCTTGCCAGCAGGACCATCTCGGCACTCACCGTGACGTCCGCGCCGTCCCGGCGCACGACGACCCCACTGATCCGATCGTCGGTGCTGACGAGTTCTACCAGCGGGGACTCGAGCCAGATGTCGACGCCGTTGGCCGTCGCGCGCAGCAGCAGCTGGGCGACGAGCGATTCGCCGGTCGACTCGGTGATCCGTCGTTTCGGCAGGAACCGCGCCAGCGGGCCGCTGCCGGACTCGGGCTCGGGGCGCAGCTTGTCCTCCCATTCGCCCAGCGCCTTTCGATCCATCGGCTGGGTCTGCAGCACGCGTCCCTGCATCTTCGCGCCGGGCAGCTCGGGGTGGTAGTCGCCCAGCGAGCGGACGGGGTTCAGCGGGATCTTCGAGGAGGTCAGCCATCGGACCAGGTGGCCGGCGGCGCTGACATAGGCCGCGCGCCGTTCCAGGCTGGAGGCAGGAGTTGGTTCGCCCAGGAGCCCGGCGAGGTAGGCCGTCGCGTCCTCGGGCGAATCCTGCGCTGATTTCGCCCCGAGGTGGTGGCCGGGCAGCCAGAGCCGTCCGTCGGTCAGAGCAGTGCTACCACCGACCAGTCGGTCGGCTTCGACCACCAGGACGGTCTGGCCGAGGCGACGGGCGGCGACGGCCGCCAGCAGCCCGGCGGCGCCGGCACCGACGACCACGAGGTCGTAGTTGAACTCCATCCTCAGTTCGCCAGCACGTGTGCGAGGGCCACCAGGGTGCGGACGCTCATTCCGGTGGCGTCGGCGGGCGTGTAGTCGTAGGCGGCGCCGTTGTTGAACGAGGGGCCGGCGATGTCGAGGTGCGCCCACGGGATCTCGGCAGGGACGAACTCGGAGAGGAAAGCGGCCGCGGTGAGGGCGCCGCCGGGACGGTCGCCGGTCGATCTCAGGTCGGCGACCTTCGACTCCAGCTTGGGCCGGGCGTCCTCGGGGATCGGCAACTGCCAGAACTGCTCACCGGCGGCCTCGGCCGCGTCCAGCACCAGGTCTGCGGTCTGGTCGTCGCGGGCCATCAGGCCGGCCACGCGCTCACCGAGCGCGACGATGCAGGCACCGGTGAGGGTGGCGACGTCCACCACGAGATTTGGGTGTTCCTCGCAGGCTTTCACCAGGGCGTCGGCCATCACCAGACGGCCCTCAGCGTCGGAGTTGCCGTTCTCGACGGTCTTGCCGCCGTAGATGGTGAGCACGTCGGAGGGGCGGTAGGCGGCGCCGGAAGGCATGTTCTCGGCCATGGCGGCCCAGGCGGTGACCCGGATCTTCAGGCCCAGCTGGGCGATCGCCGAGACCGCGGCGAGCACCGAGGCGGCCCCGGCCATGTCGGACTTCATGGTGTACATGCCGTCCGCCGGCTTGAGGTTGACGCCGCCGGTGTCGAAGGTGATGCCCTTGCCGACCAGCGCCAGGTGGAACTTCGCACCGCGTGGGGCGTAGGAGACCTTGACCAGGCGGGGCAAACGGTGAGAGCCGCCGCCGACCGCCATCAGGCCGCCGAAGCCTTCACGCTCGAGTGCCTTGTCGTCCCAAACCTCGACGCCGATCCTGGCGTTGCGAGCAACCGCCTTGGCAGCTTCCGCGAACGATTCGGGGTAGAGGTCGTTGGCGGGTGCGTTCACCCAGTCGCGGGCCAGTACGACCGCGCCGGCGGTGACCGCGGCCAGTTCGACAGCCTGCTTGCTCTCGGTCCGCGGCTTGGCCGAGACCAGCACGATCTCGCCGATGCCGGGCACGCTCGGCGACACCGGACGGTAGCTGTAGGCGCCGAGCAGTGCGCCCTCGGCCGCGCCCTTGATCACCTGTGGCTCGGACGTCTCCAGGCTGATGGTGACCGACTTCGGGGCGTCCGAGGGCAACCCGGCGACGAGGCGGACGGCAGCGCCCGCGGCTCGGCGTACCTGCTCGGGCGTGACGTCGATCGGGCCGACGCCGACCACGACGAGCTTCAGGCCGCCGGCTCCGGGAAGCAGGACGGTCTTGCCCGTCTTGGTAACCGCGCCGAGCTGCTTGGCCACGGTCGCGACATCCGCGCCGAGGGCTTTGGTGAACGACTTCGCGACCTCATCGGGAAGCCCGACGAGCAGATCGCCGTCTGAGGTCTCCGCCAACCCGACCACGAGAACCCCGGGATCCTTGCCAACCGTCGCGGACAAGCTGATCGCGGGCAGAGTGTTCGTCAACACGGTGTAGATCCTCTCCTTTGGGCCCAAACAGGCGCTCACCCAAGGCTAGTCCCGATTGACCGGATTGCCGGACGTGGCTGGTTCCGCGCCGTCGCTTCCCGTCCGGATTCGCGCGATCCAGGCAAGGTGGACCGAAATGGTGGCGCACCAACCAATTTCGGCCCACCTTCGCGGTTGTGGGATCAGAAAGCGCAGAGGATCTTGGCGTCTCCGAAGACCATGTAGCCAGAGCCGGCCGTCGCTTGCACTTCGAGCTTCAACCTCAGCGCGCCGTTAATGCCCAGGCTGATCGGTGTCCCGGTGCCGAACTTCGTGCCTGGGTAGGACTGGATCAGGACGGAATCCTTGTAGACCGCGAAGCTCCCCGAACTGGTTGCCTTAGCCGTGTCGGCCCAACCGATGGTCGCCGCGAAGGTGGTGCACTTCCGCGACAGATCGAACTGAACGCTGTAAGGCGTGTTGTAGTAGTAGGGAGACTCGTAGACCGACTTCGCGTAGTAGATGGCGTTGATGGTCGCGCCACCCTCGCTGTAGTCGCCTTCGTACTCTGTCCGCTCGGTCAGGTAGTACCAGCCATACACGTTGAACGTCGCGGTGCTGCTCTCTGCGAAGAGAGTGGTGCTGGTCGCAGGCGCGTAAACCTTCAGGGCTCGACCGGCGCCTGCCGAAGTCGCCGGTGCGGAGAGCGCGAAGGTCGAGTCAGCGGCCACGGTCGCCGAAGTCAGGTCGGACCAGCCGGAGGTGTCCTGCGTAGCCAGCACCACGGTCTTGCCTACGAGGTTCGCCGAAGCGGTGCCTTTGACGACGTAGCTGTCGCCCGCGGTGATGTTCGTCGCGCCGGTACCGGTGATGGTCACCGAAGCCGCCTGCTGCACCGGCTTGGGGGCGGCTTTCACCATGATGCTGATGGTTCTGGAGTAGGCGGCCTTGTACTTACCCTTCTTGGCGGTGTAGGTGCGGTAGTAGATCTTGCCGAGCTGGGGCGGGGCGGCGTCGAAGGAGTAGCTACCGTCGGCTGCGGTGTAGACCTTGGTACTGCCGTACCACTTCCCGCTCCCCACATTCTTCTTGATGGTGACCGCTTTGCCGGCCACCGCGGGCGTGATCCGTCCGCTGATGGTGAAGTGCTCGCCCACGGTGATGCTCGAGACGCTGGCAGCGATCGAGACCTTGAACTTCTTCTTCGCGGCTTCGGCAGTGTCTGGCGCGGCTAGCAGCATTGCCGCAGCCAGCAGCACAGACATGATTGTGGCGAGCAGTCTTCGCATGGTTCCCCCCTGGTAGTCCTTGGCGGCAGCCTTCACGAAGTTCGCGCGTCAGCCGGACCATTCCACAGGGTTCATACGAGTTCATACAGCCGCCTTGCGGCAGGATGGGCTCGTGCTCTCCTTCAACTTCGCCACCGCCGGACGGATCGCCTTCGGCGCCGGCCGTAGCGCCGAACTCGCGGAGGCGGTTGCCGACCTCGGCAAGCGTCCCTTCATCTGCACCGGCTCGGACGCGTCCCGCCACCTCTCGGTCTACGAGTCGCTCGCTGATCACGCAACCTTCGCGATCGCGGGTGAGCCGACCATGGAGGTGGTGCGCGCCGGCGCCGCGGCTGCTCGCGAGCACGGCGCGGACGTCGTCATCGGTGTCGGCGGCGGCGCCGTGTTGGACGCAGCGAAGGTCATCGCCGCGCTGGCCACCAATGGCGGCGACCCCCTCGATTACGCCGAGGTCGTCGGCGACGGGCGTCCGCTGAGCGTTGCGTCGTTGCCGGTGGTGGCCCTGCCGACCACGGCGGGCACTGGTTCTGAGGTCACCGCCAATGGCGTCGTCACCTCGACCGAGCACCGGGTCAATGTAAGTCTGCGGTCAGCGTCCATGCTGCCGAGGGTGGCGATCGTCGACCCCGGACTGACCCTCACCTGTCCGCCCGGCACCACCGCGCACGCCGGGCTCGACGCGCTGGTGCAGTGCATCGAGCCGTTCGTCTCGCCCTTCGCCACCCCGCTCACCGACGGGTTCTGCCGCGAAGGCATCCGGCGGGCAGCGTCCGGGCTGCGCCGGGCCTACCACCACCCCGAGGACCTCGACGCCCGCACCGACGTGAGCCTGTGCGCTCTGCTGTCCGGACTTGCGCTGGCCAATGGCAAGCTCGGTGCTGCCCACGGGTTGGCCGGCCCGTTGGGGGGCTACCTGGGTGCGCCGCACGGAGCGATCACCGCAGCCGTGATGGTGGCGGTCAGCGAGCACAATCTCACCGCTCTGGGCGTGTCCGGCAACAACGCGGTGATCGACCGCTACGCCGAGGTGGGCGAACTCCTCACCGGCCAACGGGAACCGTCCGCTTTCACCGAGTGGTTCGCTGAGACTGCCGCCGATCTGGGCGTACGCGGGCTGGCCGAGCTGGGCCTCACCGAGGAAGGCATCGATGAGGTCTCCCGGGCCGCCGCCAACGCGTCCAGCACCAAGGGCAACCCGGTTCGGGTGACGCCGACTGACCTTGCCGGCATCCTTCGCGCCTGCATGTGACTACCCTGACGCTGAGGAGGCCACCGATGACTGAACCGCTCAAGTCCCCGCTGCACGATCGCCATGAGGCGCTCGGTGCCAAATTCTCGGAGTTCGGTGGCTGGCTGATGCCGCTGCAGTACTCCGGCGTGGTCGCCGAACACCGGGCGGTGCGTGGTGCGGTGGGGGTGTTCGACGTCAGCCACCTGGGCAAGGTGCGCGTCCTCGGCGTGGGTGCTGCGGACTTCGTGAACAGCTGCCTGACCAACGATCTGTCTCGCATCCAGCCTGGCCAGGCGCAGTACACGCTGGCCTGCAACGCCTCCGGCGGGACTGTCGACGACATCTTCACCTACCTGATCTCGCCGGACGAGGTCTTCCTCGTGCCCAACGCCGCGAACACCACCGAGGTCGCCGGCTTGCTCGTCGCAGCGGCGCCGGAGGGGATCGAGGTGCGCAACGAGCATCGCGACCACGCCGTGATCGCAGTGCAGGGCACCAACTCGGACGAGACCCTGGCCGCACTCGGGCTGCCGGTCGGGCACGACTACCTCAGCTTCGTCACCGCCGGGTACGGCGGGGTCGACCTCATCGTTTGTCGCACCGGGTACACCGGCGAGCGCGGCTACGAACTGATCGTCCCGGCTGCGGCCGCCGTCGGTGTCTGGGACGCGGTACTTGCCTCCGGACGCGAGTACGACATCCTGCCGTGCGGCCTCGGCGCACGGGACACCCTGCGCACCGAGATGGGCTACCCGCTGCACGGCCACGACCTCAGCCCCGAGATCTCGCCGGTGATGGCGAACCTGAACTGGGCGGTCGGCTGGACCAAACCGGCGTTCTGGGGTGCGGACGCCTTGCGCGCGCAGCGCGAGGCCAAGTCGGGCCCCCTCCTGCGTGGACTCAAAGCGCTGGGACGCGGCATCCCGCGTCCGCACATGCCGGTGCAAGCGGACGGGACCCGCGTCGGTGAGGTTACCTCGGGCACGTTCTCGCCGACTCTCGGGGCCGGCATTGCGCTGGCCCTGCTCGACCGCTCAGTGTCGCTCGGCGATCAGGTGGACGTGATCGTCCGCGAGCGACTGGAGCCCTTCGAGGTGGTCAAGCCCCCGTTCGTTGAGCCCGGAGTCCGCGAATCCTGAGGCGGGGTGGGCTACCGCTCCCTGAGGAGGCTCGCGAGGGACGAGCGAGCCGTCACGAAGGGTTGCCCTCTGAGTTCTCGCGGCAGTCCCTATGAGCGGTCAGGTGCGCGCCTACCAGCACCCGTCGCACCAGCGGCACGCCGGGGCGGTAGGCGAGGTGCACATGGCTCGGTGCGTCCAGGAACGCCAGATTGGCCCGCGCGCCAACCCGCAGGTGGCCAACGTCCTCTCGTCGCAGTGACCACGCGCCACCCTGGGTGGCCGCGTGCAGCGCCTCGGTCGGGGTGAGCCCCATTTCCCGAACGGCGAGCGCGAGGCAGAACGGCATGGATGAGGTGTACGACGTGCCGGGGTTGCAGTCGGTGGCGATCGCGACCCGAACCCCGGCGGCCAGCAGGCGCCGGGCGTCAGGGTAGGGGTGGCGGGTGGAGAACTCGACACCGGGCAATAGCCCCGCGACCACCCCGGCCTCGGCCAGGGCCGACACGTCAGGGTCGCTCAGGTACGTGCAGTGGTCGGCAGCCGCGGCACCCACCTCGCAGGCCAGCTGAACGCCGGGGCCGAACCCCAGTTGATTCGCGTGGACGCGGGGCAGCAGTCCGGCGTCCACGCCTGCCCGGAGGACCGTCCGCGACTGGTCGACATCGAACGCGCCGCGCTCGCAGAACACGTCCACCCAGCGCGCATGCGGCGCGCAGGCTTCCAGCATCTCTCCCGTGACGAGCGCGACGTAGGCGTCGGCCGTCCAGCCTTCGGGCACCACGTGTGCGCCGAGGTAGGTGGTCTCATCGGTGAGTCCGGACGCGATCCGCAGGAGCCGGGCCTCGGTGGCCACGTCGAGGCCGTACCCGCTCTTGATCTCCACCGTCGTGGTGCCCTGGCGACGCAGTTCGGCCATGCGCCGCCGGGCGAGCGCCTCCAGTTCGGCCTCGGACGTAGATCGGGTCGCGGCCACGGTTGTGCGGATGCCTCCGGCCTCGTAGGGGCGTCCGGCCATCCGCGCGGCGAACTCGTCGGAACGGTCGCCGGCGAACACCAGGTGGGTGTGGGAGTCCACGAACCCGGGGATCACCGCCGTGCCTTCTGCGTCCTCAGACTCGTCGGCGGCCGGGGTGTCGGCGGACGCACCGACCCAGGCCACTCGTCCGTCTTCGACCACCAACCCCGCGTCGCGCCGGATCGGCTGGTCGTCGGCCCAGGTCACCAGTTCGCCGATGTTGCGGATCGCGAGGCTGTTCACAGGCGTCCCCAGACCTCGGCGATGGCCGCTTCCAGTTCGGCACGCACCCAGTCGGGATCGAGTCCGCCGGGCGGCACCACGTCGGCGGCGGACGCGGCCCACAGCGGCTCGTCCGCTCCTGCGGTGCGCACGGATCGGCTGAGTTCGAAGCCGCCCAGGCCGCCGAAGCCGAGGGAGGCCGCCCCGTCGCTGGTCGCCGCCTGCCAGAGCGCCTCGGCCGACCAGCCGTCCCGGACGCCGCTGCCCAGCCGTTCGTGCATGGCCAGCCCTCGAGCTTCGGCGAACATGTCGATCACGGTGTTGGAATCCGAGCCGAGCGTGAGCCGCGCACCGGCCGTCCGTAGCGCGAGGCTGGGACCGATGCCGTCGGCCAACTCGGCCTCCGTGGTGGGGCAGAAGCAGACGTACCCGCCCGAGTTGCCGAGCGTCCGGACGTCCTCGTCGCTGAGGTGGGTCGCGTGGACAGCGGTGGTGCGCGGCGACCACACCCCGGCGTCCGCCAGGAGCTGGACGGGGGTGCGTCCGGTCGCGGCCAGGCAGGCGGCGTTCTCGGCGGGCTGCTCGGAGACATGCACGTGTAGCGGAGCCTCCGGCAGAGCGGACGCGACCGTCGACAGCGACGCCTCGTCAACTGCACGCACGGAGTGGATGGCCGCCCCGATCACGACCGCGGGGTTGTCCGCGTGGCGGGCGGCGAGTTCGGCGGCGCCGATCGCCCAGGCCTCGGCGTCCGGGTGCACGAAGCGAAGTTGGGCGGGCGCTGGCTCCTCGCCGTCGAAACCTGCGCGCAGGTAGCAGGTGTCGAGCAGGCAGATACGCAGGCCGACCTCCCAGGCGGCCGCGATCACGGCCTCGGCCATGGCGTTCGGCTCGGCGTAGGGCACGCCGCCGCGATCATGGTGAAGGTAGTGGAACTCGCCCACGGCTCCGATGCCCGCCAGCGCCATCTCGGCGTAGGCGGCCCGGGCGAGCCGGAAGTAGAGGTCCGGGTCGAGCACCTGGGCGACGCGGTACATGCCGTCGCGCCAGCCCCAGAAGTCGCTGCCTCCAGCGCGCCCGCGCAGCGCGCGATGAAAGGCGTGGGAATGGCAGTTCGCGAACGCCGGGTAGGTGGCGCCGCTCATCACTGCGGTCCGACGCGCGTGACGATGTGCACTGTCGATGGGCCAACGGGCCCGGATTCGGGGCTCGGAACGTATCCAGCGTGCGTTTTGTCGGCCGGCCAGGGCGACTCATTCATCCGGCCACCTCCTGCACGACCCGGGTGAGCGCCGCCACGCCGGCGTCGATGTCCTCTGGCGCTGCGTGCTCTTCCGGCGCGTGCGAGACCCCGGTCGGGTTGCGCACGAACAGCATCGCCGTGGGCAGCTTCGCAGCCAGGATGCCGGCGTCGTGGCCGGCACCGGTCGGCAGCACCGGAGCATCGAGCAGTTGCGCGAGCCGGTGCCGCAACTCGAGGTCGAACTCAACCGCACCTGTGACTGACTCGGCGCGCACCTCGACGGTCGCGCCTTCGGCTGTTGCAGCGGCCTCGGCACGGACGATGATGCCGGCCACCAATGACTCCAGTTCCGGTTCGGCGGACGCACGCGCGTCCAGCCAGGCGGTGACCCGCGACGGGATCGAGTTGGTGCTGTTGGGTTCGACCTGCACGCGTCCCAGGGTCGCCCGCTGGCCGCTGACCTTGGCCAGTTCGCGCGCGGCCAGCATGGTCGCGGCGTAGGCCAGCATGGGGTCGTGCCGGTCGGCCATCGCCGTGGCACCGGCGTGGTTGCCCTGGCCGCAGAAGTCCAGTCGGTAGCGGCCGTGGGGCCAGATCGCGGAAGCGACGCCTACTGCCGCACCGGCTGGGCCGAGCCAGCGACCCTGTTCCACGTGTAGTTCAATGTAATACTGACATTCGGCAAGCCATCCCACCGGGCCGGCAAGGTGTGGGTCGTGACCCCGCGCGCTCATGACCTCGGCGAGGGAGTAACCATCAGCGTCCCGCAGGCCGAGCGCGGTCTCTGGGGCGATCGCACCCGTGGCGAGCCGCGAGCCGAGGCAGGCGACACCGAAGCGTCCGCCCTCCTCGTCAGTGAAGTTCGCCACCGCTATCGGACGCCCCGGTCGCCAGCCGCTGCCCCGGAGTGCAGCGATGGCAGCGAAGGCGGACGTTACGCCGAGCGGCCCGTCCAGGGGCCCGCCCGAGGGCACCGAATCGAGGTGCGAGCCCAACAGCAGCGCGTCGGGGCCCGACCCCCACCACGCGAGCTGGTTGCCGTTGCCGTCCTCGGTCACGGCCAGACCGAGGGCCTCGGCCTGGGCCACGAACCACTCACGCAGTTCCATGGTGGCCGCGTCCCAGGACAGGCGG
>Ga0138256_10005324_pt1 | contig 13621 bp, 11 predicted proteins | sample KNB2016incub_MG_FD_105486 | JGI IMG/M metagenome (GOLD analysis project Ga0138256, IMG submission 105486) | Active sludge microbial communities from wastewater in Klosterneuburg, Austria - KNB2014incub_MG | ecosystem: Engineered > WWTP > Activated sludge > Unclassified | place: Austria...
CCCAGCGGCGCGCCGAGGCCGCTCTTGTTGGGCAGCAGGTTGGCCTTGGGCACCTTCACGTTGTCGAACACCAGCTCGCCCGTGGGGCTGGCGCGCAAAGAGAGCTTGCCGTGCGTGGTGGGCGTGGTGAAGCCTTCCATGCCGCGCTCCACGATGAGGCCATGGATGCGGCCCTCGGTGTTCTCCGCCTTGGCCCACACGATGGCCAGATCGGCGAACGGCGAATTGCTGATCCACATTTTGGCACCGTTCAGCAGGTAGTGGTCGCCCATGTCCTTGAACACCGTGACCATACCGCCGGGGTTGCTGCCGTGGTCGGGCTCGGTGAGGCCGAAGCAGCCGATCTTCTTCCCCTGCACCATGTCGGGCAGCCACTTGGTCTTCTGCTCCTCGCTGCCGTATTTCCAGATGGGGTACATGGCCAGGGAGCCCTGCACGCTGCACAAACTGCGCAAGCCGCTGTCGCAGCGCTCGATCTCCTGCATGATGAGGCCGTAGCTGATCTGGTCGAGCCCGGGGCCGCCGTACTGCTCGGGCACGAAGGGGCCGAAGGCGCCGATGCCGGCCAGGCCGGGGATGATGTCCTTGTTGAACTCGGCCTTCTCGAAGCGCTCCTCGATGATGGGCTTGAGGTGCTTGCTCACGTGGGCGCGCGCCGTGTCGCGGATCAGCTTCTGCTCTTCGGTGAGCAGTTCGTCCACCAGATAGTGGTCGTGGTGCTGGTAGAGGTCGGTGGCGTTCCGCCGTTCTGCGGAATTCTTCTGGGTGGCGGTGGTCGTGCTCATCGGCGAGGTGCGTGCCTGTTCAACAGGGGGTGCAAAAGTAGGCCGCCGCATTCCCGTGAGAAGCCACCCGCGACACGCACCTTCGCGGCGTCACCGCCGCATGGCCGAAGTGACCCATGCGATGGAAGAGACCCTGCGCGCAACCGACGCCTTGGCCGAGGACTGGATCCTGGTGGTGCTGCTGGCGGTGCTGGGGCTGCTGGGCTGGGTGAACCTGGTATCGCCCAAGAAGTGGCGGCTGCTGGTGCGCTCGTTCTTCTCCTTCCGGTTGGGGCGGCAGAGCCTGCGCGACGAGCTGGACCTGCAGGACCGCACGCTGATCGTACTGCTGGTGGCCGCCTCGGCGTCCGTGTCGCTCTTCGCCTACCAGGTTGCCATTCGGACGGGGGGGCTTCCCGGAGGACCCGGCACTTGGGCGCAGCTGTTCGGGGGGGGGCTGGTGCTGCTCGTGTTGCAGGTGCTGGCACTACGGATGCTGGGACTCCTCTTTCAGGTGGACGGCGGGCTCGGCGAGTACCTCTACACGCTGCTGCTCCTGCACGTGATGCTGGGGCTCTGCCTGCTGCCGCTCACCGCAGGGGCCGCGTGGCCGCACCGGCCCGAATGGCGCACATGGGCCTTATGGGCCGGGCTCGCGGTGGCGGCGGCCATCACCCTTTACCGCTGGATGCGCGCCCTGGTACTCGGCTTCAGTGAGGGCGTTCCCCCCCGCTATGTATTCATTTACCTTTGCGCCCTTGAGATCCTGCCCGCTGGCTTGGCGCTGCACCATGCGCTCCGCCTGATCCCCGACCCGTCCCACCCGATCTGAGCACGCTGCCTTGAAACCCAAGAGCATCCTTGTCACGCAGCCCGCGCCCACGGACGACAAGAATCCCTACGCCGACCTGGCCAGGAAGTTCAGCCTGAAGATCGACTTCCGGCCCTTCATCCGCATCGAACCGGTGGCCGGGCAGGATTTCCGCCAGGAGCGCATCAACATCCTGGACCACAGCGCCATCGTGCTCACCAGCCGCAACGCGGTGGACCACTTCTTCCGCATGTGCAAGGAGATGCGCGTCACGGTTCCGGAAACTATGAAGTATTTCTGCGTGAGCGAGAGTGTGGCCTACTACGTGCAGAAGTACATCGTGTACCGCAAACGCAAGGTCTTCATCGGCAAGCAGACCTTCGGCGACCTGATGGACGTGATCAAGAAGCACAAGGAGGAGACCTACCTGGTGCCGCGCAGCGATATCCAGAAGCAGGAGATCCCCGTGCTGCTCGACAAGGCCGGGGTGAAGTACACCAACCCCATTTTCTACCGCACCACGGCCGCCGACCTCAGCGACCTGAAGGACGTCACTTACGACATGCTGGTGTTCTTCAGCCCCGGCGATCTGGAAAGCCTGAAGAAGAACTTCCCCAAGTTCAAGCAGAACGGGACCGTGATCGCCGCCTTCGGCCCTACCACCATCAAGGCCGTGCGCGATGCGGGCCTGCGCTTGGACATCGAGGCGCCGATGCCCGAGGCGCCCAGCATGACCGGGGCCATTGAACTGTACATCAAAAAGGCCGGCAAGGAGGCCAAGAAGAAGGCTTAGGCCTCGGCGCGTTCAAGCCTGACCTTCTCCGGGTACGCTGTCATCCTGAGCCCGCCGAAGGAGACAGCGTACCCGGAGAAGCTCAGTCATCCTATCCCGCGATGGCCACCGCTCGCAACACCTTCCGCAAGCATGAAAGGCTCACGGGGCGCGACGCCATCAACGCCTTGATGAAGGAAGGTTCCGCGCTGACCGACCGCCCGCTGCGCGTGGTGGGCCGCCTGACCCCCCCGGCCGGAGGCCCCCCGGCACGCGTGGCCTTCGCCGTCCCCAAGCGCCATGTGCGCAACGCTGTGGACCGCAACCGCATCCGCCGCCGCATGCGCGAAGCCTACCGCTTGGAGAAGGAGCGGTGGTACCTCGTCTTGAAGAACGCGGACCGGCAATGCACCTGGCTCTTCATCTGGCAATCGCCGCAGGACATGGCCTTCATCGGCGTGCGCGAGAAGCTGGTGCGCCTGGCCGACCGCTGGTTGCAGGAGCGCCTGCCCAAGGATCAAGCATGATCGCCCGCCTGCTCATCGGCCTGGTGCGCGTGTACCAGTATGGTATCTCCCCGATGCTGCCGGGCTCCTGCCGCTATACCCCGAGTTGCAGCCATTACGCTGTGGAAGCGTTGCACAAGCACGGCGCCTGGCGCGGCGGCCGGCTCGCCCTCAAGCGTGTGCTCTCCTGTCACCCCTGGGGCGGCCATGGCCACGACCCCGTGCCCTGATAGCCGCAGTGAGCCCACTCTCCCGGGGAAAGGGGTTCGGGGTGGGGTGCAATTCCTCGCGCCCCGCACACGTTGCACGTGCGCCCATCGATGCGATCTTGCGCCCGCTCACCGCTCGTGTCAATTGGCGAAAATTCACAGCCGACGGCCGGCCCCGTGCCGAGCTTTGTAAACCTGCCTTACCAGCGGGCCTGATGGCCGCCCCAGGCAACCACCGAACCTGAAGCCCATGCGCACAACTTGGAAAAATACCATCGCCGCAGGAACCATCGCCGCAGGGGTCGGCCTCGGGTTCGCCGCTGGCGATGATTATTTCGAGATCGGCAAGAACCTCGAGATCTTCAACGAGCTGTACAAGGAGCTCAATATCTACTACGTGGACGAGACCAGGCCGGGCGACCTGATGACCACCGGCATCGACGCCATGCTCGAGAGCCTGGATCCCTACACGCAGTACATCGCCGAGAGCGAGATGGAGGACTACCGCTTCCAGACCACCGGCCAGTACGGCGGCATCGGGGCCGTCATCAGCAAGAAGGAGAACGGCATCGCCGTGCGCGAACCCTACGAGGACTCCCCGGCGCTGCGCAACGGCATGCGGGCGGGCGATCTGATCCTCGAAGTGGACGGCCGCCCCACCAAGGGGCTCGATACCGAGGACGTGAGCAAAATGCTCAAGGGCCAGGCCGGTACCCCCGTGAAAGTGCTCGTCCAGCGCAACGGCGCCGCGCCCGAGCTGAAGACCATCACGCGCGAGGAGATCAAGATACCCGACGTGCCCTACAAGGGCCTCGTGGACGCGGCCGGGAAGGTCGGCTACCTGAAATTGAACAGCTTCACCCAGACCGCCGGCAACGAGGTGCGCAACGCCGTGAAGGATCTCAAGGACCAGGGCGCCGACAAGGTGATCCTGGACCTGCGCGGCAACGGCGGCGGCCTGCTGCGCGAGGCGGTGAACATCGTGAACCTTTTCACCCCCAAGGGCGAGACCGTGGTGGAGACCAAGGGCCGCATGGCCGACTGGGACAAGACCTACAAGACGCTGAGCGAGCCGCTGGACGCGGACATCCGTCTGGTGGTGCTCACCGACACCGGCAGCGCCAGCGCCAGCGAGATCGTGAGCGGCGCCCTCCAGGACCTGGACCGCGCCGTGGTGATGGGCCAGCGCACCTACGGCAAGGGCCTCGTGCAGCAGACCCGCGACCTGCTCTACAACAGCAAACTCAAGGTCACTGTGGCCAAGTACTATATCCCCAGCGGCCGCTGCATCCAGAAGCTCGATTACGCCCAGCACGACAGCACCGGCCACGCTCTGGTGCGCGCCGATTCCTCGCTGCGCGGCTTCAAGACGCGCAGCGGGCGCCCCGTGATCGACGGCCGCGGCATCCAGCCCGACGTGCTGGTGGAGGAGCCCGAGATGCCCAAGGTCGTCGTCGGCCTGTTCACCGGCGACGTGTTCTTCGACTACGCCAACCTATACTACTGGTCGCACGACAGCATCCCGCCCCCGGGCGTGTTCACCGTGACCGATGCCATCTGGAAGGACTTCGCTTCCTATGTGCGCACCCGCAAAGTGGAATACCGCACCGAGAGCAACGAAGTGCTGAAGGAACTGGAGGACGCCGCCAAGCGCGAGCGCTACTACGACCATGCCCGGCAGGCCCTCGAAACGCTGCGCACCGAGCTGAACCCCGATGCCAACGAGGAATTGGAGCGCTTCCGCCCCGAGATCGAGCGCCTGCTGCTCAGCGAGCTCATCGGCCGGTACTACCACCGCACCGGCCAGGCCAAGGCGATGCTCGCCGCCGACCCGCTCATCGCCCGCGCCATCGAGGTGCTGAACGGCGCGGAGTACGCGAGCATCCTCAACGGCACGATCAAGCCCGGCAATTGACGCGCCCGGCCGGACGACCGATGCCCGGGACCGGCCAAGGCTTCAGGCGCACGCACGTGGCGGCCCTCGCGCTGGCGGCCATCATGCTGCCATGGAGCGAGTTCCTCCTGAGCAACGCGCAGTTCCTGCTCGTGGGCAACTGGCTCATCGAGGGCATCGTGCGCAAAGACCTCGGCGGCCGCTTCCGACGCGCGTTCACCCATCCCGGCGCACTGGTATTCATGTCATTCTTCGGCCTGCACGCGCTGGGGCTGTTGTGGACGGAGGACCCGGGATGGGGCCAGGACCTCTGCCGTATCCTGCTGCCCGTCATCGCGTTCACGCCGGTGCTCGCGTCCGTTCCGCCACTCCGTGCGCGCGAACTGCGTGCCGTGTTGCTGCTGGGCGCGTGGAGCACGGTCGCCAGCACCCTCGTGTGCCTGGCACTGCGGGGTGAGGTGCTCGCCGTGGGCGGCTACCGCGAGCTGTCCATTTTCATCAGCCACATCCGGCTGGCGCTGCTGCTGTGTTTCAGCGCCGCGGTGTTCGCCGTGATGGCCGGGCGCAGCGCGCTGTCGCGCCTCGCGCACATGTTGGCCATCGCCTGGTGCATCGTGTTCCTCGCGCTGCTGCGCAGTTTGCCGGGCTTCGCCATGCTGGCGGTAATGGCCGCATATGGGATCTGGCGCTGGGGCGCGGAGCGCGGCGTGGCCGTCCGATGGTCCGTGCGGGCCGCGCTGCTGCTGATCCCGCTCGCCGCCGCAGCCTGGGCGTACGGCGTGGCCAAGGAATTCCGCCGGGGCGATGCCACGGACCTCGCGCTCCTGGACGAGCGCAGCGCGGGCGGTGAGTATTATTACCACGATCGGGAGCGGCCCCTGCTGGAGAACGGGCATTATGTCTGGATCAATGTGGCTGACAGCGAACTGATGCGCGGCTGGGAGCGCCGCAGCGCGCTGCGCTATCACGGAGTGGACGCCAGGGGCGACACGCTGCGGCACACCCTGGTGCGCTACCTCGCCAGCAAGGGCCTGCGCAAGGACTCCACCGGCATCCTGCAACTCTCCGGCGAGGACGTGCGCCGGGTGGAGAACGGCGTGCCCAGCGCGGAGGCCGGCCACAAGGGCCCGTTGCGCGCCCGCCTTGAACAGATCCTGTATGAATGGGATGAATACAAGGCCACGGGCGATGCCAGCGGCCATTCCACGGCCATGCGCCGGGAGTTCGCGCGTACCGGGTGGGCCATCGCCCGCGAGCATCCCCTGATCGGCACCGGCACAGGGGGCACACGGCCCGCTTTCGCGGAGATGTACGCGCGCACGGCCAGCACCCTGGACGCGCGTTGGCGCCTGCGCGCGCACGATCAATACCTGACGCTGCTGATCAGCTTCGGCTTCACCGGCCTGCTGTGGAGCCTATTCAGCTGGTGGTGGCCCGCCCATCGCAAAGGCGCGTTCCGGCGGCCCTTGTTCGTGTGCTGGGCCGTCATCTTCTCCCTCTCCTGCCTCGGCGAGGACACCCTGGAGACGCAGCCGGGCGCCACCTTCTTCGCGCTCTTCTATGCACTGCTGGTGTTCGCGTACCCGGTTGATGCGATCAGCGTTCAAGCAGGGCCCGCACCTGGAGCGGAGCGATCCGCGTGATGCAATCGCATACCTCACCCTTCGCGCAGCGGGGGCAGGCCGGGTCGTTCACCAGTGCGTGCGCGTCCCGGCCGATGGGCGCCCACCGGCCAGGGTGGATGGGCCTTCGCGGCGAATAGAGCCCGATCGCCCGGATGCCACAGGCGGCCGCGACATGCAGGGGGCCGGTGCTCGCCGCCACCAGCGCGTCGCACGCACCGATGAGCATGATCAGCTGCCGCAGGTCGAGCAGGCCGGTGGCATCGGTGACGTGCGGCAGGCCCATGGGCAGGCCCGACCGCAGGGCGGCGCTTTCCTTGGCGGTGCCGGTCACGATCACCTGATACCGTTCCGTCGGGAGCAGCGCGATCAGTTCCGCGAACCGCTCAAGGCCCCACTCCACCGCGCTGCCCTGCGAGCCCGGGTGCAGGATCACGCGTTGGCGGTCCGGCCGCAGCAGGCCCCGCACCGTGCCGTCGGCAACGGGCGCCACGAAGCCCGTGCGCGCGGCCAGCTCGTCCAGCGTCCACGGGCGCGTGATGCCGAGGGGGCCCAGCAGTTGCGCGTTGAGCTGCGCCTCGTGGAGGTCGCTGTTCCGGCGGCCCAAGGGCACCCTGGCGCTGGCCACGAACCAGTGCCACCAGCGGTGGCTGGTGCCGATGCGCAGCGGGATGCCCGCCCGCAGCGCCTTCCAGGCCACGGACCGGTCGGGCAGCACATGCACGATCGCATCGGCGCCGATGCCCTTCAACAGGCACAGGCCGTCCGCGTCCAGGTCCTCCCGGACGATGATGCGGTCCACGTGCGCGCAGCACGCCAGCACGGGCGCCGTGTAGCGGCGTCCGAGGAATATGATCTTCGCTTGCGGGTATTGATCACGCAGGATGCCCGCCAGCGGCAGCGTGAGCATCACGTCGCCGATGCTGTCGGTGCGGCTGATGATGATGGTGCCGGGCGCCTTCATGCCTGCCGCTCGCGGAGCAGTTGATGGAGCTTGGCGTACTTGAGCCGTACGGCCCGCGCCGAATAGCGGGCGATGTGGAACCCTGCGGAACCATCGAGGAATCCGAGCTGGAAGACATAGCCCTGCACGAACTTGAACAGGGGCGACAGCCAACGCTTGATCCATCCGGCCCGGCGGCCCTCGGCCAGCATCTTCCGCGCGTGCAGACCACTGTACCGCTCGATGCGCCCGGCGTGGTCCGCGAGCGTATGATAGGACCAGTGCAGCAGGTCGCCCGCGAGGTGCGTTACCGGTGTGCCGGGATCGATTTCCAGCGTCTCATGCACGTGGTCGCCCCGCCAACGCGCGCCCTCCTTGGGGAAGATGCGGATCTTGGTATCGGGGTACCAGCCGCCGTGGCGCACCCAGCGGCCGCAGTAGCTGGTGAGGCGGTTGAATCCGTAGGCCCCTTTCCAACCGGCCGCCCCGGCTGCACGAATGGAAGCCGCCAGTTCCGGGGAAAGCGCCTCATCGGCATCGAGCGAGAGGATGTGGCCGTGCCGCGCCAGATCGTTGGCGTGGTTCTTCTGCGCGCTGTAACCGGCCCATGGACGTGTGCTCACGCGCGCGCCCAGCTCCGTGGCGATCGCCACCGTGCGGTCGGCGCTGCCGGAATCCACCACCACGATGTCGTCGCTGAAGGGGCGCACCGAAGCGATGCAGCGGCCGATGTTCCGCTCCTCGTCCTGGGTGATGATGACCACGCTGAGCGCCATGGGCGGCCAAGGTATCCCGCGCGAAGGCCCCTCCTCCACGGGTGGAAGAGGGGCCTTCGCGCCAGTGCGTGCTAGTGCGCCACTTGGAACTTGCCTCGCGACAACTCGCGGACGCCGTCCATCACCCGATAGAGGTAGAGCCCTTCAGCGAGGCCGGACGTGGTGATGCGCGCGCGTGGCCCATCGGCATTGGTCCGGGATGCCACGCGACCGGTATTGTCCACCACCTCGATCACGGCGCGGACCGCTCCCGGCAGATGGATGAACAGCGCGTCATCGGCGGGGTTCGGGTAAACGCCGGTGCCGGCATGGTCCGGCGTGGCCATGCCTGAAGGGCCGAGGATGGTCACGCAATAATCCTCGGTCTCACCGAAATCATAATCGTCCGCGCAACCATCGTCCACGGGGGCATCGTAGCTCATCACTACGCGCATGCGCGTGGGGCCCACCGGGGCCGATTCCGGCACGAGCAGGTCGCCGGTGACCGGTCCGGCTGCTGCTTCCGCTTGGAAGACCCGTTCACCGGGCGCCTCGAACTGACCATCCAGGTCGAGGTCGACCCAGATGGTCCAAGCCTCCTCGTACTCGGTTCCAGCATATCCGGGCGTCAGCGTCACCGGAACGGGCGTACCCGCGTCCAGCGTGGTGTTCTGCGTGGCGAAGAGCGCGTACCCTTCGTTGCTGCCGCTCACGTTTTCGATGGACCCGATGGCCACCTGAGCGATCCACTCCTCGGAGGCATCGGCCGATACGCTGGGGCAGAAGGCCAGGTCCACACATACGCCGCAGCCCGGCACCGTCACGAAGGCGGAAGCGCTCCAGTCCGTGGTGGTGGTCCCATCGCAGCTGCTGCGCATCTGGACCTCGTAGTCGTTGCAGCCGTCCAGCCCGTCGATCGTGTACGGCGATGCGACCAGGCCCGCGACCGTGACCCAGTCGTTGGTACCGGCCAACGCGTAGCGGATATCGTAGGCGCTGGCCACCAGCACGGTGGACCATTGCACCTGGATGCCCGTGGTGTCCACGGGAGCGGCGGTGATCTCCGCCGGCACCGTGCAGCAGCCTTCGGTCGTGAAGATGGAGGAGGCGCTATAGCCGCTCGTCTCCCCGTCGCACAGGGCTTCCACCTGGTATTCGTACTGCGCACAGAGGCCGAGACCGGCGATCGCCTGGGCCGCTGAAGCGACATCCGCGATCGTGATCCAGTCCGTCGTACCTACTTCGCGGTAGCGCACGTTGAAGGTGGTGGAGGACGTGCTGGACCAGGCGAGGTCCGCTTCGCCCAGCGCACTGCTCGTCGCGGTGAGGTTATAGGGGGCCGGGCAGGTGCCGCAACCGGCCATGATCCATTGCAGGCTGTTGAAGCTGTTCACGCGGCCACCGGTGACCGTGTTGCCCGGCAGGTTGCCCACCTGCTCCACGCCGGTGAAAAGGGCCTGACGCACGTACAGCGCGCCCGCCTGCGGATCGGCATGCACCAGATCCATCATGGTGGCGCAGGGAACACTGTACAACAGTCCGATGACCCCGGCCGTAAGTGGGCTGGCGAAGGAGGTGCCGCTGGTGCTGCCGGTTCCGCCACCCATGCTGGTAGTGAACACGTCCTCACCGGGTGCGCCGAGGTCCACCGTGGTGGCGCCATACCCGCTGAACGTGCGTATGTCCTCGTTGTTGGTGGCCGTCACACTGACCATGAAGTCGCTTTCGCAACCGGTGGGCATGTCGTCCACCACGTCGATGTTCACATTGTTATTGGCCGTGGCCCCGCAGTTGAGGATGCCCGCCGTGCCGAGCGTGTCGTACATGGCGCACCAGATCGGATAGCCGGTGTGGTCCGCATTGTCGATGCCCCAACTGGCGTTGGTGGCTACAACGAATGCGCCCTCCTGGCCATTGGTCTGGTTGTAACGGCGGCGCATGGCGAGCGGGTAGGTATAGCTCTCCACCACAGCGGCCTCGCTGATGCCGTCGCGGGTCACCACCATCATCTTCACGTCCCAGTTGGCTCCTGCCACCTGGCTGCCATTGTCGCCCACGGCCCCGATCATACCGGCCACCTGCGTGCCGTGGCCGCCGCCATAGACGTTGTCGTCATCGCCGCCCGGGTTCCAGCCCCTGAAGTCGTCCACATAGCCGTTGCCATCATCGTCCACTTCGTTCCCCGGGATCTCCTGGTGGTTGTACCACGCATTGTCCACCAGGTCCGGGTGGGGCAGATCGGCGTTCTCGATGATACATACCACGATGGTATCGCCCGTAGCCGTAAGCCCTCCCGTGGTGATGTCCCAGGCCGCCTCGCTGCCGATGTTCTGGTGTTGCCACTGTTGGCCGTATTGCGGGTCGTCGGGAACCGCCCGGTCCACCACGATGTGGTTGTTCTGCGCGAAGGTGACGCCCGGGTGCATGCCCACCTGCCGCTTCACCAGAGCCTGCGGCAGCTGCGCGTTGTCGTAATGCAGCAGCCATGCACGCATGGGGGTGCTCACCTCCTTCACCACGCGCAGGCCGGTGGGCAGGCCATTGATCTCGGTGAGGTCATGCACCACCGCCCGGGCCGAAGCGCCGGGCTCCAGCATCAGCAGGATGTCGCCGGGGATGTACGCGGCCTCTTGGGCAAGCAGGCCGGGTGCGGTCATCAGCCCGGTGGCCAGGATGAACGTGCGAAGCGGAGTCGAGAAGGTCATGGGGCTGGGGTCTGTATTCGGTGGCCGCCAAGTTGGCGAAGGTCCGCGAATGTAGATTGACCTTCCCTTCCGCAAGGCGGACGGCCCAGGGCCCAAGTACGCCCGGTCTTGGAGGGCTGCCACCGCGGCACTGCGACGGATGTCCGCTCTAAGGAGGCCCACGCCGGACCAGTGGCTCGGGCGTACGGACGACGATCCGCCATCTTTGGACATCCATCCCACGGCACGAACACACCCTTCGCATGATGGCACCGCTAACCCGGACCTGTGGATGCTTCTTTCTTCCGCTCCTCCCCATGGCCGCCCTGGCGCAACCGGCCACCACGGGCACCGCGCATTGGGTCACCTTCATGGAGAACCTGGACCTCCAGTTCAACACACCGCCCTACTTCGAGTTGGTGATCTCCAGCGAGACGTTCACCATGGGCGAGGTGCTCTTCCCTTCCACGGGATATTCCATACCGTTCAGCGTGGAGGCCATGCAGGACACGGTGATCACGCTGCCCACGAACGTGTACTACGGCCTGGGCGATGAGGCGGTGTTCGAACACGGGATGATGGTGACGAGCGATGACCCCGTGAGCGTGTATGCCTACCACCACCGGCTCTACTTCTCTGAAGCGGCGATGATCCTGCCCGAGGAACGCCTGGGGACGGACTACGTCGTACTCGCCCACGAGGATGATCTCTACGGCCATCCGAGCGAGTTCGTGGTGCTGGCCACCCGCGATTCCACCACCGTGAGCATCACGCCTTCGGTGCTGACCGCCGGGTTCCGCCCGCCCGGGGTGCCCTTCGCGGTGCTGCTGGACGCGGGACAGAGCTTCCAATTGAAGGCCTATGGCGACCTGTCCGGCTCGCGCATCATGGTGGCCGATCCCGCCAAGCCGATCGCGGTGTTCGCCGGGGCGCAGCAGGCGGCCATCAACTGCAGCATGGCGGCCGACGACCACCTCTACCAGCAGATCGAACCGTTCGCGGCCTGGGGACATACCTATGACATCGTACCATTCAAAGATCGCGGCGGCGATCAGGTGCGCATCCTGGCCAGCGCCGATGGCACGCAGGTGTCCATCACCGGGCAGCCCGCCATCACGCTGGACAGCGCCCAGACGGCGGACGTGACGATCGCCGTGCCGTCCCGCATCACGAGCAGCGCTCCCGTGTGCATGGGCCAGTTCAACGAGAGCCAGAGCTGCAATCCGGCGATCGGCGACCCGTGCTACCTGTACGTGCAGCCCGCCGACCGTGCCGATCATCGTGCGCTCTGGTCGGCACTGACGGGTGCGGGCACTCCGCACCACTACGTGAACGTGGTGGCGCCGGGTGACGCCGTTCCGCCGATCGTCCACCTCGACGGCGTGAACGTCAGCGGCCAGCTGGTGCCGATGGCCGGGGCACCGGAGGTGTACACGGCGCAGTTCGCGATCGCGGAGGGCCCCCACGAACTCTACTGCCCCACCGGTTGTCTCGGCTCCGCCTACGGCTTCGGCGATCACAATTCGTACGCGTTCCACCTCGGGTACGGGCCCGCCCAAGTGCATACCGCCGTGCAGGAACAGGACACCCGTCCATCCGCAACGGCCATCGTGCTCGCTGCCGGCGGGATCCTGCCCGCGCGCACGCTCGGATCGGGCACATGGATCCGCCTGGCGATCATGGACGCCACCGGCCGGCAGGTGCTGGCCGACGACCCTGGGGATCATATCATGCTGCGGCTTCCGCCGGGGCACTACGTGGTGCATGTGGCGGATCGCACAGGTGCGGAAAGCACCCGCCGCTTGGTGGTGGAACCGTGATCAGCTGATGCGCCGCGCCGAACGTTAAAATTCCATGCGCGCACCATCTTCCGCATGCACCGGTGCGACCTTGGTGCACTTCCACAAGGCATCATGCGCATCCACGGACTCTTCGCATTCGTCCTGGCCGCACCCTTCCCGGCATGCCGTCCTGATCAGGCCGCGGATCGCGCCCAGGCCATGCCGGTGACCGGTCAGCCCATCCTGGCACCATCGGCGCCGGTGGATGCCCGGCCCGACCCCAACCTGTTCGACATGGCTCACCGGACCTGCGCGCTGTACGTCGCCGTGCATTCCGCGGCGTGGCAACGCCCCATGACCTTCGGCAACGACGCGGATGCTGATGATGTGCGCTGGAACATGTGCCCGGGCGGCACCATGGTGGCGTGCGCCGTTGCCCCGGACGCGAACGGGGACTCGGTACGCACGGGCATCCCCTGGCCGTATCCACCGCCCGCCACGCATTGAGGCCGATCGCGTTTCGCCGTGGCCGTGCGTGATGCGGCCGCGCATGGCACGTTCCGCCTACTTTCGGCCGGGCCGTCCGGGAGCGCCCCTCAGGAACGTGGAGTATTATACCGGCCGGTCCCTCTCCCTGATGATCATCCGATCATTCGCCATCCTCGGCGCCGTCCTTGCGCAGTCCGTCACCTCCTTCGTCGTGGGGCAGCAGCGCCCGCACAGCCTGTTCACCGGCGCATTGCGCACGGAGGACGCGTCCGTCCACTCCGTGCATCTGGCACCGGCCGAGGAACGCATGCGCATCGTAGCGCTCCGGCCCACCAGCACGGACGGCGGCATCGACCTCTCCCTGCCGCTGGATATCGAACTCTTCGACGAC
>Ga0138256_10005326_pt1 | contig 13621 bp, 9 predicted proteins | sample KNB2016incub_MG_FD_105486 | JGI IMG/M metagenome (GOLD analysis project Ga0138256, IMG submission 105486) | Active sludge microbial communities from wastewater in Klosterneuburg, Austria - KNB2014incub_MG | ecosystem: Engineered > WWTP > Activated sludge > Unclassified | place: Austria...
AACCAAGAATACATCAGTGTTTCTGGTAAAACGCCACCAAATATTATGCAAATGCAAACACAAAATGCTACTGCTATTTTAGATATTGAAAAAGATTAAAAAATTTAAAAAATTATAAATTTATAACAGCCAACATATTTTGTTGGCTGTTTTGTTTTAGTTTTACAGCTATTTTTGAACATCATTTTACATGCCCATATTGTTGGGAAACCATATCAATGTTGTTGGATACCTCTGTTTTCAAACAGGTTTATATTGAAGATTGCGAAGTTTGTTGTAACCCAATTCAAGTTTATGTTCAATTTATAGATTCCGAATTAGTGGGTTTTCAAGCAGATAGCATCGAACAATAATATTTTTAAAATTTATCATTGCAGAAATTAAAAAGGGTTGTATATTTGCAATCCGAAACAGTTAGGTCGGCATTATGAACCGAAAGTTAAAAGCTAAGAAAACTGTTTTAAGCATACATCGCGGGATAGAGCAGTAGGTAGCTCGTCGGGCTCATAACCCGAAGGTCACTGGTTCGAGTCCGGTTCCCGCTACTAAACGAGAGTAATCAGAAATGATTACTCTTTTTTTTTATTCTTATTTTATGATTTATACACTCCATGATTCGAGAAGTTCTATTAACATTTTCCTTTATTCATAGAAGAATACATTTACGCCATCGCACAAATAAAACTTGCATACTAAAACAAGCATACTAACTTACAAAAAACAAACTTTAACGCACTTTTAATACCTGTTGTGTCCTGAAAATCATTAGAAAATTCGTAAGTTTGTAGCTTATTTACTTATAATTCTATAACAAAAACAAGCAAATCATGGGAAAAGGTTTTTTTAATGTACCAATCGCTATTAATGAACCCGTTAAAAGTTATGCACCTGGAACACCTGAACGCGATGCTGTAATAAAAGCATATAACAGCATGTATAACAGCACAGTGGAAGTGCCATTGTACATAAACGGAGCATATGTTAAAACAGGAACTACCCGAACCATGTCGCCACCACACGATCACAAACACTTGGTTGGCACTTACTACTTAGCTGAAAAAAATCATATAGAAGAAGCCATAGCAACCGCTTTGGAAGCTAGAAAAACTTGGTCTAAAATACCTTGGGAACAGCGTGCCGCTATCTTTTTAAAAGCTGCCGAATTGGTGGCTGGTCCATACCGCGCTAAAATAAATGCAGCAACCATGATTGCGCAATCCAAAACCATTCATCAAGCTGAAATTGATGCCGCCTGCGAGTTTGTGGATTTTTTACGCTTTAACGTGCAATACATGACGGAAATTTACCAAGACCAACCAAAAAGCACCAGCGATGTTTGGAACCGTGTAGAATACCGTCCACTAGAAGGATTCACCTATGCAGTAACGCCGTTTAACTTTACTGCCATTGCTGGAAATTTACCATCGTGCATGGCATTAATGGGCAACGTAGTAGTTTGGAAACCTAGTGATAGCCAGATTTATTCAGCAAAAATTATTATGGATGTTTTTGAAGAAGCTGGTGTACCTGCAGGTGTAATAAATGTTGTTTTTGGCGACCCCATAATGATTAGTAACACCGTTTTGGCTAGTCCCGATTTTGCTGGATTGCACTTTACAGGTTCTACCTTTGTATTTAAAGAACTTTGGAAACAGATAGGAAACAACATCCATAACTATAAAACCTACCCAAGAATTGTGGGCGAAACTGGCGGAAAAGATTTTATTATTGCCCACAAAAGTGCCGTTCCTAAACAGGTTTCCACAGCCATTATTAGAGGTGCTTTCGAATTTCAGGGTCAAAAATGTAGTGCCGCTTCACGCGCATACATTCCAAAAAGTTTATGGAGCGACATTAAAAAATTGGTTATTGAAGATGTGAATTCCTTAAAAATGGGTTCTCCTGCCGATATGAGTAATTTTGTTACTGCAGTAATTCATGAAGGTTCTTTTGATAAATTGGCAAAATATATTGACCAAGCTAAAACCGACAAAGATAGTGAGATCATAGCTGGTGGAAATTACGACAAATCTAAAGGCTACTTTATAGAGCCAACCGTAATTGTAACCACAAATCCGAAATACACCACCATGTGTACTGAGTTGTTTGGTCCCGTTATTACAATTTATGTTTATGAAGATAGCGCTTACGCGGAAACGTTAAAACTAGTAGATGAAACAAGCGACTATGCCTTAACAGGCGCTATTTTAGCAACCGATAGATACGCCATAACACAAGCCACCGATGTATTGCAAAACTGCGCCGGAAACTTTTATATTAACGATAAACCAACAGGAGCCGTGGTTGGGCAACAACCCTTTGGTGGTGCGCGTGCATCGGGCACTAACGATAAAGCTGGAAGTGCACAAAACTTATTGCGTTGGGTATCGCCAAGATTGATAAAAGAAACGTTTGTGACACCTACTGACTATCGTTATCCATTTTTAGGAGAATAATTTTCACATCAACAAACCTTTTCAATTTTTGCTTTAATCTGTTATTTGATTAAAAATTAATTATCTTTCATTATGTTTTCAAACTAAAAAAATAAGGCACATTGTTTGATTGATATATATGCTATGAAAAAAATAATCATCTTATTAATAATGCTTCCCCTATTTTCATTTGGGCAAGCTAATAAATTATACCGACAAGCAACAAAAGCCACCGATTTGAATGAAAAAGTGGCACTTTATAGTGAAGTAATCACCTTAGAACCTGATAATTTAGATGCCTATTTTTACCGCGCCATTGCCAAAAATGATCTGGACGATTATTTAGGTGCTATTGTAGATTATTCTAAAATAATACTTATAAAACCTGATGCAGACACCTATTACAACCGTGGAAACTCTCGTTATAGCATCAAAGATTACGTGGGTGCGAAAGACGATTATGAAAACGCCATTAAACGCGACCCTGAACTTTTAGATGCCTTATACAGTTTGGGTTGTGTAAAATATGATTTAGGTGAATTTGAAAGCGCTATTTCAGATTTTAGCAAAATAATTAGTTTAGTACCAACACTGCAAAGCACCTATTTTCTTAGAGCATCTTCTTACATGGCTTTAAAACAATACACAAAAGCGCTTGAAGATTATTCACTTGCTATTATAGTGAGCCCAAATACTGAGGCTTACTACAATCGTGGTGTATTTTATTTAGAGATTAATTATTACCAAAAAGCAAACGCCGATTTAGATACCGCCTTAAAACTTAACAGTGCAAACAGCTTTGGGTATTTTTACCGAGGTACTTCTTTTTTATTTTTAGGAAAATATTTGGATGCCATTGAAGATTTCAAAACAGCATTAACGTTTGATGTCAATGATTTCGATGCCATGTTGGGATTAGCCTTAAGTTATAACAAAGTGAATGATTTTAAGAATGCTAAATTGTTTTTTCAAAGAGCAGAAAGCATGGTATCGAGTAATATTGCTATCAAAAACATAGAGGCTTTTAAAAACACCTATTGGTTTCAAAAGCAATATTTCTATTTTAATGAAAATTTTGAAACATTATCAAAACTCTAACGCTTAATTTAAAAAAAATCATCCCTTATATTTCATAGGCAAATGCACCACTTTTTTGGTTTCATAAAAATCTTCCGAATAAAAATCACTTAAATTATAAACGGTTGCTGTTCTGTAATCGTGAAGTTCTTCAGTTAAGTCGCCACCTTTCAAATATAAAATACCATTTTTTAGGTCGTTTTTTTGCTCTTTTGCTATTTTCCCTTTTACCCAATGCACAAAGGTAGGCATGATGGCAACGGCTCGACTTACAATAAAATCGTAATTACCATCTATTTCCTCAACACGACTGTGAGTTGTTTTTACGTTGGTTAGCCCTAAACCTTCAACAACTTCATCAACCACTTTTAGTTTTTTAGCAATGCTATCTACTAAATGAAATGAACAATTCGGAAACAAAATAGCAAGTGGAATCCCTGGAAATCCACCACCAGTACCAACATCTAAAATACTGCTTCCATCTTTAAAATCAATCACTTTTGCAATGCCCAACGAATGTAAAACGTGGCGTAAATAAAGTTCCTCTATATCTTTTCGCGACACCACATTAATTTTCAAATTCCAATCTTCATAAAGCGCTTCTAGTTGTTTGAATTTGCTTTTTTGATCGTCTGTAAGATGTTGAAAGTATTTTAATATCAGTTCCATTCGTGTTAAATTTTCAACAAAAATATACTTTTTACCCGCATATTTTCACAAAAAAAAGATATTACTTAAGTTGCTTTATCCCTATCTTTGCGCCATATATGTTATGGTATTTTTTTCATATCGTATTAAAAATTAACAGTATGACAGAACAAACACTTTCTTTTTCACGTATAGATTCAGCAAAATTTTTTAAAACGCTTAATAAACGTGTTAACGATTATTTTAAAGACAATAGCATCAAACGCACTGGTAACTGGAAATTATGGGTAAAAACCATCATTATGTTCTCGTTGTTTTTAACACCTTATTTCTTGCTGTTAACCTTGAATATTTCTGGTTGGGCGCAACTTTTATTAACCATTGTTATGGGAATAGGGATGGCTGGTGTTGGCATGAATGTGATGCACGACGGAAACCACGGCGTGTTTTCTAACAAAGAATGGATTAACCGCCTAATGGGTAGCAGCATATATATTCTTGCTGGCAATGTTTATAATTGGAAAGTACAACACAATGTATTACACCACACCTATACTAATATACATGGTATGGATGAAGATTTAGAAGCGGGTCGCATTCTCCGCTTTTCTGAACATGCTGAATGGCACTGGTACCACAAATTTCAACATTATTATTCTGTTTTATTGTACGGTTTATTAACTATTAATTGGGCAATCACTACCGATTTTATTCAAATGAAACGCTACATGAAACGCAAATTATCTTATGGAAAATTTCCTAATCCGGTTTGGAATTGGAGCAAATTGGTTATTTCAAAAGTCATTTATATTGCAATGTGGATAGTGCTTCCTATGCTAATATTGGATATGGCTTGGTGGAAAATTTTACTGGGTTTTTTCATCATGCATTACACTGCTGGCTTAATTTTAAGTGTGGTATTTCAATTAGCGCACGTAATAGAAGATGCTGAAATGCCTTTACCTGAACAAGATGGCACCATGAAAAACACGTGGGCTATCCATCAACTAAAAACTACCGTTAATTTTGGTGCAAAAAGCACTATTATAAATTGGTTTACTGGTGGTTTGAACCACCAAGTGGAACATCATATTTTTCCGAATATTAGTCATATTCACTATGAGAAAATATCAAAAATTGTTAAAGAAACTGCAAACGAATTTGATTTACCATATAACGAATACAAAACAACCCGTAAAGCCATTATTGCCCATTTTAAACATTTAAGAGAAATGGGAATGAAACCAGCTTTACACGTCTAACCATTATTACTTATTTAAATGCAATTACTATCCGATAGAATTTTAAACATGGCGCAGTCGGCTACCCTAGCTATGGCTGCAAAAACAAGAGAATTACGAGCTGAAGGCAAAGATATTATTGGCTTAAGTTTGGGTGAACCAGATTTTAATACGCCCGATTTTATTAAAGATGCCGCTATTCAAGCCATTCACGACAATTACAATTCCTATTCACCAGTTGATGGCTATGTGGATTTAAAACAGGCTATCATCACCAAATTTAAACGTGATAATGGACTAACCTATACCCCGAACCAAATTGTTGTTTCTACGGGTGCAAAACAATCGTTGGCAAATATCGCTGCGGTTATGACCAATATGGGTGATGAAGTTATCATCCCTTGTCCGTACTGGGTTAGTTATGCCGACCTAATTAAATTGAACGATGGTATTCCTGTGGAAGTGCCAACAACACTTGCTAACGATTTTAAAATGACACCTGCGCAATTGGAGGCTGTTATTACTGAAAAAACCAAAATGATCTGGTTTAGTTCGCCTTGTAACCCAAGTGGCTCAATTTATAGCAAAGATGAATTACGTGGTTTAGCTGATGTTTTGGTAAAATACCCAAACATTTATGTAGTTTCTGATGAAATTTACGAGCATATTAACTACGTTGGCGAACATGCAAGTATGGCGCAATTTGAAGATATGTACGACCGTACCATTACCGTAAACGGCGTTTCAAAAGCGTTTGCTATGACTGGATGGCGTATTGGATACATTGGTGCTCCTGAAAAAATTGCACGTGCCTGCAATAAAATGCAAGGTCAAATAACAAGCGGTGCTAACTGTATTGCACAACGTGCTACGATTACAGCTCTTAACGAATCGCCAAGTAGGGTGCAATATATGGTTGACGAATTTAAAGTACGTCGCGATTTAATTTTAAGTTTATTAAGCGAAGTGAAAGGTTTTGAAACCAACACGCCCGAAGGTGCTTTTTACGTGTTTCCAAACATTTCTTATTTCTTCGGAAAAATATTGCGCGGAAAAACGATAAACAATGCGGTTGATTTCTCTATGTATTTATTGGAAGAAGCGCTAGTAGCGACAGTTGATGGTGAATCGTTTGGAAATCCTGATTGTATAAGAATATCATATGCAGCGTCACAAGAACAAATTATTGAAGCTATTAAACGTATTAAAGATGCTGTGAGCTAATATATCTCACTACTAAAATAACCAAAAAAGAGACCTGTCAGGATTTTAAAAATTCAGACAGGTCTTTTTAATTTAAATACAATATCTAAAATCATTCATTTTAAACAAATTTTTTAATATTTCATTGTTTTTTTACGTATATTCACAAGTGTAACAAAAACACTTATTTATGAAGAAAACGCTTTTAATTATCCTATTAAGTTCCTTAATTGTTTCGTGTAGTTTAAAAAAAGAGAGCTTTCAATTTGAAAACAAAAATCAAACAATCAAAGTAAACTTAAATTTAGATGCTGAAAAAAAGCCCTATTACCAAGTGTTATTTAACAATAAAATTGTTTTAGATACTTCACAACTTGGAATAATTAGAGAGGATGCTAACTTTTGTTCGGATATGGAGATTTTAACTGTTGATGAACCAATAGTTATTGAAGATTCATATACGATGTTTCAAGGAAAACAGAAGAAAATTTCATATAAAGCAAACCAATATACGGTTCATTTAAAAAACAAGACTGGTAATTTGATGGACATTATATTTCAATTGTCAGATGATGGCATCGCCTTTAAATATCATTTCCCTGAAACCTCAACGGAATTAAAAAAAATAATTGAAGAGAAAACCACTTATAATTTTATTAAAAATACAACCGCATGGTTGCAACCTATGTCGAAAGCAAAATCAGGTTGGGAACGCACAAATCCATCGTACGAAGAACATTATATGATGGGTGTTCAAGTGAATACAAAATCTGAAATTGGCGAAGGTTGGGTATATCCTGCCCTTTTTAATAGTGATACAACATGGCTATTAGTTACAGAATCTGGGTTGAATGAACATTATTGTGGAAGTAGGCTAACTTATAATAATTCAGCCAAAGCACTACAAGTCACATTTCCTCAGAAAGAAGAAATTTTTCCTAACGGCGCCTTAAACCCAGAATCAAAATTGCCTTGGCAAACACCTTGGCGTGTTATAGCCATCGGCTCCTTAAACACCATTACAGAAAGCACTTTAGGAACTGATGTTGCTGATAAAGCGATAGATATGGACACTTCCTTCATTAAAAGTGGATTAAGTTCTTGGAGTTGGGTATTGTTAAAGGACAATTTCACAAACTTTGAAACGTCATTAAAATTTATTGATTATGCTTCTGAAATGAATTGGGCCTACTGTTTAATTGATGCCGATTGGGACACCAAAATTGGTTATGAAAAAATGCATGAATTAGCAGATTACGCTAAAACCAAAAATGTGAAATTACTGGTTTGGTATAACTCTGCTGGTTCTTGGAACACAACGCCATACCACCCAAAAGGCAAACTATTGACGTATCAAGATCGTGAAAATGAATTTACAAAATTGAACCAAATAGGAGTTTCTGGGGTAAAAGTAGATTTTTTTGGAGGTGATGGCCAATCGATGATTGCTTATTACTATGACATTTTAAAAGATGCTGCCAAACATAAACTATTAGTTAATTTCCATGGTGCCACTTTACCACGAGGTTGGCAACGCACCTACCCAAATTTAATGACTACGGAAGCCATAAAAGGTGAAGAATTTATAACCTTTACACAAGAGACGGCCGATTTGCAACCAAGCCATTGTGCCATGTTACCTTTTACTCGCAACGTTTTCGATCCCATGGATTTTACACCTATGGTTTTAGATACGATTCCAAATATTAAAAGAAGAACCACACCAGCTTTTGAATTGGCTTTACCCGTATTATTCCTGTCAGGTATTCAACATATTGCCGAAATTCCGGAAGGCATGGCTAAACAGCCTCAATATGTAATTGATTATTTAAAAGATATTCCAACCAATTGGGATAGTGTGAAATTTATTGAAGGTTATCCTGGAAAAGATATTATCATGGCAAGAGAGAAAGACGGCACTTGGTTTGTTGTTGGCATTAATGGTGAAAATAAACCAAAGGAATTCACAATCGATTTGACATTCATCACTAAAGAAACAGGTCATATTATTACTGAAGACGACAATGGGTTCATTCAACAAAACATAAAACCGACTACTAAATTAAAAGTAAACATGAAGGCTTACGGAGGTTTTGTAATGAAGTTTTAGAACAAAAAAATGCAAATAAAAAGCCCAGTTATATTTTCTAGATTGGGCTTTTTATTAATCATTATTGGATATTCAGTTTTTAATTAAATACAACTAATAATATTCAAATAGTGGTTTGCCCACCTTATCAAATTTCACTTCCATAACTCTTGCATGTCGGTTAGGATCGTATAATGGGTCTCCAACAATTTTTTCGTAATCTCGTGCATGGTATATACTTAAAGGTGTTCCATCTTCTGAGATAGTAAAACTGTTGTGTCCAGGTCCATAAATCCCTTTTTCATAATCTGTTTCAAGTACGGGATATCTTGATTTTTTCCATGAATTTCTATCTAGTAAATCAGATGTTTCATCTGCTTCCATCATCCCCATGCAATAACAAGCGCCTGTGGCACTTGCTGAAAATGTGATATAAACTTTACCTTTATTTTTAATAGCCGCTGGTCCTTCATTCACCCAAAAATCAATGCGTTCCCAATCATAATCTGGTGTCGTTAACATAAATTGAGCGGTTTTTAGTTTAATTGGCGATACCATTTCAGCTAAATATAAATTAGAAGCTGCAAATTGTCCACCTGTTTTTTCTGCCCAACAGAAATAGCGTTTTCCATTAGTTTCGAAAACTGTGCCGTCTAAAGAAAAATCGATAAATGTTTTATTATCGCCTTCTGCAGCTTGCATCTGCCCGAGTTCCAACCATTCATCTTTTAATGGGTCTTGACCTTTACATTCAAGAACGTATGGTCTTAATTTCCATATATCATCCACTTCACTTGCAGCAAAGTAGATATACCATTTTCCATCTAAATAATGAATTTCTGGTGCCCAAATATGTTGACTCATTGGTCCCGTTTCATGCTTATGCCACACATTACATGTTTCAGCACTTTGTAATTCATTTATTGTTTTAGCTCGTCTTAACTCAATAGCATCATATGTAGGCACAGAACCGGTAAAATAATAATAACCATCCGTGTGTTTATAAATAAACGGATCAGCACGTTGTGCAACAATAGGTGTGTTTTTTCCAGTTGTAGCCATTTTATATATTCAATTTAGTTTTTATAGTTTCATAGTAAGCGTCGGTAATTTTGTAGCGGAACATCAACATACCCATAATCACATGAAAAACGCCAGGAATGATAGTTAGCATGAGCGCTAAACCAACTAAAGCTGTTTGACTTTGCACACCGTCTGGAATGTAGCCGAAAAAATCTAACAAATACCCAACTGATGCGCCAGCTATTCCCATGCCTGCTTTTTGAGCAAAAGAAATACCTCCAAAGGATAGTCCAGAAACACGTTTTCCAGACTCTGCATGTCCGTAATCTACAGCTTCTGCAATTGCAGACCAAAATACAGGTGCATGCAAATCGACCACAAAAGACAATATAAAATACAGAACATAAGCTAAAACCATATCGCCTGGTTTAACAACAAAGTACATCACCAAACTAATAGCGCCAACTGCAAGTTGCGTATATTTAAAGAGTTTTACTTTACAATAACGTTTTGTAATAAATGTGGAAGTAGGCATTGCCAAAATTGCTGCAATAACGCCTGTTGCCATAAATGTTGACTGCACGCTAGCATCGCCACCAAGGAAATACTTTGCGTAGAAAATAGCAACCGATCCACGAATAACATACCCTACGGTTCCGGTAAAACATACACCAAATAAAAGCGTCCATTGCCCATTTTGGAGAAGTAGTTTGAATTGTTCTAGCAACGGTTTTTTATCCACCACATGTTCAACACGTTCTTTGGTTGTGTAAAAGCAAAATATGAAGAGCAAGGTGCCTAGAAGCGCCATTACTCCCATAGCAAGTTGATATCCTTTGGCTAAATCATTTTTACCTAATGATGCCGCCATAATAGGTACTACAATAGATACCAAAAAAGCTGCTATTTTAGCAAAGAAAAGTCGGTAACCGTTTGCGGATAACCGTTCTTTCGGATCGCTTGTTAGTACGCCTATCAAAGAAATATAAGGAATCGTTACCGAAGTAAACATAAGTGTTACAAAAATGTAGGTGATATAGGCATAAATGAGCTTTCCAGAATAATCGAAATCGGGTGTTGTGAACGTTAAGAACACCGAGATACCAAAAGGCACAGATAAAAACAGAAAATACGGTCTGAAACGTCCCCATTTTGTAGTGAATTTATCGGTTATAAGTCCCATAAGCGGATCGGTTATCGCATCGATAAACCTAACCAAAAGGAACAAAATCGCCATATCTTTAGGTTTCAAACCATATACATCGGTATAAAAAAACGTGATGATGAGAAACATGGAAGAAATAACGACGTTTACAGCTGCATCGCCCGACCCATAGCCGATTTTTTCGAGGATGCTTAATTTTTGATTTTTGGATTCCATAAATTATTTCTTATTTTAAAATATTCAACAACTAAGCGATCATCACTTCTGTTATTTTGTTGGTTAAATTATTCGTTACCAAGTTAGTCTCATTAGCGAAATTGCCTGTCTGGGTAATTCCACTTCAATACTGGCTTGTCCTCTATCTATATGTTTCCATTCAGGTGATGAATACAGTTGCAATTGTCCTGCTTTTTCTAGACTTTCAATTTGATTAGTTGTTGGATTTTGAGGTGACCCCATTTTATTCCATAAACTATATGAATTACTAAATTCTTGGTCAACTCTATAATGAGTTATCAAAACTTTTTTAGATGGTATATTGTTAATTATTAGTTTTACCAATGAAGTAGGTACGTTTAAATCATTTTTATCATGATAATTCCAAACCATTATTGATATAGAGTTGTCTGTTTTAGAAGCAATGGCATTGATATCTGGATTTTCACCTCTAACACTCTCATCTCTTACTTTAATGAAATTATAATCCAGATTATCTTGATTAACTTTAATTCTCGTTCCCTCCATCATTCCAAACATTCTAAAAACATTCAAAACAGGTTTGTCAATTCCATTTGTGGCCATATCTCTAAAGCCAGCAAACCAAGGTTGGTTTTCAAATTCAAATCCCCAAGTAACAGCTCCTAAAAGATTAACCCCATAATAGTCTGCTAATTCATATTTTCTAGAAAATGATGCAGCAGTATAACTAGCATACATGGTTCCATTCCTATAAGCGTTGCTTGGATAATCTGCTTCAGAACAAGCTGCACAACCTTCTGGATCTGATTCTCCAATAATAATTGGTAAATTTTTAAATTCCGGATAAGAAGCAATAATTTCGAAGCCTTTACTGATATCTCTAAGTTGTGCTCCCATATTCATTTGAACAAAACCATCTACAACTTTAGGACTTCCTTTAGCGTGAAAGGTTATAAAATCAAGCGGAGATCCTATTTTACCAGTTGCATAATTTTTTCCATTTTTAATGTGATTTAAAAACGTTCGCAGAAATTCTTCTGATTTATCCCAAGCAGGCCCAGTAACTTCCGGTCCACCCATTTTTGCTGTGGGTAATGCTCGTTTTACAGCATCAGCACTATAATCGTATAGTTTTATGTATTCTTCTGTTGTTCCTTGCCAATATCCAATATTTGGTTCATTCCACAGTTCCCAATACCAGCTTTCCACCTCTTCTTTTCCGTACCTTTCAACGGCGTGTTTTACCCATTGAAAAACCAATTCAGCCCATTTATTATAATTTTTTGGGGGATAAGCCCAACCTGTATAAATATCTTCATAAGCTGCTTCAGGCTTCCAAAAATGTCTATATGGAATTGGTTTTACGGATAAAGCTTCCGGCATAAAACCTATTTGAGCTAAAGGCTTCATCCCTTTTTCAATATAGGTATCGAATATTTTATCTACTATAGTCCAATTATAAATTGGGTTACCATTTTCATCCTCTGTGTATGCATTTGTAGAACCCCATTTAAGTGCATGTGTTCCTTCTCCAGTTACCAATAAGCTATGCGTTCTAACATAAACAGGAACTGGACTTAATGAGGCTATTTCTGAAAGCAGCTTTTTACCATCTTTCATATAGGTATAGTTAGGTTCGTCATAACCCCACCAAGCCCAAATGGGTTTCATTGACCCTAGCTCATTGTTTGCGTCTAATTCAATTCTTAATGGTTTTTCTTGTGCATTTCCTTCAATCTGAAATATGAAAATCCCAAGAAAAAATACAGTTTGAAAAAAGAATTTTAGTTTAAACATTTATTTTTAGTTTTTTATAAGCTTACTCCTTATTTTCAATCCAAACCTTCATTTTACCAACGCCTCTGTTCGACCAAGCATAGTAAGGAATGGCTTTTAATTTAGTATTTGTTACCGTATTTACACCTTCTAAAATTGGTTCTTTTTGAACTGTAAATTCATCTGTAGTCGAAACTGTAATAGCGTCAAAATTTGGATTGTCAATTTCTTCAACGGCGTAAACCAATGGGCCATATTCCAAAGATCGTTTTCCTTTATCTGCTTCAACCTTATCATTGGCTTTAACCATTCTCACTTCCATTGGAAAATTAAGTTCGATGGCATCATCTGCTTTCCAATTTCTTTTTACTTCAAAATAACCATCTTTCACGGAGGCTTCAACTTTTTTACCATTAATACTCAAAGTGGGTTGTGCTTTTGAAATAGCGGTGTAAGCATACAAATCGCTTGGTAATACTTCATTTCTACTCCAACTTGGAACACGGAATTTAACGGTGATTTCTGAATTGGAAACGACGGTCATTTTCACATTTCCGTTCCATGGATAGGATGTTATTTGAGACACTTTCACTTTTTTTCCATCTAGATCGATGGCTGCATGACTGGTTGCATATAAATTAACATACACGGTTTTGTTTGCTTTTGAATAAATTAATCCTGGAATGGATGGAATAAAACGAATGAGATTTGTGGGGCAGCAAGAACAATCAAACCACGATTGACGCGTACAAGACCCACGATTGGA
>Ga0138256_10005329_pt1 | contig 13618 bp, 12 predicted proteins | sample KNB2016incub_MG_FD_105486 | JGI IMG/M metagenome (GOLD analysis project Ga0138256, IMG submission 105486) | Active sludge microbial communities from wastewater in Klosterneuburg, Austria - KNB2014incub_MG | ecosystem: Engineered > WWTP > Activated sludge > Unclassified | place: Austria...
CATCATCCCATCGTGGCCGCAAGCTATTCGGAAGCAGCGCCGCGGTTGCCGCAGGTAGCCAAGTAAGACGGTTGTCGACTTCGAGCCGCTGATGTCGGTTCAAGCGTCGCGGTCCAGCCAGGTCTCGCCCTTGTTCGTCAGGAAGAACACGTAGACGAACAGCGACACCGCGATCACCGCGGACACGTAGACCACGAATTCGTCCATGTGGCCGCTGCGCAGGCTGGCCTGGTAGAGCAGGGGCGCGGTGCCGCCGAACGCGGAGTTCGCCAGCGCATAGCCCAGGCCAACGCCGAGCGCGCGGACGTGGGTGGGGAAGAGTTCCGCCTTCACCACCGCATTGATCGACGTGTAGCCGGTGAGGATGACGAAGCCCAGGGCGAGGAAGCCGAATGCCGCCAGCGCATCCGTCTGCCGTGGCAGCACGATCAGCAGCACCCAGGTGTAGAGCACGCCGCCCACGCCGAAGAACACCAGCAGCGACTTCCTGCCGATGCGGTCGGACAGCCAGCCGCCCAGCGGCTGCAACAGCATCAACAGGGTGAGTGCTGCCAGGTTGATGCAGGTACCGGTGAGTGCGTCGCCACCCGCGAACATGCCCTGGATGATCTTCGGGCCACTGATGGAATAGGTGTAGAACGCGACGGTGCCGCCCGCGGTGACCAGGAAGCACAACAGCAGCGGTCGCCATTGGTTGACGAACAACTCGCGCATCGAGCCGGCCGCGCGCGCGCCGCCTTCGCGGGCACGGGCGATGGCCTCGCTGGACAGCGACTCGTCCATCGAGCGGCGCAGCCAGAACACCACGAGCGCACCCAGGCCTCCGATGCCGAAAGCCAGCCGCCAGCCCCATTCGGCGATGGCGCCGGCATCGATCGTCAGCAGCATCGCCAGCAGGAGCGCCTGCGCCAGCACGTGGCCGCCGATCAGGGTCACGTAGTGGAACGAGGACAGGAACCCTCGATGCCCGCGGATCGCGGCCTCCGACATGTAGGTGGCGCTGGTGCCGTACTCGCCGCCGGTGGCGAAGCCCTGCACCAGCCGTGCCAGCAGCAGGATGATCGCCGCGCCCGCGCCGATGGTGTCGACCGATGGCGTGATCGCGATCGCGAACGAACACGCGGCCATCAGGGTGATCGACACCGTCAGCGACGCGCGCCGGCCATGGCGGTCGGCGAAGCGCCCGAACCACCACGCGCCGATCGGCCGCATCAGGAAGGTCACCGCGAAGATTGCCCACACCGCCAGCGTGGCGTTCTTGTCCTCGGGGCGGAAGAACTTCGCTTCGAAGTAAGCGGCGAATACCGAGTAGACGTAGACGTCGTACCACTCGACGAGGTTGCCCGCCGAGCCCTTCAGCGTGTTTGATACAGAGCGCGAGAGGCTCGCGGGTGGGTGCATGCCGTGCGACGGGGTTATGTCGGATGCGTGCATGCAGCGGCCCGGCTGGAACTCACGGGGCCATCAATCGGGTCCGTGCTGCAGGGTGATGAGCTTCACGGTGACGTCCTCGCACGCATCGTCGGTGCAGAAGCCACCGACCCACGCTTCGCCCTTGCCGAACATCACGCCCCTGTAGTTCACGAAGAGGTTGGCGTAGCTCGTGTCCACGATGGCCTTGCTGATGTCGGGCGTCATGATCTCCGCATAGCGCGCCACGAATTCCTGCTCGTTGTTGAGGATCGTTTCCTTGCCGCCGATCTCGACGCTCAAGGGATAGTGGGTGAGCGCTGCGACCTTGGCTGCATCGCCGGCGGCCACCGCCGACTGCAGGTCGCGGATGACTGCCTGGTACCGGGTGTGGTTGCCCAGGTTGTCCTCGATCGCGTCGTTGACGGCCTGCTCGGCCGTGGCCGGATCGATGGCAGGCGCAGCGCCCTCGGAAGCGGAATCGGGGGTCGCGGCCGGAGCCGCGATAGTCGGGACTGCGGAGGGCGGCTCGGATTCTGCAGCCTGCTTGTCTCCCGAGGGCGTGCATGCCGCCAACAGCAGGAGGATCGATACGGTGAGCAGTGGGAGCTTCATGGACTGGACCGCCGGGAGGAGGAGTCGGGAACCGCAATGAAGCCTACCCCACGGTCGCGGGCGATTGCACGCCGCGCGATGCCCAAGGACTTGGTGCAGGACATCGAGGTGGCGCCGACATTCGCCGCGATGCCATGCCGATGGCGCGCCGCTACAGGTTGACTGCAGGCCCATGCACGCCGGCGTAGCCGCCGGCGCAGCCGGTGGTGCAGGTGGTGGTCAGCATGTTGCGCAGGATCACCCCGGTATTGGCCAGCGAACGGAAGTGGCCCACCCCGTTGCTGTTGTCGCCGCCGCCGGCATTGAACGGGACGCCATCGCTCCAGTTCCAGTCGTAGGCGTACGCGCTGCTGCCGAAGCCCACGTTGACCTGGGCGATGACGTTGCTGCGCGGGTTGAACAGCGCCCCGCTCGGGCAGCTGGCGGCGTTGTTGGAGGTGAAGCAGTGCACCTGGTCATGGAGGCCCGCGGTCAGTGTGTAGAAGCGGATCGCGGTCCAGCTGGCGGGCAGGGTGCGCATCGAGCCGCTGCCGCTGCCGGTCCAGCGGTTGTAGCCGAAGTACGGCACGCCGCTGCTGGGGTAGAGACCGAACGTGTAGTAGTTGTAGGGATAGACGAAGGCCTCGGCGTTGCAGGTGGGCGCGAGCGCGTTCTGGTAGCCGGTGTACAGGCAGGTCTGCAGGCCACGGATGCCGCCGCCGATGTTGACGAAGCGGCGCACGCTGCCCTGGTATGCCTTGTTGTGGATCATCGCCAGCGCCATCGAGCTGCCCAGCGAGTGCGCCACGATGTCCACCTGGCTCTTGCCGGTATAGGCCTTCACCTTGTCGATGAACGCCTTGATCAGGTTGTAGGTATAGGGCTCGTGGTAGTTGATCTGCGGGTTGGCGCGCTCGTCGGCGGACAGATAGGTCACCCCGAACAGTTCGCAGTCGTTGTAGCCCGCGGCCTTCAGTTCGTCGTACTGGGAGCGCGCCGGCGTGCTGTAGCCGGACACCGTGCGCGGCGGCATGTCGAAACTGATCGCGGTGTCGCCATTGCCGTGCAGGAACACCACGGGCGTTCGCGTGGCCGTGCAGGTTCCGCCACCGAAGCCACCGTACCCGACCCCTGGCGCGAATCCGCCGGCGTATTGCGCCTGCGTGCCCTGGCAGAGATAGCCATTGTTGGTGCCGCAGTCGAGTGCCGCGGCAGGCCCGCCCCAGCATGCGGCCAGCAGCAGGCCAGCGGCGACGATGCGACGAAACATGCCTTGCAATTTTCCGAGACGTGGAGTGATGTGTGGTTCGCAGTGCATGGCATGCCCTCCCAGGCGGTGACTGCGTCGATACTCCGCGTGTGCACTGCACCAAAGCACTGTACGAAAGGGCAGTGCGATGCTGCAGTGCAATGCAGGCGCGACAAATTCGATGCTTCGCGGATTCGCTGTGTCGAATGACGGCGCGTCCATCCGTCGCAAGGTGAGGCGTGGCTGTTGCGTCCGCATGATGCGAGGAGTGGCATGAGCGAGGTACACGATGTGGACGATGGTGTGACCGCCGGTGGATTGACCTTCTGGACCTACGACTGGGTGCCGGACGGCCCGCGTGGTTTCGTGCGGGACCTGCGCCTGCGCTGGGCGGCGGAAGAAGCGGGCCTTGCCCATGAAATTCGCACCGTCCCCTTCGAAGGGCGCGAGGCCAATCACCTGGACCGCCAGCCATTCGGACAGGTGCCTTACCTGGAAGATGGCGATATCCGCCTGTTCGAGAGCGGGGCTTGCCTGCTGCACCTGGCGGGCAAGAGCGAGCGCCTGATGCCGAGGGAACCTTCGGCAGCCGCGGAAACGCTGCAGTGGTTCTTCGCCGCGCTCAATTCGATCGAGATGGTGAGCGTGCCCTGGTGGTTCCTCAAGCTGTCGGGCCACGAAGACAATCCGCTTGGCGGATGGATGGACAAGCGGCTTGTCCAGCTGGAATCCGTGCTCGCCGGGCGCGACTGGCTCGCAGCCGGCCGCTTCACTGTCGCCGACCTGATCATGGCCGACGTGCTGCGCATCCCCAAGCTGCGCGCCCATGGCGATCGCCCGGCAACCGAGGCCTACGTGACCCGCATCACCGGACGCCCGGCCTTCCTGAAAGCCCATGCCGACCAGATGGCGCATTTCGGTGAGGCGGATCGGTCGAGGAAGTCGAGCGCCAGATAGGACCCTCGCTGGAAGTTCGGGCCAGGCGTGCGGGCACCGGCGGCATGGGTGTTTCCCTGCCATGCGCTGAACGCATCCGTCGGCACCAACCAAGGGCAGGGCTGCAGCACGCGCCCGCTCGGCTAGTCTCCCGCCACCTTCACCTGAACTTGCCGCATGCATCCCGCCCCCACCTCTGCCGGTCGCATCGCACGCATCGCACTCCTCTTGGCCGTGATCGGACCGACCACTGCCTGCAGCACCCTGCAGGCACGCCTGCCCGATGGCTTCGCCGCGCAGGCCACCGCCTATCCGGTGACCGGGCATTCGCCGCGCCGGTTCAACGAGCCGGTGCGCATCGGGCCATACAGCGCGCTGGAGATGCGCGAGGGGTCCGCGTTCTCCTGGTCCATGCCGCTCGGTAGCGCGGCCCTGCGGCGCACGACCAAGCCCTACGCGTTCACCCTGGTCGCCATCGACCTGCCTCCGGTCGAGGTGCAGTGCCTGACGCGGTCGGTCTGGGCGGGCACCGGGTCGCAAGCGCACCGCTGGGAGATCGACATGACCGCACTGGACGGGCCCATGATGGAATGCGGGCTGCGCATGGACGGCATGTCGCCCACTGGCCTGCAGCTGGCCCGCAAGGGGCGGGGCATGGCCGGTACGCTGGACGCGCCATGGGGCGAACGCTACGAGATCAGCAGCCTCTCGCACTACGAGGGATCGAAGTGGCGCTCCGGCACGCCGACCGCCTACCGCATCGGCAACGGCGGTGACACCCTGGCCGTGGTCGACGTGGTGAACGCCGGGCGCGTGCACCTGGCCACGTCGATCGATGCGGAACAGCGGGTGTATTTCGCGGCGGCCGCGGCCTCGTTGCTGCTGCTGGATCCGGAGCTCGGAGACTAGCCGACAACCGGAAACACGGGGCCAGTGATGGCTGAGCCCGGCGATTGTTCCGGGTCGAGCCAGGTGCCCGCGCGTTCGAGCAAGGTGCCCGGTCGGTTTCCCGCGCCCTTCGGATTGTTGCCGACGCGATTCCCTCGCGGTGATCTGAATCAATGCCGCGCAGGCGCGGAGTGCTAGCCTGCAACAAGGGGGTGGGTCCATGGATTTTCCGGGTACGGTGCGTGGACGCGTGATCCCCCGGCTTTCCGGGCTGATCGGCGTTTGCATCGCGTTGGCGGGCGTATCGGTGCTGACAGGCTGGGCGTTCGACATCCAGCCATTGAAGAGCGTGCTGCCCGGGTTGGTGACGATGAAGGCCAACACCGCGCTGGCGTTCGTCTTCGCCGGGTTGTGCCTGTGGACGTCCCGACCCGTACCCGACGCGTTGGTTCCGAGGCGGCATGCATGGATCGCGACCATGCTCGCCCTGGTGATCGGTGCGATCGGTGTGCTGTCGGTCGCCGAATACGCCTTCAGTCGTGACCTGGGCATCGACCAATTGCTGTTCCAGGACACGCTCGCGCCGCTTGGGACGCCGCCCGGCCGAATGGCTTTCATGACGGCGTTGAATTTCACCCTGCTCGCCGCCGCGTTGCTGCTGGTCGACGTCGAAACCCCCACCGGCAAGCGCCCCAGCCACTGGTTGGCGCTGGTGATTGCCGTGAACTCCTGCGTCGCCGTGCTGGGGTATGCGTACGACGTCCCAGCACTGTACGCGGTGGCGGCGCGGTCTCCGGTTGCGCTGCATACCGCGGCCTTGTTCGTGCTCGCAAGCCTGGGTGTCGCCTTCGCGCGTCCGGGCAGCGACTTCGCCCAGCGGATTTTCGCCGACAACATGGCCAGCCAGGTCAACCGGCGGCTGCTTCCCGTCGCCATCCTGCTGCCACCGGCCATGGGCTGCCTGAGCGTGCAGGGCCAGGTCGCCGGGCATTACACGATGGAGGTCGGGCTGGCGCTCTTCACGATCGGGAACGTCTGCGCCCTCACCGCGCTGGTGTGGCGGAGTTCGCGTGAGTTGCAGCAGGTCCACGACCGCAGGCTGGCCGTGTCGCAGGTCAGCGAGTGGCGACGGGCGATCCTCGACAGCGCCGACTTCAGCGTGATCGCCACCGACATCGATGGCGTCATCCGGACGATCAATTTCGGCGCCGAGAACAAGCTCGGCTATGCGCCCGGCGAACTGATCGGCAAGACGCCCCTGGTCATCCACGATGCAGGGGAGGTCGCCGCGCGTGCGAAGGTCCTGACCGAGGAACTCGGGCACGAGGTGGCGCCGGGATTCGAGGTTTTCGTCGCCAAGGCGAAGCGCGGGTTGAGCGACGAGAACGACTGGACCTACATCTGCAAGGATGGCCGCACGTTCCCGGTGCGGTTGTCGGTGACCTCGCTCCGCGACGCGACCGGCCGGCTGAGCGGATTCCTCGGTATCGGCAGCGACATCACGCAGCGCAAGCAGGCCGAGGCGAGGGTGTTGTACCTGGCACGGTTCGACAGCCTGACCGGGCTGGCCAACAGGAGCTATTTCCTGGAAAAACTGGGCGAAGCGATCGCGCGCAGCGAACGCAGCGGATATCCGCTGGCCCTGATGTTCCTCGACCTGGACCACTTCAAGAAGATCAACGACACCTTCGGGCACCACGGCGGCGACCTGGTGCTGAAGGAGTTCGCAAATCGCCTCTCGCGGTCGGTTCGCGCCACCGATACCGTGGCGCGGCTGGCGGGCGACGAATTCGTCATCATCCTCGACCTGTCGCATGACGAGGACGACGCGTCTGCCGTCGCCGACAAGATCCGCTCGGCCATGCAGCCGCCCTTCGACCTCTTCGGAGGCAATCACCAGGTCTCCGCCTGCATGGGGATCGCGATCCGGCGCCCCGGGGAGAAAGATCCCGAGGCCTTGTTGCGGCGCGCCGATGCCGTGCTGTATCGAACCAAGTCCTCGGGTCGCGGCAGTTACCTCGTCGAACGGTGAACCGCGCGCGGAGCGGGAAGCCGGTTCGGCTCCCTTCATTCCAGTGATTCTGTTTCTTCGTCGTTACCCGGGCAGGTGGAAGTACGTGGGCAGCCGGTCGAACTCGGGCTTCGCCAGCAGGAAGCCCTGGAACAACTCGATCCCCTCGCGACGGAACCAGCCGTATTCGTCTTCGGTTTCCACGCCCTCGGCGATGATGTCGATACCCAGGTCCAGGCAGGTGCGGACGATGCCGCGCAGGATCGCCTGGCGGGGGCCGTTGCTCTCGATGCCGCGGACCAGGTTCATGTCGATCTTGATCAGGTTCGGCTGGAAGTCGGCCAGCAGGTTCAGGCCCGCGTAGCCAGCGCCGAAGTCGTCGATGGCGAAGGTCAGGCCCGACGTGCGGTAGGGATTCATCCGCGCGGAGAAGTCGCCGGAGTCGCGGATGATCTCGCTCTCCAGCACCTCCAGTACAATCGAGTCGAACGGGATGCCGCATCGTTCCGCCGCTGCCAGCAGCGAGCTGATCGCGGTCGCGGAACGCGCGATGTCGGATGGCTGGAAATTGATGTTGATCCGGGTGCGCAGGCCCAGGCGCGCCGCGGCTTCCAGCGCGGCGATGCGTTGCTGCTCGCGGAAGAGGTGCGTCCCCGATGGCTGGACCTGTTGCAGGACCGACGCGGCGGTTTCGCCCGCCGGACCGCGGATCAGGGCTTCGTACGAATAGATGGAGCGGGTGGGCGCGTGGATGATGGGCTGGAAGGCGAACGCGTAGCGCGGCGGCGGATGCGGCTCCGGATCGTCTTCGGGAATCGTTGCCGGCCTGCCCAGGGCGGTTCGCCAGCGTCCGTCGCGGAACGCCGCCAGCAGTTTCTTGGCGCGCCCTTCGCCGATGTCGAGGAACGACCGCCCCGCGGCGAGGAAGTCGTTGCTGCCGACGATCTGGTCGAGGTCTTCCTGCGCGATATCCGCATGGCCCATGCTCCATTCGCCGAAGGCACGCACCGCCACGGGTTCGCGGATGATGAGGGTGAGGCGGTCGTGGCGCGGATCCGCGCTGATGCGCTTGAACAGGCGTTCGACATCCTCCGGCGCGCCTTCCAGCACCTGGAAGAAACTCCCGTCTGCATACAGCAGCATGCCGGTGATGCCGTGGCGCTCGTTGTATCGGCGCGCGCCAACCAGCAAGTCCCTGAGCTCGTTGCTGCTCAAGGGGCGCGGCGCGGCACTGCAGTAGATCAGGTGGATCAGGGTTTTCACGGCCCGCCTGGAGGATGGGAATCCCGATGCCCTTTGCGCTCGAAGCATACGCCGTCGCCGGGGAAGCCGGGGCAGCGCGAATGGGCTGGCCGATCTCCGACTGCCGGCGCGTTTGCCTGGTGAGTCATTGCCGCGGCAACCACCGCTCATCACCGATCCAGGGGGAATCCATGAAGTCCATCCGTGCTTTCGCCATCGCGAGTCTTGCGTTGGCGGCGTTCAATGTCACGGCCGGCCAGGTGCCATCGGGCAACTGGCAGCAAACCTCGTCGACGGCCGGAGACTGCGCGGATTGCGAGATCACGGTGACCAGGACGACACCGCAGATCATCCAGTTCGTCTCCAACAATGGATGGCAGGGGTACGCCTACTACTCGGCCAAGGACGACGCGTACAAGGGGGCTTTCCAGTTCGATGCCGGGCAGGGCTACGACAACGTCGTCTTCCTCGTGGAAGCACGCTACGAAGGCAAGACCCTGTCGTTCGACGCGAAGTCGGCCCCGTTGAGCTTCACGGCGACTTATCGGAAGAAGTAGTCCGCGCGCACCGGGACGGGGGAGGCTCGAGCCCTTCCGTCCCGGTTCCGGATGGAGCTTATTGACGCGGCAGCGCCGTGGCCGGGCGAAACTGGACCAGGCCGGTTTCCGCCATGGTCCGCTCGATCTCGTCGGTCGTCGACGGCACGAACGCGCTCAGGTTCTCGACGCCGCCGGCGGTCACCACCACCACGTCTTCGATGCGGATGTACAGGCGTTCCTCGTGGATCCAGATCATCGGGTCGATGGTGAACACCATGCCCGGTTCGAGCGCGACGCCACGCACCAGGCCCACGTCGTGGACCGCCATCCCGACCGGATGCTGGAAATGCCCGCGGAACACCAGGCCTTCGCGAACGGCCTTCAGGTGCGCCGGGTTGTCGAACGTCTTGCCGACCAGGTAGCGCTGCATGTCGCGTGCCGCGGAATCGAGCACGAAGTCCGAGGTCACGCCGGGGCGGATGTACTTCAGCAGCGCGTCCCGATAGGCCAGGATGAAGTCGGCGAGCTTGCGCTGCGAGTCGGTGTACTTGCCGTTCACCGGCCACATGCGGGTGACATCGCTGGTGTAGTAGCGATAGTCGGGCGCGTAGTCCATCAGCACCATGTCGCCGTCCTCCAGCGCATCGGTCTTCCGGAAGTAATGGCCAAGGTAGGCATTGCTGCCGCCGCCGATGATCGAGGCGTAACCGTCGCCGCGTGCGCCGTGCAGGTAGAACACGTACTTCGCGGCGGCATCGAGCTGGTATTCGTGGACGCCCGGTGCGGTGGAACGCATCGCTTCGATGATCGCCAGGCCCGCGATCCGGGTGGCGCGCCGGATCACCTCGATTTCCTGCGCGGACTTGATGTTGCGCATCCCATCCAGGATCGGTGACAGGTCGCGCACCTCGAATTGCGGCACGCGCGCATTCAACAGCCCGCGCAAGCGCGCTTCCCGCGATGCCAGGCCATCCCACGGATCGGACGACACCCGCGCCTGCGCGTTCAACAACTCGTCGCGGCTGTCCGTACCCGTTTCCGCGGGACTCAGGGGCGTGTAGAGCAGCGGTGCGGGCGGGCGCATCAGGCCCTTCCCGACCAGGTCGAGCGACAGCGACTCGACGCCGCGCACGGCATCGATGCCGGTCAGTCCCTTGATGAGGCCCTCGTCCTCGGCGGACAGGAGCTTGCCCTCGTTGCGCTCGCGATCGGCATCGCGATGGGTGAGGTACAACGTGGTGGTCCGGTTGCGACCGTCGAGCAGGAGGTACGCGTGCGGCGTTTCGATCCCGCTCAGGTAATAGAACTCGTTCGACTGCCTGAAGACGTTGAAGTCCGCCGTTCCCTTCGCGCCCTGGACGATCGCGATCGCATTGTTGCCGATCCTGTCGAAGATCCTGCCCCGTCGTTCTGCAAACTCTTCCTTCGAAAAGTCCGTCTGGTAATAGTGCCTGTCCTGGGCAATGGCGAAGCCCATGGTCGACAACAGCAATGCCAACAGGCTTGCGGCGGCGTGCTTGCGTTTCATCGGCATCGGCCCCTGGCGTCGCGATCCTGCTTGCAGTATCCCGCAAAACGAAACGGAGGCAGTCAAGTCACCCTGACCCCTCCGTCACTGTTGTCATTCGCTCGCGGGCGTCCGTCAGGACGAGTCGCCCCGGATACGCGCCACGCGCTTTCGATACTCGCGCACGTTGTCCCCGTCGATGCGGGTTTCCCGCGTGCCCTTCACCTCGTCCACCTTCCGGTCCCGTTCCGCGCCGGTGACCGGCTTGGCATCGACCGTGGTTTCGCGCTCGAAGGCGTGCGACTTGTCGGTGTTGCGGTAGTACCGGTACAGCGCCCAGTACAGGCCGGCGCCGCCGGCCGGGCCGAGCAGGAGCAGGGCCAAGCCACCATCATCGCTCATGACGAACTCCCGAGGATCCAGAGGGCAATGCCCTCGAGGAAGGTGCCGACGGTGATCGCGGCGGTGAGCAGCTTCCACTGCTGGATCGGAACGCTGCCCATGGTCTCGCCGGTGCGGCCATTGACCGCGATGTAGTGCAGCATCCCGCCGTTGCGACCCGGCTGGTGGTACGAATACAGCCAGACCGGCAGGTACATCGAGACCCAGCGGGTCCCGTGCACGTCGAGTCCTTCGCTCTCCCAGCGCACGCCACGATCGAAGCGGCTGACGGACGCCTCGACTTCGCAACGCGCGATCGACAGCAGCTGTTCCTCCAGTCGCGGGCGCAGGTGTTCGACGTCGCGGTCGCGCTTCTCCGAGGTGAACCCCGACAGGTAGGACGCGTTCCACTTGACCGCGTTCTTGGTGTCGAACGGCAGGATGGTGTTGATGATGTTGTTGGTGTTGGCGCCGATATCCAGGTTGCCGCGCTTGTCGGAGGATTCCAGCGGCAGGTCGTCGACGGTGAAGTCCACGTGCCGTTCCACCTGGTACACGTCGGCGTCGTAGTAGGTCTTCTTCTTGTCGCCGCTGCCCTGCGTGTAGGTGCGCGTCAGGATCTCGCCGTGGCCGGCGACATCGGCGCTCGCCTTGCCATCCACGATCATGTACGGCATGTAGACGCCGACGACGTTCTCCGGGGTGAACTGTTCCTTGAATTCCTTCAGCGCGAACATCCGCCGCTTGTCGACGAACTGGCGGATGCGCGCGACCGCATCGTCCTTCTTGATGTGGAAGGGCAGCACCGCGTCGGGCACCGCGCCGTTGGCCACCTGTTCGTTGACGCCGAAGACGTGGCGGCACCAGTGGCAGCGTGCGGTCATCGTGCTTTCGGTGTTGACGGTGACCTCGGCGCCGCAGCCCGTGCACTTGTAGGTCATCAGGCTGGAGACGTCGGCCGCGATGTTCTGCGCGCCGGACGCGATGATCGTGCCGGTGAGGTCGTCCAGACCTTCGCCGAACCCGAATTCCTCTTCCACCCGCTGCCCGTGCCACTCGTTGCGGCAGTACAGGCAGATCAGCAGGTCGGTGCCGGGCCGCTGCTTGATGTCGGTGGCGCCGCACTTCGGGCAGCGATTGGCGCCGTCCTTGAGCTCTTCCGCGGAGGTGTCGATGGCGACCGGGTCGGGCGCCAGCAATTCGTCGCGGATCGGCGGGGGCAGGGTGGCCGGATCGACGCCGAAGCTGCCCGGCAGCGGCGGCACGTCCTGCGGCGATCCCGGGCCGCTGTAAGGCGGCACCGGTGGCGGGTTGGTGTTGTTCGACATGGTCGTTGCGCGGCTTGCGGCTTAGAGGCCCAGCGCCTTGGACTTGAGTGCGTCGTAGTCGTCCTGGGTGATCAGGCCGAGGTCGAGCATCTCCTTGGCCTTCTTCAGCTTGGCGATCGGGTCATCGGCCGCCGGAGCCGCGGGTGCCACCGGCTGCTGCATGTTGCCGACACCCATCATGCCACTGGCCATGCCGATGCCCATCAGGCCGGCCGCACCGCTGGTCTCGCCCGCGGACTGGATGCCCTGGGCGACGCTTGCCTGCAGGTTGGAGTTGCCGCGCGAGCCGGAGAGCGCATCGGCGCGCTGCACGGTCTTCAGCAGTTCCTTGGTGTTGGCGTCGTATTCGATCGAGACGATGGCGGTCTTGGCGATGACCAGGCCGCGATCGGATTTCCACTGGTAGGCATTTTCCACCGCGTCGGACAGGCTCTTTGCGAAGCCGATCGAATCCTGCTGGAGCTTGGTGATGCGGTTGCCCTTGCTCGGATCGTTGGTGTACAGGCTGAACGCCGGCGCCAGCGAACCCACCACTTCGTTGAACAGCTGCGCGGCGGCGGCGTTGTCGAGGTCGGTGAAATCGAACACCTGGCCGGTCTGCAGGTAGCTGGCCGGCACGAAGTTCTTCACGAACAGGATCGGGTCGACGATCTTCAGGGTGTAGGAGCCGCGCGTCACCGCGCCGACCTGGGTGTTGAGGAAGCCGTCGTCCCAGTAGATTTCCGACTGCGTGCCGAAGCGGTTGTCCGGAAGTTCCTTCAGGGAGACGAAGAAGGCCGCCTGCTGCGAACCGGGCTGGCCGCCGAACTTGAAGCGCTCCCAGCTCTGGGTGATGAGCGGGCTGACGATGCCGTCGCCGGCGAAGATCGACTTCGAGTTGATGTCGTCCGAGCGCCATTCGTAGCCGCCTGGCTCGGCGACGAAGCCGGTGATCTTGCCGTCCTGGAACAGCAGCAGGCCGTAGCCCTCGGGGACGACGATCTTCGAGCCGTTGGTGATGATGTTCTGCGAGCCCTTGGTATTCGAGCCACGCCCGGCGTTGGTACCCTGCGGCACCGCGGCGAACAGGGCGGCCGTGGACGGCAGGCCCGCCGGCACCGTGTAGAAGTCCTTCCACTGGTCGCCGAGCATCCCGCCAACCGCACCCGTCACTGCTTGAATGAGACCCATCAGACTTCTCCGCGTTTCGTGGCTGGGCAACGTACCCACCTTGACGGGCGAACTATACATTTCCGGACGAAGCGGCGAGGGCGGGTGATGCGCTTCCGATCAGTGGCCGGCGCATGCGCGTCTTTGCGTTGGATGCGCCGTTCGCCGGGCACGCGCTGGACGCCTGCTCAGGCGGCGCCGAGCTTGTCGCAGGAAGCACGGGCGGGACGGGCCCGTAAAGGCGCGCCTGGCGACGGGGGCGGGCCTGCACGCCGGGGACAAGGGTTCATGCGCGCCCTATCGCAACAGCGGGCTTGATCACGATCAATACGGCGCCGCGCCGCGCTGCCATGCTGGCGTTACCTTCAAGAGGGCACGCGCATG
>Ga0138256_10005332_pt1 | contig 13616 bp, 7 predicted proteins | sample KNB2016incub_MG_FD_105486 | JGI IMG/M metagenome (GOLD analysis project Ga0138256, IMG submission 105486) | Active sludge microbial communities from wastewater in Klosterneuburg, Austria - KNB2014incub_MG | ecosystem: Engineered > WWTP > Activated sludge > Unclassified | place: Austria...
ATAATCATTCAGGCCAAACGAATGCGTCGATAACGGTCCTCCCGCCAAGTCGATACCGACCACACCCTTGCGCGCAGCCGCAATGTCGACGAGCTGCTCGAGAACCGAGGGCGGTTCGCCATAAAGCCCGCAAAGAATGAGGCCGGCGCGGCCTGCCACCCCTTCGAGCGCCGCATCGACAATGTCGGACATGGAAGCGGCACGATGAAGCTGCGGTGCGAATCGAATTTCGAGCGTCGTGACGTTTTCGTCGCGAGCATCTTCGCACATTTCGGACGCAATGCGACGAAGCTCGGTCGGGCATTGAAGCAGCGACAACATGAAGGCGAATCGAGCAAGCGCGGCGTCGAGCCCCACGGCCGCTTGGAATGGCAAGTCCTGTGGCACTGCCAAACCCTTGCGCTGGGCAAGTTCGTGCAGTGTCGAAGGACGAAGCGAACCGTCGAGATGTCGGTGAAGATCAGCGAGCGGGAGTGAGTTTGTCATCATCATACGCCTGTTCGTCGTGAGGAACGTTCTTCCAAATCAACGCGTCGATCCGCCTGCTTTCGTGATGCGCAAGATTCCTGATGGACTGGCGACCCAGACGACGCCGCGAGAGATGGCAAGGTCGGAGAACGCGGCATGCGATCCGAGCGGATGTGTCACGGGTTGAAAAACTTTGCCGTCGAAATGAATCAAGGTGCCGTCGTCCCCGCCAAACCATACGTCTGTGGGACTATTGGCAACGACCGCGCGCAGCCACGCGCGCGAGGGAAGCGCGAATCTTTCGATCGCGTCGCCTTTCACGTGCACGACCGAACCCAACGCACCCACGGCCCACGCTTCGTCATTGCTCACGGCAGCGACGGCGAGCAGCGAAGCAGCAGCGCGATACCGCGTGACCGCGTCACGTCCCAAACGACCACGAGCATGCAGCAAAAATCCTTCGCCCATGGGTCCGATGTTGAGTGCACCGACGAAAAACCCTCCGCCCTCGGGCGTGACGGCCACGTCCACGTACGTCAGCGGAGGCAAACCGAGCACAGGTCGAAACGGAGACGTTTCATCGGGCCGCACAAGGGCGTGCATGCCGATCTCGTGAGCATTCGAATCGCGCATGCCGTAGGGCGAGCCGGCTTCGACGGAGCCCAGCATCCACACCGCGCCCGTCGCGTTTCCCGAGATGGCGACGATGTCATGCCCAGCGAGCTGGACGTCTGCATCGGCGGCTTTGCCATCCCTGAACGCGCGCAGTTTGTCGCGTACGTTGTACGCTTCGGTCTCGCGATCGCGATGCGAGAAGAACCCGCGTCCGGCTCCTTCCGGGTAAAACCATCGTTCGAATCGGATGCGTTTTTCGTCCGTATTGATGATCGTCGTTTTTCCTGTTGAATCGAATTCGACAAGTTTGTCCCATGCCTCGACCCACAGGGTACCGTCCCGCGCAGCTCGCACGCGTTTGGCTGTCGAAACAGGTGCAGCGTTCTTGACGACGATTTCTGCTTTTGCAACGCGGTATCCTGAGAGCGAAGCACCGAGCTCGATGGGTGCGGGCGCGTCGATCGGCCGAGTATCCATCGATTTTGCATCGGGCAAACGCACGGCGGTTTGCGGGGCGGGTTTTCCCCGGAAAAGTCCGTTCTTGTTACCCACCCACACCTCGTCGGCACCGCGAAGGACAATGCCGGCGGCAGTCGGCGCGCCTGCGACGAGCGACCAACGCTTTCCGTCCCAATGCATTAGCCCGTTGCGGCTCCATGCGTCCGTGCGCGTGCGCGCGACGACGCCCGTTTCAATCGATTGCGGCACGCTCGTGGGAGTAAATGCTTTGCCATCGTAATGATACGCGACCTCGCCCGGATTGACAAACCACAAGTCATCGTCGCCCGTGCCCCCGATCGCGCTCACGCTGTGCCGTTTGTCCTCGGGCGTCGGAACGGGCACGAGCTTTGCGTTTTCGAGCCGTTCAACCTTGCCATAGTAGGGCACGACGTACGTGTGTTTTCCAACGACGTTGACCGATTGCGTTTTCTTTTCTCGTTTGACGACTTCGGGCTGAGCGCCATCGTAAATGGCGCAGGCATGGTCTTCATCGTTGCCGAAACAGAAAACGCGCGCCGTGCCTATTTCCGTGGCTCGAATGTGGGATTCCGAAAAGGACGTCACGTACGTTTCGTCAAACGCACTTGCAAGATCATTTCGCTCGCGTACGGTCGTGCCCGCAAGTTCCAGAAGAATGGCTTTCGCGGGCCGCGCGACCCAGATGGATTCGTAATGCGCAATTGGAAAAACCGTTCGCGCTAGAAGCCACGGATTCCCATTTGGCCCCAAAGCAAGTTTGTCGATTTCAATGGCTTGCTTTTCGAGTTTGCTTTCTTCATCCATGCGATCGGATTTTGCGGTACGAGACGGAATGGCAAATCGTTTCGTTCCTGCCGCCGAGTACCGTAGAAGTTCCGCACCCTTTTTTCCCTGCACCAGCAGCCAAAGTTCGTCCGGACCGTTCGCGACGAGAGCAGAAACCTTTTCGTCGAGAACCTTTTCGTAGCTCAGCAACATGATCGGCTCGGTGCTGGCAATCGCCGGGTGAGGATCGTTCACGCGAATGTCGAGCCCCTTGCCGGTGATGTGTCCGGATGCATCGACGGCGAATGCTTGATCTTTCGGATTCGTGCGCCAGAAGTCCTCCTCGAGCGTGGCGGCATGGGAAAACAGCAGCGTTCCGTCGGGCGAAAACGCGAGCACGCCGCGAGGACTTGCAACGTAGACATGATCGTCGGCGCCGACGATGGCCGGTGTCAATGCGCCTGCGACCAACTGTTTTTCCCAAACAATTTCGCCGTTTGTCGTTACAGATGCGACGACGCCACGTTGCGTCGTGATGACGACCCGATCGCCCTCGACAGGGGTGATGCCCGACACGCCGCCGCGAAAGCCAATGGACCACGTGGGTTTGTCATCGGTGTCGAGCGCAACGAGCGTTCCGTCGGCACCTCCAACGAGCAGCGTTTTGTCCTCGAGGTAGGCAACGGCCATGGCGCCAATGCCAATGAGACCGCGATCGCCCGCCGGAGGGTGCAAAGAATCGGGGTCGAGCGTGCGTTTTACCGCGCCCACGGGCTGGATTACCACGCGACCGCCGACGTCCGAGATGGTCGCGACGTCTCCGTTGGGCGCTTCATTTGGCTTGCGTTTGGTGCGCGCGATCTGCTCTGCGTCGTCCTTGGGCTGATCGGGTTTTACCGAAACGACGGGCACTTTGGCTGGCTTCTTCGACTCGGTGGGCGAGCTGCACGCGGCGAGCAGCAGTGCACCGAGACAAACGGTTCGCGGTAGCATCAGCGCTTCTCCTCGGGCAATGCGAATGCGATCGCTTCCGGCAACGCGAAAAATGCCGCTCCATCGGGCGAGACGGATATGCTGCCAACGTCGCCCGAAAGTTGGGCTTGCCGCAATCGGCTGCCGTCCCATTGATACACCATGTCTCCAGCACCGCCAAACCATACGTTGCGCGAGCTGCTGCCGCGCACGATGCGCGTCGAGAAAGATGCCGGCGTCGGCATTTGTGCAAGGGTTTTTCCGTCATACCGCAGCAGCATGGTCGCGTGCGATTCCCACGGGCGGCCGGCTCCTGCCGTGAGCCATACGTGGTGCTGCTCGTCCGCCCACATCGCGTGAATGTGCTGTCCCTCGTCGAATTTGACGACTTTTGCCCAAGTGACACCATTGAAGCGGTACAGCACCGGCTGAAACAATTCGTCTTTGGTGACAACCCAACCGTCATCTGGCGCGTGCATCCACAGGGCCACATTGTAAATGCCCATGTCGATGCCATCGCGAGGGGGATCGATGTGCGTCGGAGCAAACCGCGGCCCGGAGGTGCAATGCCCCGCCAACGAACCAATACGACATGCATCGTCATCCATGTTGTGGGCCGCTCGCCATGTCAATGTCCCCGATGCGTGCAGGTGATCTGGGACGAGTGACCTTTCCGAACATGTCCACTTGCCATTTCGTGCAAGCGATGCGCGCCGTTCGCCCCCGACACGCGTATTCGTGTCGCGATATTCGCCAAATACGTGGACGTGAGCTTCATCCACCACGATATTGTACAGCCGACTGCCTAACCAGCCGGAATCGGCATTGGCCTCGCCCCAGCCGCAAGGCTTGGCTTGACGAAATGTGATTTGCTTGCCGTCGTCCTGGAGCACGACGCCGCTATCGGTGAGTATCCAAATATCCTTGGAATTGCGCGCAGCAACCGCAAGAATCTTGACAGGCGTGGACCCCGCAACAATGGCACTGCCGGGCGCGAAATGCGTATACCCCTGTTTGGTCAATCGAATGCTGAACGTCGATATCTTTCGCTCGATCGGGGGCGGAGTTTCGTTCGTCGAATGGGCTGCCGCCGCACCCGAACACGTGAAGACCACCGTTCCAACGACAATGCGCGACAAACAATGCGGAATGGTCATCGCTTTACGATCCCTTCTACCGCGATCATTTCGTGATCGCTCATTTTCATTCCAAACTTTCGCGCCATCTCCGGAGGCATCCTTTGCCAAACGATTTCATACTTTGCTCGCGACGTGCCCTTGGGCAAAGGCAATACAATCTGCCGCGGTCCCGTCAGACGACGATCCTCGCGCTCGATCGGCACGGTCTTGTGTGGCGCTTCGTGGGCCGGGCCAAAGATGCGCCGCAGGATTTCGACCGCTGGTTGACCCAATGGTTTGTCTTTTGCATCGACGGCGAACACTCGGACCTCCACGCGCCGATACAAATCCCCCGTGGGAAACGCATGCCCGATCGTGCCGGGCCGCATGTCGATGTGCAGCGAATCGTCCTTGATTTCTGCTTTGTCGACGACGACGGCACGCACCATCATGTCCTTGTTGCCCTGTACGCGAAAGTCATGGCTCCTGTGCGCAGCACCCTTTTTGCTGGGGACGCGCGGCATGTGGCAGTCCTGGCATGGTTTGGCCGCGTGCGCCGATTGCGCATGCTCGGTCAGCGTCTTTTGCATTCGATCGACATCGGGACGACGAGAGCCGGGAAATGCAAACTCGTGACAACCACCGCACGCCGCATCTGTCCCAAGGCGCGCGTCGCCGATGACTTCATGACCGCCGTCGCGACGAACGATGTTATGTGTTCCAACGATTCCCGCGGGGACGACATGGCACGCGGTGCATCCAATGCCCACGTGACCCTCCTCGGGTGACGGTTCCGCGGACGAACCCACGAGGGGCGTGTGGCACTTGCGGCAAAACGAAAGCGGTTCGACCGCACGCGCATGTTGGAAGTATTCGTTGTCCCATGCGCGATGGTGCAGCGACTGTCGCCACTCGGCAGCTATTTCCGCATGGCACTGGGTGCAACGTTCGTCGTTTGGTACACCCACGCCCTCGACGGGCACAAGGGCGGCGCGAGGTCCCGGGCCTGGCAGCGGCATGTCGAGCGTGCTGCTCGGTCGACTCGAGAGCAGGACACTCGTGACGAGCGCTGCGGCGGGCAAGAGCCGGAAAGAAAAACGCATGACCCGCAGGTTGCCGGAAACGACCCGGCGTTGTCAACGGATGGGTGTCGAGAAAAGATCTGGCGAGCTACCCTCGCGCACGCTTCTCGCGCGCGGCAAGTTCCACGTCAAACGATACCATGCGCGTCACGAGCTGTTCGAAACCGAGTTTGGGCCGCCAACCCAAGACGTTCCGCGCCTTGCTCGGATCAGCCAGGAGAAGGTCGACCTCGGCAGGCCGGAAGTAGCGCGGATCGACCCGTACGAAATCACGATAATCGAGCCCCACGTGGCCAAATGCAAGCTCGAGAAACTCGCGAACGGAATGCGTTTCACCGGTCCCAATCACGTAATCGTCACCCACGTCTCGTTGCACCATGAGCCACATGGCTTCGACGTAATCTTCGGCATGGCCCCAATCGCGTTTTGCGTCGACGTTGCCAAGAAATAGCTCCTTTTGCAGCCCATGTTTGATGCGTCCGACGGCCCGCGTGATTTTGCGCGTCACGAATGTCTCGCCACGCCGTTCGCTCTCGTGGTTGAACAAGATCCCATTCGACACGTGCATTCCGTACGCTTCTCGGTAATTTTGCGCGATATAAAAGGCGTACGCTTTCGCGCACGCATAGGGACTGCGCGGATGAAATGGCGTCGATTCGCGCTGCGGAATTTCCACGACTTTGCCATAGAGTTCGCTGCTGCTCGCTTGGTAAAACCGACAGCGCAAGCCCACCTTGCGAATCGTCTCCAGCAGGCGCAGGGTGCCAAGTCCCGTGATTTCGCCGGTGTATTCCGGAATATCAAACGATACACGCACATGACTTTGGGCGCCGAGATTGTAGATCTCGTCCGGAGAAACATCGGACACGATGGAGTGCAGTGACGAGGCATCTTGCAAATCGCCATGGTGCAGCTTGAGACGCACGGCGGTTTCGTGCGGATCGCTGTAAAGATGGTCGATTCGTTCGGTGTTGAAGGAACTGGAACGGCGGATGATGCCGTGAACTTCGTATCCCTTGGCGAGCAAGAGTTCGGCGAGGTACGAACCGTCCTGGCCCGTGATGCCCGTGATGAGCGCTCGTTTCATGACGTGGGGCTACTCGAATCGTCGAAGATGTGCAAGCCCCACGTGTCATCACGAGGTTTCGAGCGTTGAACAGCGGAATTGGAGGGGATTCAAAACGCGCTGAGACGTGAACGCTCCGTGCCGGTCCGCGCGATGTTCGATGTCGGCACGTGCAATCGCCTTGCGCAGATGGTATTCGCGTGGGGCGAAGTTTCGCCGAGGTACGAGTGTCCCATGTCCAAACTACTTTCTGATCAAACGATCATCGTGACCGGTGGCGCTGGTTTTCTGGGCGCTCACGTGGTCGAGCAGCTTCGATCGCGAGGCGCTGGGCGCATCGTTGTCCCACGGTCGAGCGAGTTTGACCTGACCGACGCCGGAGCGACGGGTCGGCTGTTCGATGAAGTCAGGCCCGATGTGGTGATTCACTTGGCGGCTCGAGTGGGCGGGATCGAGGCAAATCGGCGGCGTCCAGGCACATTTTTCCGCGACAACATGGCGATGGGCCTGAACGTGCTCGAACATGCGCGGCGCGTGGGTGTTCCCAAGGTCGTGGTGGCCGGAACGATTTGCGCATATCCCAAGTTCACCCCGGTTCCGTTTCGAGAAGACGATTTGTGGAATGGGTATCCCGAGGAAACCAATGCGCCGTATGGCATTGCCAAGAAGGCGCTTCTCGTGATGGCGCAGTCCTATCGTGCCGAATTCGGTTGCAATTTCGTCATGGTTTTTCCGGTGAACCTTTACGGTCCGCGCGACAATTTCGATCCTCGAGATTCTCACGTCATTCCGGCGATGATTCGCAAGTTTGTTGAAGCAGACATGGCGCAGGCGCCCAAGGTGGTTTTGTGGGGCGATGGGAGCCCCACGCGAGAATTCTTGTACGTCGCAGACGCCGCCGAAGGGATCGTGCTGGCGACCGAGCGTTACGACAAGGGTGATCCGGTGAATTTGGGGGCGGGATTCGAGATATCGATTCGGGACTTGGCGCAAAAAGTGAAGGACGTCGTTGGGTATCGCGGCGACATCGAATGGGATGCGTCCCGGCCAAACGGTCAACCAAGACGCATGCTGGACGTTTCGAGAGCAAAACAAGAGTTTGGTTTTTCTGCACGAACTTCCTTCGACGAAGGGCTGAGAAAAACGGTTGCGTGGTATCTGGAGCATCGTCACGAGATCGCGTAAGTTCGCGCCGCATGTTGGGAACGCCAATAACCTCGGGGCATGTGCTACGGGGCTCGGTCGGTCCTGCAACGAAAATTCCTGATCCACCACCACGGAAACCGCGTAGACTCGACTTCGGCAAGCGTCGAAACGCTCGTCCTACAAACACGGGAGGTACATCGATGGACTTCGTGACAGTAGGTCCGATGGATGGTGGTCCGGAACAACTCGAACAGCAGATGCGCACAGCGCTTGCTTCATTGTCCACACCCGCCGCACTCGCAATCCTTTACTGCCCGATCGACGCCGACGCGGCCGCGTACGCGCGAGCGATTCGAGCGGTGACGGCCGCGCCGCTCGTTGGAGCAACGACGGGAGGCGTGGCATTCACAGAGCGAGGTTTTACGCGCACAGGCGTATGCGTGGGCCTGTTCGGAGATGCAAACCCCGCCGTCGTCGCATCGATGGGACGAGATCTGAAACGTGATGCACGTGCAGCCGTTGCCGCTGCGCTCGAGCCCATCATGGACCGCGTCAATGTCAAGCAAAAGGAACATTCGCTCTTGATCTTGTCCGACGCATTTGCCGCCGATGGCGAAGCCCTGCTCGATATCGTCCGAAGTAGCGTACCCACGCATTTCCGGGTATTTGGTGGAACTGCAGGCGATAACTGGACATTCAAGGGAACACGGGTGATTCTGAATGAGGAAGTCGCGTCGGACGCGCTCGTGCTCGCGGGACCATTTACGGGAGTGCCGTTTGCAGCAATGGCGCGGCACGGATTCAGCGCGGTGGAGGGTGGTCGCGAATTCGAGATTACTGCCATCGACAGCAACGTTCTCCAATCGCTCGATTGCGGTCCCGCCGCGCGAGTCTATCGCGACGAGCTCGGACGTCTTGGACTCTTGGCGCCGGAGGCAGACCTCGTCAAAGCCATGGCGATTTACGAATTGGGGGCTCGTACGCCATTCCGACAGGAACTCAAGATTCGTGCACCTCTTGGAACAAACGATGATGGTGCTGTCATTCTCGCCAGCAGTTTGCCAAGACGGTCGGCAGTGCGTGTCGTGAGCTCGTCGCCGGACAAACTCGTGCAGGCCGCTCATGACGTGGCTCAACGCGTCTATCGACGATTACGGGGAAAACCGCATGGAGCGCTCGTGTTCGACTGCGCTGCGCGGCTGCAACTCTTGACCGATCGGTATGGTGAATCAGTGCATGCCTATCGAGGCGATGGAACGCATCCCGTCCTCGGAATGGCATGTTATGGCGAAATGCTCCGCGTCGGCGGCACATCGGATGGTTTCCACAACACGACCGCCATCCTTGCAGCGTGGTGAATGCACGAACAAGGGTTGCACGAAGCCATCGCGCCACAAAAGCCGCTTTCGTATCCACATTCGGTGGTTTCCGGATGATTCGAGCCGCTGTCTGAAAAATCAGAAATGCAGCAAATGAATCTTTCGAGCAAAGCATTTTGAGCCTTGCGCAGCTCGCTTCGCCGAATCACGGTCGCGTTCGTCCGGGGGAATGCGATAAGCTGCAACAACGAAAGAACGAAATGAACGCATTGCGTGGATCCTTGTACATGGGTGTTCTCGGGGTATTTGCTTCGGTGGCCGGTTGCCAAAGCGAGGATACCCGCCAAACAGAGTCGGTCGACGTCGCGATTGAAGAAGACATGACCAACGACGTCACGAATGACATCACGGATACCGAAGTCGACGCTGAAAAAGGCGAAAACAGAGCCACGTCGAAACCGAAAACCTCCGTGTTGTGCGGCAAGGGTGTCGATATTTACGAGCCGAACAACAAGCGCAGCAGGGCGGTCGATGCGCCACGAGGAACGACAGGCGGGCTTTCCATTTGCGTTGGGGACGAGGATTGGTTCCGGGTGGTGGTCCCTGCAAATACCATCGTGCGCGTGGGTATCGAAATGGACCACGCTGCCGGCGATCTGGACCTCGTGGTGTACGACGAAGCCGGTCGGCTCGTCGGGAGCCGGTACGGTAAAGAATACCCGTCCTCGTGGCGAGGTTTCGAAACCAATACGGAATTCTATGGCCTCTATTCCGAACAAGGCAACGGGGTGTATCATGTCCGCGTGGTGGCTCACGCAGGCGCGGAGAATGCCTACAGTCTGCACGTGGACCATTTTCCTTACGTCGATGGTGCGAGTTGCACCGGAGCCGGCTTTGACCTCACCGAGTGCTTGGGGCATGGCACGAATGGCGGCGGCCTGCTGCCATTCCCATTTCCGGATCCGAACGATTCGACCGTCGGGGCCGGCTACGAATGGGAGAGTGCGGCAAACTATCGCTTCGCTCGGCGCGAGCTCATCATGCTGGTACGCAACGCTCTGGCCGAGACGATGAAGGCGTTCCCCAACACGACGCCCTTGTCGCTCATCGACGTGTGCCAGAAAGACGGCATTACGCCCGGGTACGACGTGGGCCAACCAAGGCATCCCCAAAGCACGCACGATCAGGGTGGAAACATCGATATCGCGTATTTTCAAACCGATGGTGCGAACGATGGTGAGATCGTGTGCGGTGACGGCGCCAAACATGCCGATGGCTATTGCACCGACGCTGCGACGAAGACAAACATCGTTGACTTTCCTCGACAAGCGTTTTTCATGGCCAAGCTTTTCGCTTCGCCCCGAACGCGCGTCGTCGGCACCGATACGGTATTGGCTCCGCTCATCACCCATGCAGCGCAGGCCCTCGCCGCGCTTCCCAAGGGACATCCGCAACGCATCACGTCGGACGAGCTCGGCGGATTCGACAGCAAAATGGCGTATGGCACCGGATGGCCGTACCACCATCACCACATTCATCTCAGCATGAAATGGTGGTCGCAAAAAGGAGCTTTTGCGCAGGACGACGCGTTCGAATTCGCCCCCTTCGAGCACTCGATGGCAATGCCCAAGTGACGTAAAGCCCATGTGGTTGCCGTCAAAATGCTGACGCCAATGGGAGCGGGGATCGTCGCAGAAATCATAAAAGCATTCCCCCCGATTGCAGAGGGTGATATTCGAACAAGCTATCATGCTTGGTCAAACGCACGCCGACGCAACCCCATCCAGAACCCTCACCATCGAACAGTTCCTGCGCGGCGCGCTCGCCGCTGCCGAAGCTCTCGCGAAACTGCATCAGAGCGGCATCATCCACCAGAGCATCCGACTCGACACGCTGCGCATCGATTTCGAGGGCGTCAAAGTCGAGCTGAGTGGTGTTCAGAGCGTTGCGCAAGCCGAACCTTCGGTACTCAAGCTGCCGCTCGAGTCGCTGCCTTATGTCGCGCCCGAGCAGACAGGACGTTTCGATGTCCCGATCGATCACCGCGTGGACCTCTATTCGCTCGGCATCTTGCTGTACGAGCGCTGGGCTCTGGCGCTTCCGTTTCAGGCCGATGATGCTGTCGGATGGGTGCACTGTCATGTCGCGCGTGCGCCACGTGCGCTCATGGAGGCTGCGCCGGAAACGCCGGTGATCGTCTCGAACATCATCATGAAGCTTCTCGCGAAGTCGCCCGACGAACGCTATCAAAGCGCGCGCGGGCTCGCGCTCGATCTCGAACGCTGTTTGTCGGAGCTCTTGACGGCGGGGCACATCGAGCCGTTCCCGCTCGGCACGCGAGATGTTTGGGACAAACTCCGCAGCGCAGGTCGGATGTACGGTCGCAAAGAGGAGCTCGACGCGCTGCGAGCATCCGTCGCACGCGCGAAGGCCACGCGCGAAGTCGTGCTCGTCACGGGGCCATCGGGAATTGGCAAGACGGCGGTTCTGCGTGAGCTGCAAAAGGGCAGCGGTGAGAACGCGTTTTTTCTCTTGGGCAAGTTCGAGCAGCAGAAGCGGGACATTCCGTATTGGACGGTGGGACAAGCCTTCGGTGATCTCGTGCGTCAGCTTCTCGCGCTGCCCGATATGGAGCTCGAGGCAATACGCAAGCGACTCGTTGAAGCGCTCGGGGTGAATGCGCAGCTCATCGTGGACGTGGTTGGTCAGATCGAACTGGTGATTGGCAAGCAGCCTCCGGCGGTTGTTCTTCCGGCCGCGGACACGCAGAGCCGGTTCAACATGACGTTCGCCAGTTTCATCGACGTGCTTGCGACGTCCGAGCGACCGATCGTGCTCCTTCTTGACGATCTCCAGTGGGCGGACTTTGGTAGCTTGGACTTGCTCCAGCACGTTCTCACGCAGCCGGCGCTTCGAAACTTGCTGGTGGTCGGCGTGTATCGCGAGGAGGACGTGGGTCCGTCGCACCCGCTCGAGATGATGCTCGCCGCTGTGCGTGGAGCGGGAGTGACGATGACGCCGGTCGGCGTCGGGCCGTTGCCGCAAGCACACGTGGTCGATCTCGTCTTGGATCTCTTCGGATGCGAGCCTTCCGAGGCCAAACCATTGGCATCACTTCTTTGGGCAAAAACGGGGGGTAACCCGTTTTTTATTACGCAACTCCTGGGCGTCTTGCACGAAGAGCGACTGATCCGCTTCGATGCACAACGGTGGGCATGGCGATGGAACATCGCGGACATCGAGTCGAAGGAGATCACGGATGATCTCGTCGAGCTCGTCCTGAGCAAAGTACGGCGTTTGCCCGAACGAACGCTCGACACGCTGAAGATTGCTGCGAGCACGGGGAGCGAGTTTTCGGTCGAGTTGGTCGCGACCTTGTGCGGAAAGACAAACGAGGAAATTCGTTCGCTGCTCGAACCTGCGCTTGCGGATGGCATCCTGTTGCAAAGGCCGAGCGGCTACAAGTTCCTCCACGAGCGGCTCGTCCAGGTCGCGTACGGCTTGATTCCGGAAGACGATCGCACCGCGTTGCATTTGCAATTGGGGTGGCTGCTGCTCGAACGCACACCGGAAGAGGAAGTCGACAGCGCGATTTTCGACATCGTCAATCAGCTCAATCTGGGCTCCGCGCGTGTCGAGTCACCGGCCGAACGACGCCGAGTTGCGGAGCTCGATCTTCGAGCAGGCCGGAAGGCAAAGACGGCTGCGGCGGCACGAACGGCAGGCATGTACCTTGGCAAGGGCATTGGTCTATTGCCTGCGGACGCATGGGCCACCGAGTACGCGCTTGCGTACGCGCTGCACATCGAGCTTGCGGAGTGCGAGTTCATGACGGGGCGCTTCGAGGATGCGGAGCGTCTTTGCGCAGCGGTGCTCGAACATGCGCGAACGGCGGTCGACAAGGCGGGGGTGTATCGAATCCAGATTTCGCTCGCGACGGCGCAGATGAACAACCTGCGCGGCATTGATCTGGGTCGTGCGGGCCTGCGAATGTTCGGCATCGAGCTTCCTGCCGATCCCAGTGAGCAGAACGTTCGTTCGGAGGTGGCGGCGGTACGCGACAAACTCATGGGACGGGCCATCGAAGCGCTCGCGCAACTGCCGGTCATGACCGATCCGGACATGATTGCGGCGATGGATATTCTTTCAGCGCTGTATCCAGCAGCAGTGTATGTTCTCCCGCACCTTGCAGACGTTGCGTCTGTGCACATGGTTCGTCTCAGCATCATGCATGGGAACGCGCCGGCATCTGTGCATGGCTACGTCTTATTTGCCAAATTACTCTGCGTCCAGTTGGGCGAGTTTCGTGATGGCTACCTTTTTGGGAAACTGGCCTACGAGCTCTGCGAGCAACCCGGATTGGGCGGTTATGGAAGCGAGGTGCTCGTCAACTTCGGCGCCACGATATTGATCTGGTGGCGCGGCATGCGAGAATCGCTGGATATCTTGACAAAGGCGTTTCAAAGCGGACGAAACGCCGGCAAACCAATCTATGCAGGATCCAGCTTGCTTCAGAAAGCGATGCTGTTGCTTGCCGCCGGCGAGCCGCTGGATACGGTCGACGAGGCAGCCGAGTTCGCCTTCG
>Ga0138256_10005336_pt1 | contig 13606 bp, 8 predicted proteins | sample KNB2016incub_MG_FD_105486 | JGI IMG/M metagenome (GOLD analysis project Ga0138256, IMG submission 105486) | Active sludge microbial communities from wastewater in Klosterneuburg, Austria - KNB2014incub_MG | ecosystem: Engineered > WWTP > Activated sludge > Unclassified | place: Austria...
AAATGCCCGAAAATGCAGGGCTTTCCGGCGAGTTAGCTCAGTGGTTAGAGCAGCGGAATCATAATCCGTTGGTCCGGGGTTCAAATCCCTGACTCGCCACCAATTCGATGTTCGCTGCGTTCCAGCAGCTTCCAAAAGCCCGCCTCGAGCGGGCTTTTTCACTCTTAGAGGGCATTACTAAGCAGCTGACCCTAGCCCTCAAAAATCAAAGCGTTGCTAGCCCAGCCAAGCGCGAGCCTGTCGATGAAGCCCTTCCGAGCCCAGGCCCCGGCGTCGCGTTCGTCGAGGTAGAGACGGGGGTCGCACCAGCGCACGGGGCCGGGTGGATCCTCGACGCCGACGTGGAGGACCGCGCCAGCGAGGCGAACTGCCACGAGCTTGACCGGAGGGAGACCCTCGCCTTGGCGAGGGATGAAGGGCTTGCTGGCCCAGACGACGCAGAAGGTGGTTCCGCGCTCGGTGTACACGACCATGAGCTGCCCCTTGAAAACGCACCACTCCCGGGGCGGGAGGGTTTATCTGGGAGCCGCAAGCTCGGAGTATGGGTTGGGCGAGAGCCGTTTGGATTGGTGATCAGGTATATCGCGCCAAGGCTACACGCTATCTGCCACCGCAAGTGCCGCCAATTCGCGCTTGCAAAGGGCGAAGACTACTCCAAGTTCCATGGGAGAAAGTCACGGATGCCGGCTGGTGATCCCTCCCGGTACGTCCGAAACCACCTCTCGGCGGCCGCAGCGATCTTGAGTCGCGGTACGCTACGCGCAAGTGCGCTCGACACCATCGCCGTGTTGACGAGAAGTTCGGAAAGCTCGCCTTCGTAGATGACGCGGACCTGGTACGTGATCGCATAGCCGTGGAGCAATTCCTTCTCCAGATGACGCCAGCACTGGCTATGGAAGACGGGTCGAGCGACGCGATCGCCGGTAGCGGCGCTTACTGCCGGTGGTGTGCGCCAACGCTGCGATAGCCCTTTGTTTGAAAACCCAACGTAGCGGAATCCGCCGTCGCTTGCCTTAACGACATAGAGGCAGTCTTTGTTGTGGTCCTTGGCCTTGATGGGGTGTTTTTCGTAGACCGCGGAATGCCACGGCCCGCGCCTGGGGTCAGGCTTTCCTCGCTTTTGCGATACGTCACGATGCCAGAGCATGCGTGGCTCGCAGAGCCCAAAGATCGTGTAGCCGGGATGTGCTGCCTCGAACAACAAGTTCATCGACTGGACTGGCACAAGGGGAACCTTTTCAGGAGACTCGGACCGACACGGCTTCAATGGCGGCTAGCACGTCGGCAATTCGCGCTGCCGCCTTGCCGCGGACGTAGAGGCCCATTTCGAGGGAGTACTCAAACGACCACTTCAGCATGTTGGCTGACCCGAGGTACGCGGAAGCTCGATCGGCAAGCATGACCTTTGCGTGGAACGTCTCGAAGCCGCCGGCCTGGCGTGCCAGATGGAAGTTGACTACCTCGACCCCCATCTCGAGAAGGCTTTCCCGAATTCCAGCAAGGCCCGGTGGAAGTGCTCCGCTCGCGTCCGAGCGAAGTACAAGTGTGCGATGCGGCACCTTCGCCTGTTCGAAGAGGTTCGCGACGATCCCGGCACCTACGTCGTCGAGAAACGGACTTACGATCGTGAAAGACTCCCGGGCCGATTCCGCAATGGCCGGAAGCAGTTCGCGAGTATCTTGCAATCCCCATCGCCCGTGCAGTGTCCGCTCCAGCTCGTCCGCCATCGCGCTTGGCTCGGGCGGCGTGGTGAGCACGACGTCTACCACGTTGTCGTCTTGATGAAATTGGCTGCGGTATACCCAAGCGCCTTCAAGCAAGGGCTGAAGAACTTTGGCTTGCGCCTGATTTGTAGCGCGCCACGAGAGTGCGGTAGCTCGTTCAAAGAGCCCAACGGATTGGCCTGCCTCAAGTGCGCGTTCGACATCCGCTGCCCGGGATTGTGCCAAGCTCAGGCTCGTGCAGATCACCCGTAGTTCGCAGGCATGCGCCAGTTGTCCTTCACCGGCCAACCGGCAGAGGGCCTCTCCGATGCCCCCAAAGGGCACCAAGACCTTGAAAGCGTCGATGGTTTCAGGGCTGTGCCGCATTGAGGGTCTCGAGATAACCGGTGATTCGCCTTCCGGCGTGCGTCTGGTCTTCCCGCGGGGCCGGCCCCCCGCTCAGAATGGCCCGTGAAAGGAGGCGGTTCTGCGCGAGGCAGGAGGTCTCCGGAATCATGACGCAGTCAGGGCATGCCCCGCCACCGGCGTCGCACAAACTCCCAGAATTGCACCGATGGGCATCAGGCTCTAGAAGCCGCGCGAGAAACCGGTTTTCTTCATTTCGCCAGAGCGCCGACAAATTTCCGAGATCCATCGTCGTCCCGTTGCGGTAGACCACGAAGGCCAAGTCCGTCGGGAACACATACTCCCCGAGCGAACCCAGGTCCAGGCCTGAGAGTTCGGCGATGTTCTTCATGAGCGAATGCGCGTAGGTGTGCAGAAGCGTGTAAACGTAGCGGTATGTGGAAGCATCTCCGGCCTTGAGAAGCGAGAAGAAGGGGCCAAAGGAGTGCGCGGTCTCCAAAATCCTGCCCCCCAGCAGCACTGGTTCCGCAGGGTCCCACGCGGGCAGGTCCACCACGCCCACGGCCTCAAGCCAGCGGTAGACTGCCGCGGGGTTCAGGCGTGCATAAATCGCCTCGTTACCCTGGGTCACCACGTAGATCGGCCGGCGCTTGTTTCCCAAGGGTTCGAAGAGGCGCAGGCGCACCGGGAGCTCGTGCTTGTGCTTTTCCACCGTGGGCGAGGCCGAGACACGCGTGTAACCGTGCGTGAATCGGCATAGATCGAATTCGCGGATGAGCCCCAGATCCGCCAAGCCCAGGCGGTCCATGAGTACGCCTGTTTGCGCCTCCTGCCGGTCCTTCGCTGCTTGGTCTTTGGGCGCCAGGTCTCGGTCCATGTGCTTGAAGCGCACGTAGGCCGAGCGCCCCGCCACTTCGTGTGTGCGCAACTTGCTGCGGGAAAGGGCTTCGTGCTCGACCGCCAGCACAAAGGGGTCGTAGCGGATCGGGTAGATGTCCGAGCGCAGGAATAGCTGATCCTTGACCGCCGGCGGCAGTTCGCCCGAGGGCGGGAGCTTCCCACTCTCTTTCCAGGCAGTAACGAGCTTCGCAAGCTCCTGCTGCATGAGCGGTAGCGCCTCGGTCATGCCCGACATCTTCATGCCGTCGATGACCTTCTCGAAGTTTTCGTACGAGGCCCAGTCGCTCGCGTGGCCGGCCGCCAGAAGCTTCTCGCGCATCTCAGCGGGAGTGAGCTCGGGACCGCCGTAGCGGTAGTTGCGGGCGATGAAGCTCGCCAGCGCTTCACGGCGCGCGGGCTCCAAGAGAGCGAGCAGTTCCTGGTCTTCGCTCGAGAAGAGGATGAACTGCTCGCTGTGCGCGTAGAAGGCTGCGGACGCGCGGTACGAGATGGCCTCCATCCGGCGCTCGGCCAGGCGAGCACCCCCACCTTGGTCCTTGAGAATCCGGGTGGTGAACTCGTCGTGTTGGAGCCACTCTGCATCGGCTACGTGCTGGGGGTTCCTCGCGCAGTAAAAGCGCCAGCTGCCGATCCGGGGCGAGGACGTGTCGAGTCGGAACTCCTCGCACCCGCACAGCCGGCAACTTTCCGGGCCGATGGTTGCGCGGCCAATAGCTGCATTCCACTCGAAACGTCCTGGGCGCGCGGGCAGCCATTCACCCGACCAATGCACGAAGATCACGTCTAGCTGACGCCAGCGACAGAGCTCCTTGCCTTCGAAGGAGGCCGAGCACTTCGCATTCGCAAGTGAGCCTGGGCCGTGCATGGCCTCCTTCACAGTGTCGTAACGCCGGAAGGCTTGGCAGCGGTTGCACACGAAAGTGAGCGGTGCCGGTGCGTAGGTCATCTTGAGAGGGTTGGCGAAAGTGATTCGATCCTCGCTCAAGGGCGTGAGCACCCCGTTGGGCACCAGGGCCTCCTCTAAGCACTGGCTGGGGGCCACCGGGCGTTCGGGCGTACTCACGCTCTTTGCTCGTTCGTACCAGCTCTGCCAGATCTCCTGAAGGCGCATGAGGATCTGGTTCTTCGTGGAGTCAGTGAGGACCGCCGTGTCAGGCGCGCTCGAGTTATCCGGGAGCGAGATGCACGCGCCTTGGCCTCCCTCGAAAGTAAAGAATGCGCCGGGAGCGTACGCGGTTGCCAGCTGGTTCTTCGAGCGCCGCATCACTGGCGCGGCGGGTCCCTTTTCATCCTCGTTGGTCCTGAAGCGGCGAACGGCCATGGTCTAGTCCTCCTGCCCAACATCGTCGCCCACGCCGTAGCGCATGAGTCCCATCAGTCGCTTGACGTCCTCGCCATCGAGGGCGCGGTTGTTACTATCCCGCCCGGACATCACGATTCGGCCAGCTTCGTCAACGTCCCGGAGCGAAGTCATAGGGGGTCGAATATCGTCAGACCTTCCGCGGAAGAAGCTCTCCACTCTTCCATTCTTGTAGAGAGTCGTGCGCCAGGCGTCGTGGATCAACTTGCTAGTCTTGCCCGCGAGGAGGCGTCGGTAGTGCTCCGGGTCCGCAGGCTCGAAGAGCCCCACCAGACCCGCCGCGCGCTCGATAAATTCCGTGATCTCGCGGTAGAAGGCGGCCCCACGCCGGTCGATTTCGGCGTTCACGTTCGGAATGGAATTGAAGTCCCGCGCTTTGCTCTTGTCCTGATCGATGATCAAGTCGCGCGTAGGCACCACACCCGTGAGGTAGCACTGAAGAAAGCTCGGGAACGCCCGCTCTATCGCCCGCTCGGCCCAGTGATCGATCGCCGCCGGCTGCACCATGCGCTCGAGGAACCGGTGGAAGCTGTCGAAGGTATGCACAATATGCCGGTCGCGCCGGCGTTGAGGCGTAGGGATTAGGAGCGAGAAGCCTACGTGCATGCGCCCGATGCGCGAAGACGCCTGGATGTACTCAGCGATGTCCGAAGGCATCCCGGCGAAGAACATCGAGTTGAACTCATCCACGTCCACGCCGTGGGAAACCGCGGAGGTCGAGATTACCGAGCGCATCTGCTCGCGGATGGGAGGCAAGGGCTCTCCCGGACGCACACGGCGCTGGGCAGTGTCGACCACTGCCTGGATCTCGCCCTGTTCGACCGATCCGGTGATGAGCCGAGTCTCGATGCCGTCGAGCGCGATGCCCGCGTTCAGGTGGCGCTTGCGCGTCTCCTCCGCTTCGGAGGCCATCAGCTGGTCGCCGCCCTTCTTGTTTGTCACGTAGGTGAGCGCGATCCGGTGCAGGTCGACAAGGGTCGCCAACTCCGAGGCGCTCGCCTGATTCAGAGCCGCACGGTGAAGCGCTTGCAGCGGTCCTTCGCTCACATGCGCCGCCAGGAGCGTGTGTACGGCGGCGAGCTCCCCGGCGTCCATGCTGGTCAGCCGGTCGAAGAGGGTCGTCACCACGAAGTGGAATGACGAGAGGATCGAGACGCTCGTTGCGGTGTGTGGCTTCCCGTTGGTCATGATCGCCGTGTACAAACGCGCTTGCTGGCTCGAGACCTCCACATCCGGGTTCGCGCGGCGCTCGGTCTCGCTCGCCACGGCGACCTGCGGCCGGGCGTAGAAGGACTCGTAGAGCGAGGGCCCGGGGTGCGGAAACTGCACCGAGGGAATCGATCGCTGGTAGAGGTGCTCGAGTTGGCGTTCAGGATCCGACACAGTCGCCGATGCCGCGATCACCTTGGGCCGGCGAGGATTGCCGTCCGGGTCCATTGCGACGATCGGTGCCAGAGGCTTCGCGAGTTCCTTGAACATCGCGTCCAGTGCGGACTCGAAGAGCCCGGCAAACGTCCCCAGGGACTCATCGAGCAAGTGTGCTTCGTCTTGGATCACCAGGCTTGGGAACGGATCGTGGAAGTGCTTTTTCCCGGTTCCGTAGGCAGGGAAGAGCTCCGCCATCCCTTGGGAGGCGGCGCTGGTTCGCAGGGCCGGGTAGTCTGGTACTACCAGCCGACCGGAGGCGGTGTGCTGCCAGATCGCGCCCCCGAACATGGCTTGGATCCGTCGGATGGTCTTGGGGGAGTGACCGATCAATGCGAGCTTGTCGACCGTGCCCAAGAGCACCGCAGGCGCAAGGTCGTATATGTCGTCGTCGACGATGTAGAACGGAAGTGCGCGGTAGGTGCCGGCATTGGAGACGCAAGCCTTGTCGGTACACACATGCGCAAGCACTTGGTGTTCATGCGCGACGATTCGACGAAGGGCCACATTCGCCCCACAGAAGGAGCAGGCTGGGAGCTTTCGCCAGGCCTGTCGCACGGCGGCGTATTCTGGGTTTGTATCAAGGTGCCTTTCTTCTGCGGCTTCCGTCGGCGGGTGCACCGCGATATCCGGAACAGCGGACAATCCCGGGTCGCTGTGATGGTTTGGGGAGCCCCCGGAGCCTACCCAGAAGCCAATCGACAAGGACTCGCCGCCGTAATGGTGCTTCTGGCGCACGAGCTCAGCCTGCGCAAGCACCTTGGAGCAGCGCTGGGCCTGCTGGATCGTGAGCAGGCGAAGCGGGTAGCGCAGCAATGCGCTCACCCCGGTATGCTTTCCGCGCAAGCGATCCAGAAAGAGCACAAAAGTGAGGAGTCCGAAGAACGCCTCGCTCTTGCCCCCGCCAGTAGCGAAGTAAAGCAGCGTCACCGCGTCATCGCGTTCTTTGCTGAAGTAGCCTTCAAAGCCCGGGATGCGTGAGGCGAAAGTTGGGATGTTCGCGACGATGAAGGCGAGTTGGAAGAGACGCCACTCGCTGTCATCGCCCCCAAAGCGTCGCTGCATGAAGTTGGCCATTGCCTCGTTCATTGCCAGCCACGCCTCATAAACCGCGGCGCGCGGGTCTGCCTGCGGTCCCCGGGCCTTCCAGAGAGCGCGCGAGGCGCGCAGTACGTCGAGCCCGGCCTCAATGGCGGCGAGCTCCATGGCCCAGGCCTGCTCGTCGCGGGCGAAGGCTGCTCTCTCTCGCGCCTTGCCAACGGCATCCTCTGGGGCCAGGCCCTGCGTGGGATCGACCGTGTCCTTGACGTGCTTGAGCCAGGTGGCCATCGACTGTGCCAGAGGCTCGACGAAGGCAACGCTCTCAGGTTGCGCGAGGGCGCGCACGCGGCGCACCACGCCGGTGACGTCGGTGGGCGCGATTCGCGGCTGGACGTAGCGCGGCCTCCAGGTGGTTTCTAGGCACACCTGCCCCTCCGGTGCCGCGCGCGAGAGGACTCCGCCGTTGAAGCCGATCGAGGGGTACTCGAGGTAACGGTTGTAGCGGTAGGAGGGATCCACGCGCGCGAGGAGCAGCGGCCGGTGCAGCGCCACGGGCAGGCTCACCCGCAGCGTCGCAAGGAACAAGGCCTCCTCGGTATCGTCCACGCGTACCGTAGGGCTCGCACTCTGATTCTCTAGGGCGATGAAGACGTTTTGCCGAGTCGGATCGAGCCAGTCCGGGGTCACCTTGATGTCCCAGCCCAGCGTGATCGTGGGAAGTGCGATCGGCGCGTCGCTCTTGCGCACGTGATCCAGGAATCGTGGCCAGGGGGTGCGCATGCTCGGCAGGATCCTGGTGAGCTTGCGATAGCCCCAGAGCGCACCCCCGGCTATCGGATCAGTACTCTGGGCCCAGGCGTCCAGCTGAAGGGCTACATGGCCTACCATCAAGGCCTCATGTGCTTCTATTGCAAGTGCGCGTTCCTCGGGCGATGCCGCCAAGTCTAGGGCAAGTTCCGGCAGGTCTAGGTCCAGGCGGAGCCACTTCTGCGGGACGAGAGCCGGTTCAAAAAGGTCATCGCTAAGACCGGTGCTCGTCGACACCACGCCGCTCGCCGGCGGGGCCTCGCCCGGGGCAGGCCGGTCTGATCGAAGAGGATCCGCCTGCTCAACCACTGGTTGCAAATCCTCCGGGTCGCCTTGGTGCACGAGGGCGACCTGCTGCGCGGTGAGCCCGTTGGCTGCGCCCACCTCTTCATTTACTCGATCGAGTATGGCCCTCCATCCCGGGTGGCGCGCGCGATTGGTGTGGCCGCCGCCTTTCAGCTTTTCCCACTCCTCGTCTAGGCGCCTGCGGCGCATCAAGGCAATCGCCTTTTGGATCTCTCTCTTGATGGCAAATAGGGGTTGGCAATCCGGGCGTTTTAGGTCTGCCTCGGTTGGCAGGACACGCACGTAAACGGCGCCCCTCGGCTGGATCGTGATGTTCCCGGCAGTGGGGCTCGCAACCTGCAGCTGGAGCCCGTGCGAGCTCACCCAGATGGGCGAGGTGACCTCGTCATCTCCGTCTGCCTTCATCCGCGGCAACAGGAACGCGCTGTTGAGCACCGAGCGAGGTCGCGCTCCAAATAGGACGCGACCGGTCTCGCCCTCGCCGCTCACTTGCGCAAAAGTGAGGTTTACCAAGGCATCGACAAACGCCTCCTTGGTCGTGGTCGAAATGTGGGCAGGGTTGGCGCGGGGAAGGCTCATGCGGGATCCTTCGGCGGATGAACTGCGGTCACGGCAACTACGCTCTCTCGCGCCAGATCAAACAGGTTCTGGACGGTGCGGCGCGTGAGGTTCGACTTCACGATTTCGGATTCGGGTTGAAGGAGCAAGTGGGCGTATCGCTCGCTCAGGTACCGGCTGTCCAACCGGCGGGAGTTCCTCACCGGCTGGATGGCGTTTTGCCAGTGCACGGCGGCCTCCAGAGGCGAGAACCCAAGCGCTTGGGTAAAGAGCTTGTAGTGCGCCTCCTTGCCGGGGGCCTGCGGGCGCAGCCGCTCGAAGTCGGTCGTGGCCGAGGCGCCCAAGTCCAGCCAGTGGCGCGTGGTTTCTTCACGCGGCAAGTCGGCAGCAATTTTCGGATCGATCTCGATCATCTTCGCGCGGATCGCGCGTACCTGCGCTGAGCGGTTAGCCGCCGGAAAGAGCTCGCTCACGCCGCGGATCACCCGCTCATGGTAGGCCCGCAGGCTTCCTTCGAACCCCTTGTCCGATTGCAACGGAATGCCAGCGGCCTGGAGTGCATCTTCAATCAGCTCTCGCAGGTCGTGCGTCATCACCAGGAGCTTGTCACCCTCGCTGAGGGAGGCCACCTTGCAGGTCTTGAAACCGCGTTCGGTTGCGCGTTGGGAGATCGGGTCGTAGACGTGTACCAGATGCTCGCCGTCAACGCGGTGCTGGATGCTTCCGTCCTCCAGGTGGATTGCCCAGCATCGATTCGGGTCCACGTCCTTGCCTTCGGCCACTTCGGACGATAGTTCGAGCCGAAAGGGCGGCGGAGCGAGAGTGGAGCCCAGAGGTACTCTTGATTCGGGCAAGTCCTTCAGCTGTTGCAGGATCGAGTCGATGCGCGGTGCGTAGCGATTCAGCGCCGGAAGGTACTGGCGAATCTTTGCGAGGTTCGCGCGCAGGAATTGGGCCGCGGATTGCGTGAGGAGCACCGCAGTGTGGGCCGGAACGCGATTGTCGGCCATGAGCACGCGCAGGGACTCATCTCCCAGACCTGCGAAAACGAGCTGCCCCTTGCCAAGGGACTGCAGGGACTCCTCCAGATTCCGGTTGGTGACAAGCGAGACCCGGTCCTTGAAGTCCTCGAAGCGGGCGCCGCTCGGGAACTGGCCATAGGTTGAAAGGAAGCGCTCTGCCAAGAAGCACTGGAACGAGCTCGCGAAGACGATCGTCACCTGCTCGCCCTTGGCTGCGCGCGCAGCGTGGGTCGCCACCAAGTGCGCGAAAGCTGTAGCTGAACTGCTCTTGGCGATCACCTCGTCCCCCCGCTTCATTGCCTCCAGTAGGTGTTTGCGGCCCTCGGGGCAGGTGCCTGCCTTGTCGAACTCGTGAATGGCGGTGCGGTGAAGCTGCCAGTCGTAGCCCTGGCGCGAGCGATCGGTGAAGTCGTGGGATGCGAGATGCGCCGCAAGGTGATCGAGCCCGCAGGGGAGCGAGGCAATCCGGCCGATGAAGCTTGCGGCTTCCTTGAGCGGCCCTGCTCGCTCCGGCCCGCCCGCGGTCGCGTGTACGGCGCGCCATAGCAGGCTCACGATCTTGGCCGCGTCCGCATCCACGATGTCGACATCGAACACGCGCATGAGCGGTTCGGGTGGCTCATCTGCGCCCGGGGGTAACAGGCCGGCATCGCCAGTGGGACAGGGAATTCCGGTGACAACGTACTCTGCTTTTTCGTTCTTCCATCGCAGATGCTTCTCCCGAGCCTGATTGCGGTCAAGGAGTTCCTGGCGGAGGTCAAAGGCGGCCCGAGGCTGATCGGTAAGAACGAGGACACCAGGTGGGACACCGGGGTAGGTTTCCTCCAAGAGCAAACAAAACTTTGCGAGCCGGGTCTTCCAGCTACCCAGTTCTTCCCGTTCTTGCCGGTTGGCGATTACAAGGACCACCTCCGGTGGGCCATGGACCTTCTGCGTCAACAAGGCCCTGCGCAAGTTGTCGAATTCCAGACGACCGTCCACTGCGAAGAGTGCGTCCGGAGCACGGTCCGGGTTTCCGAGCACATCGCACTTGTCGCGAAGTGCCTTCTTGTGTGGGCGCCTTTCCAGCTTTGCGTTGATGTGGGATAGCAGCCGGCTTTCGCAGGAAGTCCAAATCTGGAAATTCTCCCCCGCGTAAAAGTGAGGCAGGAGTTCGCTGGTGGTGGGATTGAACGCCTCCTTAGCCTCGGGCTTCAGGTTTTGAAGAGCAAACAGAAAGGGGTCCTTGTCTCGCATCCGCCGTACGAGATGGGAATCGTCCACCCCAGCGACTCCCTCAACAAGATTCCGGGCGTGTCGAAGTACCGCTTCTCGGTCGAGGTGATGATGGTTGAGGACGTGAAACGCGTTCGACTTCACCGGGTAGAGAAGTCCCCGCACACCTTGCTTGTCCCCGTCTTGCCAGCGTTCCAGCGTTGCCAGCACATGAACAAGCACCGCTGTTCGAAGCGATGCCGGCCAGGTCATGGCAATTAGTCGCGTCCGGTATCGTGCGGCGTGGAGGTACAGATCGACCAGCGAGAGCAGCGCTGCACTCGGCTTGCTGGCAACCTGACCGTCATCGGCATAGACCGGCACTCCCGCACGGCCCGCCCGGTGCTCCACTGCGATGCTCGAATCGAGTCGCGAAGCAGGCTTCTCCTCCGCCTGAGGTTTCCACGGAGGCTGAGTCACCTCATCCGAAGTCTCGCCGGAGTATCCGGCCCCTCCCTGATCAGCTAGGCCCAGCGAAGGATGCGCTGCGGGCCAAGCCACCGGGGGAATCAATTCGTGTCGAGTGGATTCGATAGGGCTAGCGGGGAGCTTGGCAGGACGAAGCTGCTCTTCGTCGGATACGCCCCCGCGGCCCCAGAGAGCGCGGAGGGACTTCAGCAGTTCTTTGGTGCGCGCCATGCTGTGGTCTTGTTGTTCTATTTGCCGGGCTGAGTAGTGCCGCTGGTCATGGGTTCGGCCAAAAGTCGTTCTGCGGCCGCCTGCAGATCCACCTTTTGCGCAACTAGCGCCAGCAGGCTCTTGGGGTCGGGGAGCGGAATCTGGCCGAGCTCGAACACCGACACGTTGGTTGACCCCGAGATGCAACGGAAGAAACGCTCGATAGCCGGGCAGGTCATGAGGCTGACCATGTCGTGCGGGCTAAATGGGGAGTGCGAGTCCACGCGCTCAAGAATCACTAGGTGGTTCTCGCCTACGAAGCCCTTGTGCTTCTTGAGGAAGCTCTTGGTGATAGCAGCTGGTACGAGGCGCCGGGGCTGATCGTTGGATGTCACGCGCTGCAGTAGGACGCAAGGCGATCGCACAATGTAGGAATGCTCGCGGCACCCCATGTCCACGTAGCGCGGCTCTACCCGTCGCTTTGCTCTTCCGAACTTGATCCGGCCGGTGGCCGCATCGATGTCGCTCGACCAGAGAAGTGGCACGATGCGCGCTCGGCGGCCCTTCGGTACGTCTGCCAAGGTGGCGTAGGTTTCGTGGCAGTCCCGGTTCCACACGAAGCCGCCGATTCGAGCGCGGTAGCCGTAGTCCACTATGCGGTGCTTGAGCAGCGATACGCGCCGGATCAGCTCAGCGTCGGTCTCAATCCGGGGGATGGGCCACGCAAGAGAACCTTCCGGCAACCGAGTTGACCCGAGCGGGACACGCACCCCCTCACGATCAACGACAGAAATCGCGGCCTCCGGCAGAGGCTTCGTGCCAGCCTTCGGCTTCTCGAGCACCGTGATTGCGGTTTCCTGCTGAACGCCAAGGAACACCCCATCCCTGTCGCTCAACACGCTGACCGCGGCAATCGTCGAATTGTCCCTGAGGAAGCCTCTCAGCCGGCCGAAGTACTCGCCGGACAAAAAGCTGGTAGGCGTAACCAGCGCGCAGACCCCCCGGGGACGCAGCAATTTCACCGACATCGCCATGAACAAGCCGTAGATGTTGGGTTGCCCCTGGAGAACCTCGCCAACAGCGCCACGGTAGCTGCCAGCTTCTTCCGCGCTCATTTTCCTGAACGGGGGATTACTCACGATGACGTCCAGCGTGCCGCCGCGGTCCGCCAGCAACTGGAAGGAGTCCCCGTGCTCGATTTGAAAGGCCGGGGTCGCTCTCGCCGCCAGGATGTCCTCGTACAAGACCATCAGCAGAAAGTGCCTCGAAAGCTCGCAAAGCACGCGATCCTTGTCGACGCCGCTGAGCTGGCTTGTCATGCGCGTGAGGATTTCCCGGGGGGGCACCCCCCTACGTTTCAGCACCAGTCGCATCCGCGACGCGATAGGAGCGAGAAAGGCAGCGCCGCCGCAGGCCGGGTCGCAAAACGTACGCGCCGCAAAATCCACCCCCATGCCTTCCAGGTCGTCGAGTAGCCGGAGGGTCAAGCCGGGCGGCGTGAAGTACATCGCCATCGACTTGCGGTAACTCTCTTCGGACAGCACTGCGTAGGTCGAGCTCAACCAGTAGGCTCCGGTGAGCAAGTCCTGCTCCTCTAGCAGTTCGGTCAGCGCACGAATGGACGGGTCCCGGGCTAGCTTCGCGGATTCGCGAAGTCCACTCCTTGGGAGACTTTCATAGCGGGAGCGAGTCCAGTCTTCAAGAACCGTCCCTACGACAAGTTCAGGGTCCATATTTCGGTCCTTCATGACGGCAGCAAGCCGCCGCACAATCCGCCCAAAGCGAACCGCGATCGAAGGTGCAGATGGCATGGGGCTGTTCAACGCCATAGGTTGCTCGGCCAAAGGCTCATGGCATGAGCTAGGGGAAAACACCCCGCGTCTCGCGTCTGCGACGCACTTGCAGGCCCGCTTCTCGGTAGAGCCGGTTCGTCCGCTTGTGGTTAATTTCCCAGCCCTCCCTCCGCAGCAGGACGTGGATGCGACGGTAACAGTACCGGCGCTTCTGGGCTGCAATCTCCGTGATGCGCTCACGAAGCCCCTCCGGGGTTGCCCGCCTGGACCGGTATGCGAACAGCGACCGCGAGATTCCCACCAGCCCACAGGCGCGGCTGACCTCGAACTGGCGCTCGGCCATCAGGATCTCGACCGACTCGCGTCGTGCCTGCGGGCTCACCACTTTCGGCCCAGGAGGTCTTTGAGGGCCGCGTTGTCCAGAGCCGATTCCGCCAGCAAGCGCTTGAGCCT
>Ga0138256_10005337_pt1 | contig 13606 bp, 11 predicted proteins | sample KNB2016incub_MG_FD_105486 | JGI IMG/M metagenome (GOLD analysis project Ga0138256, IMG submission 105486) | Active sludge microbial communities from wastewater in Klosterneuburg, Austria - KNB2014incub_MG | ecosystem: Engineered > WWTP > Activated sludge > Unclassified | place: Austria...
AGTCTCGGCCCTTTCCGGCGGTGAGAAGGGAAGACTTGCCCTCGCAAAGCTCATTTATTCGCAAAAGAATGTCCTCGTCCTCGACGAGCCGACAAACCACCTCGATATCCCGTCGCGCGAATCGCTCGAAAATGCGCTTGACGAGTATGATGGCACGATCATCGCCGTCAGCCACGACCGCTTTTTCCTCGACAAGATCGCGAACCAGATGCTGTCGTTCGAAAGTGACGGTACAGTCCTCAACTATGACGGCAATTACACAGAGTTTCACGATTGGAAGATCGAAAAGCAGGAGTCAGGAGACGCGAGAAAGGAGACAGCAGAGAGTGCGATACCACGGCCGGTAGAGAGTGGGACCCACGATGGGGAACCCAAATCGAATATTTCAAAGAACCAACGCAACGAACTCGAAAAACGAATCAAACAAATCGAATCCGAGCTTCCCGCGCTCGAAGCCGAGGCCGCCCGCCTATCAGCCGAAATGTCCAACCCAAAGATCGCCGCAGATTATCCGCGTCTCGCCGATATCACCGATAAACTCACCAACACCGAAGCGCGTATCAAATCCCTCTACGAAGAATGGGAAAAGGCCGCGGCCGAGCTTGAGTAGGCAGACCGCGTGAGCCCGCGGGCGGCAATGAATGGGTAAGATACCCAGCACTACGCTCAACTATTCGCCACCTGCCGACGCCAGATTTTTCACTAGCAAAAGGCACGGCACTAGGTAAACCCTAATAGCCAACGTGTGTATTTTTCGGCGATTAAGCTCCGATCGTCCAAAAACCACGAAAACAGAATGATTGATCTGTTTTCGTGGTTAATACTGTTATGGGCGGGTTCCTCTAGGATTCGATCCGATAATTGGGAGCTTCTTTAGTGATGATGACGTCGTGAACATGTGACTCACGCAGCCCCGCGGACGTGATGCGCACAAATTGGGCGTTTGTTTGCAATTCCTCGATATTCTTACATCCGGTGTAACCCATGCCAGAACGCAGGCCACCGACAAGTTGAGTAACCATATCCGCGACTGAGCCTTTATAAGCGACTCGGCCTTCTATGCCTTCGGGAACGTATTTGGCATCGGAAACAGTTCCTTCCTGAGCGTAGCGATCGCTGGAACCTTTTTTCATAGCGCCGATTGACCCCATACCGCGATACGTTTTAAAATTCCGGCCCTGAAACAGGATGACTTCGCCGGGAGCTTCCTCGGTTCCCGCAAAGAGTGAGCCAATCATTACCGAATCGGCACCGGAGGCAATCGCTTTTGCAACGTCACCGGAAAATTTTACGCCACCGTCCGCGATAATCGGTACGCCCGTACCCTTGGCCGCGGCTACGCATTCAATGATCGCGGTAATCTGTGGGACACCGGCTCCCGTCACGACGCGTGTGGTGCAGATTGACCCCGGGCCAATGCCGATTTTCACAGCGTCCACGCCGGCCGAAATAAGCATCTTCGTTGCTTCCGCAGTTGCGACGTTTCCTGCCACAAGTTCGATATCCGGAAACTCTTTCTTAATTTGCTCGACTGCTTCCACCACTCTGGAGCTATGGCCGTGGGCCGTGTCCACGACTATCGCATCGACCCTGGCTTCTACCAGGGCTGCGGCTCGGTCGAGGTAGTCTCCCGTAGCTCCAATCGCGGCCGCACAACGGAGACGGCCAAGTTCATCCTTGGCAGCCAGAGGAAAATTGATTGCTTTCTGAATGTCCTTGACTGTAATTAGGCCTTTTAGATGTCCATTATCGTCCACGACCAGGAGCTTTTCGATACGATGCTTTTGAAGGCGAACCTTTGCTTCGTCAAGCGTCGTTCCGACCGGAACTGTAACCAATGGCTGGGGCGTCATGATCTCTGACACCGGAATGTCAAATCGGGTCTCAAACCGAAGATCGCGGTTTGTAATGATGCCGACGAGCAGGCCGTTATCATCAACGACTGGCACACCGCTGATCTTAAATCGTTCCATTATTGCCAGGGCTTCCGAGACAAGTTGATGATGGTCAATTGTTACCGGGTCAACAATCATGCCCGATTCGCTTCTTTTGACCTTATCAACCTCTTCGGCCTGTTGCATGACTGGAAAGTTCTTGTGAATTACGCCTATTCCACCCTGTTGAGCGAGGGCAATTGCAAGCGAGGCCTCCGTCACAGTGTCCATTGCGGACGAGCACAACGGGATGTTTAGAGCGATTCGCCTGGAGAATTTCGTTCGCGTGTCCACTTCGCCGGGAAGGACCGCTGAATAGGCCGGAACGAGAAGAACGTCGTCGAACGTCAGCCCCTCGCTTATTTTGATGATTTCCATCTTTTAATTCTACCTAAAATAAAAATGCCCGCAAATTGCGGGCGTGCAGATATTTTGATGTGCCAATATTAGACCTGCTAGCGGCGATTTGCCGGTATCGTGGTATTTGCCGTTGAACGCGGCGTCGGCTGCAATTTGGAATTCACGGGGAGCCTCGAATTTGTGTTTGTGGCGGGAACCACAGACGGTTTGGGTGACGGAGTCTTAACAGGCGTCGCGACAACAGCGGGCGGGGTTTCGACCGTGCCGGCAACAGGCGCTTCTGGTGCGGATGCGGATGGGCCCTCCAGGGAAATAGCTCCGCTTGTCCAGATCCGATCCAGATTCTCCTTTGAGATAGTAAATTCGATTCGACCGTCCCTTGGGTTTACCGGTACTGACGGAACGGAAATATCCTTTCCGTTGATTGCAAGCTTAACTTTATCGGCATTCCACTTATTATAATTCAGCGTCAGGCTCTCATGCGGAGTATAAATTTCGGTTGATCCGGCTGCAACAGTCTTGCTGCTGCGTGCACCGTCAGAAGTTGCGATGACAGGCACAGGCTGGTTTACTGCCGTAAATTCTACTTTCAAACTTGCCATGTCGGGTGAATCCAGTGTCCCCGTCGGCGTCTCCGCGTTGCCACCAGGGGCGGCTTGCGTGTCTAGGGCGGCATTTGTGTTTGATTGCGACCCAAGGTTGGCCACGGGCGGTTCAGCCGGCTGTCTGATGTAATTGACCAGAAACAGTACGCCTGCGGTCATTATTCCGAGTATCACAGCAGCGAAAATAATTGTCGGCACCATCGACGAAACCGAGCGATCATCAGTCAGAACTTCTGGTTTATAGACCTTCAATTCGCCTTCTTCAGAGCCAGTATTCGCAGCTATTAGCTTGGCATAATCGGCAAGTGCTTCCTGGTCGTTAAGCCCAACGAACTTTGCATATGATTTTACGAACCCTTTGTTAAAAATGCCGCCGGGTAGGATGCGGTAGTCATCATTTTCAATTGATTCGAGGTAGAGAGACGAAATTCGCGTCTGCTCCGCGACCTCTGGCAGAGTAAACCCGCGCTCCTCACGGGCGTGCCGCAATTTTTCACCTAGTGTCAACGACATTTATTGATTGATAATCAGGGCGCCTAGCTTTCTCGAATGCTACTCTTGTTTTGAAATATAGCGTTCAATGAACGCTCATGTCAATTGTTTCACCGAGATTTGCGCCGTTTGTCACAGTGCGATAATCGCTTTTACCTGCCCACGTTTGAGCATTGACTTAAAGTTATTATACTATCGGTATTGCAATCCATATAATGAGGAACAAATTATGAGCTTAGAAGCGTTAGGAATGGTCGAAACGAAAGGCTTCGTCGGTGCGGTCGAGAGTGCGGATGCGATGGTAAAGGCGGCAAACGTTCAACTTATCGGCAAGGAATATATCGGAGCAGGCTACGTTACGATCTTTGTTCGGGGCGACGTTGGTGCGGTTAAAGCCGCAACAGATGCGGGTGCCGCCGCGGCCCGTCGCGTGGGCGAATTGATCAGTGTCCATGTTATTCCGAGGCCGCATAGTGAAGTTGAACGTGTTTTGCCAAAGGGCGGAGCGGTAGGTTATAGCCCGGATGAAAAAGCTCTTCAGGGCGGCGGAAAGCAGCTAGGCCAAGGCGGTGCGGGATCACAAACCTCTGACATCCAAACAGGGAGCAAAGGAAAAGCCCGATAGGCGGGTATTAGCGGTGAGGCGCAGCAACGGGTAAATTTTCGCGGTTGCGTTTTGACACCTAGGTAAGATGGGCGATAAAGATCTGATAGCTCAGCAGGAAGCTCGCGACGCGGTGGATGCCGCGTCTTTTGCCTTTCAGTCAGTCAGTAAACTAGACCAGGCAAAAATCGATGCGATCTGCCAAGCCATGTCTGCGGCCGCTTTGGCCGAGGCAGGCCGGCTTGGTAAGTTGGCGAACGAGGAAACCGGTTTTGGCAAGGCTGACGATAAGCGGGAGAAAAACCGGTTCGCCGCCGAGGATGTTTGGAACTATTTTCGGGATCTGAAAACTGTAGGCGTTATTCGCGAGAGTCACTGTATCGTTGAAATTGCGAGCCCGCGCGGCGTCGTTGCTGCAATAATCCCGTCAACAAACCCGACCTCTACCGCCATTTACAAGATCATTATCGCGATCAAATCTCGCAACACCATTGTCCTTTCGCCTCATCCTTCTGCCGCCGGATGTATAGCCGAAACCGCCAGAATTATGCGCGACGCGGCAGTGAAAGCCGGACTTCCGGCCGACGCAATTATTTGCCTCGCAAATTCGACGATCGAGGGAACCGAAACGTTGATGAAACACCGCAAAACTGCGGTCATTCTAGCAACCGGCGGAACGGGTCTTGTAAGAGCGGCGTATTCGTCCGGCAAGCCGGCATTTGGCGTCGGGCCCGGCAATGTTCCGGTTTTTATTGAACGCACGGCAAATGTCGCTAAGGCGGTTTCCGATATTCTTACGAGTACGTGTTTCGACAACGGCACCATCTGTGCGTCGGAACAATCCGTCGTGGTCGATGCCCCGGTTGAAAAAGACGTGCGTGAGCAATTTAGGCTTCAAGGCGGCCATTTTCTGACTTCGATTGAAGCAGAAGCGGTGGCTAAGATACTGCTTACACCTCAGCGCACGTTAAATGCCGGAATCGTTGGCAAATCTGCGGCATTCATAGCTAATCTGGCTGGCATTTCAATACCGGACGGCACCCGATGCCTGATTGCCGATTGTGCCGGCGTTGGACGCGAGTTTCCATGGTCTATCGAAAAGCTCTCGCCGACTTTGGCATTTTTCGTGGTTGATGGCGTGGATGCAGGAGCACAACGATGTCAGGAGGTACTGCAATTTGGCGGAATGGGGCACACTGCCGGAATGCATACCGAAAATCGAGCGGCCGCCGTCGATTACGGTCAAAAGATGCCCGCCGCCCGCGTTATCATAAACTCACCGACAACACATGGAGCAATTGGATTCTCGACCGACCTTGCTCCTTCGATGACGCTTGGATGCGGTTCGTGGGGCGGCAATGTCACATCTGACAATATCTCGCCGATCCATCTGATGGATATCAAGCGGGTGGCCTTTGAAACGAAACCTGTTTCTGCGAAAGCAATTGCGACACCGCCATCGACGGCCAAGCAGAACAACCTAAGCCGGGAAAAGATTGCGGCTCTTGTAGATACCTTTTTGAGCGAAAAATTGTCTCGAACACCTGTCGTCGAACTTGATAAGGACATCTCGGCCGGGCAGCCTCAGGCGGTTTTTCACGAGATTTCGCCAGAAAACGCTGTCCAAAAACCTGTTCCAGTAGCAGCGGAGGAATTTGTGAGCGAGGACGACGTCAGGCGGGCCGTAAATCGCGGTGAAAAGATATATATATCTAAAAAAACGATTTTGACTCCGTCTGCCCGGGATCTGGGCGATGAAAAGGATGTTTTCGCCAGAATCTAAGAGATGCCGAGAACCGCAAAATTAAAGAAAAGGGTTTGTTCCAGTTGCGGCGTGGACGTGCGCAAAGGCACGATGTTTTGCTACAACTGCGGTACATCAGTAAGTGCACGGGCGGTGAAGAAAACGCCGGAATCGAACGGCGCGGTACCGGCCATGGATGCGGAAACTCAGGCGGCTCTCGACGATCTAGCGGCTCGGCTGAAAATCGATGAGGAGGCTGACAGCAAACTTGCGAAGGCCGCCGCGGAGAGAAAGACTGCCCGTGTCAATCAGCGCCGTACGAATGAATATCGTTGGGAGCCGGTCGATGATTCCTCGGCCCGATTGTCAGTTCTTATTGCAGTACTCATCTTGGTTGTGACGGCTGGGGTTGTGTTTGTCACGGTATTCTGGAAATAGCCGCCCGAATTCTTACGAAGGAAAAAGCAAATTTATGCAAGCACTTGGAATGGTAGAATGTTTTGGCCTGGTCGCCATGATCGAGGCCGCGGATGCCATGGTAAAGGCAGCCAACGTCAGGCTGGTTGGCTACGAACGGATCGATGCGGGCCTGGTTACGGCTATTGTTCGGGGTGAGGTCGGGGCAGTAAAGGCGGCGGTAGATGCCGGCGCAGCGGCCGCACGCCGCATTGGAACCGTAACAGCAACTCATGTCATCCCGCGCCCGCACGAAGAGGTGGATGACGGAATTCCGGTTCTAAAGACAGGAGAGACTACGCGAAAGAAGATTTCGGGATCGGTTCCGGAGCAGTGAGGGCGGCCGCCGTCCAACCTGTAAAATAAAAGAGGCGGGCTCGATTGCGAGTCCGCCTCAAATTCTTCCTGCGTAACTAGGGCTTTTTGGGTTCCGGAGCCGCCTTTGTCGGAGCCGGCGACGGTGGAGTTCCATCGGCGGTTCGTCCTGCCCGGTGGACTGCGATACGCTTCTGATTGTTTGGCCCATCATCGACTTGAACCTTGATGTTACGAAACGTTCCATCACGTTTGTCATTTGAGGGTATATAACCGATTGAGTATTGCGTTCGCAGTTCGCTCGAAATCTCGCGAGCAAGATCCGGCAACTCAGTCAGCGTTTTGGGGAAATATGCCTTGCCGCCGGATTCGGATGCGATACGTTCGAGATATGCTTTTGCCTTGTCCCGCGGGCTTTTGCTAATAAATCCACCCTCTCTGCTAAGGTCATCGACAAATCCTATAACAAATATCTGAACCTCAGATTCTCGCAAAAGTTCGAACAATTGTTTTTCGTTATAGTAACTGTTCCTGTCTTCGCCATCGGAAACCAAGATCAATGCCCGGCGTTTCCGGTCTCCCGCCTTTTTTGAAGCTTCATATTCCTCAACGTTTTCTACTGCCAGATAAACCGCATCCGTGATCGCCGTTTGGCCACCCTCTATATATAGATTGTCGAGCGCATCAACAAGATCGGTTTTATTCGACGTGAATCGCTGTTCGATCTCGATCTTGTCACGGCCCACAAACCTTATGATCATTGATTCGTCGGCGGGTTTGTTTGTATTAATAAGAATTTTTCCCGCCTCGACAACCTTTTCAAGTTGCTGGCGCATCGATCCCGAATTGTCCACCAGGATCGCATAGTTTGTCGGGACCTCAGCCTTATCGAAAAAATCTATTTGCTGGGCGACGCCGTCTTCGAGGACCCTAAAGTCCTTTTGCTGGAGGTTATTAATTGGGCGGTTATTGCGATCGATAACGCGAACATTCAAATTAACCAACTCGGTATCGATCTTGATTATTTCCTCAGGAGTCTCGGTCGGTTTTGGTGTTGCCGAAAGAGGCGGAGGAGGCGTAGCTGTCGGACTGGCGGTCGCTTTCGCCTGTCCCGAAACGAGGCTGTCGTTGGAAACCAATAGAGAAAAGACAGTGAGAGCAATAATGGGGAAAACGGTGAATGCGATTCTTCTCATTTCAATGATTACTGGCGAATGTTCGAAGTCGGCGTGGCATAATATCCCTCGCGCGAACGAACTGTTAGACGCGGCAATCCTCTCGGGGGTTTTATCTTAACTTTTACCTTTCGCCATTTTCCATCAGGTTGAAAATCCTTAGGCGTATATCCGATGGAATATTGATTGCGCAGCTCAAGTGCAATCCGCTCAAAAATCTCGTCCATTTCAATATCCGATTGTGGATAGAACGACTTGCCGCCCGTCACCGTGCTGAGCTCGTCCAGGAACGCCTGGCCCTGCATTCCAAATGAGCTTGCCGCGTCGGCACGATCCATAATTCCAACCGAGTATGTAACGACGTCCGATTCCTTCATTAGCCGCCGAACCTCGCCAAAATTATAACGTGACGCATTATCCTGGCCGTCGCTGATTATCAGGAGAGCTCGCTTATTATGCGAGCCGCGTGTTACACGTTCTACGCCGAGATAGACGGCGTCATAGAGAGCCGTATTATTTTTTGGTTGAACCAGTGTGAGCTTTCTAATCAGGGCTTCGCCATCGCGCGTTCGATCCATCAAAAGCTGGGCACGATTGTTAAAGGCGATCAAAAAGTATTCGTCCGAGGGGTGGCTGGTTGAAATGAAACGTTCCAATGCTTTCCTGGCCTTAACAATCTTCTCTTTGTTCATCGAACCCGATACGTCAAACAAAATTCCAACCGAAATCGGAGCATCGGCATCGCTGAAATATGTTATATCCTGCGGTTCGCCATTGTCGGTTATTGAAAATACTGATTTGTTGAGTCCGGAAACGTAACGCCCGTAAGGATCAGTCACAGTCAGGGTTAAGGTCACGAGATCGGTTTTGACGCGGATGGGACCTTCGTCAGGAGTCGGCTCGAATATCGGAGAAACCGTCGGCGTAGGTGTCGGCGTGGACGTTTGACCGTTGATTGCCGGTCCTAAAATAATGCCCAGAAGGGTGACCAGACAAAAACGCATCAGCCCATTTAGAAGACTGTAACGCAAGGATGGTGTAACGGCCATTGTTTACCTCGATGCAACGAACATTCTAAGGAATGAGTGCAACTTCTGCAAGATGATTTTTTTGATGTTTAATTATCGGGATATGGTTGTTTCATTACTTGAAAAAGTGTAGATATTTTTGCGGAACAATTTGGCAATTTCGGCGTGATATAATCGGCAGATCACGGTTGTCAGGCGGAAGTCTGCCTGGTTTGGGAAAATTATGACTGAGTACATTTGCCGTTTAGGCACTCCGTCGGGCGAGGTAATCACACGCATTGTCGAGGCGGCCGGGGTGAGCGAAGCCCGTAGCCGTTTGGAAAATGAGGGCTTTCGTGTTTTTGCGGTCTCCAGCTCAGAAGAGGGCCTTTCCTCGGTCCTGTCATTAGGCGGGAACAAAAAGGGGAAAGTAAAGCAGGCGGACTTTTTACTCTTTAATCAACAGCTCTCAGCTCTGCTTCGGGCAGGAATCCCGGTACTGCAGGCAATCGGACTCCTTAAGACTCGATCGGGTTCGGCCAATTTACGGGCGGTTCTGACCGATGTTGAAGAAAAGATAAAAAGCGGTGTGCCGCTTTCTGAGGCATTTGAGGCGCAGGGCCTGTTTCCAAAAATTTATACAGCGTCGATACTTGCCGGTGAAAAGAGTGGAGCACTGGATGATGTGCTTGCACGCTTTGTGACCTACCTGAAACGCAGCGTCGGGGTTTCACGTAAACTTCGCGGAGCCTTGGCCTATCCCGCTTTCCTGCTTTTAGCGGCGTTGATAATGGTCGGCTTTTTGACATTGTATATTGTGCCTCGCATGTCCGATTTGTTTAAGAGTCTTAGTGCGAGCAAAACCCTTCCGACCGTGACCTTGGTAGTGCTGTGGTTTTCGAATGCGGTCGTAAACAATTTTTTCTGGTTGGTTCCGCTTGTTTTCTTTATCGGCCTAGGGCTTTTCCTATGGCTCAGGACGGCAAACGGCAAGCTGATGCTTCACAAGTTTCTGCTGAGGATTCCGGTCGCCGGACAGTTAATAAAGAATATGACGACCGCTCAGCTTGCCCGGTCGTTGTCAACGCTGCTCTCCGGCGGTATTACAGTTCCTGAATCGTGGGAAATATCATCCCAGTCCATAAACAATTTTGAATTGCGACGACGGAGCCAGGGCGTTTCGGCAATGATCCGCGAAGGCCGCGGATTTACAGAGGCCCTGGAACAATCAAACTGGATGCCGGAACTAGCGCTGGATATGATCGGGATTGGTGAACGATCCGGTAGTTTACGTGAGATGCTCGACGAGGTGGCGACATTTTATGATGCCGAGGCTGAGGTAAGGCTCGAACAGTTCACTACTTTGCTTGAACCCATGATCCTGCTCTTTATGGCCGGGATTGTGATCACCATTTTGTTGGCCATCTATTTGCCGATCATTCAAATGATCTCGGCAGGGCCCTCTGGAAAACGATAATCATGAATGAGCAAGTGCAGACAGAAGCGACCGTTACCGCGCCGACCATTGCGGTGACCGATTTTCTCGACAAAGAGCCGCCCGAGGTAAAAGAGGCAAAGGTTCTGGCGATGCGATATCGACTGCCCTTTATCGACCTCTTGCCGCCGGAAGAAACCTCGCCCGTTGACCTCGATGAGCTCGCTAAACTGCCCGTCGATCTAATGCTGCGTAATCAATTTGTGCCGCTCAGGCGCGAAGGAAATAATCTGCATGCGGCGATGGCTGACCCGACGAACCTGGAAAGGCTCGACGAACTTGAAAACGTTTTGAATGTGCGCATCGTCCCCTATGTCGCAACGGCCGGGGCCATTGATGTGGTGCTAAGAAAAGGTGACTCGACACAGCGAGTGCTCCAGGAAGCGGCTTCGGGATTCAAAATCTCTCTGTTGAAAGAAACTGAGCAGGGCGACGAGGTTCTTGATCTGGACCGCCTCGCCTCAGATACCGAGATGTCGCCCATCATCAAACTTGTCGATACCATTCTCTACAACGCAATGGAATCGAGGGCGTCTGATATCCATATTGAAACACGCGAACGCGACGTTCAGGTTAAATTCCGCATCGACGGAGCTCTTTACGCAAAGGTTGATCCGATAGATATATCCTTTCATCAAACGCTGCTATCACGTATTAAGGTCATGTCCGAATTAGACATTGCCGAGCGGCGAATTCCTCAGGATGGTCGCTTCCGTGTGAGATATAAGGGGCGAACGGTCGATTTTCGTGTTTCTATAATGCCGACGGTTTTCGGCGAGGATGCCGTTATCCGTATTCTCGATAAGGAGCAAATTAACGAGAGTTTTAAGAATCTGGATCTCGATGTAGTAGGATTCGATCCGGACGACGTATCAAGGTTTCGGCTCTACATTAAGGAACCATATGGCATGGTCCTGGTGACCGGTCCGACTGGTTCCGGTAAAACGACTACTCTTTACGCCGCGCTTAATGAGATTCGAAATGACGAAGACAAGATCATTACGATCGAAGACCCTGTTGAATATCAACTTCACGGGATTGTGCAGATTCCCGTCAATGAGAAAAAGGGCCTAACATTCGCCCGCGGATTGCGTTCCATCTTGCGTCACGATCCTGATAAGATCATGGTCGGTGAAATCCGCGATGAAGAAACCGCACAGATTGCCATCCAATCGGCCCTAACCGGGCATCTCGTTTTTACGACGGTTCACGCGAACAACGTTATTGACGTGATCGGCCGTTTCATAAATATGGGCGTTGAGCCGTACAACTTTGTTTCCGCGCTTAATTGCGTGTTGGCCCAGCGGCTGGTTAGAACGCTATGCCCAACCTGCAAGCGGGCCTATACGCCCAGCGACGAGGAGCTAACCGAATCCGGCATGGAGCGTTCAACGTTGCCCGACAATATCACGCTTTATCGAAGCGTTGGATGCGACGCCTGCAACCACACCGGTTATCGTGGCCGGTCAGCGATCCACGAATTGTTGGATATGTCAGATACCATTCGCGAAATGATCATAGATCGGCGGCCCGGCTCGGAAATTCGTCGTCAAGCCGAGAAAGAGGGATTGTCGTCGCTGCGCGAATCGGCAATCAAAAAGGTATTTTCCGGCCAGACCACGTTGCATGAGATCAATCGAGTCACGTTTGTTGAGTAATAGGAATACTCGCGGCTGGCGAAAGCAGCTTTCCATAGACTTCAGGATCAACGTTGCCGCCGCTCACGACGATACAGATTTTCTTGTCCTTAAATCTGGCTGTGTCTTCAAGTATCGCACCGAGCGAAAGCGCTCCCGTTGGTTCGCATTTTAGGTTTGCAAATTCAAAGTGAAGCCGTAGGGCCGAAATAATATTTTCTTCGGACACCTCAATTATTTCTTTCAAGCTGTCCCTTATTATCGGCCAATTTAGGTTGCCGAGTGATAACGTGCGGGTGCCGTCGGCAATCGTCTGGGGCTCGGTTTGGTTTGCGATAAGATGTCCGGCTGTCAAAGACCGCGCGGCGTCATTAGCCAGCGATGGCTCGGCTCCTATTATTTCGCTAGCGACCTCATTCCGGGCAAAGCTTTGTATTGTCCCTGAAATTAGCCCGCCGCCGCCAATCGGCAGTACAACCAGATCAAAATCGAGCTCAGCGATCTCGTCACCAAGCGTCGAATTGCCGTCGATTACAAACTTATCATCATAGGCGCTTGCTAGATAAGCATCGGGACGTTCGTTTGCAAGTTGCTGCAAACGCTCGGCCCGGCTGATCACGTTGACATCGATCAGATCGGCAACAGCCCCGTAATTCTGTACTGCATCGATCTTAACCTTGGCTGAGTTATGAGGCATGATTACGGTGCATTTTTTGCCTAGCAATTGAGCGGCGTATGCAAGAGCCTGTCCAAAATTGCCAGATGACACACCAATCAGTTCGTCATTTGGCACATTGAGGGCTACGTTGTATGCCGCGCGAAATTTAAAGCTTCCGGTGTGCTGAAAGGTCTCGGTAGCGATGGTCAGGTCGAGTCCGAGATGCGCACATAGCTTCTGCGATTTAATAAAGGTCGTGGGCCTAATTGCGGCGATTAAACTTCTTTGTTGCATGCAGGAAAATTCTAATAGAATTGCCTGTTGTTAACAAGACTCGGACAATATTGGGTTTTGGTGACCGGCGGATGCGCATTCAGATTTTGCCGGACACGCAAGGTCGAATAAGATTGAGTATAGTACGGTAGGATCGGAGGCATAGAAACCAATGAGGAAAGCTCAGTTCGGAATGATTGGTCTCGGTACGATGGGACGCAATTTCTTACTTAACGTTGCCGACCATGGTTTTTCGTGCCTTGGCTACGACCTGGACGCAGCCAAGCGCTCTTTGCTTATTGAAGAAGGTAAAGATCTGACCATTGCAGCTGCGGACGATATCCATGCCTTTGTCGCCGCACTCGAGGCCCCGCGGCGAATCATGCTGCTCGTTCCTGCCGGGCCGATTGTTGATGCGGTAATAGCCGATCTCGTTCCGTTTCTCGAAGCGGGCGATCTCATTATTGACGGCGGCAATTCGCACTTTGTTGACACAGAACGCCGCGAAAACCTCCTGGCTGAAAAGGCAATTGAGTTCCTGGGTGTCGGCGTAAGCGGCGGCGAAGAAGGAGCCCGACACGGGGCAAGTATTATGATCGGCGGCAAGCCCGAAGTTTACGAACACGTGCGCCCGATGATCGAGGCGGCTTCGGCAAAGGTAAACGGCGAGCCTTGTGCTGCTCATGTAGGACGAGGTTCGGCCGGGCATTTTGTCAAGATGGTGCATAACGGCATTGAGTATGGCTTGATGCAGCTAATCTCCGAAGCGTACGATTTACTCAGGCGAGTCGGCGGAATGAAGGCGCACGAGATAGGCGATGTCTTTGCAGAATGGAACCGGGGCGATCTAG
>Ga0138256_10005338_pt1 | contig 13604 bp, 7 predicted proteins | sample KNB2016incub_MG_FD_105486 | JGI IMG/M metagenome (GOLD analysis project Ga0138256, IMG submission 105486) | Active sludge microbial communities from wastewater in Klosterneuburg, Austria - KNB2014incub_MG | ecosystem: Engineered > WWTP > Activated sludge > Unclassified | place: Austria...
ATATCTGTTTATGGCACAAGAACAAATATTACAACCGGCAGTCTTAACTGGCAGGACCGTCAAAAACTAGGGTTTGAAAATGATTTTGAATATGACGAACTAAGTGGTTACTATTTCAGTTTTGGCGGTGCTGACGACTTTAATGACTGGAATCTGCAAGGACTACCTGATGCTTACACAGCAGGCGGTTTATTCTCCAATAAATGGAATGAAGACAAACACAATGTAAACTTTTCTTACAGGTTTAATAGACTTGGCACTACCAATATTGGTACTACTTTAACGCAGAACATACTTCCCTCGGGTCTTACCTATTCAAACAATTACTCTACAAAAAAAGGATTAAATCAGCAACATGCACTAAACGGAAAATATGAATGGAAGATAGATTCATTGGCTTCAATTAAAATAGTAACGGCCTTTACCCGCAAAATTGGTTTTACTACTGGAACCAACATGAGTGAATTTCTTGACGTTAACATTGATACAGTGAACAGAAGTTTCAGGGATTACTCTAATAATACAATAAGAAACCAAACAGACAATCAACTTGTATATAAACAGCTTTTCAAAAAGAAAAACAGGCTTTGGCAAACAACGTTTCGTTATGGGCTTACCGAAGATGAAAACAACGGATTAAACAATACGATTATCCGGTATTTTAACAATGGTTCGTATAACTATTCTGATACCATAGATCAACAAAAACTATTTGATGGCCGTTCTACAACGCTGGGAGTTAAAACGTTATTTTCTGAGCCGTTATCTGCAACTTGGACATTAATTGTAGATTATGCGTATAATAAAAACCATTCTACTTCCCTAAGAAAAACATTAGAAAAAGATTTCAACGGGAAATATGAAGTGGAGATTCCAGAGTTCAGCAATAATTTTGTTCTGGATGCTTTTTCTCATAGTGGTAACGCCTTATTCAGGTATGCGGGTAAAAAAATCAAACTTGGATTTGGATCAGGATTATCTGCAGTAAGACTTGATCTTGATAATCTTGATGTTAGTACAACTTCTGTATTTAATTTTATAAATTATACGCCACAGGCTCAGTTCAATTTTTCACCTAAACCGCAAACCAGCTATTCGATCAGTTACAGAGGGACTACCCGCCAGCCAACCATCAATCAACTTCAACCACTGAGAGATAATACAGATCCCTTGAACGAATATATAGGTAACCCCGATCTGAAAGTCGGTTTTAATCATAGAATAAGTCTCAGCTTTAATCAATATAAAGTACTTAAGCAAACAGGTATTTGGGTTAACCTTAGCTATGATATTCAGCAAAAAACCATTACCCAGTATAATACAATTGACCTTACTACAGGGAAAAGAACTTATTATCCGGTAAATGTTGATGGCAACAATAATTGGTATTTCTATGCACAGTATAATAAAGGCATGGGAGTAAATAAAAAATTAGGTCATGGCATATACATAGATGCCAATGGCGGTAAATATGTGAATTTTGTAAATGATGCAAAGGCATTAACTAACTTTTTTTCAACTACCCTTACTTCCTTTTTCTCTTATAGTAATGATCAAAAGTTCAGCTTAAATTTCGGGCCATTTATTGGTTATAACGCATCCAACTCATCTCTTAAATCAAGCATTAATAATAACTATTTTACATATGGTGTAAGAGCAGGAACCAATATTACATTACCCTGGAAGATGGAATTCTTTACAGATGTTAATGCAGACCTACGGCAACGTATAAATGCCTTTGCTACCAACACCAATTTAGTGGTATGGAATGCCTGGCTTTCTAAAAAGATTCTAAAGAAAGATGCAGGCAAACTTATTTTATCGGCAAATGATATACTGGATGACAATAAAGGATTTACCCGGACTATCAATAGCACTTTTATTTCTGATAACCGTTTTCAGCGAATTAGCCGTTATTTTCTTTTAAAATTTGAATGGTCATTTAATAAAATGCCTGGAGGAGAAAAGAAATGAAAAAAAATATAATCAGCACAATCATCATTTGCTTGCTAGCATTTATTGCTAACTCACAAATCCGCTTCTTACCAACAATTAAAGTAGATTTTGAAAAAACAACAAGTGTCCGCCAGCTGATGAAAGATATGGAAGAAGGTAACAGTTGGTTCGAACAGAATAAAGACCGCTATCCTGTTTCGTTGATAAATTATTATGAATTTACAGGTGATACAAGCCACTCCATTTATAAACCCGGAAAAGAAGTTCCTGTAGATTCTCGTAGTTGGTATCGGCCTGTTGGTGATAAAAATGTTGTGTTCACGGATTACAAAAAAGGAATAAGTATATCGCAAAAACCGGTTTTTGAAGAAACATTTCTGATAGAAGACAGTTTGCTAAAAATAAAATGGAAGCTTACCAATGATACAAGAACTATTGCAGGATATGATTGTCGCAAAGCTATTGGGATATTGAATGATTCAATTGCCGTATTTGCATTTTATACAGATGAGTTATTGGTAACCGGCGGACCAGAAGGCATTCAGGGATTACCTGGAATGATTTTAGGAATGGGCATACCACGGCTACATGCCACCTGGTTTGCAACCAAAGTAGAAGTGAATGATATTAATCTTAATAAAGTGACTCCTGCAACAAAAGGTAAAAAGGTTACCCGTACAGCACTTATGAAATCGCTAGAGGTAATTTCAAAAGATTGGGGAGATTACGGCAGCAAGCTTGTGGTCAATTTTATTATTTGATTATTGAAAAATATAACCAGCGATATTTATCTAAATAACAAACCCATTTGGAATAACTGCGCCTTTCTTTACCACAACAATTCCGTCTTTTACTGTATATAATGCATGGTCCACATTTTCAAGATGAGTTCCTCCATTAATTCGCACATCATTTCCTATTCTCACATTCTTATCAAGTATAGCATTTTTAATATAGCAACGATCTCCCACACCAAGCAAAGGAAGGCCGTTAGAAGAAATATCCGCAATATCATTCAATGTTTCATAGTAATCGCTACCCATCATATAAGTGCTTACAACGGTGCTGCCATTTCCGATTCTTGACCGAATACCAATAACACTGTTCTCTAGTCTGGATGCATGTATGATAGAACCTTCTGCTATCAATGCTTTTTCCAATGTAGTACCACTAATTTTGGCGGGCGGTAACATCCTCGGTCTTGTATAAATATTTCTATCATTATCAAAAAGATTAAACAAAGGAATGTCTTTTGTCAAATCAAGGTTCGCTTCAAAGAATGAATAAATATTTCCAATATCAGTCCAATAGCCTTCATATTGATAACTTGCTACTTTATACTTTTCAATTGAGTTGGGGATTATTTCTTTGCCAAAATCTGTTGCATCTTTATACTCATTCCTTAATAAATCGTAAAGCAGTTTAGTATTAAAAATATAAATGCCCATTGAGGCAAGATAGTTTCTTCCTTGCGCCTTCATTTCTTCGCCAGTATCACTTACCCAATCAGCTAACAATTCTTTTTTAGGCTTTTCAATGAATGATTTTATTAATCCATCACCAGATTTTAGAATACCAAATTCCGGTGCTTCCTTTTCCACAACTGGAATAGTGGCAACAGAAATATCTGCACCTAAGGCTTTGTGATTGTCCAGCATTTCTGCAAAATCCATTTGATATAGCTGATCACCCGAAAGGATTAAAATGTAGTCACTTTCAAATGGTTCAATGTGGCGAAGCCCTTGTCTTACCGCATCTGCAGTTCCCTGAAACCATGTTGGGTTATCGGGAGTTTGTTCTGCCGCCAGAATATCAACAAAGGCTTTGCTGAATGCACTAAAGTGATACGTATTTTTAATATGCCTGTTGAGTGAAGCTGAATTGAATTGCGTTAATACAAACATTCTACCAACTCCATTATTTAAACAGTTTGAAATTGGAATATCTACCAATCTGTATTTTCCTGCAATGGGAACAGCAGGTTTGGAACGGGTTGCAGTTAATGGAGACAATCTAGACCCAGCACCACCGCCAAGTATAATAGCAAGGATTTCTTTTGAATGCGTTATCGTTCTTATTGCCATAACTAATTTTTTATTTCAATGACTTGTATAAATCTATGTATTGTTGTGCAGAACTGTCCCATGAATGATCGATGGTCATCATATGACCTCTCATCCAGCTATAAAGGTCAGGTTTATTATTGTAAAGGTCAATAGCACGGCCAACCGAATAAGTAATATCTCCAACATTCGCCTGATCGAACCGAATTCCAAAACCGTCAGTGTCTCCCATATCAGTTACTGTATCTCTTAAACCGCCAATATTTCGTACCATAGGAACAGTTCCATAACGCAACGCATACATCTGGTTTAATCCACAAGGCTCTACCCTACTTGGCATCAGCAAAAAATCTGAACCAGCATACATTAAATGACTAAGCGGTTCACTATAGCCAATATAAGAATTAAAATATCCTCCAAATTTGTGTTTCATCTGATCTAGCTGATCTTCCAATTGTGGGTCACCAGAACCCAACACTAAAAAATTAGCATGGCCATTATGCTGATAAATGGATTGACTGATTGCTTCGGGTAATAAGTCTGCTGACTTTTCTCCTACCAACCTTCCGATGAAAGATATCAATGGCTTATCCGGATCTAACCCAAACTTACCAGCCAGTTCTTTTTTATTTTTCCGTTTGCCTTTTTCTACTAATTCCTTATCATAGTTTTTTGCAATAAGGCTATCCGTTAGCGGATCCCAAACCTGTGTATCTATTCCGTTTAAAATGCCATGGCTTTTTCCTTGCTCATATCCAAATAAATGTTCCAAACCATTTGCGGCTTCTTTTAGCTCATCCAGATAACTATGGCTAACGGTTGTAACTTTCCAGGCACATTTAACGGCAGATGCCATTGGGTTAATTGTTTTCTCCCAATCTAACATTCCCCATTTCCAGCTATCGAAAGATGGAAGCAAGTAATATTTATCCCAACCGATCCAACCTTGGTATTGTGCATTATGGACAGTAAACACAGTAGGGATATCGGCCATACTATCTTTAAACTCTAAAGCATATTTTACAAAAAAAGGAATTAGGCCGGTATGATGATCATGGCAATGAAGAACATCAGGCTTATGCGCCCATTTACTAATCCAGTCGCAAACGGCTACCTGAAAGGAAAGGAACCTTTCTGTATCATCATCATAGCCATATATTTTTTCTCTGTCGAGCAATCCATTGATATCAACGAGGTACAAATCAAAACCCAACTTATTGGTCTTTTCCTTAATAACACTATAATGAAAAAACTGCGGACCAATATGTTGGCCACCTTCATGCACCAGTTCCCATTCATTATCGTATAAAAATTTAGTACGGTACATCGGCATTACCACTTTTGCCACATGACCAAGTTCTGTTTGATATTTAGGTAAAGCACCAACAACATCGCCCAAACCACCTGCTTTCGCCACAGGATAACATTCTGCTGCTACATGAACAATCTCCATAATTAATTTATAACTGTTTTACTTGAAATTAGGTTGTTTATGGCTGAAAACAAAAACACCATATACATAAACAAACCAGACATTTCATATATCTCATTTACCCCTAAATGAATGTACTCATTTTTTATACAACCTGCTAACAATACAAACAACTGTTTTTTAACGTAACCAAAATTTGTTATACTTTCATCACCTTAATAAAAATAAACAATCATTTAATATGAGTCAACCCAAACAACCAACCAACTATGGCGCATTAGGCACTTTGGTAACTGTGTTCTTTTTCTGGGGATTTATTGCTGCCGGCAATAGTGTTTTCATTCCTTTCTGTAAGCACTATTTCCATCTTGATCAATTTCAAAGTCAGCTAATAGATTTTGCGTTTTATACTGCATATTATGTAGGTGCATTATTATTATTCATTTTTGGAACCGTTAGTGGAAAGGATCTTGTTGGCAAGTGGGGATATAAGAAAAGCATCGTTTATGGCCTTCTCTTTTCCGCATTAGGTGCTGCAGCAATGATTATGGCCGTGAATGGCAACAGCTTTGCCGGAATGCTGGTAGGATTGTTCATTGTTGCTCTTGGTTTTTCTTTACAACAAACAGCGGCTCAGCCTTTCGCTATCACACTCGGAGATCCGGCTACAGGTACTGCCAGAGTTACATTAGGCGGTGCGGTTAACTCATTTGGAACTTCTATCGGACCATTGGTTGTTGCATTGGCACTATTTGGAACCACCGCTGCAATTACGGACGATCAAATTGCCGCATTAAGCCTTTCCAAAGTAATCGTTTTATATGTTGGTGTTGGTGCATTATTTATCAGCGCAGCAGCAATGTTTAATTTTTCTAAAAAAGTTCCTTCGGGAGTTATACTTGAAAAAACAGAAAGTGGAAACAAGGCTTTGATCATGCTGCTCATCATGACCGTTTTGCTGGGCGCCATGTTTGTTCCTGTATTCGGCACCTATAAAAATCCTTTGGTGAATGCAACAGAAGCTGAACAGAAAGCTTTAGAAATGTATCGTCTCCGCTGGCTACTTGGTGCATTAGCTGTTGTAGTAATCGGCCTTTTGGCATCTAACCTTAGTGCAAGAAAAAAACCTGCAGGTTGGGGTGCTATGCGTTACCCTCAGTTAGTATTGGGCATGCTGGGCATTTTTACTTATGTTGGAGTAGAGGTTGCCGTTGGTAGCAATCTCGGAGAATTATTAAAGCAAAAAGAATTCGGTTCCTTATCAGCCTCTCAAGCCACTCCTTATATTATGATGTATTGGGGCAGTTTGATGATTGGACGATGGACAGGTGCTGTAGGAGCCTTTAATTTTAGTAAAACAAAAAAACAACTATTACAAGTTGTTGTTCCACTTGTAGCATTTGGAATTCTTATATTGATTATTTACCTATCAAATTATAATGTATCGGCTCTTTATTATTATGTGATATGTGTTATCGTTTTAATTATTGCTTTTTTCTTTAGCAAAGACAAACCTGTTCAGACCTTATTATTATTCAGTTTGCTTGGTGTTGCGGGAATGGTTATAGGTTTGCTATCCACCGGAACTGTAGCAATCTATGCTTTTCTTAGTGCCGGGCTTTGTTGCTCCATCATGTGGCCATCTATTTTTAGTTTATCAATTGCAGGCCTTGGGAAATATGAATCACAAGGGTCCGCTTTTTTGATTATGATGATATTGGGTGGTGGTATTATTCCGCCAATTCAGGGAAAACTGGCGGATGTAATAGGCATTCATCAATCATATATTGTTGCAGCAGTTTGTTTTGCTTACCTCGCATTATTTGCATTTTTGGTAAAAGGAATATTGCGCAAACAGGGCATTGATTATGATGCAGAAATAGCTAGTGGCGGACATTAAAAAAATAAAACAAATAAAACAGTATGTCTGATTTTGCAATTGGTGTAGATATTGGTGGTACTAACACAAAATTTGGTATAGTTGATAAGCATGGAAAAATCCTTTCTCAAGATAGAATGCTTACTAACGAAGCTGAAGGTGTTCAAGGTTTTGTAGATGAGCTATATGAAAAACTGACGCCATTGATTGAAAAAGCTGGTGGTATTGAAAAATTTGCCGGCATCGGTGTTGGGGCACCTAATGGTAATTATTATTCCGGCACTATTGAATATGCTGCAAACTTGAAATGGCGGGGCATTATTCCATTTGCTAAAATTACTTCTGATAAATTCAGCCTTCCCGTCAAACTCACCAATGATGCGAATGCCGCCGCCATGGGCGAAATGAAATACGGATGTGCAAAAGGGATGAAACACTTTATCACTATCACATTAGGCACAGGTGTAGGAAGCGGAATTGTGATTGATGGCAAAATAGTTTTGGGACATGATGGCTTTGCTGGCGAATTGGGGCATACTATCATAAGACCTGGCGGTCGGTTACATGCAGGAACTGGTATTAGAGGTTCACTTGAGTCTTATGCATCTGCAACTGGCGTTAGAGAAACTGCAATTGAGTTGTTGACAAAAAACCAAAAAGAAGAAAGCTTACTGAGAGATTATAGCATCAATGATCTAATTACTAGCAAAACAGTATATGACTGTGCTGTAAAAGGTGATAACATTGCCAATGAGGTATTTAATTTTACTGGGCAGATATTGGGTGAAGCTTTAGCAAACTTTGTTTTATTTTCTTCTCCAGAAGCAATTGTACTATTTGGTGGTTTGACAAAAGCCGGAGACTTAATTATGCATCCAACAAGGCAAGCAATGGAAGCCAGCCTTATTCAGATATTTAAAAATAAAGTCAAGTTGATATTTAGCCAACTGAATGAAGCGGATGCGGCTATACTTGGTGCCAGTGCTTTAATTTGGGACAATTAATAATATTACCTACCATATTAAAAAAGCCCAGGCAATTAGTTACCTGGGCTTTTTTAATAGAATTATTTTATAATAACTCAGAATGCTTTTTTAGGTTCTTCGTTTCCTTTAACCTTTGCCAGGTTTTGCTGATTAATCATATCATTCATCACTTTCATTGCCTGATCAAGGTAGATATCTTTCTGTAATGATTTTAGCCATTGCTGAAACCTCTCCTGCTTGTTTTTATCCTCTGACCAGCGGTCAGCTTCTTTTGGCAATGCAGTTACATCCAACTCATTTTTTAGTTTTAATAATGACTCAAGTTGTTTAACCGTTTTACGAATAGCCTCTTGTTCTTCTTTATACTTATCTATTTGTAAAGAATATTCCTTGTTGTTTTGATCAGAAAGCCATTCTGCACTTTCTTTAATCAAACTAAATGTGTTATCATTTTGCAAACGGTTATTACTTAATTGCTGAATCGTTTTTAAATCATAACCTGGATTCCAGTTTTTATAGATTGCTTTATTAATCTCATCCCAAGGCAAAGCATCTTCATCATCTTTCTCCCTTACTTTGAGGTATTCCAAATTATCAGGTAAAACGATATCAGAGTTTACCCCTTTAAGCTGCGTAGAACCTCCGTTGATTCTATAGAATTTTTGTAACGTCAGTTTCACAGTTCCTAATTCTGCATTAGAAAGTGAAAACCCGTTTTCATCTAAACCGATATTACGCTGCACAGTTCCTTTTCCATAAGTAGAAGTGCTTCCTATAATTACTCCTCTGCCATAATCCTGAATAGCTGCTGCAAATATTTCTGAAGCAGATGCGCTGAATTCATTTACCATTACAGCTAATGGGCCTGTATATAAAACATTGCGATCTTTATCTTTCAATACACTTGCATTATTTTCTCTGTCTTTAACTTGTACAATCGGACCATCCTCAATAAATAAGCCAGCCATCTGTACTACGTCATACAAAGAGCCGCCGCCATTATTTCTAAGATCAATTACAATACCATCTACATTTTCTGCTTTTAATTTTGTTACCTCATTTGCAACATCAGTAAAACTTCTGTTGCCATTTGGTCTGTCGAAATCAGCATAAAATTCAGGAAGGAAAATATACCCAATCTTGGATGTTTCATTTTTTACAATAGCACTCCGAGCAAAAGTTTCGTCTTGCACAATTTCATCTCTTATAATAGAAACTACTTTAAATGTTCCATCTTGCTTACGTAACGTAAGATTTACTTCAGTTCCCTTTTTACCACGAATTAGTTTTACTGCATCTGTAACTACAAAGCCAGTCAATTCAACAGGATCTTCTTTTGCCTGTGCTACTTTTACTATAACATCACCAGCTTGTATTTCGCCTGACTTCCATGCAGGGCTTCCGGTAATTACACTTGCTACTTTTATATTTCCTTCATCATATTGCAATGAAGCACCGATTCCGTAAAAACGGCCACTCATCTCTTCATCAAAATATCTTTTATCTACCGGTGGAAAAAATTCTGAATGCGGATCAAATGTTGTAGTAATCGCATTTACAAAAATGTTGAACTTATCATCATCAGAAGACTTTAGCCTGTAACGATCAAAAGTTCTGTCCATTATTTTCTGAACTTTTTCTCTCGCCTCTTTTTCCAGTTCTGTATCTGATTTTACAACAAATCCTTCTTTGCCTTTATTCTTCTCCTTTACTTCTAATAAATCTACATACCGCTCAAGGGTCATGTATTTTAATTTCTTTCTCCAACGATCTTTTCTTTCCTCAACTGTTACTGGATAATCAAGCTTGTCTGCATCAAACAAAACAGACTCATTAACTGAAAAATTAAATGGCTTTGAAAGAATCTCATTGCTGATTGTTGCAACTTCTTCCATTCTCGTATTAAATGATTTTCCGGCAGCCAAGAAAAATTCTACAGGTGCTCCCTTAATCTCATCATCAATAGTTGTTTCAAATTTTTTCAAAACCTCAATATCACTTTGCAGAAAAATATTCTTCTCAACATTGATATCTGTAATGAATTTTTTGAAAATTTTCTTAGAAAAATTGTCATTAATATCCTGTGGACTATAATGAGCTTGTTTAAGCATTTCTCCTACTAATTTCAGAATCTGCTCATACTTTGTGGGTGGATTCGAAGAGTTTTTTGTGCCATTTCCCATTGTTTTAAAAGCAAGGAACGATGCAGCTACAATCATCAGAATCACAAACGGAAGTCTTTTCATATTCAAAAGGTATTTAAATGTCTCGGACATAGACCAAAAATAACGCAAAAAGCTTGTTTTTCTTGTCTTTACAACGTTTTAACAACTGTTTTTGAAGAACGGTAGAAAACCCTACGTAAAAACAGAAGCCTTACTTAATAAAAAAGTTTGCTACGATTTCTTTTATTTTTACTGAAAACTCATTTTACCTATTTTTGCAATCCGAAATTTCCGGCTTCGGAAAATAGTGGCGGATAGATGGTGGTTATAGCTCAGTTGGTTAGAGCATCAGATTGTGATTCTGAGGGTCGCCGGTTCGAGCCCGGTTAGCCACCCCAAGAACCCCGTTTCATACGAGACGGGGTTTAATTTTTTTGACAAAAGTTTAAAAATGAGTTACTGGTTCTTATTATTTCCGGTTATTTCTGCTTTTATCGGTTGGATTACCAATTGGGTAGCCATTAAAATGCTTTTTCATCCGAGAACGCCGAAAAGAATATTAGGTATCACTTTCCAAGGAATATTTCCAAAAAGGCAACAGAAGTTTGCGGAGAAACTGGGCAAGCTGGTTAGCGATGAGTTTCTTTCTTTTGATGATATAGAAGCGAAAATAAGCAACCCGGAAAATCTGAAACAGATTATGCCGATAATAGAAAATCATGTAGATGATTTTTTAAGAAACAGGCTTAAAGATGAAATGCCTGTCATCAGTATGTTTATCGGAGATAAAACGATTGGCAATCTAAAGACTTTGTTTATGAATGAGATTGAAACATTGTTGCCAATAGTAATGAAGCAATATGCCGCTAATTTAAAGACAGAGCTTGACCTTGAGCAAATTGTAATTACCAAAGTAGCAGCCTTTTCATCAGACAAATTGGAAGAAGTACTTTACCAGATCATGTCTAAGGAATTCCGGTTTGTAGAAATAATTGGTGCTGTAATTGGTTTCCTGATCGGTTCATTGCAAGTAATTTTTACTTATTTTATCAACAAAGGTTGATAAACCAAACATTTACCACTTATAAGTGTAATACTCTATTCATCAAGTTAAATATGGTTCGTTAGCAAGTTCTGACACCTTTAAACGTCTAAATACCAAATCAAAAAAATGAGAGTTTCCTTAATCCTTTTAGTTTCATTATTAACTAGTTACATTTCAATAGCCCAGAATCCTAGTGGCGGTCGCCCAGGTGGAGCAAATGGTGGTCAGTCAATAACGGGTACCATGTATGGGAAAATAGTAGATGGGATTTCCCAAAAACCAATTGGCTATGCATCTGTTCAACTGCTGGGAAGCAAGTTTGACTCAGTTACAAAAAAAATGATACCCAATGTTGTTATTGGCGGTATGCTAACTGAAACTAATGGTGATTTTCGCCTTGAAAAAGTGCCCGCATTTGGTGCATTAAAACTGAAGGTAACTGTTGTTGGATTTAAACCATTTGAACAAGCTGTCGCTTTTGATATAAAGAAAACAGAAAGCGGTGCTCCAGATATGAGTTCCATTGCAAATGCACTTGACAAAGATCTTGGAAACATTACCATCAATATAGAAGAAAAAATGCTGGAGAATGTAGTTATTACTGCCGAAAAACCTGGTTTACAATTAGGCATCGACCGTAAAGTATTCAACGTAGATAAAAATATCGTTTCTGTTGGTGGAACTGCAGTTGATGTGATGCGGAATGTCCCTTCATTAAATGTAGATATTGACGGAAATGTGTCACTTCGCAATAACACTCCACAAATATTTGTAGATGGAAGACCTACTACAATGGATTTAGATCAGATACCTTCAGACGCAATCGAAAGTGTAGAGATAATTACGAATCCTTCTGCGAAGTTTGATGCGTCTGGCGGCACAGCAGGCATACTGAATATCATACTTAAAAAGAACAGAAAAATTGGTTATAACGGAAGTTTAAGAGCTAATATTGATAGCAGAGCAAAGGTTGGATTTGGAGGCGATATTAATTTAAGACAAAATAAAGTAAACGCATCTATAAGTGTTAATTACAATCAACGCCAATCTAAAAGTTACGGCACTACCGATAGATTAACCTTTGGAACCACTCCTAATATTTCTCTTAATCAAAAAGACACTTCAAATTTCAACGGTAATTTTACCTTTCTCCGTGCCGGTCTTGACTACTTCATAACTAATCGTTCTACCATTTCAGGTAACTTTAGCATTGGAGGCGGAAAGTTTGACCCTTATTCAAGCAATACATTAGTAACAGACACACTAAGTTCTCCTGTTTCTTCTTTTAAGACAATAAGATTATCTAACTCAACCCGTGAGTTCAATAGAACTGGTGCTTCTCTTGGCTTTAAACATAATTTTCCAAAAGCTGGCAGAGAATTAACAGCAGATGTAAATTACCGCACCAGAACAGGTCCTAGTGACAACCTTATTTCGACTTACAACTATAATAATGATTTAATCACCATAAACAACATTTACAACCAACGACAGATTGGTGACGGTAAGAGTAAAGAAATTACAATACAAAGTGATTTCGTAAATCCTATCACAGATAAATCTAAAATGGAGTTTGGAGTAAGAGCCGAATTTGATGAAGATGTAAACTATAATGGTTTCTATGATGTAGATGGAATAACTGGACAGACTAACCCCAATCCTACTTCTTATACTGATTATACAAGTAAAAACAGAGTGCTTGCCGCTTATACCACTTATAGTAACCAAATTAATAATTTTGGATACCAACTTGGGTTAAGAGCAGAAAGCTCAAACTATCAAGGTGATTTAAAAACTACTAACGAGAAATTTAATATTGATTATGCAATCAGTTTATTTCCGAGTGTTTTTCTAAGTCAAAAATTAAAAGGAGATCAGGAGCTACAAATAAACTATACAAGAAGAATTAATCGCCCCAATTTCTGGCAATTAACTCCTTTTATAGATTCTTCGGACATCCTTAATCCGAGAATAGGTAATCCGGCATTGCAGCCTGAATTCACAAATTCGATGGAACTTTCATATCAGAAAATATTCAAAAACAAAGATAATTTTCTTGCCTCGATTTATTATAAAAA
>Ga0138256_10005340_pt1 | contig 13602 bp, 12 predicted proteins | sample KNB2016incub_MG_FD_105486 | JGI IMG/M metagenome (GOLD analysis project Ga0138256, IMG submission 105486) | Active sludge microbial communities from wastewater in Klosterneuburg, Austria - KNB2014incub_MG | ecosystem: Engineered > WWTP > Activated sludge > Unclassified | place: Austria...
CCTGAGATTCCTACCATCTTTATCCATGGAGATGCATAGAGTATGTGGGAGTATGTTTTTAGTGCACTTAATTTTTTTTCGGTTTGAGCTTTCCTAACAATCCGCTTCTTTAAAAATATACTATGCCCCCCCATGGTATATATACTCCCCAGGGGCATGCCCATATCCATACTCAAAAGCCTTTTTTTGCTTACTAAATTAGCCAAGCTCTCATTGAGACCTACCTTTGATACCTTAACAGCCAAAAACGTGCGAATTTGGGCATCTGAGGGGGCGTAGTGAAATAAGCTGAAATAGCTTAGAACCTTGATAATTTCTTTATTTACCGTCTTTTCACGTCCGTCACCTTGTTTCATGGTGATATTCTCTCAGATAAACTCGTGCTTGACAAATAACTATGGCTTGATGTGTAATTAGTAGATATGGATGATGTTAATGAAACAGGATTCAGAGGAAGTGCGGCCGGGGATTTGACCGCAAGTGATGTAAAAAGACACTATGAAGAGGCTGAGGAAGCAATGGCACAAGCCCAGGCAAATAAAGAGGCTGGTGTGAACTACAGTACCCATCCAGGAGTTCTTATGGAAGACAATGCCCGAAGAGTGGCGAATCCAGCTGAGCTTGCATTAATGGCTCAAATGGAGGCTAAAAAAGAACAGGATCGTCTAGCTACAATTCAAGCTCACAAGGAAGATATTGCTGTAATGAGAGCAAAGATGGAACAGCATGAAATGGCTGATCGCCAAGCTGAACTCCAAGGAACTATTCCCCAAATCGAACCAGCCGCACCTACACCAATAAGAAACGAAAATCCAGTAACCGCATTCTTCAAAGGACTCAAAGGTTTATTCACACAAAGAAAGCCTGCTTAATTCCGTATTAACTGTTCTTTGATAACCGCGGCGAAGAAATTAATGACTGATAATTGCCTCTTTATTCTCCAGGGCTGTACGACAAGGCGAAACAACCACTCAAAGCCAAGATCACGAATGAGCTTGGGAGCTCGTGGCACGTTTCCAGAGAGAAAATCGAATGCTCCACCCACACCAACGACGACGCTACCCTCAAGTTGCTTTTTATGAGCGTCAATCCATAATTCTTGATACGGAGAACCAAAGGCAAAAAAGATCAAATGTGGCTTCACATCAGCCACTATCGATAGGAGTGACTCCTCCTCTAGCCTAGAGGGGTTGTGCACATCTTTAATGCCCTGTGTGCCTGTAATTTCTAGCCTCGGATACGCTTGCTTTTGGCGAACAACAACCTTCTCTGCTATTTCCGCTGCACCACCGATTAGCATAACTCTTAAGCGCTCTCTCGATGCATGCTCTAAGAGTGTTTTCATAAGATCTACGCCCTGTATACGGCTTTGAACTGGAATCTTAAGGAGTCGAGCCACTCTGTATACATAGGTACCATCAATAATACGCATTTGGGCCTCTACAAGAACCCTTTTAAACTTAGCATTCTTTTCGGCGAGCGCAAATATTTCCGGGTTAAGGGAGACAATGTGGAAAATACCACGGGGATTTTTTATGTATAAAAATATTTTCTCTAGGCTACTATCAAGTGACTCGTTTGGAAGCGGGACCGAGAGAAGTGTTTTTTGTGGTTCTGTTTTCATTTTTTATATAGGCTTTATTATATAATCTTTTTCTTGAAAAATAAAGGCACTTTGTTCACATTATATATACAATTGTTATAGATTTTCTTAACAATCTAAATCTCCTATTCTCAATCTAGAATAGTGAAATTTACAAGTACGATAGTAATCTTTACTATAGATTACTTATTTTTTCTTCCTTAGCGCCTATATAAAAGTACCTTGAGAACTACCTAAAATAGTAATATTTACTATATACGATCAATTTGTGTTCCCGGCAGGAATCGAACCTGCATTTGACCCTTAGGAGGGGCCGGTTCTATCCATTGAACTACGAGAACAGGCACTCTTATTATACATCAGCCTTAACGTATGGCCTCTTTATAGCTGTTAAGGTTCTCGATAGCCATACCAGCCCCACGGATTACACAGAACAGAGGCTCTTCTGCAGTAAACGCCGCAACGCCTATATTATGGCTAAAATACTTATCGATGTTTTTAAGCAGGCCAGTGCCCCCTGATATGACCATACCTCGGTCAACAATATCTGAGGCTAATTCAGGCGGAGTAAGTGACAATACCTCTTTTACACCCTCAAGGATGAATTTTAGCGGCTTTTGGAGAGATTCGGAGATGGCTTTTTCAGTTACCTTGACGATTTTAGGTAGCCCAGTTTGGAAATCGCGACCCTTTACTTCCATTGTCTTTTCTTCGGAAGCTGATTCGAAGTCTGCGTTACCAATCTTAATTTTGATATCCTCCGCAGTGCGCTCGCCTATAATCAGGTTATATTTCTTGCGTAGATACTGAATAATAGCCTCATCTAGCTTTGTTCCAGCTCCCCTTACACTACGATAGACGACAAGCTGGCCTAGGGAAATAACCGCGACTTCAGCTGTGCCGCCCCCAATATTGACAATCATATGGCCAGAGGCCTGGGAAATTGGAATGCGAGCGCCAATCGCAGCCGCGAGCGGCTCCTCTATAAGATACACATCTGTCGCTCCGGCACTTTTACATGCAGAAACGACTGCACGCTTCTCGACCTGCGTCGATCCGCCTGGCACAGAAATCATGAGATCGATACGAAAGGTAAAGTCTTTAATTGCCTTCTTCAAGAAATAAGAGACCATCGCCTCAGTAATGGAGTAATCTGCAATTACTCCATCTTTTAGAGGGCGCGACGCAATAATCGAGCCAGGCGTTCGCCCAAGCATTTGTCGCGCATCGTCACCGACGGCAAGTATCTGGCGGTTCTCTATTGAGTACGCCACAACAGTTGGTTCATTTAAAACGATACCCTTACCTGCAATATAGACTAATGTGTTAGCAGTTCCTAAATCGATCGCAACTTGTTTCTGAAATGTCATATTTTGATCTAGTTAAAGTATAGTAATATATACTTTTTGAGGGCTCAGAATAAGAAACTTACGGTATATGATAACAAAAAAATAGTATAATAAGGGTATGAAGTTTTTGCTTATTAGATTGTTATTGCTCGGAATTTTCGCTGTCGTGTTAGTCCTGGTGGTGGGTTTTGCCAGAGGCTATCGATTGGACTTTACCCAAAAAACAGTGTCTTCGACGGGTATATTGGTTGCTTCTTCAGAACCTGATGGCGCAAAAATCCTCATCAACGGCGAGTTAAAGGGAGCAACTAACTCAAACATAGGTGTTAAACCAGGCGTCTACGACGTTGAAATCGCACAAGACGGCTACTTATCCTGGAAAAAAAGACTGTCTATTAAAGGTGAGCTTGTTATTAAGGCAGATGCGCTCCTTTTCCCAGTAAATCCGAGCCTGTCTCCCCTTACTTCATTTGGTGTTGTAAAAGCGATCCCGACTAAAACCCATGAAAAAAACATGATCTTTTCTGAAACCGGCGACATTGAGAAAGACGGGATCTATCTTATAGACAATAGAAACAATCCTTTAGCTCGCATTAACGGCCAAAAGCTACTAGCGTTAAAGTCAATCTTCCCTTCAAACTATACTTTTAAAGATACGGTAGTTGAATTCTCACCCAGCGAAAAACAGATGCTCGTCACATTCCTCCAGGCTCCAGTAGAAACTACTGGCAAAGTTACTCGAGAAATAGAACCTACTATCCTTGCAATTTACCTTCTTTCGACCGATGATGTTACGGTTAGCCCATTTGAAGTCACGACTTCTGTCGAAGCTGTTCGCAGCGCGTGGGACATTGAGCATATTGAAGTCCAAGAAAAACTCATCGAAACCTTCAAAAAACCTATTGTAAAGGCCTCAAAGTCATTTAATATACTTGGTTTTTCGCCAGATGAGACGAAAATTCTTTATGAAGCAACAGAAAGTGCGGTAATTGACCAAGTTATTAAACCTGCTCTTATCGCAACGAACCAAATGCCTGAGGAAAGAACCCTAATGCAAAATGCCGTGTATGTCTACGATAAAAAGGAAGATAAAAACTTTAAGATCGCTGACGCATATAATCCAGAAATCCCCATATTTTGGTATACCGATTCACAGCACATCGCAATTCGTGAAGAAGAAGGCATCGCAATTGTCGATTATGATGGCTCAAACAAGCGTCTTGTATACTCTGGCCCCTTTCAACCTGAGTTCATTTCTGTAACAAGAGATGGAAAACTTCTCATCTTAACGAACTTCAACAATTCGGCGCGCACCCTTCCAGACGTCTATTCCGTTGGGCTTCGATAAAGCCTGTTCTGCTATAATTACTTCGTATGATTTCCATGCCTAAAGATATGTCTAAGAGCGAGTTTTATCGCATTCTAACGCTGCGAACTATTGGTAATTTCTTGGTCATTTTTTCAATCTACATGATAAGCTGGGTCTTTTATAAGCCTGCGGTTGAAGAAGTAAAATATGCGGCAAATCAGCTTATAGGTAAGAAATATGTGCTTGCCGATGAGGCGCCCGCTTTTGAGCAACCGCAGAATAATGGGCCAAAAGGACTCTTAAGTGAAGCTCTGAAAATAAATCAGGTGGAAGTTCTTGTTCCAAAGGACCCAAATTTCTCAATACTGGTGCCTAAATTAGGCGCAAATGCGAACATTATTGCAAACGTAGACAGTTCGAATCCCGATGAATACTTACCCTCACTTGAGGCAGGTGTAGCGCATGCTGCAGGCACAAAATTCCCGGGCGAAAAAGGTCATATTTATCTTTTTGCGCACTCAACGAACACGTTTACGAACGTATCACGCTATAACGCTATATTCTACTTGTTGTATAAGCTCGAGCCAAGCGACGAGATAAATCTGTATTATCATGGCGTACGTCATAAATATACGGTTGTAGGCAAAACAATTGTCGATCCTTCTGAGGTTGAGTACATTACGAAAAAAACAGACACTGAATTCCTTACGCTCCAAACATGCTGGCCACCAGGTACAATTTCTCAGCGCATGCTTATCTTTGCCGAACCGACGATAAAGTAAGTTATAATATTCCGATGTCACGGGTAAAAATCAGCGAATTCAAGGCTAAGTCTATTGTCCTTCCGAAACTTGGCATGCAGTATGATGGCATGCATGTTACGACGACTTCTCCGGATTGGACCTCTCAGTTATCAGGGCTTTCTTCAGAACACACCTACGTCGTCAAGGTTGATCAAGGTGTAAAAAAACGAGCTAAAACAGGGCTTCTTAAGCTCAATATCAGTTCAGACGGCGTGGAATCTGCAATTAAGGAACTTGAGGCTAAGGGCTTTAATTCTTTTGTTGTAGAACCATTCTTGAAGCACGAGCAAGGAGATGAACAGTATCTTGCTCTACAAAGATCCCGAGAAGGCATTAAGCTTTGGCATCACACCCAAGGCGGTATTGATATTGAAGCTGCAGCAGCGAAAAATGAGGTAAAAGAGCATGTGATTACTTGCCCGGAAGATGTGGAGGCTATTGCTAAGACTATATCGATACCTTTTGATGTATTAAGTGGGTTGATTGATATATTTGATAAGGAGTATTTTGCGTTTCTTGAGATAAATCCGCTTCTGGTCACTGGCAATACGCTGGTACTTCTCGACCTCGCCGTTGAGGTCGATAGCGCAGCTGATTACTTTGTTGGATCATGGAGTAAAAAGGATTTTGTTCAAAAAAATATAACGATAAACGAGGAACTTAATGTTGTGAAGCTCTCAGAAAAGAGTCCGTCTTCTTTTAAGCTTGAGGTTTTGAATGCCGATGGCGCGATTTGGATGCTTCTTTCTGGTGGCGGAGCAAGTCTTGTTATTGCCGATGAATATAATAATCTTGGCAAGGGAAAGCTCATCGGCAACTATGGCGAATATAGTGGCGCACCTAATGCGGACGAGACCTATGAATATGCGAAGCAAATTCTCTCGTTAATGTTAAAGAGCGCGGCGGAAAAGAAAGTCCTACTCATTGCTGGGGGCGTTGCGAACTTCACTGATGTAAGCGTAACGTTCAAAGGGATTGTCAGAGCGATGGAAGAAGAAATGGAAGCGCTTAAAGCACAGAATGTAGCAATATATGTCCGACGTGGAGGACCACAACAAGAAAAGGGACTGAAAATTATGCGAGATATGGTTGAAAAGCATAAGCTCAGCGGTGTAATTGCTGGACCAGAACTGAGCTTGAATGAGATTGTTAAAAAATCATTAGAAAACTTATGAAAAATACGGGCGCGATCCTTACAGGACCAGGTCCTGTACCTCAAATAATCTGCATCGGTAATCATCAGCCGATTATTCAGTCTATCTTAGACTTTGATCATATGATTGGCAGAACTGAGCCTTCTATTAAAGCAATTGTTGCTGGTGGCCGCAAATTTGAACGATATTTCTTTGGCGAGCGTGAAGTTGCTATTCCCGTTGTAGGATCAGTTCACGCACTCAATAACAATACGAAAGACGCCAATTTCTTTCTCAATGTAACCTCGGGACGACGGGCTTACGAGTCAACTATGGAAGTTCTCAATAGCTTGGAAAAAATCCAGGGTGGTGTTCTTTTTGCAGAGAATATGCCCGAGCAGCATGCGACAAAACTTATCGAGACTGCTGCACAGAAAAATGTTTGGATTATTGGCCCTGCAAGTGTAGGATTGCTCATTCCTGGCTATCTAAAGCTTGGCGCAATCGCCGGTGTTGATTATGCTCAACTAAAAAGTGCCCGCGCTACAACTAAAGGAAATGTCGCCGTCTTTTCTGCCTCAGGAGGCATGACAAATGAGCTCATTTGGAACGTAACAAAAGCTGGACATTGTTTATCATTTGCGCTTTCATTTGGTGGTGAGCGCTTCCCTATCTTCTCACCTGCTGACGCTTTTCTTGAAGCAGAGGCGGATGAAGCAACAGAAAGCATTGTGTACTATGGCGAACTAGGTGGCGATGATGAATATGAGTTAGTTCGCCTCAAAAAAGAAGGAAAACTTACGAAACCCGTGTTTGCTTTTATTGCAGGCACGATCTCTGATCTTTTTGAAGAGCCGCCGCAGTTTGGGCATGCAAAAGCCATGGCAAAAACACAAGGAGAATCAGCACAAGCAAAGCGCGAAGCGCTGCGCGAAGTTGGAATTCAAACGCCCGATACATTTGCAGAATTCCTCTCGTTATTGAATACTATTCCTATGCATTCAGATAAAAACGGTGACGCGAAAGAATCAAGTCAATCAATGGACGGGCGCAAAAAATCACTTTTCATGAGTTCGGTTTCTCGTGAAAAAGATGGAAAAGTAGAAGTTCTTGGCTCAGATTTGACGGAGTTGAGCGAAAAAATGTCATTTGCTGAGCTCATTGTATCGATGTTTTTAGGTAAAAAAATACAGTCAAAGGAAGTGATCGACTTTACTGATATCGTACTAAAATTGCTCGTCGATCACGGCCCACATGTATCAGGCGCGGTCAACACGATGATTACAGCTCGCGCCGGCCGCGATATGGTTTCTTCGCTGGCGTCGGGCATATTAACAATAGGTCCCCGCTTTGGCGGAGCAATAAATGAGGCGGCACACAATTGGTTTACTGCAGTAGAAAAAGGCGTGCCGGCGCAAGATTTTGTCGAATCATTTGCGGCCAAGAAACAATACATTTCTGGCATTGGCCATAAAAAATATCGCACCGACAACCCCGATCCAAGAGTCGCGAAGCTTTTAACGTTCGTAGATAATCTCGAAGAAAAAAAGTACACCACCTTTGCCCAGTCTGTTGAAGCAATAACAACAGATAAAAAAGCTAACCTTATCTTGAACTTGGACGGCGCTGTCGCCGCAATTATGCTCGATCTTTTATCCGAAAAAGAAGGCTTATCGGCAAAAGATCTCCAAGAATGCATCGACACAGAATTTTTTAATGCTCTCTTCATTCTTCCCCGCTCTGCTGGCTTCATCGCCCATTTCCTCGACCAAAAACGCCTTGATGAAGGGCTCTTCCGCCTCCCGGAAGATGAAGTCATGTTTGCAGAATAAGACCAGGTCTTATTGTGGATCGTGCCCGTTTGTTATAATATGCTCGTTCTTTCACATCGTGCCAGCGGGCTGATGTTCTTGACGTTACAGCTAAGAAACGAGGAAAACGACATGCCCATTTCGGAGGTCCAGGCGTATTGGCTTGCAGCCACGCCCATACTGCTGATGATGATCGGAGCGCACGTTATCGAAGCCACGTGGCACCACAGCGCACTAGGGAAAGTCCTGGGTAGCTTGGCGGTCATCACCGGCATGGTAACGGCGCGGTTCCTGATCAGCACCATGACAACAAGCCCAACGGAGTTCCAGATCGCCTGGGTGCAGGCATATGGAATGACCATGATGGCCTTCTGTAATCTGATTCTTGGCACATACTGCCTCATGCGAGGTGTCATCAACTTCAGATCAAAGATCGCCCCCATTGTGTCGCTTCTCCTTTGCGGTGGGCTGTTGCTTTACGGAGGCGTGCAACTCCTCTAGTACCGGCCCGCAGTCTATGCAAGAACAAATGCGCCCCGACCACGGTCGGGGCGCACACATTTCTATCACTATATACTTTTCAAAGTCCTACATAAAATTGACCCATTATGGGCAATATACAGGGGCAGAAAGTCGTAGGAGTTTTTATGCAGCGAACTCCGCAGTTAATTCTCCAAAATCAGTAAATCTTTCTCTATCAACAAGCTGCTTCTCAGCCAACTGCGGCAGTTGATCAGTGTACGTTGGCTTATTATGTTCATAAATTACCCCAAGTGGGAATTTTTCTTCTTGAGTCGACTGAAGTGCTTTCTCCATCGCCGCTTTAAAATTACTCGGATCATATCCCTCCTCAAGCGTGTAAGCCTTATCTCTAAAATACTCGTACGTATTAATCTTATTAAACGTCACGCATGGCTGAAGCACATTCACAATAGAAAATCCCTTATGCGCTAATCCCTTTTTAATAAGATCTATCAATTGCAGCGTTTGCCCTGCAAAACCTTGGGCAACAAACGTCGCACCTTGACCCAATGTAAGTGCCAGCGGATTCAAAGGAGCATCAAGTGTTCCAGACGGCGTAGATTTCGATTTTTGGCCAACTGCCGATCGAGGCGATACTTGACCCGTCGTGAGTCCATAAACCCCGTTATCGTGGACCACAACAGTAATATCATGGTTTCCACGACTCGCATGCAACATATGATTTCCACCTTCACCATACGTGTCGCCATCGCCCACAATGCAAATCACCGGCATAGTATGCTGACCCATTTTCATCCCGATCGCTTGCGGAAGTGCACGCCCGTGCAAACTATGGAATCCATAGGTGTGTAGGACGTCATTCATATTTCCCGAGCAGCCTATGCCAAAGGCCACCATAATATCCCATGGATGATAGCCGAGATCAACAAACGCCCGCTTAATACTTGCCGCAATAGCCCAGTCACCACACCCCGGACACCAAGTCGCTGTTTTTCCTTCAAATTCTTCCATATTAAGATTTAATTAATCCTACAATTTCTTCAACAAAAAATTGACGTCCATCATACTTTAAGATCTTTGGGCCTATTTGAATACCCGTTTCTTGTCGAAGAAGTCGCCCAAACTGGCCGCGGCTATTATTTTCGACCAAGATGTAGCGGCCTTTATGTGTAAATAATGGTGCTATAGCTTCTGCATCGAGTGGAAATACGTACGTGAAATGAATCATTGCGACTTTTTTTCCTTGTTTTTCTAAATACTCCATCGCATCGAGAATTACACCCTTATTACTCCCCCATGTAACAAAAATATCATCTGCTTCTTCAAGATTTCCGTAAATTTGTGGCATTTTAAAATGAGTTTTTAGATATGTTTCATTCTTTCGATCGCGTTTTTCTACCTGCGCTTTTCTATTCTCAGCTCCTTCAAACGAATGGCCATACTCGTCGTGCTCATATGAATTTGTTTGATAATGCTTCCCCTCTTGGCCAGGAATAAGCATTGGTGAAATACCATCGTCAGTTAGCTTGTACCTCAGATATTGTTCGTCGTCTACTCTGCGCGTGATTTTTCCACGCTCAATCTCAAAGCTTTTTGAAAAAAGATCGTAAGACATCTTTGATGTTGACCAATAACTTTCTGAGAGATGTTTATCACTCAGAACAATCACGGGCGTTTGATATATGTCTGCAAGGTTGAATGCTTCTGCAGTCATCGCATACATTTCTTCAATATCGCCGGGTGCTAAGACAATTTTTGGAAATTCGCCGTGTCCAGAATGGACGGCATACAGAAGATCTCCTTGCTCCATCCACGTAGGGAGGCCCGTCGCAGGGCCAGGACGCTGGGATAAGAAAATGACAAGCGGAACTTCTGCAATGCCTGAAAGCGAAACTGCTTCATTCATAAGTGCGAAGCCGCCGCCGGAGGTTCCACAGGCGGCGCGAGCGCCAGCGAATGATCCGCCGATGGCAGTCATAATAACGGAAATTTCATCTTCGGCGTGGCGAACAATCATGCCTGTTGTTTCCGCCCAACTTGCGAGTCGCTCAATGACAGTCGAAGATGGTGTCATAGGATAAGCTACATAAAGTCGACAGTCTCCTGTAACAGCACCGAGGGAAAATGCATCGTTTCCTGTCATAACGATTTGGGGCTCTGTAATAGGCTTTGGAAGAAAGTCAGTAATAAAGTGTTCTCGAGAATTTGCAACAACATGATCATATCCAGCCTGGGCTAAGCCTTTATTCATCGCAACTACAGCCTCGCCCTTATCGCCAAAAGCGTGCTCGATCATATCGAACAGATCTTGAAGTCGCCATTGGAGCACGGCTACGGAGGCTCCCATGGCGACCGTATTCATCATTACGGTTGAGCCTTTTAGATCGCGCACGATTTTTTTTATTGGCACCTCAATGGCGTGCGCGGGCGGTATAAAATCTGCCGGAAAGAGTTCTTTATCATAGATAACGCGGCTTTCAGCTGTTAGTCGATCTTGATGAAGCTTATATGTATCAGGATTTAAACATACGAGCACATCGATCAGGTTCTTTGACGAACGTATTTTTTTTGGAGATACATGGATTTCAAATGTATTATGTCCGCCTCGAATAAGTGACGGATACTCTGCATACGAGGCGGTGTAATAACCAGATTTTGTAGCAAGTTTTGAAAAATCGACCCCAACGGTCATAATGCCAAAGCCTGCTTCCCCACCAATCTTCCATAAAAGTGTATCCATATATTGAGGATAGTACACTTTGAGTTTGAAAACAAGGCGCGATCTTTTTAGGACCAGGTCCTGTTAGGATCGTGCCGTAGCATGCAGTTCAGCAACAAGCTGATGTATATCTCCACTCACATTATCACCATTTTTCGCACGCTGCAATAATGATACGCCGTCCTCGCCAAGTCTTGCATCTTTTAGCAATTCATGCAAGCGTGCATCAAAAACAACCGTCTCACCCACTTCTCTGCCCTCAAATTGCGCGGGTGTCTCAGTAAAGTACTTCAGCGCCTCATCAAAGCTAAGTCTTTGATTTGCATACAACGCATTCATTGCGCACCACACTGCAAAAAGCGGTGATGCCGGCATACGATCTGTTCCGAACATCATATTTACCCCGGCCTCGTGCATTGTTCTATGCGGCGAAATCGCACCGATTCTTTCTTCTCCTAAACGATCAACATACCCGTAATCTGTCAAGAAATTAGGTTGCGGACCAGCCCATATCCCCATATCCTTAATACGCTTCAACACCTCATCACTAGGAAGTGGAAGCTCAAAATGTTCTATCCGAAAACGGGTACCATCAAATCCGTGCTCAGCGGCAATTTCTTGCCACTTCTCTGCCAAATCAAGCGAATCATCAATAGCTTGATCACCTATCGCATGCACCGCAACTTCGCGAATGCCAATCTCAGCCGCTCTCTTCATAACATCCTCAGCTTTATCGCTATTCATTGTTGAGAATCCTCTAGGAAATTGCATATCAGGAGTTGCATCTGTATAGTCTTCTGTTAAGTGGGCGCTATGAGAACCCAAGGTACCATCCGCAAGAAATTTAATACCTATCCATGAGAGATCGTCTTTTGCAAGCTTGCCTTCAGTCAATGCTGTTTGAATCTCAGCAACTGGATCTGGACCTACTTCTCCAAGATGCATAATATAGCCGCGAGTTATAGGAAAGGGTTCTGATCTTTCAGATTCCCACTTCTTTTTGAGCTCCTTAATGACGACAAGATCACGCCCATTACGCACACCCATATCATGTACATAAGAAATGCCCGATTTCACACGGGAAACTAATACGTCTTCAAGCGAACGAAACAGCTCATCATCCTTAACAGATGCAAATGCCATATTCTTTGCAGCAGTCGCATAATGTTCGCTTACATGACCATCATCTGAAATGCTACCCTGAAGCTCCTTTCCTTCGGCGAAACTACGAACCTGCGTAAGAACCGAAGTATTGGCTACTCCCCCATGATTTGACGGCTCCAAAACCACAATAGGAAGTCCACTCGAAACCGCATCCAATTCTTCAGCAGTTATGCCCATTTCAACGACCTTTCTAAAAAGAATAAAGCCTTGATATCCTTGTTCACTACGTTGAAGACATTCTTCCTGAATACGTGTGAGAACCTCGGATTTTGAAGTTAAACCATCAAGAGATGGATCTTGGAGTACGCCAGAATAGGCGTCAGCTATGACATGATCATGTGCATCGGTAATCGGTGGAAGTACCACAAGCTGCTCGGACGTTGACATTTCGTATTATATCACTTCATTACTTCTTCGTCAGTTCGCTTATAGCTGTAGATATCGTCAATATTAAACCAAAGTGGCACTTCATATCCAGCTTCCTCAACTGTGCCAGATGCGTGGATAAGATTTTTAATAGGACGATTACCTGTATTGGCTAAAAACGATGAATCGAATGAAAAATCACCTCGAATGGTGCCCATGTCGGCTTTGAGTGGAAGCGTATGTCCAACCATCTTGCGAACGAGCTCTACTGCGTGTGGGCCTTCAAGCACCATAGCGAAAACTGGACCTGAGGATATAAAATCAACAAGCCATCCCTGGATAACTTTTCCTATTTCATGAGGATCGTCGGTTCCTAGCTCTTTTTTTGCATCTTTTCCAAGTGCCTCATAATTCTCGAGTGTTTTTTTACCCATACCTTCGATAAACTCTGTTCTCGAAAGTGGATAATGTTGATTTGCAAGTTCTTTGGTAACCAAAACCATTCGAGCCGCAACCATTTTTAGGCCGACTTTTTCGAATCGTCCGATAACCTCGCCGATCAATCCGCGAGCAACTGTATCATGTTTGAGCACAACCAATGTTTGTTCTTTCATATAGGGCTATATTAACTGGAATGGAAGGAATTTGCAACTAGATTTTTTGAAATGATTTAGAAAAATTTTGTAATCACTACGTCCAATTCTTTGCCGAAAAGTAACACAGCTAATATGCCCCAGACCATAAAGGGACCAAATGGAACCTCAGATTTTAGGCCTTTTTTTGAGGTCAAAAGAAGCACGATCGCCAAAAGTCCTCCTGAAATAAAAGCGATGTAGAGTGCGATAAATCCCTGCTGCAATCC
>Ga0138256_10005341_pt1 | contig 13602 bp, 11 predicted proteins | sample KNB2016incub_MG_FD_105486 | JGI IMG/M metagenome (GOLD analysis project Ga0138256, IMG submission 105486) | Active sludge microbial communities from wastewater in Klosterneuburg, Austria - KNB2014incub_MG | ecosystem: Engineered > WWTP > Activated sludge > Unclassified | place: Austria...
CGCTGCCCGACCTGGTGCGCCATGTGGAAGACCGCGACATCTGGGCCTGGCAGTACCCCGAGAGCGCGCCTTATCTGGCTGCGCTGGACATGGAGCCGTTCGATTTTGCCCGCTGGCAGACGATTGCGGCGTTCGACGCGGCCCAGGCGGCGGCTTTCATGGCGCGGGGCCAGGCCATGGATGAAAAGTTTCACAAGCTCGCTGCCGACATGGCCGAGGGAGCCTTGCCCATCACCTTCAATGGGCAGCAGGGTTTGATGCTCAACGCACCTGGCGCCTTCCACAGTCTGCTGGGCGAAATGCTCTCGCGCCAGAGCGGCACGTTTGCCCTGTTGTGGGCGGCCGGCAAGGGCGGGCTGGTCAAGGTGGGGCTGCGTTCGCAGCGCGGCTTTGACTGCATTCCTCTGGCCGAGAGCATGGGCGGCGGCGGCCATGCCCAGGCCTGTGGTTTTCGCATGGGCGTCGAGCGCCTGCCCGAACTGCTCAGCGGGGTGTTCGAGGCGCGCGTCGGCTGAGCATGGCGCGTCAGCGCGGGTGTCTGCGCCGGTAATCCCAGGGCGCCTGAGGGCGCGGTTGCGACCACAGCCCCGTGCCGTCGGCCCGGGCCTGGCGCTGCAGGGCCACCAGTTGCGGATGCTCGAACGCGGACGGGGTGTAAACCCAGGCCAGCCCGGCGCGCACCTGGGCGCGCGCCGCATTCTCCCCCTGGCAGTGCACATGGGCCACAGTGCGGCCATAGCGGTCGCGGTCCACCGGGGTGATGCGGGCCTGCTGCCGGAAGCACAGCCGGGCCAGGTTCTGCCGCGCGCGCTGCCCGAAGGCCTGTCGGTGCTCGGGCGCGTCGATGGCGGCGAGGCGCACCCGCTCCACGCGGAACTGGCCGGGCGCGCCGCAGCGGATAGAAAGGGTGTCGCCATCGTGGATGGCAATCACCAGGCAGAGCAGGGCAGCAGCAGGCATGGGTGGGTGGGGACAAAGGCTGCCACTATAGGGTGAGCGGGCCGCGCCGTTGGAGCGCAGTTCATTGCAGGCGGCTGGCGTGGGACCGGGCAGTTTGTGCACGGGGTTCTCATCGGGCGGCGTCTGCGGCGTGGGGGAGAATGCAGGGTTTTGCCGGGCCAGCCCGGCCGGTTCATCCCACGGGTGTTCTCCATGGGCCTTTCGGACTTGGGGCGTCGAAGGCAGATACTGGCCTCGCTGCGGCGCGCGCGGGTGCGTCTTTGGTGGGTGCGAATCCGGGTTGTTTCAGAAAGCGTGTCTGACGTGTTCAAGGGCATTGTTGCTTCCGTGCTTGCCTCCTTCCTTTTTGGCGGCATTTACTACCTCTCGCCCTTCCTGGCGCCACTGGATGGGGAGGAAATTTTTGGCTGGCGTGTGCTGTGCACGCTGCCCTTCACCACCGTGCTGCTGCTGTGGCGCGGCGAGGGGGCGCAGCTGCGGGCGCTGTGGCAGCGTGTGCGTGCTCGCCCGGCACTGGCACCCGCCCTGCTGCTGAGCAGTGCCATGCTGGGCGTGCAGTTGTGGCTGTTCATGTGGGCACCGCTGCACGGGCGCGCTTTGCCGGTGTCGCTGGGCTACTTCTTGTTGCCGCTGGTGATGGTGCTGGCCGGGCGGCTGCTGTATGGCGAGCGGCTGTCGCTTGCGCACCGATGGGCCACAGGGCTGGCTGCTGCCGGGGTGGGGTTTGAACTGGTGCGCGTGGGCGGTGTGTCGTGGGAGACCGGGCTCGTGGCCCTGGGGTACCCGCTGTATTTTGCGCTGCGCCGGCGCCTGCATACCGAGCAGCTGGCGGGCCATTGGCTCGACATGGCGTTGATGCTGCCTGTGGCCGCCTGGTTTGTGCTGCGCGAGCCCTCGTCGCTGTTGCTGGTGGCCGGGCATCCGGGTTTATGGCTGCTGGTACCGCTGCTGGGCGTGGTCAGTGCAGTGGCACTGGCGCTCTACATGGCCGCCAGCCGCCTATTGCCCATGGGGCTGTTTGGCCTGCTGACCTATGTTGAACCGGTGCTGCTGGTACTGGTTGCCCTTTTGCTGGGTGAAACGGTGGCGTCGGGCCAGCAGCCGCTGTATGGCCTGGTGTTTGCAGCGGTGGCTGTACTGGTGTCTGATGGCGCGGCGCGGGTGCTGCGCGAGCGCCGTGCTGGATAGCCAAATACTACCAGCGTAAATGGCAATGAGCGCTTTATTGATAAGCACTGATGGCTATCAATAAGATAGCAAAAACACCAGTCCGGGCATTTGGTATTCGGTACACTCGCTCCGCGAGAAGCGCCCGGCAGCACGCCGCCCGCCGGGCCGACATCCAACCAAGAGGAACGCATGCACGCATCGACAATGAACCGTGGTCCCGGCCGCGTTTGGGGAGCACTGATGGCTGCCTTGGCCCTGCTGGCGCTTTTGCTGGGGGCTCCGGCCCGCGCGCAGGAGGGTGCGGTGGCGTGGGGGAAGCAGCTGGTGGAAACCCAGGAAATGTCGGCCGAGGGCCTGGCGCGGTTCCTCCAGACACAGGAGAGAAATGCCCGGCTGCGGCCCGGGACCGACCCCGCCAGCGACACCTGGAGCGGCCGTGAAATGAACCTTGCCTCGACCGGCAGCCCCTATACCCTGGTACTTCGGGCCACGGGGGTGGTGTTGGCCGATGGCGATGCGGGCGTGCGCATGCAGACGGGCTGGGTGTTTGACGGCAAAACCACCCAGTTGCCCATGCCCGGTATAGCCCAAAAAGGGTTGCGCGCGGGCCAGACGGTGGAACTGGTGGGGGTGTCCACCCCGGTCGTCCTGGATGTTGACCGCAAGGGCACGCCCGTGGTGGAGTTTACGGCTGCTGCCAACCTGCGGCTTGAACGGGTGCAGATCGACGTGTGGTCGGGGCAGCGGCCCTCCCTGCCACTGGAGCAGGTGATGTCCTGGATGCCCATGCTGTTTGGCGTGATCGCGCTGGGGTTCTTCCTGTGGCTGCGCCGTCAGTAGTCATCCACACCCTGACGATGGGTGGTTTTATTTTTGAAGATGGCTGAAACGCTCGCTGGTAAAGCGCTTATAGCTATCAGAAATTAAGTAAATTGGGGTGTCAGTGTGCGCTGCGCTGCGCGTGCCAGTTCAGTGCTGCGCCGGCCGCCAGGCCCACGGCGTCGGCCAGCCAGTCGGCCCCTTCGCCATAGCGCCAGCCGGTGGCGGCCTGGGCCAGTTCAATGCCGCCGCCAAACATCAGCAGGCCGGTTCCCACCTGCCAGGGGTGGCGTGGGTAGCTTCGAAGGCCCAGCCCGGCCAAGGCCGCAAAGGCCAGCGCGTGCTGGGCCTTGTCCCACAGGCTGAACACCTGGGGTGGCAGGTAGCCGGTGGGCATCAGCGAGAGCACCGCCACTGCCAGCAGCAGTGCCCAGAAGGCAGTCCGGGTCATGCGCTGCGGGGTGGAGTGGGCAGGCGCTTTTCCAGCAGCCGCACCAGCGCATGCAGCAGGCGGTTGGCGGACGTTGCAATGCCCAGCGCCACGAAGCTGTTGAGGTGGTCGACTTCGTTGCGCCGGCCACGTACCAAGTTCTTCGCGGTGGAAGATCCCTGCGCCGCCACCTTGTGCAACGCCGGAGCGTGGTCTTTGGCGATGTCGCGCCCCTCCGACAGCAGCACCATGGCGCGCGCATTGCCGCTGTTGGCCATTGTCTGCACGGTGGACAGCGCCTGCGGGCCCTGGTTGTGGCGCCATTGGCGTTCTGCGTCGGCCAGTTGCTGGACGCCGTCCAGTCGGGCGCGCTCGGCGTTTACCTGCGCGGCAAGTGCATCGTTTTGTGCACGGGCGGCACGTTCTGCCGTCTGGGCCTGGCGGCTCTGCCATTTCCAGCCCACCAAGCCCAGCATGGCAGCGACCATGCCCGCGAGCAGAATCAGCGTCCAGGGGCGCTGTGGCGCGGGGCGGGTGCGCGCCACGGGCTTGTTACGGTCGTGGCGGGAGGCTGTTTCTGCGGGCAGAACCTTGTCGTAGGCGACCTCGCAGCGCGGGCATTGCCATGCGGGGGCGTCGTCGGTGGGTTTGCGCACATGGCTGCAGCGCGGGCAGGTGCGCGCCACTGCGGGTGCGGCGTCTGTGGGGGAAAGGGTCAGGTTTTCGGGTTTCATCGCCACAGGATTGTGCTGGATGTAACGGTTTGCGCCAACGGGAAATGCGTCTTGTGCCTCCACTAAGATGCCTGGCCGTCGCCGCAGCCGTGGCGGATTCAGCTAGAAGACAGGGAGACGCCATGGTGTTGAGTTTTTTCCGACGGTTGCGCCCGTGGACCGGTGCTGGGGCGGTCGTATTGGCCCTGGGGGGCGGGCAGGTCGGCGCCCAGACCCCGGCGGACCCCGGCGTGCCGACGGCGCTTCGGCAGTGGCATGTGACCTACGAGGTGGCCCCCGATGGCAAGGCCGCCGTCACGCACGAGCTGCTGCGCAAGGTGCTGCAGTCAGGGGCGCTGGAAGACGCCAAGAGCTTTGGCTTTTCCTTCAGCACCGGCATACAGCAAGGCCGCGTGCTGCAGGCCTACACCCTCAAGCAGGATGGGCGGCGCATCGAGGTGCCCGCAGGCAACTACCAGACCGAAACCAGCGATGGCCACAACGGCGGCAAGCCGCTGTTTTCCGACCGCACCCGGATCTCGGTGGTGTTTCCGGACCTTTCGGTGGGCGATTCGGTCGGGTTGAGCTACCGCATCGAGGACAAGGAGCCGATTTTTCCGGGCTCATTTTCGGTGGTGCAGGGTTTTTCGCCCTACGGGGTGCACGAGGACAGTCAGATCACCGTCCGTGCCGCGCGGGGCCTGAACCTGCGGTTCGAGGCCCATGGTCTGCAAGAGCAGCCCGAAGCGGCCGAGGGCGAGACCCTCGTGCGCCAATGGCGTTACCGCAACCCTGCGCCGCGCGCCTGGGATGACGCCGATGCCGGCATCTGGCGCATGGATGAAACCCCGGTGCTGCTGGTCAGCAACTTTGCCAGCTACGAGGCCATTGCCCGCGCCTATGCCGAGCGCGCCCTGCCCAAGGCCGAGCCCACGGCGCGGGTGCGTGAGCTGGCGCAAAGCATTGTGGGCTCCCGCACCGAGCCGCGCGAGCGCGCCCGCCTGCTCTACGAATGGGTGTCCACACAGATCACCTACGGCGGCAACTGCATCGGCGTGGGGGCCGTGGTGCCGCGCGACACCGACGTGGTGCTCGACAATAAGATGGGCGATTGCAAGGACCACGCCACCCTGTTGCAGGCGCTGCTGGCAGCCGCAGGTGTGCGCAGCGAGCAGGTGCTCATCAACGCGGGCGAGGTCTACGACCTGCCGGAGACCCCCGTGGTCTCCAGCGCCAACCACGTGATCAATTTCCTGCCCGACTTCAACCTGTATGTGGACGCCACGGCCAAGCAGGTGCCCTTTGGCTACCTGCCGTCCAATGCCTATGCCAAGCCTGTGATCCACGTGGGCGCGGCCCGGGCACTGGCCACCACCCCTGCCGAAAGTGCCGACCAGACCCGCCAGAGCGTGCACACCGAACTGCGGCTGGCCGCCAACGGCAGCGCCAGCGGCAAACTGCGGGTGGATTTCAAGGGTGTGCAGTCGGCCCGCATGCGGGAGTACATGCACAACCTGAAGGGCGATGCCGAGCGCGAATTCGTGCGCCGGGTGCTGGGCAATGCGGGCCTCAAGGGCAAGGGCGAGCTCGACAAAGGTGACCTCGCGCCCGAAAAGATGCTGTCAGACCACTACAGCTTTGCGATGGGCTTCGAGATCGACAACTACCTGCAGGGCGGCGCCGAGGGCGCCTTCGTGCTGGCGCCCGTGCTGGGGCTTCCCCTGTCGGTGGTGCGCTTCGCGGCCCTTGACGACTTCACCACCCCGCGCCGCCGGGTGCGCTGCCATGGCTACCGCAGCCAGGAAAGCTACGACATCACACTGGAGCCGGGCGTGGCGTTCACGCGCCTGCCCGAAGATTTCCAGGCGAGCCACGCCCTGCTCAACTACCACGGCAGCTACCAGCGCACCCGCAACGGAGTGAAAGCCGTGCGCGAGCTGCACGACAGCACGCCCGAGGGCGTCTGTACGCCCGACTACATGGCGCAGTGGAACGCGCAGGCCCAACCCATTGTGCAGAGCCTGCGCAGCCAGATCTTCTACAAGCTGACCACCGCCCAGAGCCTTGCCAAACCCGAAGGCGCGCGCAGCACCAAGGCCAAGGCGCGTAGCAAGAAGAAAAAGAAGTAAAAAACCATGCTACCGCAGGAAATAAAGCCATTTGTTGCTATAAAAAATATAGCAATATGCCTTTGCGATGGTGGCGTATCGGCAGCCGCCAGCGTGTTTCGGGTCAGATCAGGCGCTTGCGGGGGCGGGCAGGCGCTTTTCCAGCAGCCGCACCAGCGTGTGCAGCAGGCGGTTGGCGGGTGTGGCAATGCCCAGCGTCTCGCCGCGCCGCACCACGTAGCCGTTGAGGTGGTCGATTTCGCTGCGGCGGCCACGCGCCAGGTCTTGCGCGGTGGACGACACCTGTGTCGCCATGCTTCGTGCCAGTGGCAGTACGGCCTCGGCCGTGCCCTCGGGCAGCTGAACGCCAAGGGCCTGCGCCACGGCCATGCACTCTTGCACGATGTCGTCCATCATGCGCGGCACGTCCAGCCCCGGGCTGTCCACGATCTCGCCATAGGGGAGCTGCGTGATCGCGGAGAGGGGGTTGTACACGCAGTTGAGCACCAGCTTGGCCCAAAGTGCCCCGGCCACGTTGTCGGACACCTCCACCGGCACGCCCGCGGCCGCAAAAGTGCGCGCTATCTCGCCACTGGCGGGCGAGGGGGCAATCACCAGCTCGCCCCGGCCATGGTGCCGCACATGGCCCGGCCCGGGCATGGAGGTAGCCACGTACACCACGGCGGGCAGCACCGGCCGCTGCAGCACGGCCTGCAGGCGCTCGGCGTTGTCCACGCCGTTCTGCAGGCTCAGCACCACGGCGCCCTCGTGCAGGTGCGGGGCCATCGCCCGGCCGGCACTTTCGGTGTCGGTGGACTTGACGCAGAACAGCACGCACGCGGCACCCTGCACGGCGCACGCTTCGGTGTCGGCCTGCAGGCGCACGTGTTCGCAGAAGGTAAGGGTGTCCAGCAGCAGCCCATTGCGGCGCACGGCCTCGACATGGGCCGGGCGGGCCACCAGCACCACCTCGTGTCCGGCGCGGGCCAGCATGCCGCCAAAGAAACAGCCCACGGCTCCCGCCCCCATCACGGCGATTTTCATGGCAGTGGCCTTTGCGGGTGGCGACGGAAGACGGGAGGACAGTATGAGTGTATGGAAAGCGGCGGAAGGCAGGTAGACATCTTGGCAGTGTAGGACAAGGGTGGCCCCGGTGGCACACTGTGGGCTTGATCGCATTGACCACTCGCCATGCAAGAAAAACCTCTCTCCGAGCCCCTGTCCTGGACGGTCGATGTGTCGCTTCTGGGCAGTCCCGTGGTCTTGCGCCAGACGGGTGGCGTGCTTCTGGTGACGTTTCTCTTGGTATCGCTGCTGGTCAGCAGCATTTTTGCGCTGCAGGGAGACTGGGCTGGCATTGTCCCAACCCTGGGCGTGCTGGCGCTGGTGCACCTGGGATTGGCGCTTGGGGCGCTCGCCGTCATGGTGCTGTACTTCGGCAACCGCATTGGCATGGGCTTCACCGTGGATGCGCGCGGCGTGCTGTCGCAGGTGCACGAATCCCGAGCCCACAAAGCCGCGCAACTGGCCACTGTGCTTGGCTTGGCCACGGGCAACTTCAGCGCGGCAGGAGCAGGCATGTTGGCCCGCAGTGGGGCCAGCAGCTTTGTTCCCTGGACGGCGGTGCGGCGTGTGCGTTGCGACGAGGCGCGCCACACCATTCACCTTGAGGGCGGCTGGCGTACACGCGCTGCGCTGTTCTGTACTCCGCAGAGCTACCCTCTGGCCCGTGCCTGGGCTCTGCAGATGTGTCCCGGCGCATGAAGACCCGGGTTTTTCTTGCATTGCTGGGCTCGGTGCTGTTGCTCTGGGGCGTGGGTATGCCGCTGGTGCAATGGTTTGGTGCCGAAGCGCCGGGGACCATCACCCAGGTGCGCCGCCAGCTGGGTGATCGGGGGGAGGCCATCCCCAACCGTTACACCTACACCATTGCCTACGAGTTCCGCCTCCCCAACGGTCAGACTGAACAGGGCCATACGCAAAGGGTTGGCGACTATTTTTCGCCTCGGGACATGGCGGTTGGCAAGGTGGTGCGGGTACGTTATGTGCCGGCCTTGCCCTGGGTAAGCAGCATTTCGTCGCACTGGAAGGCCAGCCTTGAGCACGGCATCGTGGCAGCGGTGGGCGTGGTGCTGGTTGCACTTGCCTTAAGGCCTGTGCCGCACAGGAAAACCAGATGATTCAGCCAATACCAGTGATCCGTTGAAAAACCGCTGGCAGGGGCAGGTGCGGCGGCAGCAAGGCGCCGGCCGGTCCGGGAGCGCCGGAAGACTCCTGGGCTCGAAAACCCTAACCTGGCGTGTGCATTTGAAACAGGTGTGTGCGCCGATAATGCACTTCCATGGAGCCATCCGCCAATGATCCGGACGATCTCAGCCAATGGAACGATGGCGCAGTCGAGCCTTTGCCCGAGTTGTCCGCCATCGTGGACCTGCTGCGCCGCCGCTGTGCGGTCGATTTTTCCGGTTACAAAACCTCGACGCTCACGCGCCGCATCCTGCATCGCATGTCGCAGTGCGCCCTGACGCAGGGTGGGGAATACCTGCACCGGCTCAGCCACGACGATGCTGAACGCATCGCCCTGTATGGTGACCTGCTGATCAATGTCACCGAATTTTTTCGCGACCCGGCGGTGTTTGCCCAACTGGCCGACGAGGTGTTGCCCGACCTGTTGCGCGGCCGCGACCCGGGCGACGAGTTGCGCATCTGGTCGGCGGGCTGCGCCAGCGGCGAAGAGGCCTATTCACTGGCCATGCTGGCACTGGAGTCCTCCGGGCGGATGGGGTTTAACGGCAACGTCAAGGTGTTTGCCACGGACCTGTCGGGCGAGGTGCTGGCCCAGGCATCGCGCGGCATCTACAGGCCAGAGGACGTGGTCCAGGTGCCCGAGCCGCTGGTGCGGCGGTACTTTCAGCGCGATGCGGATGGCGGAGCGCGCGTGGCCTCGACCCTGCGCCGCCACCTGGTTTTTGCACGCCACAACCTGCTGACCGATCCTCCGTTCACCCGCATTGACCTGGCGGTGTGCCGCAACCTGCTGATCTACCTCAAGCCTGCGGCACAGGCCAAGGCCCTGGGGCAGTTGCACTTTGCGCTCAAACCCCAGGGGGTGTTGCTGCTGGGCGCCAGCGAGACCGTGGGCGATTTCGAGTCGCGCGCCTTTGTTTCCATGGACCGCACCAACAAGTTCTTTCGCAAACAGCCCGTCGCGCTGGAGCGTCCCCTGGAGGCATTCACCTCGCTGGGGGTGCAGCCGGTGCCTGCGACGCAGGAGCTGGCGCTGCCTGACTTGTCGGGTCAACCCCCGGAAGCGCTGGAAGCCGAGCTGCTGTCGACCCGCGAGCGCCTGCAGGAAATGGTGCTCGAGCTTCAGGCCAGCCACGAGCGCATCGACCTGAGCAACGAGGAGCTGACGGCCTCCAACGAGGAGCTGCAGAGCACCAACGAGGAGCTCAAGTCGGTCAACGAAGACCTCTACACCCTGAACCGTGAGCTGGAGAAGAAAAACGCAGAGCTGGCCGCACTCAACCGCGACTACGACCAGCTGCTGGCCAGCACCGAGATCGGTACGGTGTTTCTCGATGCCGAGCTGCGCCTGCGGCGCTTCAGCCCGGGGGTGGACGACTATCTGGCCTTGCGCCCCGGCGACATCGGACGCCCGGTGGGGGAAATCAATTACCGGCTGGGGCCGCAGGATGCCTTCCTGGCCGACCTGCAGCGCTGCGCCAAGACCGATGCCCGCATTGAAACCGAGGCCCAGCTCCCCGAGGGGCGCTGGGTGTTCCAGCGCATGCTGCCCTTCAAGGGCGAGGGGCCCCAGGGCCACGGTGTGGTGCTGACCTGGACCGACATCAGCGAGATCAAACGCGTTCAGATCCTTGCTGCGCAGCTGGCGAGCGACCGCTCGCGGCTGATGTCCATCCTCGACGCCCTGCCCGATGGCGTCTACATCACCAACCCGGGTTACGACATCGAATACGTCAACCCGGCGCTTCAGCAGGAGTTCGGCCCGGTGCAGGGCCGCAAGTGCTACCAGTACTTCCATGGGCGCGATACTCCCTGCGACTGGTGCAAGAACGCCGACGTTTACGCCGGAAAGTCGGTGCACTGGGAGTGGACCACGAGCAACGGGCAGTCCTATGACCTGTTCGACATGCCCCTGCACAATGCCGACGGCAGCGTCAGCAAGCTGGAGCTGCTGCACAACGTGACGGTTCCCCGGGACCAACGCCGCCGCATGCAGGAGGCTGCCCGTCTGGCCCATGTGGGCCACTGGGAATGGGTCATTGCCACCGGGGAGCTGCGCTGGAGCGAGGAAACGTTTGCCTGCTTTGGCTACGCGCCGGGCGGCATCGTGCCCTCGTTCGAGGTTTTTATGGAGCACGTCGACCCGCAGGACCGCGAGCGCGTGCAGGCCCAGGTGCAGCAGTCGCTGGCCCGGGGGGAGGGCTACCAGGTGGAGTTCCGGTTCCACCGCGTGGACGGGCGGGCCTGCGTGGGCCGGGCCACCGGCGAGGTGCAGCGCGGCTTGGCGGGGCAGCCCCTGGTCATGTCAGGGGCCATGCAGGACATCACGGAACTGCGCCAGACGGAGCAGCGCTTTCAGGTGGCCTTCCGGGCCAGCCCGCTGGCGGCATCGATCGCCCGCATGTCGGATGGCCTGTTCCTGGAGGTCAACGAAAAATACGAAAAGTTTTTCGGCTGGACGTGCGATGACCTGGTGGGTCGTACCACGCTGGAGGTCGGCTTGTGGGTTGACATGGCCTCGCGCCAGGCCTGGCTGGGCGAGTTGCAGCTGCATGGCACGGTGCTGGGGTTCGAGTCCCAGTGGCGGTGCAGGTCGGGCGAGATCCGGCAGGTCAGCCTGTCGGCCGAACTCATCGACGTGGACAACGAACCGCTGGTGCTCGCTTTCATCCAGGACATCACCGAGCGCAAGGAAACCGAAGCCCGCATCGACTTTCTGGCGCACCACGACCCACTCACCGGGTTACCCAACCGCGTGCTTTTCCGAGACCGGTTTGCACTGGCCACGGCCTGGGCCGAGCACACCGGCGCCAAGGTGGCGCTGCTGTACCTTGACCTGGACCATTTCAAGACCATCAACGACACGCTGGGCCACCCTGTGGGTGACCAGATGCTGCAGCAGGTGGCGCACCGCCTGCGCGCGTGCGTGCGTGATACCGACACCATCAGCCGCCAGGGCGGTGACGAGTTCCTGATTGCGCTGATGGGCATCGAGGACATGGAGGCCGTCAACCGCATGGCCACCCAGGTGGTCAACGCCCTGGCCGCGCCGTTTCAGGTTGAAGGCCACGAACTGGCTGCCACCCTGTCGGTGGGCGTGGCCGTGTGGCCAGACGATGGCAGCGATTTTGACGCCCTGCTGCAGCGGGCCGACACCGCCATGTACCAGGCCAAGGCCGCCGGGCGCAACACCTACCGCTTCTACACCGCCGCGATGAATGCGCAGGCTCTGGAGCAGCTCAAGCTGCGCACAGCCCTGCATTGGGCGCTGGACCAGCAACAGTTCGTGCTCTATTACCAGCCCCAGATCGACCTCGCCAGCGGCAGCGTTGTGGGGGTAGAGGCGCTGCTGCGCTGGCAGCGCAGCCCCGACGAACTGCTGCTGCCAGGACGCTTCATAGGGGCTGCCGAAGAGAGCGGCCTGATCGTGCCCATGGGGGAATGGGTGCTGCGCGAGGCCTGCGCCCAGGCGGTGCGCTGGCAGCAGCAGGGGCTGCCGGAGCTGACCATGGCCGTCAACCTTTCGGCGGTGCAGTTCCGCCGCGGCGACTTGCTCCAAAGCGTCACGCAGGCCCTGGCCGTATCGGGGTTGGACCCTTCGCGCCTCGAGCTGGAGCTGACCGAATCGCTGCTGCTCGACGATGCCGAGCAGGTGCTGGAGACGGTGCGCCGTTTCAAGAGCCTGGGGGTGAACCTCTCGATCGACGACTTTGGCACAGGCTACTCCAGCCTGGCCTACCTCAAGCGGTTTGCGGTCGACAAACTCAAGATCGACCAGTCCTTCGTGCGCGACATTGCCACCGACCCCGACGACGCGGCCATCGTGCGCGCCATCATCAGCATGGCGCGCAGCCTCAAGCTCAAGGTGATCGCCGAGGGCGTGGAAACCGCAGAACTGGCCAGTTTCCTGAAGCTCTACCATTGCCACGAGGCCCAGGGCTACCACTACGCCAAGCCCATGCCCGCAGATGCGCTGGCCCGCTGGCTGGTTCAATACAGCGGCTCAGACATTCCGCGTTGACCGGACTCCAACCCCTTCCCATCCTGCACTTTCGCCATGGCGACCAAGAACCCACCTTCTGAATTCCGCATCCTGTCCCTGAGCGGTGGCGGCTACCTGGGGCTGTATGCCGCAGTGGTGCTTGCCGACCTGGAAGCGCGCGCAGGTGAGCCGCTGGGGCGGCGCTTTGACCTGATCGCTGGTACCTCCGTGGGCGGACTGCTGGCCATGGCGCTCGCCTATGAAGTGCCGATGGCGCAGATCGTCCGTCTGTTCGTCGAGCGCGGAGAAGAAGTGTTTTCCTCGCGCCGCCTGCCGGGCGGGGCCGTCACCCGGCTGATCGACCTGACCCGCTCCGTGCTGGGCCCCAAATACACCGGTGAGGCGCTGCGCCGGGAACTGACGCAGCACTTCGGCACCCGGACCCTGGGCGACGCACTGCATGCGGTCGTGGTTCCGGCGGTGGATGTGTCGCGCAGTGTCACCAAGGTGTTCAAGACGCCGCACGCCCAGGCGTCGCTGGGGGACGGTGAGCTCAGCGCCGTGGACGTGACCCTTGCCACCTGTGCCGCGCCCGCATTTTTCCCCTGCGTGCAGGTTGGGCAGACGCTCTACGCCGACGGCGGCCTGTTTGCCGTGGCACCAGACCAGGTGGCGTTGCACGAGGCCGAGCACTTCATGGGCGCCAAGCCGTCGCGGGTGCGCATGCTCTCGGTAGGCACGGCCACCATGGGCTACCAGCCGGCCGACAACATCGAGGCCGACGCCGGAGCCGTGGGCTGGCTTACCGACGGACGCCTGATCCTCACCATGATCTCGGTCCAGCAGCAGCACGTGCAGGCCATCATGGAAGATCGGCTGGAAGACCGCTACCTGCGGCTTGACGCGCGCTGGCCCGCACAGGCGGGACTGGGCATTGACGTGGCCACACGTTCTGCAGCACTCACGCTCACCGCCCTGGGCCGCGAGACCCTGCAGCAGGCCGATCCGGAGCGCATCCAGGCCTTCCTCTGAGTCTGGCAGAATAATTTTGGTGTTTTTGGTTGTTATCGCAATGCTTATAAGCGCTTAAAGCTATCAAAAACGTAGCATTTATTTTGGCTTTTCTACTCCGGGCAACAATGTAGCCCTTTACTTCTGACTGTCTTTGGCGGA
>Ga0138256_10005342_pt1 | contig 13594 bp, 15 predicted proteins | sample KNB2016incub_MG_FD_105486 | JGI IMG/M metagenome (GOLD analysis project Ga0138256, IMG submission 105486) | Active sludge microbial communities from wastewater in Klosterneuburg, Austria - KNB2014incub_MG | ecosystem: Engineered > WWTP > Activated sludge > Unclassified | place: Austria...
ATGTTCTGGTGGGACATCGACGTCGCCCTGCTGGTGCTGGGCGCTGCGCTGGCGGGGATGGTTGCGGGTTTCTTTGTGACCGGCTGCGCGATCGGCCTGCTGCTCGCCTCGGCCTACGGACGCGCGAAGGCGGGCAAGCACCCCGCCTTCGCGCTGCACCTCTTGTACTGGCACCTGCCTGCCTGCATGACGGGCCTGAAGCGCACCCCACCGTCGTTTCTGCGTGAGCTGGCGGGATGAATCTCGACTGGCTACGCGCCGACATCGCCAGCGCGCGCCGCGCGAGCGCCCTGCTCGTGCTGCTGCTCGCCTGCTCGATGCTCACCAACGTGATGCTCGCGGGCTTCGCAATGCACATGGCCAACCGCGAACGCGTGGTGATGGTGCCGCCGAGTATCAACAAGACCTTCTGGGTCGAGTCCGATCGCGTGAGCGCCGAGTACCTCGAACAGATGGCCTACTTTCTTCTGCAACTCACACTGAACGTCACGCCACAAAGCATCGACCACCAGTCCCGGCTCCTGCTCCAGTACGCCGCACCCGCCGCTTACGGGGAGCTGCGCAGCGTCCTGGCTGCCGCCGCCGAGCGCGTCAAGCGCGACGGTGCCTCGACCGTGTTCAGCGCGCAGGACCTGGCCGTCGACGAGCGCGCGCAGCGCGTCGGTGTGCGCGGTCTGCTCACCACATTCATCAGCGATCGCCGCGTGTCTGAGGTCTCGAAGGGCTACGCCATCGAACTGCAGTACGTCGGCGGTCGGATCTTCCTGAAGGCGTTCCGCGAGACCACTCCCAATGATCCACTCGAAATCCAGACCCCGTCCCCGCTTCCCGTGGCTCCTGCTGCTGGCGCTGGCCGCTAGTCGGCCCGCCCTCGCACTGCAGGTCGTGGACGCCCGCGACGGCGAGACCGCGCTCGCCAAGATCTCCCGCAAGGAAGTGACCCGGATTGCCATCGACCGCGGCCGCATCCGCAAGGTGACCGGCAACGCCGGCGAGTTCGTTCTCGAAAAGGACGACGAGAAGGGTCAGGTTTTCATTCGGCCGGTTTCGCCGGACAGCACCAAGCCCATCAACATTTTTGTCAGCTCCGAACGCTCGACCATTGGCCTGCTGCTGCAGCCGGTGGACACCCCGAGCGACGCCATCGTGATCCGCGAGGCACGCGACACCCCGGCAGGACCTGCACGCATCGAGCGCAGCAGCCGTCACGTGCGCACGATGAAGAACCTCTTGCTCGCGATGGCCGGGGACGCGCTGCCCGACGACATGGAGGTGCGCGAACCCGGTCGCGAGCTGGCCCTGTGGTCCGGCGCCCGGCTCACGCTGCAGCGCCAGTGGCTCGGCGCAGGCGTGGTCGGCGAGAAGTACCAGCTCGTCAACACCGGTACCTCAACGCTCGATCTCGCCGAGCGCGATCTCTTCAAGCAGAGCGTGATGGCCGTGAGCATCGAGCAATCGAGCCTGCACCCCGGCGAAGCCACCCAGTTGTTCGTGATCCGGGAGCGCCGCAGCGATGACTGATCCTGTCCTGCCGACCGGCGCTTCGCAGGCATCGGGCCCAACGTCATCAAACACTCAGGCAGAGCCTTCGACGGCCGCCATCAAGCGCCGCCAGGTGCTGCTACTTGCCGGTATCGCGGGCACGATCGTCGTCGGCACGCTGCTGTCGGTGTCGCTGACGAGCACGAAGCGCAACGACGCGCAGCCCGCCAAGCCGCGGTCCGTGAACATCCTCGCGCCAGGTGCACAGGTGGATCCCCGCGACGCGTGGCGCGGGCAAGCCGATGCGCAGATGAAGGCGATCGAGCAGCGCTCGCGCGACGTCGCGCAGCGCAATGCCGAGCTGGAGGGCCAGGGCAAGGCCATGCTTGAGCGCCTGAAGAAGCTCGAAGGCAGCGGCCTCACACCGTTGCCACCCCCGCCCCTCTCCGCACCGGCGGAACGGCCGAGCTTCGGACCGGATGGTCCGGCGAATGCGTCACCGGACTCCGGACCGCAGCGATTTCCGCCGCCACCGCCACCCCTGTCCCAGGGCGCCGTGTCGGGTGCCGGCCTGCCCCCACCGCCCGGTGGTGTGCAGAGCCTGTCATCGCCCATCGGCATTGTGAGCATCGCGCTCGGCGACGTTGCCGCAGGCACGGGCGCAAAGCTGGACGCAAACGCTGCGTCCGCTACCGCTACCCATCACGACACACGCCGCTATCTGCCGAGCGGCGCGTTCACCCGGGCAGTCCTCCTCGGCGGCCTCGATGCGCCGACCGGCGGCCAGGCCCAACACAACCCCCAGCCGGTCCTGCTACGCCTCGCCGACAACGCGATCCTGCCCAACCAGTTCCGCGCCCGCGTAAAGGAGTGCTTCATCGTCGGCGCCGGCTACGGCGACGTGAGTTCCGAGCGCGCGTACATCCGCACCGAGTCCCTGTCCTGCGTCACCCGCGACGGTACCGCCATCGACGTACCGGTGAAGGGCTACGTGGCCGGCGAAGACGGCAAGGCCGGCATGCGCGGCCGCCTGGTTTCCAAGCAGGGTCAGATCCTCGCCAATGCCCTGCTCGCCGGCGTCGCCAGCGGCATCGGTCAAGCCTTCCAGCAAAGCGCCACCACGCTTTCGGTGTCGCCGCTTGGCACCACCAGCAGCGTCGATCCCGGCAAGCAGCTCCAGGCAGGTCTCGGCACCGGCGTCGGCAAAGCGCTCGACCGCCTCGCCCAGTACTACATCAGCCTCGCCGAGAAGGTCTTCCCGGTGATCGAGATCGACGCCGGTCGCAGCGTCGACGTGGTGCTCACGCAGGGCGTCGCCCTGCCAGCAGCGCTGGAAGCCGCCGATGCCGATCCCGACAACCTCGCGCAACTCGCCGAGCGCGCCCACACCCTCCGGAGGAACGATGATGAAGATGACTGACACCCGCCGCGTGCTGCGTGCCTTTGCTGCCAAAGCCACGCTGGCCGCTGTGCTGGGCACCAGCCTCGCCGTCGCGGCATTCGCGCAAGGCGACGCGGCGCAGGCGACGCCCGAACTCAGCCGCCTGTCCGCCCGCCTGCAGGCGCTCTACCCATCGACCCGCTTCGGCGACATCCATCCAACACCGTGGCCGGGCGTCTTTGAAGTCGTGATGGGCGCCAACCTCGCCTACGTGGACGTGAGCGGCCAGTTCTTCCTGTTCGGCCACCTTTACGACATGAAGGCGCAGCGCGATCTCACCGCCGAGCGCAACGACACGCTGGCGCACATCGACTTCAGCACGCTGCCGCTGACCGATGCGATCAAGGACGTGCGCGGCCGCGGGTCCCGCGCGCTCGCGATCTTCAGCGATCCGGACTGTCCGCACTGTCGCCGGCTGGAAGCCGAGCTGAAGGACTTGTCCGACGTGACGATCTACACCTTCCTGATGCCGATCGCCTCGCTGCATCCAGAGGCCCGCGCGAACGCGATCGCCGTCTGGTGCGCCACCGATCGCCTCAACGCCTGGCATGCGTTGATGACCCGCGACCAACTGCCGCCCCACGTGGACTGCGCCCACCCGGTCGATCGCAACATCGCGCTCGCCGAGCGGCTCGGCGTGACGGGCACCCCGACACTCGTCGCCGCCGATGGGCGCGTGCTGCCCGGCGCCGCGAGCGCCGAGCACGTTCAGGCCTGGCTGTCGCATTCGACCGTGAGTGCTGAAAGCACGGCGCCAGGCAACCAGGCGACGGGCAAGGCGCCATGACGGACAAGCGCCGGATCTTCGCCGTCCTCACCACCATCAGCACGGTGTTGGGCGGCTGCGCGTCCACCATGAGTGGCGTGGGTGGTGCGGGGAGCTACGCGTGCAAGGCACCCGTGGGCTCGCAATGCACCTCGGTCTCGGGCGTGTACGCGAACTCGATGCATGGTCAGCCGCCCGCCTCCATGCTGTCGAAGGCCGCCAAGGCACGGACGAGCGCTTCGCCTGCCCTAACCGGCGCCTCGGCCGCCCCAGTCGCTCCGGTACTCAGCCTGCCCGCCTCAGCACTGCGCTCTCAACCGAGGGTGTTGCGCCTGTGGATTGCGCCATGGGAAGACGCCGACGGCGACCTGCACGAGGCCGCCGTGGTGCACGTGCTGGTCGACACCGGACGCTGGCTGATCGAGCGCGTCGTCCCCTCGAATCAAAACCGCATCGATGCAGTTCGCCCGCCGGTCCCGTCCACTGCGCCTGCATCCAGCACCTCGCCCGGCGAGACGAGTCCGGATCGCTTGCCGCTGCGTACGGAACTGCCGTCCGGCACTGGCGCGACCGGGGAGCCTTGATCGATGTGGCGCAGCCTGCTCTCCGACCTGGAGTCCGTACTCAAGCACACCCGGGCGGCGGACCTCATTCCTCACCCCAGGACCCGACCGCTGATGCGCGGCGATGACGCCGCCGCGTTCTCCGAGTGGCTGCCGTACCGCGCCTGGATCGCCGACCGTCAGGTCTTCGTCAATCTCGATGCACTGGGCTTCTGCCTGGAAGTGCGTCCGCAATCGGGCGCCGACGAAGAGATGGCGCGCGTACTCACCGCACTCTACAGCGCTTCTCCGCCCGGCACGGGCCTGCAGTTTCACCTCTACGCGAGCCCCGCCATCCGCACCCCGCTGGCGCGCTACGCGAACTTGCGTGTCGCCGATGAGACCGTCCCGGAGCTCGACACGCTCGGCCGCGCCGGCCGGCACAGCAACATCCACCGCACCATGGCCCGCCGTCGAACCGGGCACTACCTGCAAGGCAGCCGCGCTTCACTCCTCTCCGCGCAAAGCTACCTGTTTCGCGACTTCCGGCTGATCGTCAGCGTGTCGCTGCCGGGCAGTCCCGAGAACCTCTCGCGCCTCGACGAGTTGCTCCTCTTGCGCGACAGCCTCCGGGCCACGCTGCACGCGGCCGGCTTCCCGTCGCGGCCCTGGACGGCAGAGGATCTGGTCAACTGGGTTTCTGCGCTGCTCGATCCGCATCGGCAAACCGGCGACGCGCTTCCGCTGGGCTATGACGAGGGGCGCGAGCTGCGCGATCAGGTCATCGACCGCGCCACGCGCCTGCGCATCGACCGCCAGAGCATCGCCCTCGCCAACCCGGCCACCGAGCTGCAGACCGACCTTCGATTGATGTCGGTGCGCGGCTTCCCGCCGCGCTTCGCGCTGTGGAACGTCGGCAGCCTGATCGGCGATCTCTACCAGGCCACGCTGCAGTACCCCTGCCCCTTCCTGCTCACGCTGGGCGTGCACGTGCTCGATGCCGAGGCGACCCGCAACTGGGCATTTCTGAAGGCCGCCCGCGCCACGACGAATGCCACCAGCTACATGGCGCGCTTCCTGCCCGACCTGCAGGAACGCAAAGCCGACTGGGACATCGTGCTGAAGGCCATGGACGACGGCCAGCAACTCGTCGATCTCAACCTGCAGCTCGCGCTCTTCGCCAGACCGCAGGCTGCGATGCGGGCCGAACAGACCGCCCGCGCGATCTTCCGCGCACGCGGCTTCGAACTCTCCAGCGACACGATGATGATGACCCAGGCCCTCATCGGTTCGCTGCCGATGACGCTCTCGGTGCCGTTCCATGCAGACCTGCAGCGCATGAAGCGCGTCACCACCAAGACCTCCGCAAACGCCGTGCATCTGGCACCGCTGGTTGCCGAGTGGCAGGGCACGGGCACGCCGGTGCTGCTCTTCGGCGGGCGGCGCGGCCAGGTGATGCAGATCGACGTCTACGACAACCCGGCCGGCAACTACAACGTGGCGATCGCCGGCACCTCGGGCTCGGGCAAGTCGCTGCTGTTGAACGAGATCGCCGCCGCCTATCTCGGCACCGGTGCTCGCGTCTGGATCATCGACGTCGGCCGCTCCTACGAGAAGGCGTGCCGCAACTTCGGCGGCAGCTTCATCGAGTTCACCGAGAACGCCGCGCTGTCGCTCAACCCGTTCACGCTGGTCGAGGACATCGACGAGGACATGGAACTCCTGCAACCGCTGCTCGCGCAGATGGTGTCCCCGCGCGAGTCGCTCGATGGCTTCCGGTATTCAACGCTGGGTGCAGCCATCAAGAAGGTCTGGAAGGCCAAGGGTCGAACCATGACGGTCAGCGACATCCACGATCTGCTTGCGACCGGCCGGCTCGATGAAGACGAGGCCGGCGTCCCACCCACTGCCGAAGGCGACCGGCGATTGAAAGATCTCGCGGCGATGCTGCATCCCTACACGCGCGAGGGCGCCTACGGCAAATACTTCCATTCCGATGCCACGATCGATTTCAGCGCCGACCTCATCGTGCTGGAACTCGAAGAACTCAAGTCCAAGAAAGACCTGCAGACCGTCGTGCTGCTGATTGTCATGTACCGCATCACGCGCGAGATGTACTTCTCGCGTGAGCGCAAGAAGATCGTGATCATCGACGAGGCCTGGGACCTGCTCTCCGGCGGCGCCACCGCCGAGTTCATCGAAGCCGGCTACCGGCGCGCACGCAAGTACAAGGGTGCCTTCATGTCGGCCACCCAGGGCGTGGACGACTACTACCGCAACCCGGCAGCCAAAGCGGCACTCGACAACTCCGACTGGATGTTTCTGCTGCGCCAGAAGCCCGAGTCGATCGAGATGATGGACAAGCTCGGTCAACTCACCATGGACGATGCGATGAAGCGACTGCTGTTGTCGCTGCGCACCGAGCACGGCGCTTACTCCGAGGTCTTCATCCACTCGCCGGCCGGCAACGGCATCGGCCGGCTGATCGTCGATCCCTACAGCCTGCTGCTCTTCAGCAGCCGGGCTGAGGACTTCAACGCCATCAACGCCAAGCGTGCAGCGGGCATGGATGTCTCCACAGCGATCGATGCAGTGCTGCGCGAACGGGGGCTCGCATGAGCGCGAGAAGCGTGGCCTTGCTGGTGGGCGTCAACGCGCTGCTGAGCATCGTGCTGATCGCACTCACCCACCTGTGGTTCGAACCCCGGCACTCGCCAACCCTGGCCGTGCTGGACGTGGCGGAACTCTATCGCCTGAAGGAATCCCAGATCACAACCGTGCTCGTCAATGGTGAGGCCAGCGACGCGCAACGTGCCAATGCGCTGCGACACGCAGCGAGCTTCGGCACGGAGGTGAGCACCCTCCTCCAGACGCTGCCCAGTGAGTGCCGCTGCATCGTGTTGGCGCGTGGCGCCGTGGTGGGCACCGCAAGCCAGCTTCCCGACCTGACGCCGGACGTGCGGCGCCGACTCGGCCTGTAAACCCACACCGAAAGAGACCATGCGCAATCTGTTCCCACATCGAAGCTGGCCCGGCGGCTTCGCATCGACCGGACGTTTCCAGTTGCGCACCTTCAGCGCGCGCCTCGTCGCACATGTGAAACACTGGACGCTCGTCTACGTCGGACTCGCCGCGATCGCCTTCTGGTTTCATGCCCACTACGCCTTTGGACTGAACGGCTCGCCGAGCCTTCCGTACCGGCTGTTCCTCATCCACAAGGGTGAGATGCCCGGCCGTGGCAACTTCGTGGCTTTCCGCTGGGCGGGCGGCGGCCCGTACCCGGCAGGCATCACCTTCATCAAGGTTCTCGCCGGCGTGCCCGGTGATGAGGTCACGCGCGATGCGCAGGGCTTCCACATCAACGGCATCGCGGTGGGCCTGCCAAAACCGGTGAGCCGGCAAGGTGTGGTGCTCGAACCTGGCCCCACCGGCAGGATTCCGGCGGGCCGCTACTACGTCCAGGCCGGACACCCGGACAGCCTCGACTCCCGCTACCAGCTGACCGGCTGGATCCACACCGTGCAGATCATCGGACGGGCCCGTGCGCTTTTCTGATCCGACAATCGCAAACCGCAATGGCGCCGCAGCACTCGCTGCGGCCCTCTTCATCTTGATGGTTGCGATGGTGTCCGCACGTGCGGAAGACCTCGGCGTGATCGGTCCGGTCTACCCGATCGCCGAGCCGAGTCTGCTGGAGTTTATTCTCGGCAAGCTGCGAGCCGCGGACGAAGACGGCACGCTCGCCCGCCTGCAACGCGAGGCACGGGCGAGGATCCGGCACGAGGTCGACGACCCGGCGCCGGTCGCTGGCCTCACCCGCAGCCGCCATCCACGGCGCTTCCATCACGACCCGAGCATCGTCGTGCAGGAGGCCATTCGCGACGCCGAAGGGCGCGTCATCGTACCGCCCGGCACGGTGGTCAACCCGCTCGACACGGTAGCGCTCAGTCAGCCACTGCTCTTCTTCGACGCACGCGACCGCGAACAGATCGTTCAGGCGCAGAAGCTCGTCGATGCGCACCACGGCAAGGTCAAGGTGATCCTCACCGGCGGATCCTATCTGGCGCTGATGCGTCGCTGGCAACGGCCGGTCTTCTACGACCAGCAGGGCACGCTCAGCACACGACTCGGCATTCGCCACGTACCGGCACTCGTGACCCAGGACGGCAGGAGGCTGCGCATCGATGAACTGCCGTAGACCCCTGCGCCTTCTTGAAGCCCTTCGGCTTGTCGTCGCGCTGTGGCTGCTTGTGCTCCTGTCGGGTCCCGCAGCAGCGGGCCCGACCTGTCACGGGCGCTTCATGAACCCGATCACCGACATCTGCTGGAGTTGCCTGTTCCCGCTGACCATCGGTTCAGCAGCGATCCTCGCCGATGGCCAACCAGACACCGACAACCCGTCCTCGCCCATCTGCTACTGCAGTAACCCGCCGCGCATCGGCGTGTCGATCGGCTTCTGGGAGCCGGTGCGCATGGTGGATGTGACGCGCACGCCCTTCTGCATGGTCGGCCTCGGCGGCCTCTCACTCGACCCCGGCATCGATGTGCCGCGTGGCGCGCAGGTCGGTCACGACAGCCAGACGCGCAACAGCTTCTATCACGCGCACTGGTACACGAACCCGATCCTCAGCTGGCTCGAAGTGCTGCTCGACTTCCCCTGCCTCGAAAAGGGCTCGCTCGACCTGGCCTATCTGACCGAGGTCGACCCGCTGTGGGCCGACGACGAACTCACCGCCATCCTGAACCCGGAGGCGGTGCTGTTTGCCAACGTGGCCGCGAAGGCCGCGTGCGCTGCCGACTGTGTTGCCGCGACCGCCGGCATGCCGATCGCGAGTCTTTTCTGGTGCGCCGGCTGCCAGGGCTCGATCTACCCGATGAATGGCCACGTCGCCACCCACATCGGCGGCGTGCAGGCCTCCACGCTGATCACGCAGCGCATGACCGCCAAGATGCACCGGCAACTGGTGACGTTCAGCGGCGCCGGATCAGCCGGACTGTGCGGCTACTACCCGCTGCCGATCATGGACAAGACCCACTACAAGATGCAGATGGTCTATCCGGTGCCGGCGACTGCCAAGGAAGGCGGACAGTGCTGCCAGCCGTATGGCCGCAGCACGATGATCTGGGGCGCGGGCAAGTCCTACCCGGTCTCGGGCGAGGACTTCGCGTACCAGATCTTCCGCAAGAGAAACTGCTGTGCCAGCACGTATTGAACCCCGCGCCATCGGTGCAACCGCCTGCGCGCTCTGGCTGCTCGGCGCGGGCATCGCGCACGCCGAGCCCCCGCGATGGCCTGACGCCGACGACATCGAGCGGGCACTGAACGCCCACCCGTTTCCGGGACCGGATCGGCTCGGCGCTCAACCGGTACCCGCGCCGCCGAACGTGACACCGCCTGCCACGCCAGCGCCCGCCGATATCGAAGCACTCGCCCGCGCCGGTGCGCGCCTCACGAGCCCAGCGGCAACGGAAAGTGCCGCGAGCCGGCTGCGCATTTTCATCACGCTGGAGATGCCCCGTGCGAGCCTGCAACTGCTGACCGATCAGGCTGCGCGCAGCGGTGCCGTCCTGGTGCTGCGGGGCCTGAAGGCGAACTCAATGCGCGAGACCCTCGCAACCGTATCCAGCCTGATCGGTGAGCGTCAGGTGGCCTGGGTGATCGACCCTGAAGCCTTCGCACGCTATCGCATCGAACGCGCGCCGACATTCGTACTGAGGCTCGACGATCGCGACGATGCGGGGCCAAGTTGCGGCACGGACTGCCGCACAACGCCGGCCTTCGTGAGCGTGTCCGGCGACGTGAGCCTCGACCACGCGCTCAACACGCTGGCCAGGCAGCGCCCCGAAGCGGCGCCGTTGCTCACGCCTCTGCTCAAGCGGCTGAAGGGTTTCTGAGCATGTGGCGCGCAAAACACCCTACCGGCACGCTCATCACTTCTGCGGCACTGCTGTTCGCGACACTGTCGGGCGCCCTCGCGCAGTCGCCGCCCTCGCTCGGCGACGCATTCGAGCAAGGCAAGACACTCGGGCGTAGCGGCAATGCCAGCGGCCGCAGCACGATCAGCAGCAGCAGTGCGCAATCGACCGTTCCGAACTACAGCACCAATCCACCCGAAGCCGGCTACTTCGGCAGTCCGGGGCTCGGCACCCAGACCGTCACTCGCGCCAGCGCCTGCGCGAGCGGCCCTGCCGCCGCCGATCCGGCCTGTGTCGCGACGCAGTTCTTGCAGACCAATCCGACGCGGCGGCCCGACTTCAACATCGACACCAACGATCCGCTGCTCACCCGGAGCCGTGCGATCACCGCCGATCCACAGGCCATCGCCGGCAGCATCAGTGGCACCTACAGCGACTGCAGCGTGCAGACAGCCACCACCGTGGACCGCTTTGAAACCGCAATCTGCCACCAGTACCGTACGCTGGAGTCCACCACCTGCGACAAGGTGCTGATCGTCACGCCGACCCAGACCCCGGGCTGCTCGGACGGCCAGTTCCTGACCCGCGTCACCGCCAATCCCTGCCCGGCCTGCGTCGACTATCTGGCCTTCGATTTCAGCTGCGGTACAAACAACTACCTGATGCACGTCTTCAGCCTGAGCAAGGCGAGCGGCAGGGTCCGCATGGATCTCGGCTCGCAGACCGTGCCCGGCGAACTGAACACACAGATTCCAAAGACACCCGGCCCCACGCGGATGAACGGCTTTTTCTGCTACCGGACCTACTACAGTCAGAGCTGCGCCGGCCCCAGCTGCACCATCAGCGCATGGTTCTATAACCCCTGCCAGGGCACGAGATACTTCGGCACCAACACCTTCGCGATGCCGACCACGGTCAGCTTCAGCGACGCCTGGGACAACCAATGCGCGGCGCTGGAGGCGCGCGCGCAATGAGCACCACCAGCAGCTTCGCCTGCCTGGCCAGCACCGCGCTGGCGCTCGGCCTCTACACGGCCACGCCGGCCACGGCCGCCGACTGCTACCAGAACGCCGAGACCTGTGCCGAGGGGCCCGAGACCCGCGACATCGGCGGCTATCCGGTGCAGCGCGACTGCTGGCGCTACCGCGCGTCCTACACCTGCGTCTCGCAGAACAGCACCGACGACTGTCAGCCCCTGCGCGACCGCAGCTGCAGTCAAGTGGACTCGCACTGCATGGACACGAACCCGCAAGGCGCCTGCATGCTCTATGAGCAGACCTGGCAGTGCCGCGTCGCTACGGGCACCACCTCGACAGTCACGAACTGCGGGGGGCAGCAGTTCTGCATGGACGGGCGCTGCTTCGACACCGGCTACGCACCGGATGCCGATTTCGCACGCAGCGTCGCGGGCCTGGAAGCGCAGCGCGAAGCCGGTCGCTACCTGGATCCGAACACGCTGGAAGTCTTCAAGGGCTACGACAACCGCTGTCGCAAGAAACTCTTCGGCCTGCTCAACTGCTGCAAGGGCGGCGGCATCGATGGCTCGCTCTTCTCCACCATGAGCTTGATCACCGGTGCCGGTGGCCAGGCCATCGGTGCGATCGGCTCCAGCTACACCTACGACGCCCTGTTTACCGCCGACGCACCCGACATGGTGATCGCCGGCTTCGAATCGCTGTTCGGCGCCGGCGGTGGCTCCTCGGCGCTGGCGGGACTCATTGCCGGTGACGTGTCGGTGGGTTCCTTCGTGACCTCGCTGATGCCCGGCCCGTGGACCATTGCGATGCTCGCGATCCAGTTCTCGGGGCTGCTTTCCTGCGAGCAGGCCGAACAGGTCCTCGCGATGAAGCGCGACAACCGTCTGTGTCACAGCGTCGGCAGCTACTGCTCGTCGCGACTGCCGATCATTCGCACCTGCGTCGAGACGACCGAGAGCTACTGCTGCTTCAACTCCCGCCTGTCACGCATCATCAACGAACAGGGCCGCGCGCAACTCAGCCGCAGCTGGGGTGGCGCCAGGAACCCCAACTGCAGCGGCTTCTCACTCACGCAACTCCAGGCGCTCGACTTCTCGCGCATGGACCTCAGTGAGTTCTATGCCGAGATCGCGCCCACGCTGCCGAACCTCGGCGACATGCAGCAGCGCGCTGAGCAGAAGGTCAACGGTTACTTCGGCCCATGATGCCCACTGCTCACATGCCGCTTATGCCGACTCATCGCCAGGTTCTCGGCACGGCCCTGCTCAGCGCGCTGCTCGCCCTGCCGTCCCATGCGCAGACGAAACCGCGCATACCGGTTTCGGAGATCAAGCCGCTGCTGGCGCTGGCCGCCGAGCGCGGCACTGCACAGGGCGTGCTGACCGGCCCCGGTGCCGACTACATGCGCAGCCACTTCGATGCCACCACGCCTATCGAGATCGAGGTGCAGACGCTGTACGCCCTGCCCCAGCCCGGCTGCGCGCGACTCGAAGTCACCACGCGGCAACGCGAGGTGCTGGAGGAAGGCAAGCGCGGCGATCAGGAACTGCGCTGGGAGATCAGTTTCTGCCGGGACGGCAGTTTTCCGGAGAAGCGGTAGATGCGCGTGAAGATGTCCACGACCGGCAAGACAGCGCACCTCGTCGCGGCACTGATGGCTCTCGCCATGGCGCTGTCCGCCGCCACGGCATTTGCGCAAAGTGCAAACGACACGAGGGAGATCGAAGCCGTCCCTCAAAGCAGCGCGTACTGGCTGCGCAAACGGGAAGGCTGGTTCTGGTACCGCGATCCGCCGATCACAGCCCATCGGTCAGTTCCCCCATCGAGCAAGCCGCCCCATGAACTGGCCGACTTCGAGGCGATGCAGAAACGCCTGGAAGACCTGAAGCGCGTTGCGGTCATGAACCCCACCGACACCAATCTGACCGCCTACATGCGCTATCAGCGCATGGTGATGGACAAGTCCGAACACTTCGCCAAAAACTGGCAGCGCCTGGTGTGGAGCGTGCCCGAACTGGACTACGGCCTGACCGGACGACCGACCAACGCGATGGCGATCAATGTCTTCGACGAGCAGCAGCAAGACCGGCAGGCGCAAACCCTCAAGGGCCTGGCTGCCACTCATGGACTCATCTTCATGTTCCGCGGCGACTGTCCGCACTGCCACCGCTTTGCACCGATCCTCAAGCGCTTCGAACAGGAGTTCGGTTTCACGGTGCTCGCAATCAGCATGGATGGCCGTGCCATCCCCGAGTACCCGGACGCGCGGCCCGACAACGGCATGGCCGCACGCCTGAATGCCACCGCCGTACCGGCGCTCTACCTCATCGCACCAACCACCCGTCAGGTCGTCGCGGTGGGCTTCGGCGTCATGTCGATGACCGATCTGGTCGAGCGAATCGCCGCACTTGCGCCGGACGCCGCCACCGTTGCCCGCCAGCCCTGAGGACACAACGATGCAAAGCAAACC